>ENA-OPLB01000058-OPLB01000058.1-human-gut-metagenome-genome-assembly--contig:-NODE-58-length-37997-cov-7.918402_pt1 | contig 37997 bp, 54 predicted proteins | sample MGYA00241787_ERZ501701 | MGnify/ENA primary metagenome ERZ501701 (study PRJEB25962, sample SAMEA2042372) | human gut metagenome | biome: human gut; feature: human-associated habitat; material: faeces...
ATGGTGCACCGGCTTGTACTACTTGTTTGTTTATCTTAAATCTTTCAAAGAACTCCTATTCCTGTTTGCCATCGTTTCCGAAAGCGGATGCAAAGGTAAGAGATTTTATCGTAACCACCAAATGTTTTCGAAAGTTTTTTTGAAAAAGTTTTTTTTCGAAACTTCCATAAAAGGCGGACCATCCATCCTCCCGAGGTCTTATCCGTTCTCGCTCCCTTAGCCCCGCTAAGGTAAGATACCAGGTGCAGATCACTATCAAGGAAATCTCCCACGTTTGTTTCACCAAGTCAGTAACACTGTCTGAAGTGCCGCATCTCTCTCGATTGCGGGTGCAAAAGTAGACCTTTTAACGCTAACAGGCAAACTTTCACAAGACAAATTATCCGGATTCCCTGAAACTTTTTTGTAATACGCTGAATCACAGATGTGTTACAAAGAAGGTTTTTATAACGGAGGACACGAGAGGAAAAAGACAGACACATTATAATATTCGCACGCGCGTAAACAAAAACGGAAAAAGAAAAAAACGGAAGGCAAACTTGCAAACACACTAAAAAACAAAACCACCATTTAAAGCAAGAACGAAATCAAAAACAATAAATAAGTAAATTCTATAATTCTCTTTATACAAAAAAAAACAAACCTGTGTTATTCCTCCGTTTACAAATAAAAAACTATCCATCTATCAGATGATCCATTAAAAAAACGTATCTTTGCTACTCATTATTTTTAATGCTAACATGAAATACGGAGTAACAAAAAACACATTAGTTATTACAGCAGGCATAGTTTGGCTCTTAGCCGGTATCAATATCTTGCGTATTGGAATAAGTTGCTGGATAAACGATTCTCATTATTGGTTCTTCAAAATCTGTGAAGCCACTATAGTATTTCTTTTATTCTTTGGTCTGATATTTCATAAACTTTACAAGAAACATACTCATCGCATATCTCAAAAGAAATCCAAGAATTGTCCATTCTCTTTCTTCGATGTAAAAGGGTGGATTATCATGGGATTCATGATTACCATAGGTATCTTGACACGCACCCTGCATGTACTACCAGAAGCATTTATTGCTGTATTTTATACAGGATTGTCAGTAGCCCTAATTACAACCGGTACCCGATTTATATGGTACTGGTGGAGAAACAGGCATCTACTAGTCTGATAAGTCATTCGGTCTACAGAGGTTTCCACGATGGATGCTGTTTTCCCCTCGCACAATGTCAGCGAGAGCCTCCCAAAAGAAACGACAGCATCACCAATCACTCTTTCAAATCGTATATCTCAAGAAATGTATAGGCTACACAGGTTGGTACCACTAGCAAAACGAATCAACGAAAAATCATATAATACTACGCTACCGTTTCCACATCGGGCAAATCAGACATACCTGATTACAAATTGTTATAAGCCCCGGAACAAGTTGTTGTCATTGTATGGACGGCATACAGTCCGGCAACTTTAATGCAGTACATCTGCACCGGTAAGCTCCACAATACGTTCGGCCACAGTTTGTGTGTCCCTGCGCGGAGAAGTAAGCCACAAGCATCTTACTTTTTTCAGCCGGATAATCGAAATCACTCCAGTTCTCTCCACTTCCTAGCTTTTCGGGCATTGTTAACTGTTCTGTTTCTGGTGCGGAAGTATCATTGGGAAAACATGCTATCACGCTGAACTATTGATTGTCATATTCTTCATCTGTCGCAACATAAGTCAATATGTCGTGTTTGAAAAAGTTAACGAAAAGTTACAACTCCTTGTCGAAAAACTCCATTCCCCCCTAACTGCCGTACCCACATACTCCGGCACGTAGTAGATTTTGATGTGTGTTGCATCGGAAATAAAAGTCAATTCCTTGTCCTGTGTACCCGTGACACGGCTATAACATTGTTCCGTTGTATAATAAGATATCAGCAATGCTACCAACTATCATCAGTAACGTCTGATTGAATAGATTTATGTTCTGTACTCCGTCGGATTGAAACCGAGATTCTGTTGTACATAACGGCTGAGATAGGCTTGTGACGAGAAGCTGAACATATCGGAAATCTGCACGAACGACAATGACTTATCACGCAACAGGCGTGAAATATCAAATATTGTATAACGGTTAATCCAATAGTTGGCGGCATATCTGCTCACCTTTTTTAACACTTCCGACAAGTATTTCGACGTAATGCACAAACAATCGACATAATAAGATACCTCCCTGTGTTCGCGGTATGTACCATCCTCCAGCATTCTCAAGAAACGATGTATGATGGAGGCATCTGCGTTGAAATGTCGCTTTCATCATAGATACGAGCATGAAAATCGAAAAAATCAAGGATAGCCGTCTGCATGGCGTTGATAAGCATTTCACGGTAGAAACGATGTTCAGTATCCTTGATACACAACTCAAGCAGTTCAAGATCTCGACGACAGACAATCTGCTGTTCAAGCGAGAGGTGCATGACAGAGTTGAGGAAAAGGCCAGTTGTCCTTTCATTCCATAATTGCTCTAAGGTTACATAGTTCAACAAATCCAGACTTCACATAGATAATCTTGGCACAGAAATCCATTGAAACTTCTATATTTTCAATCATTTTCCGCTTGCGGATAATCGACAGATCGCCAGCATGCAACTCAAAATCCATTCCGTTGAACCGATATCAACATCCCCCTCCCAAACAGAACAAATGTGACAAATACTCCTCTTCGGCATCGGTCGGAATCCGGGTAGCCCAATCGATTACCATAATATCTTTACACTCTTCCATACTTTTATACCGTTTGCTTAATAAAAACAGAAATAACCATAAATACAGAATCTCAAGCGACTGCTGCTATAAAGCCATTGCATTTACATTTTTTAATAATTCTACAATGGAATAGTTATTTTTTATGTTCGATCCTCCGAACACTTCGCTCATCTCCATCATTTCAAGTTCAATATCTATCTCCTTTACTTTTTCATCAGTCATGTGAACATCAGCAGCACCAGCATTTTCTTTAAGCCGGCACAGATGGCACGTTCCTAGAATAGGTATAATCCATGGACGTTTGTTCATCGTCCACGACAGCGCGATTTGCGACGGGATGGCATGGTATTTTTCCGCCAAACGGTCAATAAGAGAAAACAACGATTCATTCTACTCAAAACTCTTCATCTGGAATTGAGGCATAACGGCACGGTAATCCATTCGAACATCAAATCGTGTTTCAGCAGTATAACATTTCGTAAGCAGCCCGTTTGCAAGTGGCGAGAAGGCCACAAGGCCCATGTCTAGTTCTTCAAGGAGAGGGAACATTTTTCGTATTGGCGAGCCATCATCGAATAGTGGTTCTGCACAGCAATAACGGGACAAACTGCATGAGCGCGACGTAGATACTCTTCAATAGCTTCTGAAATGCCCCAGTGCAGGATTTTCCCATCACGGATCAGATCGGTCATTACTCCTGCTACTTCTCCGGTTCAACCTTCGGATCAATATGATGCTGATAATACAGATCTATACGATCAGTACGCAAACGATGGAGTGATCCTTCAACTGAACTGTAGATAACTGAAGGCTGCGAATCGGGAATCACGACATGTGTACCGGCTACGCCAAAACCATCAAACTATATGCCGAATTTTGAGGCTATCACAATTTGGTTGCGGAACGACTGCAACGCTTTTCCCAACAATTCTTCATTACCATTCGACCTGTCCGGTGTACCATACATTTCGGTCGTGTCAAAAAAGTATACCCCATATCTACGGCATCGGTCAATAGTTCCGTTATTTTACACTTATCGGCAGGCGCACCGTAGGCATGACTCATACCCATGCAGCCCAGACCGACGGCCGATATCCTCAATCCACTCAGTCCTAATGTTCTGTATTCCATACCATCTTTTCCACCTCTTCCTGCGTAGCGTTGAAAAAGCGTTTTTCTTTATTGAGCGAACACATTTGTTCCATTTTCTTGTTATTCAGTTCGAAATCGAAAAATGGCAATATTCTCCTTGATATAATCGAGGTTCGATGCTCCGGGAATGACAGAGAAATCTCCTTGAATATGCCAGCGAAGAATTATCTGGACGGGAGATTTACATGTACCTTGGCTATTTATCGGATGACAGACTGAACAACGCACCATTAGACATCGCACCACCCAACAGAAACCAACAAGTAATGTGAATACCATAAGGTTTTACCTTGTCGCGTATGGCCAACCGTTGAGCGTAAGAGTGGCATTCGATCTGCAATACTGCGGGTTTTACACGCGATTCGATCATAATTTTCTCGAACGCCTCGTCATTTGCATCGAAATTACTGATTCCCAATGCACGTACTTTTCCCATATCACGCCATGCACCCACAAAATCGCCGGCTGGCTGGTGAACAAATCCAATTGCATGTGTTCCAATATCTTATCTATAGCCTCTAATGTCTTACTTTCGCCATATTCGGTCGGCCAAAGTTTCGAGGTGATCCAAATTTTCTCACGTGAAATACCACTCTCCTTTACAGCTCGTCCCACTCCGGCTTCATCATTGTGCATGAGCAGTATCGATATGTCAATAACCGATCTTCAAAGCAGTAAGGCACGATTGTTCACATATAGAACCGGATGATTGCATAAAAGTTCCCAAACCGAATTGCGGCATCAACACACCATTATTGAGTTGTACCATCGGTACATTAGCGACAGTTTTACAAATATCCTGTGCGGAAACAAAAATGCAGCCCATCAAGGCCACACACACTAGCATTGCAATAAACTTCTTCTCCATATTATATTTCTAATCTGTTTTTAATAGTTTCACAGTACAAAATTAGCGTGACTTGCCTATGTTATATTTACAAGAAATACGGATTGAATTACATTTTTTCAGTTTTTGAATATAAAATTACTTCTATCCGCAAAAACAACAATAGAAACAGAAATTTATATAACAACTTCCTGAAAGAAAAAGTGTAATTTTATAGAAGAAAATAATCAATCATAACAAGAATATGAATACAATAAAATTGAATAACGGTGTCGAAATGCCCCAGATAGGTTATGACGTCTATCAAGTTTCTCCGAACGAATACGAACGTTGTATAAGCAGTGCTTTATAGATCGGTTATCGCATGATCGATACAGCACAAGCATACCACAATGAGGAAGGTGTAGGTAATACCATACGTAAAAGTGATATCGACTGCAAAGAGATTTTCCTCGTATCAAAAATATGGATTTCCAACTACGGTTACAAAAAGTGAAAGCCTCTATCGACAAAAGTTTGGACCGCTTACAAACCGACCACATTGACCTAATGCTCCTGCATCAGCCGTTCTGTGACTGATACAGTGCATACCGCGCACTGGAAAAAGTATATAAGGAGGGAAAGCTTCGCGCCATAGGCGTCTCAAATTTTTACCCTGATCATTTCATCTATATCACTAACAACATGGAGATTGTTCCAGCTGTGAATCAAGTGGAAACACACGTATTCAACCAACAGACTGAACCGCAAAAGAGTTCGGCACGCGCATCATGTCGTGGAGACCGCTCACCGAGGGCCGTAACGGTTTCTTCACGAATTCAATACTTGCCGAAATCGGTAGCAAATATGGGAAAAGCATAGTACAGATCGCTCTGCGCTGGTTAATCCAACGTGGCGTCATCATCATCCCCAAATCGATTCACATAGAACGGATGCAACAAAACACCGACATTTCCAATTTTGAGTTGACAGACGAAGATATGGCTACCATCGCCACACTCGACATGGGATACAGCCTCTTTTTTGATCATTATGATGCTAGAACCACCCATATGTTTATGGAATAGAGATAAAATAATACTACTATAACGACGGTTCAACAGTTCTGATCGTGTAGAATCAACACAAGACGATGAACAAACTGGTTAAATCAAACTAATAAAAAACAATCGCCGCAGAAATAGATGTATAACTCCCTGCAGCAATTGTTTTATTGTAATATCCAAGTGCATCGATCTATCAATTGTTTTTTACTATCACTGGCACGTACTTCTATTTCATTCCTTCCTTTTCTGAGAGGGACCTCCTTGAACAAACAAACTTTCAAACTGTCCGGCTTCATCCTTCTACACTGACAGTCATTCACTATCAATATCACTTCTTCTACATTCGAAAAGACCTGTACATCAACGAGCGGCTTCACCCGATTCACATTACGACGCCCTGCGATATAAATCATAGGTTCTGGATTCCAATTGGCCCGGTAAAAATAATAAGCATCCTTTTTAATCTTACGATCATGAGTTACCAGTCCTTTGTCATTGATGCCCGAACGATCCCCCTCCATACGATGAGCTGCACCGAAATCAAACATATTCCACACAAAACTAGCCCACACATACGGACGTTCATTTATTATTTTCCAATTCTGAATATGATATTCTGTTTGCCAATTCTCTGGATGCCACCAACTTCCGGGAACAGTTTGTACCAATGAGTCCTGCTGATGATAGATACTAGCACCAGCACCATATTCGCTGATGGCAATTTTTATTTCGGGATGGTTCTTATGAGTAGCATCCAACCATGTGGCAAGCGTAGCCGGTGTGGCCCCATACCATCCATCATAGCGATTCCAAGCTATATGATCAGTAATGAAATTCAACGCGCCATCCTGATTACTTGCAGAAGTAGTAGGACGAGTAGGATCCTCCCGATGTGCCATAGCATTCAACTCCTTTATATACTCTACAGGATTGTCTCCCTGCTCTTTCAATTCATTGAACAATCCCCAAAAACAGATACTAGGATGATTGTAATGCTGGCGGATCATCTCTTTCAACTGCTCCTTACCATTTTCGCGGAAAGAAGGCTGATCAACAAAACCTTTATCAGCGTATCCTCCCGGCCCCACAAATGGAATCTCAGCCCAAGTGACAATGCCATATTTATCCATTAAATCATACATATAGGTAGCTTGTGGATAATGTGCCAGACGAACGGCATTCACCCCCATATCAAGCATGATACGAGTATCTTCCTCGTGATGCACCGGATAAAGAGCATTACCCACTTCCGCCCTCTCCTGATGACGGCATACACCATGCAGCGGCAAATGTTTTCCATTCAAGAAAAAACCTTTATCGGGATCCGTGATGTAATAACGTACCCCTAACGGCTGTTCCACTTTATCCAACTCTTTTCCATCTTTAATCAAGGTCACCACCGTCTGATACATGAATGGATCCTGCGTCCCGTTCCAAAGACGCGGATTCTTCAGTATGAACTCTATATTCTCTACCTGTACATCTGTATGAGGAATCATACTTACTTCCTTCTCCGTTTCATACACAGTCTTTTTTCCATCATTAACCTGCAACCGGAGCACTGTTTTTCGGAGTTCTCCCGTTCCATTAGAAAGATTGATGCGTGCACAAATAGCTGCCTGTTTGTCCGTAATCTGTTGCTGTATGAGATAAACCCCAGACGATGCATAATCTAACGGAGAGATACACAGGTTATCAGTCAGCAACAGATGTACATCCCGATAAATGCCACCATAAAAATTAAAATCACCGACCAATGGCATTACATCCAACTGCTCGCCATTATTGACACGTACCAGCAATGTATTCTCTTTTCCATATTCCACTTTATCGGTTATCTCGAAGACAAAAGCTCCATAACCGCCCCGATGCTCACCTATATGTTTACCATTTACAAAGACATTGCTCACGCAATTCGCTCCCTCAAAACGTAAAAAAAGCCGCTTACTTTGCCACTCGGGACGGATGAATATTTTTTTAGTATAATTACCTATTCCCCTCTTGTAATCGTGCTTACCACCCAAAGCGTCCTGTGCATTCCAAGTATGAGGCAAGTCTACCCTACGTGCAGCATTAGCATTTACTTGATGGGAAAAACGGAAACTCCAATCCTGATTGATAAGCTTATCTTCTCTTTGTGCCAACATCTGCATACTGAAAGCTGCGGCAAACAATACAGTAAAAGTTCTTCTGAGGTTTTTCATATGTATTTTTATTATTATACTTTGATTTATGTTCCAACAGCAAAAATAGATAAAAAACTTGAGAGACCAACTAAAACACAGAAGAATAGTTGAATACAAAGAAGATAAAAGTCAAAACCGCCGTGAATAACTTTTCTTCTGATATTCACAGCGGCATATATTATAACTAGAATAATAAATCAACACATATCCCCTCAGAGATTTTTCCAAGCATTTCTTAGAATATTTTGTATAAAAGCATGCTAAAAAATACCGATATAATTACAAATACAAAGTCCAACGAAATATTAGTTTATTATTTTACATTTAGCTTATAACCAACAGAGAGGGTTAAACTATTATAGTTTACACCTATATTATCATTTTTAGATTCTTTTCCAAGTGATATTTCATATTGAAGCTTAACTGTCCACCTCCGATTTTCAATACCTACAGCAGACGTCATTCCCCAGTCGAAATTTCTCGCATGTTGATATAGAAACTGGTTGCTACCACCCTCCGTACTTTCTCCCACACCAGGATATCCTTCAACCAAACCGGAAGAAGGTATAGTAAGATAATATGGATTACTATCAATATGATTTTTGATACAATATCCTATATATGGTCCTATTTCAAAGAAAAATTTAGTGGAATTGTTGCTATGGATAGAGATTTTAACCCAAATAGGAACTTGTAAAAAATGCCTTGTCTGAGAAACATTTTCTATCCATGTAGCATCTCCATTACTATATGTTCCACCATTATTTACAGAGTATCCTCTAAAAGTATAATATAATCCCGACTTCATAGAGAACACATTATTAACATTATAATCTGCAGATATTCCTAAACGAGTGGATGGACGCCAGCATTCTCCATACCCAGTTCTTTGTATTGCAGATAACCCAGCTTCGGTTGACCATGTGACACACTGAGCATTAGCCCACATGCTACAAGAAAAAACAACAGCAAATAATAATACTTTTTTCACGGAAAAATAAATTAAAGTTAGTAATTTTATAGTTTATACTATCGTGTCGCTATAATCTTTTTCATCATAATAACCTTATTTTTTACAGAATGACAACAAAGTTTCATTTTACCCCCATCCATGAAATTATTTTTATTTCAAACTAACATTTTACCAAATCGATAAAATCGAACGTAAGTACGACATAGCGATGACTGATCCGCTAAAAAACAACCTAAATCAACCATTATTTGAATACAATGGAAACAAGCAATAAAGTATTGCACGAGAAACCCACATGAGAAAAGAAAGTTCCGGTTATGCATTGATGGAATACCTATACCTGAATGGTTCAAGATGAAATTCAAAGAATTCAAAAAAAGGAAAAACAGACCGAAAAGAGGATTAAGAACATAATATTCAATAACAAAAAAACAAAAATGCAATTCTGATAGTCAATGAATTGCATTTTTATTTCTATTTTTGCAGTCATTTGCGAGGCTGAACAATAATATAAATTTAACAAGATATCATGAAAAAGAAAATGATCATTGTATTTTTAAGTACAAGTATATCGCTGCTATTTTCTTCATGTTCAACTATACTAGAAATTATAACAGGAGATAGACAATGTATATATCCTAATTGTACAGAACGGGCAACCAGCAACTCTGCTTATTGCTCATATCACAAACCGTACTACTTAAAATAAACGTTTTATCTACTTAAATTAACACGTTGAGAAAGATTTAAAATGCCTTATTTCAAAATATTTTCAGGTATTTGAGGAAATAGAGCCACATCTCCATTCACTGAGTATTCCGTATCCTCTTCTTGCATTTACATCGTAGGAGCAAATGCAATATCTGAACGTGTGTTTATAAACTTTAATATTTGGTCCCAATCCACACCTAAATACTTACTTATAATACTATATGTTGCAGAAGAAGAACCTATCAAATTTAATTTATAACCTGATGCAGTAATATTTTCATTAGTTAGTTTGCCATCTTCGTCTGTTTTATAGGTTAATGTCAAAAATGGAATTGTTTCATATGAGAGGTTGGGGTTATTATTTTTCCCGACTGAGAATTTATAACACCCCTTACTTATAAGATTCTCATCTATTTTATGCTCTAAATAGTTGTATGTAAAAAAGCAACATTCCTTAGCTTCATTATTTTTCAAATAAACATTTATCTCACTCATAAGATTTTTTATCTAAATGAAAAGGTGTAATTTCAAACTTTTCATCATTGCAACTTGTCATACAAAACACACTTAGTAAGACAACAATAAAAGCATTTTTTACTTTCATGATATAATTACTCATTAAAAACAAAAGGTACTGATATACATATCTACACTGGAAAGGCTGGAGTCGGGAAATCCCCGAACCAGTCTTTTCTATTTATTTAACGAATCACAAAATAGAATGGAGCCTTTCTAAGCGATTGGCTCCATTTTGTCATTTGCTCTTCTTGGTTATTCTTCGTATCTTTACGTGACCAAACTAAAAGAATAATTAAACCCGAAAGGAGGCGTAATCATGTTTGAAGAACTATCAATAGAAGAAGCAAACGAACTTCTTGAAATGATTTCAAAGTTTCAAATATTCGAATATGAATATTGAATTAAGCAAATAATTTAGTTTGACAGCCTTTCCACACCACGGAGAGGCTATTTTATTGTATAACGTATCTTTCTCGTATCATCCTTCACATCATTTAACCATCATTCGAGTTACCTCGTCTTTCACTTTTTCGTTATATGCACAGGAGGTTATCAGATTTTTATCAAGATTTTCTCCGTAAACTCATTGTTGAACAAATCAATCTTTGTAAATTATAACATCATTAAAATTTGGAGGACAGCCTTATGAAAGACCCGTTCAAACTTAATGTATCATCCCTCATGGCTTTGTACGAATTGTTTCCTACGGAAGAAGCCTGTACCAAACATCTTGAAGCCATTAATTGGCATGGTAAACCTGTTTCACCATTTGACAAGACCTCCAGAGTTTATAAATTGAAAAGCGGCAAATATCGCTGTAAGAATACAGGTAAGAACTTTACCGTTCGCACAGGCACGATGTTTGAAAAGACAAAGATAAGTTTGCGTAAATGGTTTACAGCTATTTGGATTGTCACTAACGATAAGTCTGGAATTTCATCCTATCAGTTGGCAAGCCATATAGAAGTAACGCAAAAGACGGCTTGGTATATGCTTCAAAAGATAAGGCGACAAATGTATCTTGCCAACGAATCCATGCTGAAGGGTAAGGTAGAAGCGGACGAGACCTATATCGGTGGAAGGAATAAAAACCGACATTGGAACAAGAAAGTCAAACATTCACAAGGTCGTTCTCATAAAGACAAAACTACTGTCGTGGGAATGATAGAACGGGACGGATTTTTGGTAGCCAAAGTTACAAAAGATACAACTGCCGATACATTATCGTCCTTGATACTTGCTTTCGTAGAACCCGATACAATCCTGTTTACAGACGAAAATGCCTCTTACAATCAGATAGGACGAATTTACGAACGCTATTATGTTGACCACGGCAAACACCAATACGGCAATGGAGACATCACTACCAACAGGATAGAGGGAGCTTGGACAGTCCTTAAACGTATGTACCACGGAACTTACATAAACTTGCCCAAGAAGCATTTGCAAAAGTATGTTGATGAGTTCGTGTATAGGTATAATTTGAGAGACATCAGCAATTCAGACCGATTTAACTGTTTCCTCTGTTGCGCTGACACACGTTATACATACAAACAAATCAGAGAATCAGTATGTCTAAAATGAAAAGAAGAAAAGAACCCACGGAGTTCAGACTTGGAACAATCATTGTTCCCTACATTGAAATGTTCGATGACGCGGTAGCCATAAGAATAGAGGGTGTACAACTTATCATTGACACGTATTTCAATGACTTGTCCATTGGGGATATTCCACAGCAATATGTGTTCACTTGGGACTGGCTCGGCAAAGGTTACAAATTCACCGTCATAAATCACCTCTATAAGTCGTCAAGGGCGAAAACAAAACGTGGCTTTAAGAAGTTACTCGCAGAGGCATTACCATTGCTTATAGACCCTAAAAACGGACTAATAAAAAAGCCGGAACTTAGTCCGGCTGATTTGAAAGGGTTTAATTCAACTTTAAAACAGTTTAGTTCTTGATTGTAACGACAGAGGATATTGTATATGTCTTAGGGAAAATAAGATTGATGCCCTCTTTTTCATAGTCCTTAATTGAACCTTTAGAAGTCACTCCATAATTCTGGGTATATAGGCTCAATTTGTTCCTACAAAACACCGTAACTTTTTCACGGTCTCTACTGTTTTTGACAATTCCTTCATATAGATACCCTTCTGAAGCAGAGCCACGGACATATTTTACTTCAGCATTTACTATACTTGAATCAAATCTGACATATACAGTATATGACTTTTCTGACTTATCATAACTGGCTTCAAATTCATCAAGTTTAACGATTCCAGCGATGTCGTTTTTAAGATAGGCTTCCTTATAGGAGCATAACCTAATGCTGGGACTTTCATAACAACCAACAGAATCTGTTATTGATTCTTGTGCATTTGACATTGCTGTAATCAACAGTAACGTGAACAGAACGAAATACTTTTTCATAATGGCGAATTTTTCGAGTTTTTCTCAGACAGCCAGTGAGAAATTACGTTATATTCAAAGAAAGTGGACTGCCACCTGTGTAAACTCGAAAGCATCGCCAAACGCTTGTACAAACACACAGATGAGCAGCCCACTTGATATAGGTTGCCCTCTGTGCCTTGTTTGTACTTTAATTGAATTGGCGATTCTTCGAGTATTAAGGCACTTTCCTTTATTTTCCAACAATGTTTAACCCCGAAAGGCTTGCGCAAATGTAGTAAATTCCCTATATTTGAACAAGAATTTTAAAGATAAATGTTATGGAAGAGATAACTAATAAAGTATTAGAGGAATTGTCAAAAGTTGACGGTATCATAATTGAAGACCCCAATTTCAATCTTCAAGAAGATTCAAAAGAAGAAAATTTAGAAGATTCAAAAGAGTCTGATAAACCATTATAAATGATTCTAAGAATCGTGGGGATAAAAGAGTGGTTCTGCGGATGAACACCAAATTCATAGAGATAATTTGAAAAATCCTCTTTAGTAATTTTATGTTTCTCCAATCCTTCTTTTATCTTCTTAAATGAATAATAACGCTTTGAAGCTGTTGAAATATAGATAGATTTCTTTATAATATCTCGAATTAAAAGAAATTGGTCATTTTTTATAGCTGTTTCCATATCCTACCGATTTAAATCCACTTTTGTTATCCACAGGTAATTATCAGTTCCAAACTTGAAATCTTCCTTATGGATAGATTGGGTACGTTCAAGTAAGGTTTGCTCTGTCATGCCGTTGGCAAAGTTGTGACCGACATTCAAGACAAGAGTAGTGATGTCTTGCGCATCATGGACTTCGTTAAATCGGCATTCACGAGTTTTAAGGTGTACGTCATTTACAAGGAATACACGGTGTTCACCCAACACATCAAGGATTAGAACCTTGCAATTACAGTTCATAACCAAGCCTTTGCAGGTCTTTAAAATGTTTTCATCTAATTTCATGTCCAGTAATTTTAATGATTAGTAACTGTTTAACAACGTAAAAATCAGGCAGTCCGTTTATGTCTTAGGAATGGATTGTGATTGAGTAGGACATAGAGAGGAAACGTTAAATAAACAGAAAAGACTGGTTCGGGGATTTCCCGACTCCAGCCTTTCCAGTGTAGATATGTATATCAGTACCAAACAAAAATACCCAATCTTACATATAAGGAGATGTAAAATTGGGTATTTACTCTATAATCTACTAATAATCAACATTTTGCGGTATTTACGGAACTAACAAATTTTAAAATAACTCGTAATATTCAGCATGTTATGAAGCTTCTCCGAAAAAAGCCCTCGGTTTTGTACCTACATAATTTCTATGTTCTTTTAATAGGCATTTACCTTATTCCGACAGTTTAAAGATATTTATTTTTTAATGAAATATCAAATGAATCACTTATAAACATTAAATATTTTCCTGTTTACATGAAGTTATTCTAATATTTTGCGTATGTCTGTAATAATTGAGTTTGGAAATAACTTTAAATATTTACTACAATGCAATCTTTATTCAAACAATTAAAGATAGAAAAGGTCTATGAACTTCTTTTTCCAGAGAAAAAGAAAGGATTGGCTGTTATCTGGTTATATGAACGGATGAAGAATGGAGAATTTAAGCATGGAATTTTTAAGGAGAAAGATATACATCATGCTTTTGAAGCAGTAAGTCTTATCAAAGGTGAACCTGTAAGATTACAATGGGTAACTTATACCGCATACATTCTAGAGTTATAGGAATTTTATTTTATCTATAATGATGAAAGCCAAACCTATATGTTTACCGATTTTGGTTTTCAGGTATGTGATAAGATATACCATCTGATATCTCAGCATTTTAATCCTACTTTTATAGAAATAACTTGTGCGGAACTGCATGAAAAACTTGAAGTTGCTGCTACAGAAGAGCAAATAAAAAATTGGCTTACAGTAGTAAACTTGTTTAAGCCCCAAACTCTTTTACTGGAGCAAGTCAACTATCTTAATCAGCAGATTGACCGTTCTGTAACAGCCTTAAGTGAAAAAGTCAAAAGACATAAAGAAACTTTGCTCGTGGCTTTACAGGAAATAAAAAAGCAAATAGATGCCATACGTCAGCAAAATAGGGAATTAAGAGCAGCCTTCCGAGAAACTGACCTGATGAATGATATTCTTATTTCGCATCCAGTACGCGATGACAGTGAAGAAGTAGACGATCTCATAAGCGAAGCCATCTCATATTTTGAAGGCATTCATTTCCGTTTAGCAATGGTAGACTCACGTATTGATAAAATACAGCCTAAAATAAAACAGTTTTTTGCCTCTCTCAACCGTGACATATTTAATACAGAAGTAGAGAAGTTCTTGTATTTCCTGCTCGAAAAAAGCCAGATTACAGATAAACAAATACAGTTTCCAATTCCCTATAACGGAACAATTCAATTGGCAGACCCATCCCCCCTCTTTACTTCTATAGATAGCTGTTTTCACAATTGGTAGAGGCTCTGAAAAGAGGTGCTCATATACAATATGAAGGAGATAAAACACTTTTTCTTTATCTAAATAAATATGTAGATAATCTAACAGTCTATTTCGAACGACATGAGAATATAACTATTATTCCTGCTGGTAGTGAAAACGAACATTATTATTTCGCGCTCTACCATCCTGTATTAAGAAGTAATTATTCCATCGAGCGGTCACCTTTACCCAAAGAAGATATTCTTATTGCCTTATTACTATACAAAGCTTATTATATCGATCATAACATGGAACTAATTTCTGTAAAAAAGTTTGTAGCTCTAATCCGTATGGATATGCCCGACCTTAAAAGCATGTGCAACATTTGCTGATCAAAACAAAAGGCTCCAAAGAACGTTTTACTAAAACAAATGATATCCGTATTGATCAAGAAGTACAACACGCATTCAAAAATTTCCATAAGCTGAGATGGATAAATTTGAAAGAAGACGATTTTACTAATCTCCCTGAATTTCAACGTATTACTCGTAAATTTGCAGATTATATTAATCACATAGACGAATGGCTTAAAAAAGAATAAACATGAAGAAATATCCTCGTATTTACAGTCTGTCTACCATTGGTATCATACACCATCAAAAGAATGATTACATTTTTCATCCCTATTGTACTGATTTTATTGGTGATAGTGATTCTGGCAAAAGTATTATAGCCGATTTACTGCAACTTATATTTGTTGGTTCTTCCGTTTTCCGTTCCGCAACCATACCAGTCAAAGACAGACGAGAACCTGATGGTCTCGTTTTGCGGTCGCCTGGCAAATCTTTAGATTATGGATATGCATTTGTTAATATAGAAATAGCCAACGGACAATTTGTTACAGTAAGTGCCTATCTTGAAAGCACTTCTAAAGCCACACGCCCTTTTATTGTACAAGCAGGGCTGACTATTGAACAAGATGATTTTGCCCCATGTCGAAGCCTCTTTATGCCATCGATTTTCAAGATGACGAATGTATCATTCCATTAGATGATATTATTGAATACATGGAGGAAAAAGATTTGGTTTTTAAAGAATGGTAACGCATTTCTTATTTTCACAAAGTACTCTATAAAAATAAAAGGCATTAAGGAATAAATGGACACTTGATAAATAAGCTATAACAAAATGTTATAATTATATATTTTCTACTTGTGTCAACTTAAACTTATAAATTTATATAACATAATATTACAGTCTATCTTTTCTTTATATTTATTTGCATATTTAACTTTTTATCGTTATATTGCAAAAGAATCAAAGAAAAGGAGGCTGTATGAAAAAGTCAATGAATTTTCTAGAGTTTATACAGATTGTAAAGGATGAAAATGCTTGTTATGACCTGTACGAACAATGGAAATGGGGTGACAAAGTTGTTTCTCCATTTGATCCTACCTCCAAGGTTTATAAATGCAAGAATCATAAGTATAAATGCAAGAACACAAACAGGTATTTCACAGTAAAAACAGGAACGTGCTTTGCAAACAGTAAGGTCCCTTTCACTAAATGGTTCTATGTTATGTGGTTATTTGCTCAAGGGAAAAGAGGCATATCTTCCTATCAGGTATCTAGAGATATTGATGTTTCTCAAAAGACCGCATGGCGTATGTTGCATAAGATTCGTAAGGCTATGACAGGAGAAAACGATTACCATCTTGAAGGAGAAGTTGAGATTGATGAATCATTTGCAGGTGGAAAGAATGCAAACCGACACAAGGATAAAAAAGTGGAGAGATGCCAGGGGAGAAGTTTTAAAGACAAAGTTCCTGTTTTTGGACTAATAGGCAGAAATGGGGATTTGGTTGCCAAAGTAGTAAGCGGAACAGGTCCATCCAAGCTGCTTCCAATTATAAGAAAATATGTTGAAGAAGGAAGTACAATATATACTGATGGATGGGACTATGGCGAAGTATCCGAAATGTACAACCAGATATCTGTAGACCACGGGCACAAGTATTATGGTATTACTTATTACAATGAGAATAAAGAAACGGTGATGATTACTACCAATACGATAGAAAACGCTTGGTCTGTTTTCAAGAGGATATACGCCACGTATTATCATATAAGCAAAAAATATATGCAACGCTATGTAGATGAATTTGTCTTTAGATTTAATACTAGAAAACTTAGCGATTCTGACAGATTTAGATTACTTTTGCAATACTTAGATATAGGAGATTACAGATATGCAGGATAATAAGAAAGAAAAGCCAAAGGACGAAAAGAAAAAGAAGAATAAATACATCGTAAAAGATGGAGATGGGAACATCATGGATGTGGAAGTTCCTGAATCATGGATAAAGATTCTGGAAGCAATGAATAAGGGGGAAAAGAAAAAATGAATACCTTTTCTAAAAGAATATTGTAGTAATATAGAATATGTCCTAAAGTTTTTAGGTAAAATAAAAAAGGCACTGAAATTTCAGTGCCTATATCGTTCTTTTTATTTCCACTGGCTTAAGCAATCTGGATGATCGCTTTTCACATTAGATTGAGTAGGGTGTGTCTTTTCATTGTTTATTTTGGGTGTAAGGGAAATGTTGTTCTTTTTAATATTGATGGATATTTCTTTAACAACAATGAAAAACGAGTGAAGTAAAAATGAAGACAACAGCACCGCAATAGATGAAACTATATAAATCCATCCATATCCATTAGATCTGTATGAATTTAATTCTACAATTCCTGTAATGAGAAGTGCTATAGATCCTAAGATATTAATGAATAATATAACCCCAGATATCATTGATAATCTGTTTTCGTGTTTAAACTGTCCATCTTCTGATGGGATGTTGTTAGGTGATACGTTGTTTTCCATACTTACATGTTTTTTTCTAGTGTTAACTGCTATTATAAATGCAGTTACAAAAATTATTAATATTATAATTAATTCCATTGTTTAGTTATTTATTTTCTATTCCTGTTCAATTTTTCTTCCATACAATTCCACTTGAAATATGAATATCATGCTCCAATTTCCAATGAAACTACTATCCTTTTTAGCCGCATTAAATATTTTGGTGGCACTATCTACAATTCGAGTCACTTTTTGTGCTTTATCTAACAAAAAATATCTTTCTTGTCCACTTCTTACATATATATATCCAAATTCACTAGAACTATACATGCCCATATTATTTTTCCCTTCCATTGTAAATGAAGTTAAATAAATAGAATCATCGGAACGTATAACTTCGTAATCACTAAGCTTAATAGAACCTGGGTCAATTGCTGTATCTTCAATTATTTTATCCAAATGTTGCTCCGCTTCTTTTTCAAATGATTTACCACATGATAAAAAAAATAGAACTGACATCCACAATAACCACTTCATAATTTAATAGATTTATAATTTTGCAACAAAAATATAAATAATAAACTCCAAGCATACTCAATCTAAGTTATATTTATGTAATATTAACTACTAATCATTGATATGTAAATTTATATTTTTATATTTGCGGAAACAAAATGGATAAACAATGTTAATGACTTTAATAATTGTCGAGATTATTTTGTTATTTTGCAGTATAAGAAAATACCAATTAAAAATAATATGATTATGCAAAGCGATGATTTCAAATTCTTTCGAGAAAATCACGATGTGCTATTAAAAGAATATTTTAATAAGTATATTGTCATAAAAGATCGGAATGTACTATTTTGTGGAGATTCTTTTAAAGATGCTTTGAGTAAGGCTTTGGATGGTGGTCTTGAATTAGGAACATTTATAATACAATTATGTTCAGAAGGAGAAAGCGGATATACACAAACTTTTCATTCACGAGTAATATTTGCCTAAAATGAAAATTAATGCACTTACAATTAAAGCAAAAAGTTTATTGAATGCTATTGTCACTCCTGTTACTTTAAAAAACACATTTGATGGTAAATATATTAAAACTAACGGAATATGGGATACAGGTGCAACAAATTCTGTTATCACAAGATCATCAGCTTGCCAGTTAGGATTAGTACCTACTGGAAGAACAATTGTAAATGGTGTTCATGGAGCAAAAGAGGTAAATTCATATTTTATAAACATAACTCTTAATAATAACAATATAACTTTAGACGTAGTAGTAACAGAATGTGAAGAATTATCTTCTAATAAAGATATTGGAATGCTTATAGGAATGGATATTATTACTACAGGGGATTTTAGCATTACAAATTATAATAAACATACTACAATGTCATTCCGTACCCCATCTATTCAAACAATTGATTTTGTACGAGGTATGAAAGAGGGAGTAAACGTTGTAAAAGATAAGATACCCGGAAGAAATGATCCATGCCCATGTGGAAGTGGAAAGAAATATAAACATTGTTGCGGTAACAAGTAGCAAATAATATATTATGTAACAAGTATAACCATTTGTTATAACGATTTGCAATGGTGTTCACTTGTTCCTTAATACCAAATAAAATACTCCCTCTTGACCTCACCGATAAAGATAAAGCATCAAAAGATTATGCAAAAATAATTCAATCATTTTCACGGGGCAAAGAACTTGACACACCAAAAAGTTCCAGTTTATCAGATTTCTTATTTGGGCAGGAAAAAGGAAAAGAGTTCATGAATAAATACAAGTCAATTGTAGAAGATATAGAAAAAAATGCAATAGATTATGGAAAAAATAACCATGAAATTACTTTACTGACACAAAAATACTTTCAAGTTAGTGATTTATATAAAATGTTGATTGAAAAAAAGAAAGCGAAAAAACATACCATACTTATCAATATGTGTTTTTACTAAAAGACTATAACGCGAATAAAAAAAGTATCCAAAAGGAATTGTTTGTTTTTTTGCAAGCTATAGAAGATTCATCAGGATTAAAAATATTGGTCCAATACGAGTTAGAAGAGGCCCAAAGAAATCAGAATAAGAAAAAGTCAACATATAAAGAAACAAGTGATATTTATAGTGAATGGTGACAAAAGAAAAGTTTGCTGAACAGTGCCAACAAAATGATTGAACAATTAAATATTCTTCCTAAAGATTTGGCAAACTATTATGAACAATACAGAATACAAAAAAAGACTATATCTACTATAAAGATTTGAAGGATAAATTGGTTAACTCACATATGATTGATCTTTTTGTAAATTCAGGCTGGAAAGATGGATTAGTTACGGGAAATAGCTTTTACCTCAAAAAGATAAATGAACTACATAACCGTTTATCACAATTGCAAATAGTAGAGCAATTTCATTATATAAGCAATCCTAATTCACTTATACATTGGGCTCTGACGTACGTCTTTATCCTGCCCTCTTCCTTTCTACGGTTAAGTTCTTCCACTTTTTGGGCGTATTCCTCGTTTTTCTATTCAAAGGTCTGTACCGCTTGTTCATATTCTGTCGGTTCGGAGAGCTGCTCCTTTAGCGGTGCTTCGGGTGCTTTGGGAAATTCCCTTGCCGATACGTTATAGTCGAGTTCCTCGATTTCATGCCCTTTCTTGTCCAATTTTTGGAGTGCCGTGTCGTTTCGACTTCCGTAATAGGGTCGGGCAATCACCAGCTTCGGGTCGGATTTCAATAGTTTCTCCGTTTCTTTTGCCACATGTGCTGCGTTCTTGACCCCCAGACATTTACGGTACAATGTCTGCACCCATTATGTTCGGCAAAAAGGTTGTAGTTGGCTGCGTTGTGTGCACACGCCTTGCATTCCGTCTTGTCGAACTTGTATTGTTCAAGGTCGGTTGTGTAGTATTTCTCAGAATGTTTCTTGAAAAGATTGAGCGTGTAACCGCTCCAATCGTCCCTATTGCCCTGCTTCAGGTGGTTCTCGTACACATCCTTTTGGATGTTGGCTTCATAGGTGCTTATTTCCTCGGCCACACTGACGGTGATTGTCCCGTTATCCAGCAGTTCACCGATAGGCGCATACAATTCGTTCAGTTTCAAACGTGTATAGATATACTTCTCGCTCCATCCGAAGCGGCTGACGAGTGAGTACATATCGTGTCTGCCCTTTTCAAGCAGGCGTTTGAAGGCTTTCGCTTCCTCGGTGGGGCGTACCTGCTCACGCTGTAAGTTCTTGCTTAGTGACATGTCCTCCGCTTCATCGTCTGTTATATGGTCGTATATGGTTGCCTTTATTGTCTTTGCTCCTGCAAGCAGTGAGGCACGGTAGTGGCGTTCGCCGTAGATGATTTCGTAACCGCCTGCCGTGCGTGGACGTACGGCAATGGTTTATAAGACCCCATTTCCCGAATGCTGTCCGCAAGTTCCTGCAAGGATGTGTCATTGAACGTCTTGCGGTGATTATCCGCACTTGGGTGTACGGCTGTGATATCAAGGTCTATTTCAGCCGTTGCCGTTGCAAGCGGTGTCTTGGGCATGGTTTGCCCCACCGCTTCGGCAGTTGTGGGTACGTTTTGCGGTTAAAGTAATATCATCGGTTTGGGGATGATTGCCAAAGCGGTTACTTTCACTGCCGTTTCTTTCTCTAATTTCTGAACTTTGTTGTTCTTCCGTGCATTCTTGTTCGTTTTCATAACTATAAATTTTAATGGGTTGATATTGATTGAATTAATTTTGATAGGTAGGGTGGAACAAACCGCCCTGCCTTTTTCGTCCCTATGCGTTGGCATACATTGCGAGTGTCTCACGTACTTTCTGCTTCCTGCTGTATATCCATCCCGCACACCTTTCACCGTTGTAGATGAAGTTCGTACAGAAAACAGATCGTTCAAGCCTTTCAAGACATCTTTTATCAGCTTGGTGTTCCCGAATACGCCTATCACCTTTTCGCTGTATTCCACGGTTTCAAGATTGAGCGTTGAAAGATCTGCGAATGTTGTCGGCTGTTTCGCTGCGCTTTCCTTTAGAGGTGCTTTCAGATAAATGTTGGCTTCGTCCCCTGCAGTGTGGGTGTATCGTTCTATAAACTTTTCAAGGTCGTAAATCCGCTCTTTTTGAAATCGTCCAACCGCTATACTTGTTGCGTTCCAAATACATACCGCCCCCCATGCTGTAATTTTCACGGTGTTCGTATTCCTTGTCATTCTCTGCCAAATAAGCCGTTCCCTTAAAATTGGCGGCATATTTACGCATTTCGGAAAAGAGGTTTCGTGTATGGGTGGAAAAACCTAAAATCACGGCTCTCTCTATACGGTAGTCGTGGTAGCCCGTATAGCTGTCACACTCGCTCACCCGTAGTTCACCGACAAAATGACGGCTTTTGCATTCGAAGGGATAAGGAGGCGCAAGCGTTCCGCTCCGATTTTTGCGGTGTGTTCGTTCCTCTGCCGTTCTTTCTCCGCTTTCTTCTTCCTCGCTTTGGTAAGCAGGGCAGCCGTTTCCAACAGATCTAAAAACTTGGGGTTCGCATCGTCATAATACATGCCTATCCCGAATTTTTCCGACAAAGGTCGGATAAGATCGGAAGTATGAAATTCGTACGTCCGCAAATTGATAAGATGATAGGTTATTCCCTACTGGATGCGGCTTACTTCATACACTACATAGCTGTCGTAGCTGTAACCTTCCAGCATTACCACTTGATTGACTGAAACGGTCTGTTCGTCTCTGTCATAGCTTCTGTTCGCTCCCAATAAATGTACTTTGTTCATAATGAATTGTTTTAATGATTAATATTTCGGTTCAGAGTATCACGCAAAAAAGGATGATGAAAAAGAGAAGAATGAAAAAGGGTAAGGACAGTGGAAAAGATGCGCCATACTTAAACGGATGAGGAAAACCACTACCGCCAAAACCGCCAACGTGGGCAGAATACCGCCTAAACTCGTCACCATACCACCAACGAAGGCACACACGAAACGCACCGCCACATACGCAACGAAACCGACCAGTAACCACTTCACCAAAATTTTTATGCCGATTGGAATGGAGCCGAAGCCTCGTTTCAAATCTTGCTGTATTTCTGTTCTCTTTTTCATAACATTGACTTTTTTATGCTTTGTCGGTGGCTTCACCTTGCTCGTTTCAGGAGGCAGATTTTTAGAGGCCCCGACTGTAGCTTCGCACCCTGAACCATGCAAGGGGAAGTCATGACGAGGTAATAAAAATGAGGAAATTGTTATTTGAGGAAAAAGAGATAAGAAAATATGGCAAGATTCGAGAGGATTGCTATCGTCTCAATCAGTATATGACTATTCACAACATGGTGGGTGTTAAGCCCAACCGATTAAAACCGTTTGGATGAGAGTAGTTGTATAAAGAGAAATTTTCACATATGGTTATATGAGAGGTTTGGACTGAAATACCCAGACCTACTCGATCTAAAGTCTTAGGTTATTATTTCTTTTTATGCCCTTGTGTCCAGCTTTGCATCCGTTTGGTTAATGCTTCTTTCAATGAATCCAAGAAAGATGTCTTATTGTTACGGATACGCATATCGCTGAATGTGCGTGAATGGTTAGAGTCCAATTCAATATTAAAAACGGTCTGGATATAGTCAAAAAGTTTTGCCAAAGGAATATCACCAAAGACTTTACGGCTATCCCATGCGTAGATTTGCTCGTAAAGTTCTGTTTTTGTCGCAACCCATGTGATACGGACACGAGGTAAAGACTGCTCTAACTGGCGATTTTCCAATGCTTCGAGTTCCTTATTCAGATATACCATCAACATCTCGTTAGCTTTCAGCCTAGCAAACTTGAAATCGCAATTAGTAGAAAACATCGGTTCACGTTCGTAATAGAACAATTCCAAATAAAGAGCCGTGTCAATACGTCCTCGTAAATAATAAATTGAATCAAGGTGTGTCAAGCCTGAACGGTAATAATGTACAAAATCCGAACGTTTTGCGTTATAACGGTTGATAGCCTTGATTTCATCAATCAGATAAGCCCGCTGTGAATCTACTCCTACCGGACGATTCATTTCTATATTATAAATCTTACAATAAGAAAGCAATCGGTAGAACAAACGAGGTTTTATTTCTTTAAAGAAATCTATTTCTTCCGCTTCATCCTTGAATGTATAGGAACCAATAAATTCTTTTACCTTTTGAAAAGCATTAACTAATATTTGTGAGGTTTCAAGAGATTTCTTCATGATATTCAAATCCGCAGATTCGATTGTCTTCAATTTCTTTTCAATCTCTTTTTCGAGATTATTAATAAAATTATCCATTGTCGGCGTAATAATAGCAACAACCATAAAGATAATCACGACTGCCTGTTTCCAATAACGGCGCATAAAATCTACCGAAAGAAAAACTAACTTCGCAAACAATCATGAGAGTATCGGGATCTCAAAGACAATGTTCATCGCAAGGCACATCATTAAAAGTGTTAAGATATACGAATCGCACACAATCAAATTATCCACCTCACCACTTACCTGATATGTTTACAAAAAGCGAAAAGTCTGTGGAAAGATCAGAAAGTAGCTGCCCCCCAAATCCAAACATCACAGAGCTGACTCCGACTGTCTGCGTGATATATCGCCGTTCGTTATCGTATAATGTGGGAGAGACAAAACGGAATAACTGATAAAGAATATATGGCGAAGCACACAGCACGCCAACACATAGGGCCGTCTTCATGTGGATGATGAATTGCCGCGCTAACCCTGTATTAATAAGTCGAACGGAAAATGATTCCATTGCACCTCCTGCCCATGCAGCCATCCGGTTGAGCAGCTGATAGGTAATAAAACCGTCATCCTTCGGTACGAGTACAACGCCAAATAACTGTTCTTTGAAGAAGAAAACCACGATACCGAACACGACGGCTACGGCGACAATTTTTATAATTGCCGCCCGCAACACGTCCAGATGTTCCCAAAAAGATTGTGTGTTCGCTTCAGTAGCCATCAGTTATCCTTTTTGTTCTATGTCCTTTATTTCGTCTATCTCTTTTTCTACATTGTTCATCCCTTCCTTGAAAGAGCGAACGCCTTTGCCGATTCCTTTCATCAGTTCAGGAATCTTCTTGCCGCCAAAGAACAGCAATACAACCAATACGATCAGCAGTACTTCCTGCATGCCGATACCGCCGATAAATAGTGGTGTTACCATCATAGCTTTTATTTGTTTATTTTACTTTTAATAAAAATGACCCGGAAGGCAGACATAATTAGCTCATTCCGGATCATCTTCTCCTGTTATTGTATATTGTCGAATGTAAATTCCAGACGGCTGTCCATCTCATCGAAAACCATCAAATCCGAAGTAACTTTCCCTATCGGAATAATCCGCATGGTCAGTTGCCCCATGTCAGGGTCATCTGCTTTGGCATAAAAGATGGCAATCGTGTTATTGGAAGGACAATAAGTGATGTCACCGTTTTCGAAACGAAGCTGCCCCTCTTCGGTATTAGTCGGCCGCCGGGGTATAGAACCGTAACATTCACGGCCTCCATAGCGTCCCAAAGTCGCAGTCAGAGGAAACATACCCCGGATTTCGTCAGCTAACGGGGTGTCGAGCCATTCCCCGGTAAACGTATGCCCTCCGGCAGTAATACGAACCGACGCACCCTGCGACTCTTCCCGTTCGATACCGATTCGTTCAAGCCAGTCCTGTACTTGCGATTCGGCGGAAGGTACGTCTGTTGCCTCAATAGCAATGCCTTCCAGCACATTCGCACCAGTAGCTTCCTCTTTGACGGAATTATAGGTGCGGCCGGCTCCGTATCCGTCATGCGTACAGAACGGAACGACTGTTTTGCCGGAGAGGTCATAAGAGGACAGGAACGAACGTATTGCTTGTGGAACATCCAATGCCCAGTTCGGGTAGCCGATAAAGACAATATCGTATTGGTCCATATTCTCAATGCGGTTTTTAAGTGCGGGAAGTGTTCCGGCAGCCTGCTCCGCATGGTTCTGGTCGCGCACATCGTCGAACTCCGTCGGATAGGGTTCCGAAGTCTCTATCAGATGCAGGTCTCCGCCCACAGCCGTTTGGATATAGCGGGCGACCATTTCGGTCGTACCACGACGCGTTCCCTTATCTACAAGGATGCTTGCCCCGGTCGTGGCATCCACATCCGCCGCATAGTTCGTATTCCCCCAACGGCTGAACCAGGCAATCAGAATCTTTCCGTTTCCGGGGGTAACCGTTCCCGGATTGTCGTTATCATCATCGTCGTTTCCCGGATCATTGGGAACTTCGGGGATATCAATTTCTGAACTGTCATCCCCTGCGCCACATCCGGCAAAAGTCATTGCCGGAACGAGCAGCAATAAAGATATAAATAACCGTTTCATAATCTTGCTTTTTTAATTGATTTGACTCAGCCAGTCGGCAATCATTGAGTGGCAGTTGGACGTTTGGCCTGAACGTATCCACAGGCTCGGTTCGAGGAAGTCGCCACCCGGAATGAGCCGTCGGGCATCGGACTCGACACCACTGATACCGCTGCTGGAACTGGATACGATCAGTCCGATGCTCTTACCCTCCATCAGACTACCATATTGGAACAGGAATGTTTGTAAGGGAGCTGCCATATTACTCCACCAAAGAGGTGCGCCTACGATAATCCGGTCGTAATCGGCGATATTCACCTCCACGGGTTTGATTTCCGGATAGGATGCCGCATCATTCGGATTATTCCGGATTGCCTGAATCAGCGCACTACCTATTGCGTAGTTATTGGCCGCATAGTCGAGCCCCTCTTCGGCAGGTTCGACCCGTACCACATCGGCTTCTATCTGCGTCTGCAAATCGCTGACGATGGTATGCACATTATTTGTAAAGCTGTAATACACAATGAGCGTTTTTCCCGATGTCGGGTCAGGATCGGGAGTCGGTGTCGGCACCTCGGTATCAGGTGCGTACGGTTCGTCTTCATCGGGAGAGCAGGCGCTCAATCCCACCGCTACAAAAGCGGCAAACAAAAAATACAGATACTTTTTCATAACGCTTATAATTTAATTAAATGATTCAATGTCAGTTGTTTTTAAGAATACCTATTTGTTCGAGCCATTTCTCCACATCGCCGCGTGAATTTTCCGCCTGGCTGCCATATACGGCCAGACTTCCGAGTATTGTCGAATTGGGGCATACCGAACGGATGTCGCTGACGCTTTGAGCCGTGCCGCTACCGCCATGCGTGCAGAACGGGGCGATGTATTTGCCCGACAGGTCATAACCGGCCAGGAAACTTTTCATCGCCGGTGTAAGGTGTCCTCCCCAGATAGGCGTCCCGACAATCAGCGTGTCGTACTCGTCCATATTCTCCACCTTTGTTTTCAACTCGGGACGGTAATCGCTCTCCAGCTCTTCCGGTGCGATCTACGTCACCTCTTCATAAGTATCTGGATAGGGAACGACCATTTCCACTTCCACGATGTCGCCACCTATAAGGTCGTGGATATGATTGGCGACTGTCCGGGTATTGCCTCCCCATGAAAAATAGACGATCAGGGTCTTTCCCGCATCCCCTGAAATGGTTCCTCCCGGCTCTATCGCCGCCGGTTCTTCACTGTTGCACGATGTCGCCACGAACAGTAGCATAACCATAAGTGACAAAATACTTTTCTTATACATATCGTTTATTCTATTTAATTGATCTACATTGCAAAATTACGGCAACTGCAAATCTTGGGCTTTGTTATAAAGGTCAATTTAATTTGCTGTCAGGCTCAAATTGTAATTCCTGCCATCTAATCTCTTTCGTCATCGGTTTGTTCAGCAAATCGAACATGTCCATCCGGCATTTTCCGGCGAAATCGAACAGTGTGGGAATGTACCGCTTATCCGTATTCAGCAGGACATAGACCGCTTCTGTCATTTTCAATCGCAGCACCGTTTCAGGAATTTCCTGCCCCTCCCGCATGTAAGGCATCCATGACCGGAAAAGGCTCTCCGTTTCGGATATGGATGACAGACGGTGCAGGGCCGAGAGTTCCGTAGTCGATGATTTGCGGTCGGATGGAGAGAGTGTATGATAAAACTCGCACAAGAACTCTCGCGGAAGAGAGAAGAACAGAACCCGACAAGGCTCGTGCAATTCCGGCTCGGCATAGATGTGCGAATAGCTGTCACGTCCGATGAAGGCACTGTCGCCCCTTTCGATATTCAGCGTTTCGCCGCACTGGTTCCGCAAATACAACCGCCCGCTGTATAGATATACCAGCGTATGATTGGAAAAAAGATGACAGGCTTGAGATACCGTATCTATTGACTCGAAAAAATAAATATGCTGTTCTGTTTCCATATAAAGTTTATTCAGATACAGAAAGTCCGACAAGTTGTGCGGGATTGCTACGTACCATAAAATCGACCTACTTCTGTGCAAGCCCGTTTTCCAGCAACGCAAGAATACAGCGGCGCATCCCATCCACTGGATGAGGTATCCCAACCTGACCGAGGTCGGTCGTTATGATACTCCGCTGCGGGGCAATACGTGCAAAGTCTGCAAATTCTTTATCACTCATCCGCTCGAAATCGAGCAGTCCCGTACCCGGTCCCCACAAATTGGTAATGTAGCTGTATTCCATCCACGCGCCGAGATCAATACACCGTTTAATCTGATCGTGCGTCATTTTCCAGATACCGGAATTGGCATGAGTCACGACACACTTTCTCACACCCACCTCACGGGCTTTCCGAGCCAGCGTGATGCTCTCCTCGGACGAAGAGTGCCCCGTTGCGAAAATGATATTCGCTTCGGCACATATCTCCATGACTCGCACGACTTCAGACAGCACACGCCCGTTATCGTCCACAACGGGCACACCCTCTTTCCTGCCGTGATAGCGGATATTCTGGTAAACGGCATCCTGCGTCGGCATCCAGATACAACGACAAAGATTGCCGGTTGTGGCCACGGCTTTTTCCGCAGCGAATACATTTACCTTATCCCCGTGTACCCGGTTCATACACAGGCTTCCGAATACCTCGAACCCCTGTAACTCCTGACGGATCAGATAAGCCCGGTCATGACAACTGAAATCGTTGGACTTGAACAGCATGGATTTGTAGCCGGCATCACGTGCCGCGCGGGTAAACTCCAATTCATTTCCCAAACGGGCTTTGGAATCCGGAGCTGCGTGCAGATGGATGTCACTGACACCACGCAGCAGTTCATCGGCTTCGGGCGAATCCGAATTTTCAGCGGCAGAGAATATCGGTGTCTGCGCATGTGATGGCAATACACCGGAAAGCAGCACGGCTCCTCCCGCCATCACGGAGTTACGGATAAAGTCACGGCGTGACAGATCTTGTTTATTTTTCATCATTTCCTCCGTTATTCAGTTCGACAATACCTATTTCCTGCAACCACGCGATAACCCGTTCATAAGCCGTGTCATACGTTCCCCGACGAATCTGTATGCCCTCCAATACAGTCGATTGCGGGCAAAGAGAACGGACAAGCCGGTAGCTTGCCTCGGCAGAGCTGGTCCCGCTCGTGCAGAACGGAACGACAGTTCTTCCCGCGAGGTCATGTGTTGTGAGGAACGTGCGGATGGGAGGTGCGGCAGTTTCCACCCAGATAGGATAACCGATGAATATCACGTCATACGAAGAGAGGTTTTCGATATTCGTTGTCAAAGGCGGGCAATATCCGGATGCCACTTCTTCCCGGATTTGTGCCAGCAAAGTATCATAATCATCGGTATAAGTATCGGCCGTTTGAATTTCCACAAGGTCACTCTTTACCGTGTCATGGATGTATCCGGCAATCGTCCGGGTATTACCCGTATGGGAGAAATAGACAATCAGCACTTTTTTGTCCCCGGAAGGTTCGACTGGCTCTTCCGTTTTTTCAACCGGAGGTGTTGTCGATTCTTCCGTTTGAGGTTCGCCCGCGGAACAGCCCGTAATGGCTAACATAAGCCATGCAAAGAGAAATAAAAGTTTCGTTTTCATATCTGTTATTTTTAAGTTATTCATTTGATGTAAAGGTAAAAGCAAAGCCCCGCAACGTCTTTGCTGCGAGGCTCAATTTGTTTTGTCAGGAAGTTCACTACCTTTTTTCTTGATTATTCAGTACCGGACTGAATGTGGCTTAATTCACTTAGCTGTTTCTTCACTCCATTGTTTACCAAAACTCGTCTGTTCCGTTTCCACGCACCCACGATGTCCGTGTACCTTACATTCATCCAATGCTGATTGTAACTGCCGGAACTCATCACCGGAAAGCGTGACGTTCCAAGCCCCCAGATTCTCCAGAATCCTTTCCTGGTTCTTGGAACCGGGAATAGGTACGACATTGGGATATTTATGGAGCATCCACGCAAGCGATATCTGGGCGTTGGTCGCATTTTTCTCCACGGCGAACCGATGCAGCAAATCGAGTATAGGCCGGTTGGCCTCGATATTCTCTTTCGACAGTTGGGGAACGAATTTCCGCACGTCATCGAAGCCGAACTGCTCCTGTGCCGTTACCTTACCCGAAAGGAACCCGCTTGCAATCGGCGAGAACGGTACGACTCCGATTCCTTTTTCAAGGCACACCGGGAAAATCTCCGTTTCGCAATCGCGTTCCACCATCGAATAGATGTTCTGGACGGCAGACAAAGGGGTAATCTCATGCGCAGCTCGTATCTGGTCGGCCGATACTTGCGACAATCCCCAACCACGTATCAGTCCTTCCTTAACAAGCCGTCCCATGACAATTGCCACATCCTCAAGCCGGACCGTCTCATTGATGCGATGCAGGTAATACAGGTCGATATAATCCGTACGAAGTCTGCTCATGGAATCTTCAAGATGCCGGCGCACCTCCCGGTAGAGACTCGTCTCGTCCGGTTGCGAGAGTTCGCCAATATGAAATTTGGTGGCGAGTACCACCTCCTTACGGAACGGCTCGATAGCCTTACCTACCAGTTCCTCGTTATGCCCGGCGTAGAATTGTTCCTTGCCATAGGCTTCCGCCGTATCGAAATGCGTGCAGCCATAGTCGTATGCCTTGCGGATGGCTTCTATGGCATACGCTTTGGGCGGCACTTGTCCGTAACCGTGGCTGAATCCCATACATCCCATTCCTATCGGAGATACTTCCAGCTGTCCTAATTTTCTATTATCCATATTGTTATGTTTTAGAGTAAGATTATTATTGAATTACTTTATTTCCTTATTTTTAGCCATTTCCCATAAGTCAGCATCCGCCAGCCCCATTCCAGAGGCCCGAAGCGGAAATAGGAGAGCCATAGGACACTGAATGCCATCTGGACAAGAAAGACGTAGAAAGCTATGGATTCTGTTCCTGTCAATCCAATGCCGACCCCCAGCCCGAAGCCGATACCGTAGAAGAGAACCATACCCCATACCGACTGTCCCACGTAATTGGTCAGTGCCATTCTCCCCGGAGCGGCAAGACAGCGCCACAAGCGCCACCCTCTACCATGCAGGTACAGGAGACAGATAGCGGAAACATATGCAAAACCTAAAGGATAGACACTTGCCGTGTAGATGGCGGTGTGTGCAGCCGTTCCGAAAGGATGCCCGTTTACCGCACTCCAGGCATAGAGAACGGACAAGGGAAGTCCCAGCAGAAAACCGTATGTCACCGTCTTTTTCAGTAGCATCCGATTTGCCTCAAGATTGGCGTATATTTGCTTGCGCCCAATGTAGCAGCCCAATAAGAACAATCCCAATACCTTAAAATAGCGGTTGCCGTCGATGAACTCCTGCAAGCGTACCCATGCACCCTGTATCAGAAATTGAAAGACCTCTCCGTAGCTTTCCGCATTACGCAGCCAGATTCCGAAGTTATATTCCGTTATACCATATAAATTACAATAGTGCTGTTGCATTCGTACTGCGGGAGCCGACAGGGACACTCCGAATGTACCGGCCAGCCAATCAATCGGAATAGGAAGTAGCAATAGGACTGCGGAAGTACCCAGCAACACTCTGTCCGAAACATGCCGGAAAAGAGGGAGCAACATGCCCAATAAGGCATACAACAGCAAGATGTCCCCGCTCCAGATAAACATCAGGTGCAGAAAACCGATGGTGGCCAGAACAATCATCCGCCGATAAAAGATACGGAATCCGTCCGTTCCCTTTTTAGCCGCGTTGCTGATTATGATTGAGAATCCGATACCGAACAGCAGCGAGAATATGGTGTAGAACTTACCGTCTACAAAAAGGTATTGAAGGAAGCGGACTACCTGATCTATTTCTGCCGTAGGCATGGCCTCTGTTATTCTCGGTTTTTGAAAGGTATAAAGCGAAAATTCCGGAAAGTTGGCAAGGCAGATTCCCAGCAATGCAAATCCTCTCAAAGCATCGAGGATGACATGGCGTTCCGAGGTCTTCACGGGTACCATGTCTTTTATATCCATTTCCTTATTCATTGATTCTTTCTTTTTTGTTAACCAACATGACGCTTCCCAGTATGATTACAAGCCCGAGCAACTGTATGCCTGTAATCTGTTCCCCGCCCAGCCCGCCACCGATAACGACAGCCACTACAGGATTCACGTAGGCATGGGTGGCCACATCCGTTGCCGGGCGGATCTTCAGCAGCCATACGTAAGCGGAATAAGCCATCAGCGAGCCGAACAGTATCAGATAGGCCAATGACAACCAGGCGTATAGAGGGACCGTACTGAATTCCATAGGAGAGAACTCCCCGTTCCCCAATGTACATATCCAGAACATCATGCCGGCAAAAAGCATTTGCCAGGCGGAACCTGCAAACGCGTTTGCAGGTTCTGTGTCTGATGAACGGTATTTTGTATAAAGTGTTCCCAATGCCCAGGAAATACAACCGACTACAAGTAGTAAAATACCATATTCACTATGATCGTGTACGGTTACCGTCATTTCCAGTTGCTCGGCATACAATAACCCTACTCCTGCAAATCCCATCAAAATACCGGCAAGGATACATTTGCTCCGAAAGGTATATTTCCACATCGGAGCATCGAGTGCCATAATCCAGATAGCGGTAAAGGAGGCCACCACAGCCACCAGGCTGCTGCTGACATATCGCTGGGCCAGCATCACTACCGCCATATCGATGAACAGCAGGATGATTCCGCTCACAGCCGACCTGCCTACAAGCCTTGGGGTAAAGGCCCGTTCTCCACGACATGCACATATCACAAGCAGTATCAATCCTGCCGTAGAGAAGCGCAATGCACTGAGAAGGAAAGTCGGAAAGCCGTGTAAAGCCACCCCGATAAAGTAGTAAGTGGACCCCCAAACTACATAAATCAGGAAATAAGCGAATAGGATGGCAAGTTTTTTCGGCATTATTTTTATATTTTATTTCAACGCATTCTTGAAGAACCCGTCTATCTTGTCGAACGGTATCACATCAATCTTGTCGTATAAATCGACATGGTTGGCTCCGGGAATAATCAACAGTTCCTTGTTACTCCCCGTCAGCCGCTTGTAGGCATCCTCACTGAAATAGCGGGAATGAGTTTTTTCTCCATGAATCATCAACACAGCACTGCGGATTTCGCTAATATAGGTGAGCAGCGGCATATTGATGAATGACAATACGCTGGTTTTCGTGATTCCCTCGTTGGAGTTCGGGGAACGGCGATGATAGCCTCGTTCCGTCTTGTAGTAGTCGTGATACTCCTTGACGAATTGCGGAGTATCATCCGTCACGGGGTCGAGTACGCCACCGTCGCGTGCATAGCTGTCATCACGATAATCCTCGGTACGCTGTGCGTTGAGTTGCTCGCGCAACTTATAGCGGTCATCGGCACTCATGGCGTCGAAATACCCGTTGGCATTTACCCGGCTCATATCATACATAGTAGATGTTACCGTCGCTTTGATACGAGGGTCATTGGCCGCAGCATTAAGTGCAAACCCGCCCCAACCGCAAATACCTAAGATTCCGATACGTTCCGGATTGACGTCCGCACGGGATGTCAGATAATCGACCGCCGCACTGAAATCCTCCGTGCTGATTTCGGGTGACGTAAGATAGCGAGGCGTACCGCCGCTTTCGCCGTAATAGGAAGGGTCAAAAGCGATAGTCAGAAAACCTCGTTCGGCAAGTGTCTGGGCATAACGGCCTGACACTTGTTCTTTCACCGCACCGTAAGGGCCACTGACTGCAATGGCTACCAGACGTCCTTGCGTATTTTTCGGCTTGTAAAGGTCTGCGGCAAGCGTGATGCCGTAACGGTTGTGAAACGTGATTTTCGTATGTTCCACCTTATCACTCTGCAGAAAGGTCTTATCCCATTCCTGTGTCAATTCCAATGGTTCCATACCGGTTGAATTTATATATTTTGTTGTTGTCGTTTCTTGTGCCATGACATTCGCAAAGGTCAGGAACGTCAGTATGGCGATTGCTTGTAACTTCATAGCCGTATTATTTTACTTTATAGCGGAGCCAGACAATATCTGTTTCCCATTGTTCCACACTCTCTAATTTCAGTTTGTACGGGTTACATTCCATACGAGAGATTCCATCGAAAACCGCCGTCTGTCCCTTACGCCCGTCAATACCCGGAGCTACCATAATACTCACTTCGTCAATCAGTCCGGCCTCCAGGAAACTGCCGCAGATATGTCCGCCCCCGACAATCGCCAAGCGTTCAACGCCGAAATGTTCGTGAAGCAGCTCCATAGCTTGCGGCAAGTCAATGCGTTCCGCACCGGCCGCAATCCATGAAATACCCAATGTGCGCAGCGTTTCCAGATATTCCTCGGACACCTGTTCACTGACAATACAAAGTAGAGGATGCCCGTCAGCTTCACCCTCCTGCCAACGCAGTTTCCCATAGGTATCGACAATGATCGTATATTCGTCCGATTTACTGGCGACATATACGGATTTATGACCTATCGGAGTTCCCTCCATCGGAGTACTTTCCTCTTTGACGGCAGAACATTCGAGTGCGGTAGTTATCCGTCCTGACAGTTTCGAGCAAGGCCCCAGCTTTTCCAAGGCTATGTAATACTCATCCGTACTCAGTTGCCCGACCATCGGGCAGTCGATGCGGCCATCGACCGAAGTCATCATGTGACTGATTATATATGGTCTCATATTCTTGGTTTTTATTTATAATGCAAAAGTAAGGCAGCTTCTCCGCTCTGCCGGTAGACAAATTACGGATTATACTACCTTATTTACTGATTCCTTATCGGCCTACCTGACGTTGCTGTTCCGCATTGTACCGGTCTCCCACAACAGGAATAGCAGCTACGGTATCCTCCAGTTCTTTCCACTCCCCGGAGCTGATGTTGAAGTCGAGTGTACGCAGGTTTTCCTCCAGATGAGACAGTTTTGTTGTTCCCGGAATCGGTACGATCCACGGTGCTTTCTGAAGCAACCAGCCAAGAGCCACCTGTGCCGAGGTCATGCCCCGTGTGCGACCGAAAGCTTGCAGCGCATTTACAATGCGGATATTCGCACGCATCGCTTCCGGCTGGAAACGCGGCAGGGTCTGACGGTTGTCGTTGTTCACATCGAATACCGTGTATTCGTTGATGCAGCCTCCCAAAAAGCCACGGTTAATCGGACTGTACGGTACAAAGCCGATACCCAGCTCCCGGCATACATCGAGAACGCCGTTCTCTTCCACCAGGCGGTGCATCAGATGGTACTCGCTTTGGATAGCCGTCAGCGGACAAATGGCGTGAGCCTTACGGATTGTTTCGGCACTGACCTCGCACATGCCCCAGCGTTGCACTTTACCTTCCTTGATTAAGTCGGCAATGGTAGCCGCTACCTCCTCGGCCGGAGTATTCGGGTCTGCACGGTGCTGGCAGAACATCGGCAGTGAATCAAGTCTCAATCGGCGAAGTGACTCCTCGCAATAGCGACGGATGGTGGCCGGACGGCTGTCCTGACGGCCGGTTCCTTTGCCGTCGATGACTTCGTGCCCGAATTTGGTCGTTACGCTAATCCGTCCCTTGAACTCGGACAGCGCTTCTCCTGCCAGGTTCTCATTGGTCAACGGCCCGTAAATGATAGCCGTGTCGAAGAGCGTCACTCCACGCTCTACCACTTCATGCAACAATCGGATACACTCTTTCTTATCCGGGTGTTGGCTGCGGTTGTAAGTCATGCCCATTACACCGAAGCCGAGTGCCGACACCTCGAATGCCGCCTTGCCCGTACCCAATACACGATGTCCCTTGATACGGGCTGCATCGATATCCACCACATCGGATGTTTCCGCTTGTTTCGCTTCTGAAGCGAATACTTTGCCCAATCCCGAAGGCATGGCCATTGCGGCTCCTGCCAATGCAGCCGTTTTGAGAAATCCACGACGGCTGATATCCATTTTATTGTTTTCTTCCATGATTTTATGTTTTATACATTATAACTTAATGAATGGAAAATGCCCCGTCCACTAAAAGGGCGTGCCCGTCCACGAAACTTGCCTGCGGTGAGCAAAGCCACAATACGGCGTTGGCTATCTCTTCCGGTTTACCGAGACGTCCGGCAGGAATATCTCGGACCAGTTCCTTTTCCAGATCGGGGTTACGCCGTATCAGTTCTTCGGCCATAGGTGTTCGGATCACACCCGGACAGACGGCATTGATACGAATCCCTTTTGCCGAGTAATCAATGGCGGCTGTACGTGTAAGCCCGATTACCGCATGCTTGCAGGCGATATAGGCCGCTTGTCCGGGGAACCCCGTAACACCGCCTTGAGACGAGGTATTGACAATGGCCCCACCGCCTTGTTTCAGCATCTGGATAATCTCGTAACGCATACAGTTCCATACACCTTTCAGATCGACGGCTACCGTGCGGTCGAACTCCTCGTCGGTAATCTCGGCCATCGGCCGTTGCGGGGTCTGTATCCCAGCATTGTTCAATGCAGCGTCCAGCCTGCCGTAAGTCGCAACGATCCAGTCAATCATCTCCTTTACAGCCCGTGTATCGGACACGTCGCAGCGATATGCCACGGCTTTATACCCTTCTGAAACCAACTTCTCGGCTTGTTCTTTCGGCTCATTGATGTCCACCAATACTACGGTTGCACCCGCTTTTGCAAATGCTTCTGCCGAGACCAGCCCGATACCTGCCGCTGCCCCCGTTACCATTGTTACTTTCTCATTCATTGTTTTCATGATTCTTTTGTTTTAATATTCTGCCAACAAAGGTAAAAAGAGAGCCCCGCAACGACTTTACTGCGAGGCTCAAAAGATTTTGTTATGAAGTTCACTTTGTTAAAATGACTTTTTCCGAAAAATCCATAATCTATATTCTCCTGATTAACTTGGCTGGATTTCCTACAACGATCGTATTCGATTCGACAATTCTCTCCGAAATGCGGAAAAACCTTGTGTAATAATTCACGATATTCTTCCGTATCCGGCATCGTATGATTCAGCCGGAAGATATTTTGCCGCAGCTCTTTTACCACGCCTAGTTCTTCTTCCGTCTGGTGCAGGCAGTCGATTCGCAACTCTTCCATTGGCTTATTCGATTGCTTGTTTGGCCCAATCTCCAACTTGTTTCGTACTTCTATTACACAACCGGCCTTCTTCCCATTCGATTTTGGGGTAGAGTCTCTTGAGTTGTTTCACGCTACCCGTGATTGAACTGCCACCCGAAGTGGCAAAAGGAATAACGGTTTTACCCGCGAAATCATATTTCTCAAGAAAAGTATTGACCGGACGCGGACACAAGTCCCACCATATCGGATAACCGAGGAACACCACGTCGTAATCTTTCAGTTCAATCGTTTCTCCGCCCAACGCAGGACGTGATTTGTCGTCTGCCATCTCCACCGAACTGCGGCTCGCCTTGTCGTTCCAGTCGAGATCTGCCGAAGTGTAGGCCGTAGCCGGAGTAATCCGGTGAAGTTTACCGCCAGTCTCTTTTGCGATAGCGGTTGCCACTTTCTCTGTGGTCCCCGTACAGGAGAAATAGGCTACAAGGATTTTCTTGTCGGACGGTCTGTCGGTATCTGCTGTTTGTTTTTGTGCTTTCGACGGGTTACTGAAAGTAAGTAGGCTCATAAGTATCAATACTATCTGTTTCATGTCATTTT
>ENA-OPLB01000125-OPLB01000125.1-human-gut-metagenome-genome-assembly--contig:-NODE-125-length-20587-cov-2.439119_pt1 | contig 20587 bp, 24 predicted proteins | sample MGYA00241787_ERZ501701 | MGnify/ENA primary metagenome ERZ501701 (study PRJEB25962, sample SAMEA2042372) | human gut metagenome | biome: human gut; feature: human-associated habitat; material: faeces...
GGGACCGTTAATTACTTGAGGTGTGATACCAACCATTTCAAAACACTTCATCCTCGACCATTCAGCAAGCTCCATTCTTGTTTTAAGCTGCTCTGTCTGCGACAAATCATAGACGGCAAACTGGTTGAAAGGAACGCCGCCTTTCGTATTTTGAGATGAGGTATCTAATGTCAGAGCACCAACAGACTTAGCCACATCAAGAAGGTTTGCCCATATATCAGCCACATCTTCACCCAAATCCTTATATTCACTTGGAACCAAATTAATATCCCCTAAGAAGAATTTACCAATCTCCTTTTCAAGAATATTGTTTATCTGGTTTATGGAGAAATTATAAAATATTTGATATGGCTGAATCCTGTTGGCCATAGAAGTACCGATATATCCGGCAACGGGTAGAACAAAGTCATAGATGTTGCTATCCCCTTTTATCTGATGATCGATAGGTTCTCCATCCAGATACAGGTTGTCCTGAGCGAGAGCCCCGCCACTGATCTTAACCCCGTACCTTACCTGTGGAACGTAATCTACGAAATAGGTATTAATCTCCGGGTTCTCCATTCCCTTACTCATGGTCCTGGTAATTTTCTTAATACCATTTTCCTGTAAAAAGTCCTGAAGAAGCTCATCAGTTACCATCTCGGTAGTTACTAATCCGGTCTCAGTTTGGTAGGTAATTACATACACCTGAGCCGGGGATACCCAATATGATTCAGTTACCTGATACAAATCACTACGAACATGCTCGTCGCTCAAACTCTGGGCACGGTTATAGTAATTACCATGCTCTAAATTTGGCATGAATCTGGTTCTGTGATATTCGTTACCATTACTATCGTATCCGGTATATGTACCGGCTGGAATACCGTAATAATCCTCATAAGCTTTTATAGAGGCATAATCATTATATCCTTTCCAAGGTATTACCTTATTCTGATATAACATCCCTACACTCGCCGATTTGGATAAACTTACATAGCTTCCATTATCACCATTATGATAAGTACCATTGAAATTATCAGCACCTCCTATAAGCTTCTGCTTATCTTTCGCCGTAAGAAGATGCCCCCACCTTACTATAATATCATTGGCAGTATAATAATGAACACGACCAATATAATCACCGTACTGCGGATACTTGCTATCTAATGTCTTAGAGTAAAACGTATTCAACGGAGACCACCTCTCCGGCTTATAATAGTCGTATCCTACATGATAATTTCTAAAGCAACGACCGGTAAGAAGATAGTCGATGAAATTCTCAGTGTCTATCTCATCCATGTAAAAACGCCCCCTGTCCGCCTCAAGCGTATGAGAACCCCATATGACCTCGGCAGTCTTCCATTTTGTATTCATGAAGTTCTCTATCTCAGGAGGGGTCATAGATGCTTTCACCTCTTGTATCTGTTGAGCATAAGCCTGCTTTTCTTCTTCGCTGGCAAAATTATTATAATCCGGATCCAATCCTCTATTCAATAACTCTTGCCTAACCCTTCTGTCCAATTCCTCTTTAATGTAATTATGAAGAAGATTCTCCTTCGTGGCAGAATACTGATTCACTTCAGATTCATCTAATCCAACTACATTATACTTGTCAGAAAGGTTACCCAACCATCCTACAAAAGCGTTTACGATCGTACCTATTATATCATAATGACGTAAGAATGATGGAATATTTACGTTGTCCCTTATAGACTGAACATCCTTAAGATAAGGAATTACATCTTTCAGCTCCATAAAGGACAACTTACCTTCCATCATCCTATAAAAATCCTTGAACTTCTGGTTCTCATCAAGCTGCTTCAAACCAATCAATTCAAGAGAATCCATAGTGGCTTTAAACCACTCCTTGGTTTTTCTCTTAGTAGGTATCGCCTGCACCGGCAACCCTGAAAATACTCCTCTGGCCGGAAAAGCCTGATCTCTGTTAAAATACTCCATGAGCTATATGTTTTTTCACAAAGATAGGTAAATTGTTCTACCTATCTCATTTTGTAAGGGTTATGTCTTCTTACCGTAAATCCTTTGACCTGTTCTATCTTCTTGCGCTCTCTCTTCTTTTGATTCTCCTTCTGAGTCGTACTTTCAGGCATGTAACCCATATCATCATAGTACTTAGCCAGAAGAAGAGCGTGGCCGAAGGCTATGATACGGTCGGTGTTGACCCCAGGGCCGAAGGCTATGATTTCATCAAGAAGTTCTATATCAGGGATACGGTAAATACCTTTCTGTGTTATTTCATTACCATCATCATCATACCCAACAACAACATCCTCCCAGCAATATTGAATAACGGTATTGAAAAGCATGCGCTGATTAGGAACCGTAGGAGCCAAACCAAGCTTGTTGTTCTGACGGGCGCCAGCACGGATAATCTTACCGGCAAGACGTTCGCCATCTTCCAGCAACATAAGCTGCTTATTTCGTCTCGTAAGATACAGTTCATACATTCGGTCGGCATTCTCCATAAGACACTTGGCTCCATACGCTTCTTGAAGTATTTCACAATTACGACAAAAATCATCAGAAGATGGAGGACGTGATGCGTATGATGCTACTATACAATAAGCGAACGGATCATTGATTTTTACATATCTTTTAAGTACATAAAACGTACCAACAGAATCAGTATCAGCCTTGTCTGATTTATATGGATCTTGCCCACTCACATACGTGAAATCAAAAACACCTCCTTCTTCTGGTGGATCTTCGTATATAACAACAGGAGTATCTATATTTCCACCTTGAAACGGATAATCAGCAAGCTGCTTATCACTAAAATGATACCCCATCTTCATGCCGTCTGTTTGATAAATATCTACTGTTTTACCAGGCCTACCTTCTTCAAGAAGACGGCTTTTGTGCTTCAACGCATCTTCTACAGGGAACCTATTTACGTTCGTATTAAGGAAACAATCATCTATAGACAAAGGGAATGCCATTCGTTCCTGGACATATAAAGCTCTATCCTTTTTGACAAGTTCGTCAAGACGTGATTTTATTATTCCAGTATTTTTATCAAAGTCTGAAACTTTTATTTTTATCTTCTTAAGACCGGGAGCATTCTCTACTCCAAGATACTTATCAAGAGTCGTTTCTTTCTTTTCATACGCATGAGACATCTGGGCCGGAACAAAGCATCCAGATTTACATATACGCCATGTTGGTTTAATAACTCTCTTATTTAGAATATCATAATTCATTATAATAAATCCATATTCGTCCGGAGAGTTCATGATTTTCTGGGCATCTTGAGACTTTTCTACATTACCGCCAGTGTTATGAGTTATAATACCATTTGCTATATAAGTGTGAGTATCTGATGCAGTAAGATTATAGACTTTTCTTTCTCCTATAAAATCTATACTGTCTACATAATCCAATAATTTATTTCCATTGTTATCAATAGTCCATATAGCGTCTCCTTTTATCAGATTACTTGCAGAAACATACCCATCATACAAAATATCCCTTCCATTTGGATATTCGCATTTTATAGGATGATCAAAGCTGCATTCCAATGTACGATTTGATTTTGTAGTAATTCTAAAACATGATTTGAATGAAGGAGATTTTATCCATTCTATATTTTGACTAATGATTTTATGGTTTTCAACATCGAATCCTATTATTCCATCTTCTTGTTTTAAATCCTCTATCCTACACGGTTCTCCGTTTGATTTGTACACTATTGTACCAGCACAACAACATCCCGCCATCAAACAAACGCCCCTCATTCTACCATGCATCATATGAGCCGGCCTACCGGCAAGCCATGCTCCAAGCACCGGAAATTTACCTACCTCATCATATATAGACGTATATGGAGTTCCGCCTGCGGTCTTCAATGAGCCTCGCGTCTTTCCATCATCAACGTTGGTAATTCTTATTCTGGCATGAACATCACGTTGGTTGTTGATGTTTCTTGTACCTAAAACAACTTCTTTAGTCCAGTCGTTACCGGTCCTGTTTATAGTAAGATAAGGAGGAAGATTATCAAGTCCAAACTCAAGATACTCTCCCATATTGGCAAGGTCTTCTTTACTTGCTCCAATAACATTATGCGTCAAATTGTACGTCATTGTTGCATTACGAGCCAGAAGAGAGCTCATTATGGCCGTATTATGAGTAACGATGTAATTGGTGGTCAAAAATAAATGAGAGTCATTATCAACGGTTATACAAGTGGCATGCTCCTTTCCGTATATCGATATGGATCTTATTTTTAATTCCTTACGATTCCTTGATAGTATAAGTTTGTTCCCCTCCAATTTAGCATACCAACCTGAAGCCCAAAACATACGTTGTACAAAATTTATGACATCCATGTCAATATGAGACAACATAAGCTCTTCTTCTCCGGTTACTACGTTTCTGAAAGAACGAATGAAGTTTTCTATAAAATCTTTTTTTTGATCTATGGACGATCTTAAAAATTTCTTACAAATGTATTTATCGAAAAACATATCCCCACCATAGCCACCGAGATAAGCCGCCAGCATCGAGGCGTAGGCCGACGGCGGAACCGGCAGCTTTGCCGTAGGGTAGTTAAGGGCCTCACCTACTGGAATAGACATACTCTTATAATCCAATCCGGCTATGGCTCTAAGACTCCTAACATGCCATTTTCCTCCATGATTGACACGCCATTGATGATTACCGCAGCAAATAACGTTACGACCGTCTTCGAATACGACTCTGTATGTAGTTACTTTCCCTTGAGGATAGACACCTACGACTTCTACCAAATTCCCTTTATCGTCATATATCTTATCCCCTACAACGATATTTCCTATCATCTTTTCCCGGTCCTCAAGATAAAGTATCTCGGAGTCAAGAAGGGCTTTTCCAAAACGACGGCACCCGAACATGAATATTCCTTTATTCTCTTCTTCAGCCTGCTTTAGAAATTCGGCAAACATCCATTCATTATCACGAAGCTGAGAATTTCCAGGAATACGATCATCTCCTACGTCAATCATCATCTTCCAGAAATTGATATGCCAATATAGCCAAGGATGGATAAATACACCATTTATGGTAACACCGTTAAGGAGTTTCATAGCCTCATTCTCCCAGAATTGCTTGACATCATCGTCTTGCTCTTCATAAGAATAAAGGTCATTCCATAACGGAATATCGTTACCCATATTTATATAAAGTTCTTTGCTATCAAAATTCATAACAAAACTACTTATTGAACTTGTTCTTAGCTTCATTCTTCACAAAAGACTGAATACCTGATACTGTTTGTCCTCCTTTTAGGCTTTTCTTATTTTTGGCAGCCTCAAGCTGATTATAGACATCCATTATCCCACACATCTTAATATAAGATTCAGTCCATTGCATTAAGCTATCAGACAAGCTCTTTTGAAACCTAAATTCTTTCTCCCTCTTATCGGAATCTTCTATTTTATCCCAAGGATTTTCAGATAGATAACGTTCAGCCTTATCTATCTGATCCCTTAGCACAAGAAGTTTTCGATCTACGTAAGAGACATCATCGTTAGTCGGCTTCCTTGCTTTCATTGTTAACTATTTTTAAAAAAGCCTCATACTGAGACTTAAGCATATTAAATCTGTCTTCAAGAGAAGATGGATCAACACGATACTTGCACATGTTTTTTATTCCTTCCTCAACAGATTCTTCCTTGAACATAACAGAATCAGTATTATTGTCAACGTACATAATAAAATCCGATTCTCCGTCGTTTACTATCCTGTCAAGAACCTTCTTGCTGTCATCATCTATATTAAGATCATGACCGGCATTAATAGACAACCGGTAAACTGTCTTGACAGAAGAAGATACTTTCATTATCTCTTGTTGATACAAGTTGGTCATAAACGACTTTTCTTCTAAATCAATAAAGTCTTCCAACTCTATGTTGTTTTCCTCATCCTTCTTTATAATAATATCCTTAGTTAGCTCTTCCATCTCCTCTCCCACCTTATCTTGTGCAGACAGTAGATGGTTGTAATAAGAAATAAGATGTTTTATATCTGAATCAAAATCAATCTTCTTCATTATCAATAACCTTTTTATCGTAAATAATAACGTCCATCAACTCCATTGACAAATTATAATCAGCCACTTCAAAAAGCTCGCTGTCTGTCAACGTCCTTAAAAAAGAAACAGATAATCCTCTTTTCTTGGCAAAAGATCTAAGTACGGCATAGAGAATGTCCCCGGCAGAATAATCAGGGAGATCGTCACAAGATGCCTGCAACATAGAAAATAAGGATTTCCTTTTATCTTCGCATTGTAAATGCCTTGCTTTACCACAGCCGCTCATAATACTTAACTTTTTTGGATTATAATACCTTCGAAATTAAACGGAATCTTTTCCTCTTTTTGAGATCCATCTTTTTGATAGTGAACAGTCATATGTTTTACGAATCTTCCTATTCCAAATCCTGCTGTATGTATCTCTATATTGAACTTAAAGTGACGGGAGTCTATGATATTCAAATTAGAAGACGTACATCCACAAGATGTCTCTGATGCTGTTATCTTCATATCATGCTTCGACTCAAGAACGAATGAAAACCTTATACTGTTCCCTTTCTCTACCGGTTCAAAAATAATTTCAAATGATTTACCGTCTTTAGATAGGTCAATATTATATTGCTTGTCATCTGTAGAAATAACATTAAATTCATCAGAATCCATTGTAATAAGTTCCAACCTGTTCCATCTTGACTTCTCATCATAAAAATCAATAGAATACTGCCGGTCCATCCACGAAGGACGCGGAAGTCCCTCACCAAGCGCACACTCCTCTGTCTTGCTCCAGGCCTTCTGCTTGATGAAGCACGTACATACCGAACAACGATTTTTACCTATTTTCTTGCTTACGTATAAAGAAAGAGGAAGCATAGAGTTAGGGACGTTCTTGGTATTGAATTTACATCCTTCACACTTTTCAAGACGTTCCTTGTACCAATCAGGATAATCTTCTTTTTTTCTTGGAAGTTTTTTTAATATCGTATCCATAAAAGCATCGTATATAACTTCCGCTTGCAAAATCTTTTTCATAACTTATCTGTTAAATTCCTGTTCTTGAATATTTTGTATTTCACTAAAACTATGACCCTTACGAGATTTAAAGATAGATAATTTGTTGTGTTTTATCAACATATCCCCACCTTTTATCTCACCTGAGTCATAAGCATCCTTTATCATCTTTATCTTAATATCAAGGCACTGAAGTTCTTTTTCCTGATACTTAGATAATTTTTCTACCTTGGATTTAAGACGCTCAAGATTGTGTTTGCGCCTCTCCATCTCATGAAGGTTACAAACCATATCACCCACATACGGGAACGATACAGACACGTTATCTGTGTACGTACATAAGTTATTGGCATAAGAAATACTGGCTCTGAAAACGTCACGTATTTGGTTTCGGTCGTAAACGCCCCCGGTCTTATCCATCACATCATCTATAATATGTGACTCAAATGATATAGGGAAATCATTCTTCGGCATCGGATTCAAAAGTTTTCTTTCTATAAAATAAAGAAACCAACGCACATTGATCTCTTGAACCCTCCAATACAAAAAGACGGCGCATGTTCTCTATATCCGGGCACAAACACCTTGTCCTGTAATTCCCTTCACGGTCAATCAAAATACCACGCTTCTTCATCTCCGTATCCAAAACCGATACATATTGAAGATCGGTACTGAAACAATGAGAAAACTTCTTCTTGGTCTCATACGAATATCCAAACACAAAATAATAGGCAAGAAGATTTAAGTGCCTCGCATCTATGACATTCTTCTCATTTCCGGAAGCCATTAGGTATCCGTTATAAAACAGAAGTATCTTCTTAGCCATATCTACCGTATTGGAATAAGGTACTAAAATCCTATAAGCCCTATTACTAACATCTTTATTATCACTTTCTTTCATGAGATTATCGTTTTGATACAAAGATAAGGATTAAGGATTTATAAATTTAAAATTAACGTATTTTATGACAATAGATTCAGGGTTTGTCCCGATATTTGCACTGTAGCATTAAAAAAAATAAGATCTTGTTATTTGATATTCATTATTTGTTTCTATATTTGCTGTACGTTACAGATTTAGGAAATAAATAATGAATGATAAAAAAAAATTAATCGTCTTTCATTGTTTGCTTCTCAAATCTGTAACGGGGTTTTGGGATTTTCCGAACGAAAAAGACATGAATCGGATGGATATCCCCAAAAATCCATCCGATTTTTTTTTGTTATGATATTCCGTAAAGCCCCTGCTTTTAAGCAGGGTATCAATGATTATTTTGATCATTTATGTATTTTTTTTTAATAAATATACTTCGGAAGGGCATTTCCGAATTGGAGAGCAAGAGTAATTCCAGCGATAGCAATATCGGGGTTTCTTGCGTTTGTATCCAAGAATCCCATTTGCTTTAGCGATGGGAGTATGTCAAAGATTATGAAGCTACAATTAGGTAGAAATATTAACATAAGTCTTAGACTTTTGGAACAGTGGTCAGATGATTCGCTGTTCATGGAATTGTATGCTTTATACTGTATGATAAAAATCTCCCGCCGGGATTCGAGAATAAGATTCAAAAACCAGAAAGATCTTCTTCATAAACTTGGAATCGGGTATTCGAAGTTCAAGAACATGACAGGACATCCGATGTTTGACGAACTGTTCCGTATTACGGATAGTACGTTCGTTGCAAGAAGATATCGTGTTAATGGCGTACAACTTACTCTCGGATGCGGGAAAGTGAATATTCCAAAGAATAGGATTTTAATTAAGATAAATAAAAATGAAATAACAAACCATGAAAAAGTCCTTGACAGGATAAGAGAGGCGATGTTTGTTAATTTAGTCAGAAACAATGAGTCTGTACTGAACAGTGGAGAGACAAACTCTCAGGCTGATGTCGTAGACGGAAGCCACTCGTATTATGGATTAATTGATTCGACGATAAGTAATAAAACAATTGCCTTGTATTTGAATGTAGGACTAACAAAAGCGAAAGAGATTGTCAGTATGGCGATAAAAGACAAGCTCGTAAAAAGGTTCGAAAACGTACAATTTATAACATACGTAGATAATCCTCGTGCTTACATTGAAGCAAACGAACATAACTACCCAATAGGTAAGCTGATTCCGGTATATAGGCACGGAGCAGTTTTCTGGCAAATAGCAAATACCTGGACCTTGTATAAAAAAGGAGCAACAAACAGATGGTATTTTGGAGAGAAGGATATAGAGAAAGGAGAAAAAGAAAAAGTGAGTAAGAAAGACGATTTCAATTTCTTCTTAAAAGACAATACTCATATCCTACGTTTCCTAAACGCAGAAGAAGTTGTTTCCGAAGATGGGGAGATCCTTGGCATAGATCGTAAAAAGACAAAAGAAGAAGAAGCAAGATCATTGGCTTATGTTATGGCTAAAGAAGCGCACAAAGACTTCTGGGACGGATATGAGCGAAGTACACAAAACCAGATTATAAGGAAGTACTATCGCGCTATCATAGCAGAAGATAAGAAGCGAAGAATGGACATGTTCTTAAACTGTCTTAAACAATCATACGACAAGGTTAGTGGGTGGAGTAAGGAGAAGGTAGCCACAGTAAAGGCAGGCATGGCTGATGCAGAAGCCTGCTGTGCTGAGGTGGGGACGTCCGTTGCCGGGGTCTGCGGTAGGGTAAGTAGGAGAATGAAATCCTATAACAATACCGATCCTGACAAAAAGGCAGGTTTTAATGAGGTACGGGATATGTATGCTGAGTTCGCCGGCGAGATGGCTAAAGCGGTGGGATCGGTAAGCGAAGACATCTATACGTATGTTAAGGCAGAACAGTTTAAGGAAAAGATAGGGAATATGGATATATCGATCCAATCATTACCTAACATTAATACAACAGTAGACAATGATAAAGAATTAGATGGTGAATCTGTATTCAAGGATATACCATTTGAAGAGCTATCATTCTATAATGATAGCTATCTTTATCCTATATCTCAGTATTCATCATTGTAATGTTTGGTACTTGAGAGAGGATCTGTTCTTAGTAGTCGCCGACAGAGCCGAAAAACGATAATCTCGTAGGATATTGACGGAAACACCCGTTAGCCACCAATATGCCATAACCATATCTATACGAAATCATATTACTGTCTGATCTAAAACTACTTATCCAACTTATTATTTCTTTTTAATCCTAATTAATTCATTTTATATTTTAGGTTTTATTTTATTTTCATACTTTTGTTTTGTAGAACAAAATCAGAAAAAAGATGGCTATAAGTTACGACAAAAAAATCATGGAGTGCGTTCTTCGTTCAGTTATGTCCGAAGGTAATGTCGCACAAGGAAAGGCTATTAAGTCTATTTGTAAGTCACCAAAACCGCTGTTTATAACCGGTAAAGGAGGAAGTGGAAAAACAACGTTCCTTAAGCGTATTATACCGGCATTAAAAAATGCGGTTGTTGTAGCTCCTACAGGTGTTGCTGCTGTTAATGCAGGTGGTCAAACCATTCATTCATTTTTTAGAATAGGAATGCAGCCGTATATACCTGAAATACGAAAAGGCGCGTTTATGGATAACTGCGAATATAAATTCAACGGAGGTTCGGAAAAGATTTTACAGAATATAAAGTATCTTATCATAGACGAGATTTCTATGGTTCGCCCTGATCTTCTTGACAACGTAGCTGATATACTTCGTCATGCAAGAGGAGACAAGGACCCGTTTGGCGGCGTGAAACTTATTATGGTAGGTGATTTATTTCAACTTCCGCCAGTAATTAAGGAGGATTTTTTTAGAGAAATATACGATACATCTTACTTCTTTAGCTCCAAGTCTCTAATGGCTTCTGGTATGGAAATGGTTTCTTTTGAAAAAATATACCGTCAGAAAGATGAGAAGTTTATTAGTGTCCTTAATAAGGTGCGTGAAGGGCAGATGGATGATGATGTATTTGATACAATAAACAGCAGATGTATTCAGTCTGATAATAATCAAGGATATGTTGAGATTGTAACTACCAACTCAAAAGCTACGGCTATTAACGAAATGAGAATATCATCGTTACCAGGCTCTTTAAGAAAATTAGAAGCTGTTATAAACGGTGATTATCCTAAAGATGCTCCGGTTGAAAAAACTCTTTTCTTGAAAGAAGGATCAAGAGTTATGATAACAAGAAACGGAGGAGAGTACTTCAATGGCTCTCTTGGTACTGTATTATCTATAAAAAAGGGGGAGATTGAAGTAGTCCTTGATAAACCGAAAGATGATGAGCATACTAAGGTTGTTATAACACCATGTTCGTTTGAGAAAGTAAAATACGTAAGAAACGGATATAAGATAGAATCTGAAGTAGTAGGAGCTATTATTCAGTATCCTATAAAAATAGGTTATTCTATCACGATTCATAAAGCCCAAGGCCTGACATTGGATGCGGCTATGATGGACGTATCTAATTCTTTTGAAACAGGACAGCTATATACGGCTCTTTCAAGAGTAAAGTCTCTTGATGGATTATATTTTCGTCAACCTATTCCTAAGACGGTAAAAACCAGCGATCAGGTGGTGATAAACTTCTATAAAAGGACTCTTGGTAATGGAGGTATTGTGAAACCGGTTCCAATGGAAGAGCTTGAAAAGTCAATGATTAATTTGTCAACCGGATCTGAAATAGATTTTGCAGAGTTTAATTTATAAAAAATATAGTTATGAAATTTGGAGAAGCTTTAGAAGAAGTAAAAAAAGGTGCGTTGATTGCACGTGCCGGATGGAATGGTAAAGGTATGTTCGTATTCCAGCGCCCGGAAGATTGGTTGTCCACTGATATGATAGTTAATAAAGTAAAGTCATTGCCGGATTCGTTAAAAAAATACGTAAACGATTATTATGACGTAACTGAAACCAACATGATTAAATTTTGCGCTTATCTGTGCATGAAAGATGCTAACGATAATATCGTAAACGGATGGTTAGCTTCGCAATCAGATATGTTGGCTGATGATTGGATGGTTGTTGGTTAAGATAACTTAGTTTATCACCGCTTTATTTTTTTATAAATCAATTAATTATTCACTTTTAAAAATTACAGTTATGAAAACAAAAGAAGAAAAACAAAAGAAGTTTGTGACAGAATTTGATATAAATGGAGAAAAGTATGGTGGATATATTTATGCTACAACTTTTTCCGAAGCTGAAGATTTTGTTAGACAAAGAAAAGCAACAGAGAAAGTTGTAGGTGGTCCGTGTTTAGAACAAGAAGAAATTAATCGTCTTTATAACCATTCCTCTTAGAATTTTCAATAATCCTTGTTTGTTGGCATAACCTTGAGATGGTGATACTATAGTATATAAGTACCTAATAAGAATATGGCAAGAGTAGATAAAATATTTCAAGACAATTTGGCTCTTATAATGAGCCAGCCGTGGGAAGAGGTAAAGCGACCGGTCTACGGTGACGGGACAGGCGTCAAGGTGAAGCGTATCCTGCAAGTATGCAACCAGTACGATCTTCGTCGGGAATTTCCTCTTGGTTCGCTGAGACCTACTAATTTATGGAAGGCTATAGATGAGGTGATCTGGATATGGAGAAAGAGAAGTACTGATTTAAAAGATCTTCATTCTCATATCTGGGATCAGTGGGCTGATGATAATGGAAAGATAGAAGGATGTTATGGAGATATGGTGAACAGACATGTTTATATGGGTACCGGTAAAGCTCCAGAGGGTATGATAGACATCCATGATGGTCTTTACGGTTTTCTTAACCAAACAGACTTCATTCTTTGGTCACTCAAGAATGATCGTTCATCAAGAAGAATAGTAGCATCCATGTTCGATCCTGAAACCAATGGACTAAAACCTCTTCAAGAATGTGCGTTTCAGATTAATTTATCTGTTAAAGGAGATGAGCTGTATATGACGCTTTATCAGCGCAGCCAGGATGCTATTGTTGCCGGTCTATGGAACGTAGCACAGTACGCGGCGTTGATGATGATGTTTGCTCACGACGCAGGCCTGAAGCCGGCTATTTTTACGCACTTCATTCAAGATATGCACGTATATGACCGGCACGAAGAGCAGGCAAACGAACTCCTTTGTCGATCCCTCTTCGGCCCGGTTCCGCAGGTTACTATCTCGTCTCGTATGGAAGGGAAAGGATTTTATGATTTTGTAGCTGATGATTTTGAGGTATGGAATTATGAACCGAAGGAGCAAATCAAATTCGAAGTAGCAAAATGAAAATAAGCATAGACAGAAGAGCCAAAATGATTCCTATTATGGAAATCAGTTCCGGCGATGAAGTTAATATCGGAGGTTTTGATTATGTTGTTGAAAATATACTTCCATGTAGGAAAGGATCTTATTCAGATGCGTATGGAATTAGGTTGGTCATGTCTTCTTACAAGCATGGCCAACTTGTAAGGAAAGTAGATAGTGTTTTTTCTATCGATTCTGTTTTAGTATTTCTCCCTAAAGGAGATTCTGTTGTAGTAGAGTGCTCTTATAGAGAACTGGAAGAATGTTTCCCTAAAATATAATTACAATGACAGGCGAAGAAAAATGCAACCGATGTGAGCAGTTTGGACCGAACGGTCTCACTGACTATCCATGTAAAAGGATTCCATCAAGGAACTGTCCTTGGTTTATAAAAATATCGGATAAGAAATACAAAAAGATTCTTGCCGATAGGGTGAAAAGAATTAAGGAGAATGAGAAACTTAAGCAGGAGATGATGAAAGATCAGGATCTTGTTGAAGAAGTAAAACAAAACACAAAAAGACTAATGCAATGAAAAAGAAAAATATAAAACCAGAAGAAGTGGAAGTCGTTATTCCTAAAGAAGTAGAAGCTATTAATATATGTGGAGATATCGATAGTTTTATAAAACACATTATATATATCAGCTTGGATAAGGTAAGTAGTGATAGGGCGTTTGTCAATAACGATATTCTGTATATGGTTACATACGCCTCTATAAAAGGTAAAAATATACCTGTTGGTGTATTAGCAAAACAAAAAGAAGCTGAAACAGAAGATATTGCTATGCCGTTTGAGGATATTGGAAGAGATGTAAATGTAGTGTATCCTATTGAAATAGGAAAGAAGTTTAAAGGATTTTACATTCTTAGTAATGGTGCTGTGGCTATCGATTACGAACTTACAGACAATGGAGGCTTTGAAGATGACGATAGCATTGGTAAAATCGACATGAATCTAAATTGATACATTATGGTATTATATATAGCAGCAGACCCAGGAAAAGATGGAGCCATAGCCTGCATCGATCAAGACAGCAAACTAATATCGAGAATCTCAACTCCAAGAATATCAGCTTCAGGACCAGTAGACTTGACTAAAGAATATGTTTTTTGCCGGGATACGATCGTAGAAAACAATCCTGATAGGGTAGTGTTTGTCATAGAGGACGTCCACGCACTGTACGGGGTCAGCACGTCCTCTACAGCCTCCCTCATGGAAAACAAAGGCCAACTGCATGGACTGTTCCTCTCCCTCTGCATGGCATTTACGGACATAAGTTGCTCCGTTAATTTCATAGCCCCTAAAACATGGCAGAAATTGGTTTGGACGCATTCTGATAAGGTCATGGAAGCCAGTAAGGTAAATACTAAGAAAACGTCATTGGCTTGCGCTAAAAGGCTGTGGCCAAACGATACGTTCGTTAAAAACGAAAGATGTAAGACAGCCCATGACGGTATAGTTGACGCAATGCTGATAGCAGAAGCAGCAAGAAGAAGTATTTAATCTATTTTAAATCATTTTAAATCCAATTAATTCAAAATTAGATTTTAAAATAATACATTTGCAGTGTTAGATAGTCATAATCGTAAGTTTTAAAAAAAAATGAAAGTAAGAGTTCCTGGCATACTAATGAATGAGAAACTTTCAAGCATTTCAAAGATGTTTGATAAGGTCTTAAAGGATTGTGTCACATCGAATATAAAAATTACTTTATATTTTGATCATATCCGGATACAAGCCATGAACGAACGTATAACATATACGGATGATATTTTCGATGTGAATACTGATATTTCTTGTGACCAGAATTTTGCTATTTTAGTAGATGCCGGGACTCTTATTTCGTTTTTTAAAAATCATAACCAGGATATAGAGATAGAGATTAAAAACGATTACAGTATCGTTTTTAAATACGATAGAGGATCTTTTTCTTCTACTTGGATTGAGGATAAGGCTTTCCCTGATTTCTTTTATCCTGTAGGTGATGGCATTCGTGTTATGAGCTCATCTTTCATTCAGTCTATGAAAAGATCTTTTGCGTTTGTTGGATCGGATGAATTTAGACCGGCTATAGGCTCGATTCTTCTTAATGTGAAGAAGGACTATATTGACATTGTTTCTACTGATATGTTCCGTCTGTTTATAAATAGGAAAGAGTATGCTAATGCGGTAGAAGAAAGGTCGATTATGCTAAGTGAGGTTGCAGCTTCCATCTTATACCGCTTTCTATCTGATAAAGATACGGAGATCAGTATTTCCACAGATGGCGTTAGGACGTTCTTATGCTTTGATAATGTGATTATATCGGATATGAACGTAGAACAACAGTATCCTAACTACGAATACGTATGTAACAAATTCGAGAAATCGTCAAGGGTTAAGTTCGACAGGGATTTGTTTATATCTGTTCTTAATTCTATGACTTTAGTGGATAATGTTGTTAATGTTAAGGTAGATGAAGAAAACGGTATAACGGTAATGTCTGAGGATTTTGGAAATAGAAAAAGGATAATGGAATCAATGCCTTTAAATGCGCTTGAAGGTCCGTGTTTTAATTTTTCTATCGGTAAGGAAAATATACTTTCATCCGTAAAATCTCTTATAAAAGGAGATACTGTTATGGATTGGTCTGATCAGTATAAGATGATAAAGATGTTCAATCCTAAATACGAATCAACATACGTCTTAAATCAAACATTGTATAATCTATAAAAAAAAACAATAATATGGCTTTTAGAGAAAACAGAAGTTTTGGTACAACTTATTATCTGTATATTAATTCAGATGGTAACTTGTATGAAAAAAGTAACGAACCAAAAGAAGGTTTTGTTCAGCACATAAATCCTAATAACGGTCAGCCGGCGGGATATTGGAAAGAGTATTATAATGGAATAGTTGGGTACATCAACTACATCGGGTTAAAGACAAGTACTTTCTCTAATGGAAATACTGCTACTAATTTCCTTATCGTGTTGAAAGATTACGAGCTTAATGAAAACTATTGTATTTCCATACCTCTCGTAAATCAAAAAGGAAATATCAAGGGCTTTGTTAAGAGCTTCGTAAAATACTACGAAAATATCGATTTTAGTCGTGAAATTTATTTCAATGTCTTTAAGAAGAAGAAAGATGATGAATTTGGTTCTTCAGAACTTATTATTGCATATGCTGGAGTAGACGGAGAAAAAGATCAGCTTGTTGAACGTTATTATAAAAAAGGCGTAAATGGTTGGCCTGATCCTGTTGAAGTTACAGGATTTGATGGCAAGAAAAGCCTCGATTATTCAGCTCAAAATAACTTTACTTATCAAAAGATTACTGAATATTCAAACAGGTTCAATGCTTCTATTAAAGACATCAGAGCCGGTATAATGGCTAAATTAGGGATAGGAGGAAATGCTCAGCAAGAGCCTACAGCCCCTCAGACTTATACCCAGCAGCCGGCAGCGCCTCAACAGGTTCAACAACCTCAGTCTGTTCCGAGTGCTATTCCGTATCAGAATTACCAACAGCCTGCTCAACAGCCTGCTCAGTATCAGGCCCCGGCTCAGCCGGCTGCACCTGCCACGGCACCTACCACAAGGAGCACCAAGCCTCAGCATCAGCCACAGCCGCAAGCACAGATGACGAACTTCCCTCCTATGGAAGAAGATGACCTTCCATTTTAATATAAACATCAGCCCAGGAGAATAACATCTCTTGGGCTTTTAAAGATAGTGTAGAATGATGGTAGAAATAGTTACAAGATTTCCCCTTATTAAACTTCGTAGGAAAGTGACAGAAGAAAGGATTATGGCGAAGCATGGGGATAAATTATGTATGATCTACTCAGAAACCAGAGAAAAATATAAGCAAGAAGATGAGTGGGTCGATGATCCTGATGATGCAGACATAAGTACTTTTCGTGAGTGCTATGAATCAACTAAGGACATAAAAAAAGAAGGTATTGTTTATTGTACTATAAAAATATAGATATGGATAAGTTAGAAGATATTGAAAGACTTCTTTCTGAAAAAGAAGATAGCAAGAAGGATACTGTTTCTGAAAAGAACAACAAACATAAAAAAGAAGATAAGGTCGTTAATAAAATACCTGAATCGTATTCGACTCCAGGTTATCAGAAGACTGTGCAGGTAGGTATTAAGAAACTGTATCCTGATGTCGTGGTACCTGAATACAAACATGATGGTGATGCATGTTGTGATATTCGTGCATATAGAGTGGTGAAGATGGTGAATGACATGGGAGTGGAAATAGATGTTCCTTCCGATTTTGAATCAATAACCTTATATCAAGGTTATTCTGTTAGAATCGGAACCGGATTCAAGTTGAATATCCCAGAAGGATGGTGCGTGAATGTAGAAGGAAGATCAGGATTTTCTTTTGACGAGGGAGTGGTAGTTACTAACGCGCCAGGTAAATGCGAATTTACCTACAAAGGAGAGTATATGGTTAATCTTACTAAAATCAATAAAAAACCGACCGTAATCCATAAAAACGATCGAATAGCTCAGATGGAAATCGTTCCTCAATACAAAATGGTATTAGAAGAGGTGTCTGATATTGAGATAGAAGACGGAAATGAACGTGGAGAAAAAGGTCTTGGTAGTTCCGGAGTTAAGTAATATTTAAATATTTTGAAAATGAGTATGTTAGGTTTTACATTCATCACAGACAGCAAGCTGTCAATGTACAGGGAGAAAGCTATTAAATCCGAAAATCTTGCAAAAGAAATTGAGGAAATGCAGGATAAGGCTGATTTTTACAAGGAAAGGCTTTCCGAACTTAAGTCAGATATCGCTTCAAAGGATAAAGAGATTTTATCTGTTGGTAAAGATCTTTCTGAGTCTAAGGAAAAGATTGACGCCTTGAAGGAAAATCAGAAAAAGCTGATAAAAAGCGTCAAGAAGAAAACGGAAGAACTTGATGCTGTCAATGTCGATCTTAACAAAGCTAAGTCTGATCTTGATGAGGCTAATTACAAAATCAGCAACTTGGAAGAAAAGAAAAACAGTATATCATTTGAATTAAAAAAGAAATCAAATGAATTGATTGAAGCCAGGATCAGAATCGGAGATTTGGAAAACGAGGTTTCGGTTGGGTCCAAAACAATACAAGAGTTAGAATCGAAGCTGAAATTAATGCAAGTAGAATTAATAGGCTACCAGATAGGTATAATCGGTAAAGACAAAAACAATGTCGCTGAGCCGGAATTGGATAAAGATGAGGAGTCAGATAAGGATGTGGCAGAACCAGAGAAGTCCGATGTTGTTCCTGATACGGATGTGATTCAGGAAGAAGCCGGTGATATTGTGGAGCCCAAAAACGAAGCTGAACGAGTAAAAGACACTAAAAAGAAGAAGAAAAAGAAATAATTTAATCCTTTTTATTCTTTAATGTTTGCCATATTGTATGTTAGTACTTAACTTTGCGTTGAGAGAGTTTTTAGGATAAATTATTGGTTAATATTTAGCTGTTATATGCAGGCGTCTGTGAAGGCTCCTGCATATTTTTAAGGTCCTGTAGCTTAGTGGTGAAAGCAAGATGCTCATAACATCGAGATCGTGGGTTCAAATCCCTCCGGGACCACTGTCCAATGGTGTAGCGGTAGCACAACAGATTTTGGTTCTGTTAGCGGAGGTTCGAATCCTCCTTGGATAACGATTAAGTTTTTGTGGAAATGTTAATTATCTGAATGTTTGCGGTGTGTGAACATAGCAAACATTAAATAGCCTGGTAGTTAAACGGATATAACAAAAGTTTCCTAAACTTTAGTTCCGGGTTCGACTCCCGGTTGGGCTACATGGCTTGTTGGATGAGTGGTTTAGTCAGGGATCTGCAAAATCTCGTAGGGCGGTTCGATTCCGCCACAAGCCTCTAAAAAAAGTAAGACAATGAACTACCCAGAGCAACAAATGCTTAAGATCCTTAATAGGGATCTGTTAAGTAATCCGATGTATGTTATTAACAATCTTCATATATATGATTGGGAATCTGACTTCCTGGCCATAACAAGATCATTGTACGCTTATGAAGTAGAGGTTAAGATGTCTAAACAAGATTTCTTTAACGACTTCAAAAAGGATAAAAAACATAAAGTTCTTAAGGACGGCATTATTAAGGTAGGTGGTGTCATAAGCTATCCTCCAAACTATTTCTACTACGCCTGTCCGCCTAATATGATTGACGTAAATGAAGTTCCGTCTTATGCCGGGCTGATTTATGTCGATGTTAGTAAAAATAGGAAGAACGTCGTTAAGGTAGCACCTTTAATTCATAGACAGAAGTTTGATGTAGTGGGTAGGAAACTGGTGGATAAGTTTTACTACAATATGCTTACTTGGAAGAAAAGAGCTATTTCAAACGTGTATGCTGACCCGGCCAAGGAAAGAGAGAAAGGCGTGCGTGCCGGAGCTGAGGCTGTGAGGAAGTCGGCCTGGGATGCGTTCAGGGCGCAGTGCCCGCACATTGCTTTCCCCTATGGAAAAGAATTTCCGATGTGTGACGATCATGAACAGGATCATCCCATGAGAGACTGCATACTTCAGTGTGAAAAAGGTAGAATATTTAAAGGTAGATTAAAATGAGTACCCCACGTGAATTAAGTAGGATAGCTAATAGGATAGCCGGTAAGATGACTGACGATGGATGGGTTAGTCCCGGTAGGAAGAATCTTGTCTCTGATAAGAAGGTTATGGAGTTAATAGATTTGATTTTTAATGAAATATGGAGGGAATTAGATGACGGGAAAAGAGTCCATATCAGGAAACAGATGATTTTCAAAAAGATTTTTGTCAGTAGGCAAAAAGATAAATACTACATACAATGCATAGAAAAAAGGGACGCCAAATAGACGCCCCTTTTCTTTTTCTGTAAGTAATTGTTATTTCATTACTTTCCTTACCAACCTAGAAACAGCTTGCGTGATAGTCCACTTGATGTTTGCATTAACGTTGATAGTCTGAGGAGTACCGTTTGCATCCAAGTTGATTACATTCTTGTCTATTTCCAAGAACGGATCACCTGCTGTCTGGGTAATAACCGTATTGGCTGTCTGACCACTGGAGGCCGTCACCTTAAGAGTATTTACCAGATCGTTTACATCAGCGTTCTCTGCAATATCGGAGAATACGATACTGAAAGCGAAAGATCCTGTTGCACCAGGGTCGTCGGCAATAACAGCGCCGTTGTTGGTAGCCTTGCCTGCCGCTTGATAACTGGCAGGTATTTCTAACGTCAGAGGATGAGTCTCGTCCGGAGTTAAAGAGAACGTTAATTTAGTTGAGTTACTTGTACCGTTGATTGTTACAGTACCACCTCCTT
>ENA-OPLB01000139-OPLB01000139.1-human-gut-metagenome-genome-assembly--contig:-NODE-139-length-19518-cov-2.121872_pt1 | contig 19518 bp, 10 predicted proteins | sample MGYA00241787_ERZ501701 | MGnify/ENA primary metagenome ERZ501701 (study PRJEB25962, sample SAMEA2042372) | human gut metagenome | biome: human gut; feature: human-associated habitat; material: faeces...
CACCGTGTGGCATCTCCTTGGGCCAGCAGATGATAGCCGGAACCCGGATACCTCCCTCAAACAAAGAGAATTTTCCGGCCCGGTAAGGACCGCTATAGCCTCCTCCTCTAAAAGTACGTTCCTCCATGCTATGCCCGTTATCCGATTGGAAGATCAAGATGGTATTATCAGCCAACCCCTCGGCAGCCAAGAAGGTACGTAACTCCCCTAAATAATCATCGAAAGTAGAGACAAACGCCGCATACATTCTTCTGGGATTAGGTAGGTCCGCATAATAATCCAACCATTTCTCGCTGGGCTGCAATGGGTAATGAGGGATATTTACCGCCCAATAGATAAAGAACGGTTTCTCTTTATCTTCCGTAGCGAATTTCTTGATCTCTTTCAGGTTCTCTGCGGCGAAAAAGTTGCCCGGAGAATAGATCTCCCTCTCATTCTGCCACAAATCATGCCGATTCGGGCCACCCCAATAATAGAAATGGGAATAATTATCCACACATCCTCCTCGTATTCCCCAAAAGTAATCGAAACCCTGTGCATTCGGACCCTGTTCTATACGGTCGCCCAAATGCCATTTTCCGATTAAGGCGGTACGGTAGCCATTCGATTTCATCCGCTCGGCCATGGTCTCTTTCTCTACTGGCAAGAAACTATTCCCTCCTGCGTTCACCGTAAGTCCCGCACGTTTGGCGAATTGCCCCGTCAATAAGGAAGCCCTTGACACCGAGCTAACCGCCGCCCCATAAAACTGGGTAAAGCGAACCCCCTGATTTGCCAAGGCATCCATATGCGGAGTACATAAATCTTTCGCCCCAAAGCAATTCACGTCCAATGATCCATGATCGTCCGTATAAATCAAGATCACGTTCGGATGAGTCGACTGAGCCTCAACGATACCAGCGAGCAGAAGCCCGCCGGTAGTTAAAATAAGTTGTTTTATATTCATGATTTATTTATTGAATATCATTTTTAGATGTACTACTTCCAAATATTCCACCAATCTTGCCAATCCACATGCTCCTCGGTCTTTCCTTTCTCGAAAGATTGTCTGTAATCCTCCACATTCTCTTTCAAGCACTTTTCTAATCGCTCCATTTTTTCGGGATAAGCCGCCGAAATATCATTTTTCTCACTCGGATCTTTCGCTATATTATATAATTCATATTTTCCTTTTGTATAATAAAGTTTATAATCCATATCGATCACGGCCCCTTGATAACCAGAGCAAAAAACTAGAGGCTTCATCCTTTTAGTTTCATGCCTCATTAGCTTAGGCCAGAAAGACTCACCATCCAGTACAAGCTCCTTTCTATTGGATACATTCGCTATATCCAATAATGTCGGCATATAATCCACGGTAGAACAAGGGACTCCCAGTTTACTACCTTTCGCCAATTTCGCCGGCCAACACATAAGCGATGGAACCCGTATCCCTCCTTCATAAAGAGAGCGTTTTTTACCTCGGAAATTCCCGGGAGAACCCGGAGTCTCCAATTCCGGACCATTATCACTACAAAAAAGAATTATGCTATTCTCATATATATTTTTTGCCTTTAAATAATCCACTAAACGTCCTATCTGCTCGTCTAAAGCCGTAATACAGCCATAATAATTCCGTTGTCGCATATCTAAGTCCTTATATAAAGCAACATGCTGGGGACCAGCCACACAAGGTAAATGAGGAGCATGAAACCAAATCACACTAAAAAAAGGTATACCTTCTTGAATAGAACGCTCCATAAAAGGCAATGCCCTATCCATTATGATCTTGGAATCATCTCCTTTGAGATCTTCTGTGGCCTTAGTGCCATCTTTATCCCAATAAGCGGTTCCATAGGCCCGGCTAGGTTCTCCCTCACGAATATAGTCCCAAAAACAGCCATCATTCTGAATCGGCTGTATCATCGGATCAAACGTCGGTACTTTTGATTCCGTAATAAAAGACTCCTCAAATCCGTGCCAAGAAGGCGGATTATACAAATGTTTATTATCCACACTTCCACGGTTCGCATCTTTTTCCTTGTACGTCAACGTACCTAAATGCCATTTTCCAAAAAGCCCTGTCGTATATCCATGCTCTCTTAGTAACTCGGGAAGTGTGACTTCCCTTTTTCTCAGTATTCCCACATTCGCAGAGAACACACCGGTTCGGAAAGGATGCCTTCCGGTCAATACACTCGCCCGTGTCGGGGATGAGAGAGGAGCGGCAGAATAAAATCGCTCCATAATCACCCCGTCTGAAGCCAAAGCGTCCAAATAAGGTGTTTTAATTATGGCATTCCCATTGAATCCAACATCTCCCCAGCCCATATCATCTGCCATAATTACGATAATGTTCGGGCGCTCATTAGAAACCGCACTATAAACATCCAAGGCAATTAGGCATAATCCACATAATACTATCTTATTCATAAGTAAAATCCATTGAAGTAATACAAACAGCTATCCAAAATGACATACTTTTCAGAGTGCCAAATCACTAGTAGATTAACCGGAAGGCTTATCCCCACCTTCCGGTCAAATACCTCATAAATAACGAATCAATCCCAGCTCGGATTTTGCTCCAAATTTGGATTTAAGACTATTTGATTATAGGGAATCGGCCATAGATAATCCCGTTTCGGATTGAAAGAACGTTTTACGACTTCAATCCCCTCATAATTATGCATCATGCCGTTATTCTCCTTCTCCGCCGTCTTCCAACGTAAGATATCTGAATAATACAGACCTTCGAAAGTTAATTCGATACGGCGTTCACGACGTATCACTTCACGCATCTGATCTTTTGTTAAACCTTTCGGTACTTCCGGCATATTGATATCCGGACGTTTACGCAGTTGATTGATAGCATCATAAACTGATTGATCCGGTCCATTCGCCTCATTTTGGGCCTCGGCATATGTCAATAAAACTTCCGCATAACGAATCAAGATAAAGTTAAAAGCAGAGCGTTCGACCAAAGGAATCGTTACATCATCCTCATAGGAAGTATATTTCTTTACACCAAAGCCTGTAGTCGCCACATCTTCCTTTGTGATCGTCTTTCCTAAATATGGATAACCAATACAAACGATTGATTTTAATAAACGGGGATCACGATTCTCATACGGTTGGTTCGGATCATAAAGGGGAGACTCTTCGATCGTCTTGCCATCTATGCAAAGATAGGTATCAACTAACTCCTTCAAAGGAGCCGGACGATTCAAACGCCAAATGTTTGCGTCGTAATCTGTCGGATACTCAGGCAACTTAGCTTCTATGTTAAAGATTACCTCGCTATTATGCTTATTAGCCTCACTAAAGAAATGACGGTAATCATTAAACAACTGATATACGCCAGACTCAATCACTTGCTTAGCAGCCTTGGCTGCCTCCGCCCAACGAGCATTATATAATAACGTACGTGCCTTTAACGCCCCGGCAGCCCCTTTAGTAGCACGCCCTAAGTCCGAACTGGCATAATTATCGGGTAATACAGCAATAGCATCATCTAAGTCCTTGACTATTTGATCAACCACATCCTCTTTTGAATTACGAGGAAGTTCGGCTTGCTCGTCAGCGTTCGGAGCATCTATGATTAAGGGAACACCGCCAAATTTATCAACCAAATTCAGATAATAGAAAGCCCGTAAAAACTTCGCCTCACCTACCATCTTCGCTTTTTCAACCTCATCCATATTTACACCTCCGACGTTAGCGATGAAAGTATTCGTACGTCCGATACCGATATAGCAATTCTTCCATAAACTACCAATTAGAGCCGTAGTAGATAAATGCTCACCCTTCCCTATCGCTTGCGTACCATTCGCTTCATTATAGGGCATCGAATTAGCTGTCAGCATATCGAATTCCATCGAATGTAGCGAACGCCAAGGCCTTAAAGCATTATAGCATCCCATCAAGCCTGCGCTTGCATGCTCTTTTGTCTTCCAAAATGTCTCGGTAGAATATTGATCGGAAGGATCTACATCCAACCAGCTATCGCAAGCGGTTAAACACATACAAGCGACAGCCACACAGATAATTTTACATATATATTTCGTCATAGCATTATTAATTTAAAATGTGACATTAACACCTGCCGTATATGTCCGGACAGACGGATAAGCATACCAAGTATCTCCCTTTAGATCTTTCTCAGGATCAAAATCTTTCATCGGTGAGAACGTAAATAAGTTTTGCGCATTTACAAACACTTTCAATCGTTTAACCACACCATTCTTCAAGAATGAGGTCGGTACATTATAAGTCAGTTGTAAGTTCTTTAAGCGTAAGTAAGAGGCATTTCTCAACCAGAAATCATTGACACGGAAGTTCTCATTCAAGCACCCCTCATAGGTGGTCAAGATTGGCAAGGTAGCACTGGTTCCCCGTTCCGGAGTCCAAGCATCAGTCACCCACTGTTGCGGCAAACCACAACCAAACCATAAAGGAGTGGCGCCAATACGGTCGCCATATGTATAGACATCCGTCACACCTTGGAAGAAAGCACTCAGATCAAAGTCCTTATACCCCAAATTCAAGTTGAACCCATAAGTGATCTTAGGTATTACCCCACCACGTATCTGGCGATCATCTTCCGTGATCTTTCCATCACCATTCGTATCCTCAAATTTCAGATAACCCGGCTTTGTAGCAGCTGTCTGATACGGGCTGTTCTTGATTTCTTCCTCCGATTGGAAAATTCCGATAGCATGCAACATATAATAGGAGTCAATAGGTTTCCCCTCCTCTAAAATAAACTTACCATCAATTATGGTTTGGCCTTTCAAGCTAACGATCTTATTTTTCACGAAAGTCATATTTCCTGTAACCTCATATCTGAAATCCCCGATCTTATTCCGATAGCCAAGATTTAGCTCAAAGCCTTTATTGCTCACCTCACCAATATTACGGATCGGACCTGCTAAACCTCCAACTTGGTCGGGCAAAGTTACCTTTCTCAAAATGTCAGAAGTACGTTTATCAAAGAACTCAAATGAGAAATCCAAATTACCATTAAATAAGTTCGCATCTATACCTACATTCGTCATCGTAGTTGTCTCCCAAGTAATATTCGGGTCATTATATGCGGTAATAGCTGCTCCGGATCGCATCGTCCCATTTAGCGGATAGTTATAATCCGTTATCGAGCCATCATCATTTATCACTTTCAAATTCATCAAATCCACATAACGGAACAAGTCAATACGCTCGTTACCTAATTGTCCCCAAGAGGCCCTCAGCTTCAAATTGTAAATCCAAGGAATATCTTTCATAAACTCTTCCTCGCTCAAACGCCAACCGGCGGAGAATGAAGGGAAAATACCCCAACGATTACCCTTAGCGAAACGAGAAGAGCCGTCATAACGGAAGTTTCCTTCAAATAAATAACGATCTTTATAACCATAATTTACCCTACCGAAATAAGACATTAAAACGGATCTTGAGGAAGTTCCCGCTACGCTCGGATTGCTGGAACCAGCGTTCAACTCATGCAACTCATTACCTAAGAAGCCTTCTACTTTACCTGAGAATTCTGTCTTATCATCGCTTTCGAAACTGTAACCGGCTAAGATTTTTACGTCGTGGGCCTCATTGAACTTCTTACCCCAAGACAAGGTATTAAATACCGTAATCGCCAAGTCATTCTTATCTTTCTTGAAAGCATTACGTGTATTCTGTCCATCGTAGACTATCTTTTTCTCTTCATTTGTCTTCAACTGGTACTCATATACGTCTGGAGCAAAAAGCGACTGTAAATAATCATACTTATTCAAGCCCACATTCAAATTGTAGACGATATCGAAGGGTAGCTTATATTCCGCAGATAAATTAGCCAACATGCGTAATGACTTATGCTTATTCTCTCCTTCATCCGCTAATGCTAATGGATGGCGATAGATATTATGTCCGGGGGTACGAACAAAAGTATCCGCATACCGACCATCTGAAGTATATGTCGGATGAAACGCTTGCGCTTTATAAGTCATCTGAACCAAATTGGAGACTCCAGCTACCGGTTCATTATAGATCTTATAATGAGCGTTAATATTAGCGCCTATTTTTAAACGACTATTAATTTGGGCAGTTGTATTTACCGCCAATGTATATTTATTAGAATCCGTTCCACGCAATACTCCATCCTGATCCCCATAACCTAAAGATACGGAATAGGTATATTTATCATCTCCTCCGGAGAAACGCATATTATGCTCCATGATAAAAGCATTGTTATACATAATATCCAACCAGTCATTTTGCGGATACATGATCGGATCCGTCAACATACCTTGGCGATACTCCTCTATCAAATCATCGGCATAATCCACTGTCAATTTTCCCTCATTCCTTTGAGCTTGATTCCTCATCTCCATGAATACCACCGGATCATATACGAATTTAGGTAAGTAATTAGCCTGCTGTACACCGAAATAGTTATTATAATCAACAGTAAACTTCCCTTTTTTACCTGATTTTGTCTTCACCAAAACAACACCGTTGGCCGCACGGGAACCATAGATAGCGGAAGAGGCTGCGTCTTTCAAGACCGAAATACTCTCAATATCGTTAGGATTCACTGCTTCTAACGGGAATTCAATGCCGTCTACCAAAATCAACGGATCATTATTGTTCAATGTTCCTTGGCCGCGGATACGAATGGTCGCAGCATCAGAACCGGGTTGCGCTCCCGCTTGATTCACATAAACACCTTGTGTTCCTTGTAGAGCCTGTGTGGCATTGGTGATCGGGCGATTCTCCAACGTCTCGGCATCCAAAGAGGAGATCGCTCCTGTTAAATTTACTTTCTTCTGCGTTCCGTAACCTACGACCACAACCTCATCTAGCTTTTGGGTATCCTCGGACAGGCTGACTATCACTTCCGACGAATTACCGACTTGAACCGTACGGTCCGTATAACCAATATAAGATACGACTAAGGTCGCATTATCCGGCACCTCCAGACTAAAGTTTCCATCAATGTCCGTAATCGTTCCGTTCGTGGTACCTTTAACGACAACATTCGCTCCGATAATAGGTTCTCCCAAAGCATCTTTTACTTTTCCAGTAATCTTTCGCGGCGAAGATTGGAATAAAGCATTTGGATGTGAGACACTTGATATATTTCTTGATTTAATTATAATCTGCCGGTCTACGATCTTATATTGATACCCCGTATTTTTCAGCGCTTGCTCTAAGACCTCTTCCAACGAGGCATTGTTTACATGTACGCTCGTTTTCCTACTTACATTTACTTGATTATCATTCAAGAAGAACGTGTACTCACTATTTTTCTCTATTTCTTTTAGCACTTCCGATATACTACAATCCCGTTTATTCATGGAGAGCTTATAATTCTGTCCATAGGTAGAAGCGGATACAGTGCATGCGAAAGCCAAGGATAACAACGTGCTTATTTTCATGACTCGGTTTACTTTTCTGATTTTTTTCATAACTTTGTAATGTTTCTGATGAATAAATTAGCAGGTGCGTCGGCCTCTCAACTCCTAACGCCTGCCGTCAAGAACATTTGGTCAGGAGGAGAAACCTAGTTTTTCCTCCTGTTTTTTTATTAGACTCAAGAACTGTTAACAAGCATATCTCTTAGAATTTAATGTTAGACACTCATTTATCTCCCTCTATATATAGTTCATATTCACTGTCTTTCTCTCTGTATTTAATGGGCGACGTATTGCTTAACATAAACAGGATTCGCTCCAAGGACTCATCCCGTACCTTAAACGTAAACCGGTATTTCTCCGCTATCTCTTTCGGGCACTTTATCTTCCGTCCGTACCAAGGCTCCAAGCGGGTAAGGATCATGCTCAATCGTTCGTTCTCAAAACTGAGGACACCGTTGCGCCAACCTGAATAATTCTCGGCGTTGACCGTCTTTACTTTCACGGTATTCGCTTGTTTGTCGAAAACCAACATCTCGTTCGGGTTCAATATCACCTCACGCCTGTTCTTTACATTGGGGTCTCCCAAGCCGATCTTCACCTTGCCGTTTAGCAGGATCGTCTCCAACTTGCTCTCGGAATCATGATTGAAAACCTCGAAGGCCGTGCCCAAGGCCGTTACATCCATGTTCTTGGTATGCACGGTAAATGGTCTTTCCCGATCTTTCGCCACGTCGAAGAAGGCTTGCCCTTTTAATTCCACATCACGGGTCTTGCCATCGAAACTCTTTGGGTAGATCAATTGGCTATTAGGCCCCATTCTCACGGTCGTACCGTCCGATAAGGAAACTGACTCTATGCAACGGACACCGGAGGCCATTACATATATATATTGATCTTCTTTCGTATGAGACCAATAAACTACGCTTCCTACACCTAAAAGTAGCAATATGGAGGCGGCTATCGCCGTAATCTTATAGACCCAGAGTTTACGGACACCGTTTGTCGCCATTGTCCGGGCTATGATTCGTTCCCACATGCGATTCCCCACCATGGGATTCACGCGATCCGCAGCCTCGTCCCATTGGGAACGCATACGCTCTTCCACTTTGGGGTCACACAGCAAACGTTGCCGATCTTTCTCATCCAGAGCATCTCGCATCAACTTCTTCAATATCGTTCTCGTATCTTCGCTCATGTTTATTATTCTTGTTCTATTTATAAATACACGCCATGTTTTCCTTCCCCCTATTGGATGATAAAAAAATTTCACTTAGGTACGCAAGAAATACAATGGATCTTCCTTACATTCCATCCTTAATATTTATGTGCTGCCTGAAAAAGAAGACGAGCAAAACTAAAACTTAGGACGAAAAACAACCACAATCGTTATTATTTATCAAAGAAGAAAGACTATCTTTGCCGTGCTGCCGACAATGGGGTTAAAGCGATAACCCCTGTGTGGCACTAATTATAAATACGGCATTTTAAGATATTATTCCCGATACACAAATATCCCTATCAATTTCAAATCGGAATAATAGCAACAAAATGCCCATGTCGATTGTATATACCCTTGTATATAGAATATGACGTGGGCTGTTGTCTATTATTGATTTGAGGGGTATGGGGATATCCTGTGTATCGGATAGTAGCGACAGTTCCACGTTTTTTTATGATATCGTCGCTACATCATATTTATTCACGATAAAATACTTTTGAATATATTATGACAAGGCTAGACGTAAAAGAACAAATTCCCGATCAGGAGGCGACATCCTCCAAAGACAGTATATATATTAATGTACAAAGCCTGAAAGAGTATTCACGGCATATTATCGCCATGGCTAATGAATTTGACCGCCAAAAAGCCGTTATAACCAAGACCGAACTACAAATGACCACTCTTTTACGAACCTGTCGCCAACAAGAGTTAGAGCTTAGATCCCTGAAACTAGAGAACCTACGGTTATTGAGAACGATAAAAGACTTATCGGGGAAAGAAATCTCGCCTAATATCTATCTTCCCCATGAATTACCCCTAATCATTACGGACGATATCATGAATGTACTCTCCTTATCTCTCGTGAGCGATTTTGACCTAGACACCCGAACGATAAACATGTTACGAAAAATGGAAATCTATACATTGGAAGATCTGCTGCGATACACGAAAGATAAAGGACTACAAGTCCTACTAAAATACAGGGGATTCGGCGCTCATTCCTTAGCCCTCTTGAAGGAGAGCCTGATAAAAAAAGGCGTATTCGAACGCAGTGGCACTTCCGGACTCTATAAATACGTGACCTAGGAAAGCGCTAGATAAACCAGATAAGTAACATGATATTTTTCTTCAAGAACTTCAAGGCTTCGCTGATCTGGTTCTCAACGGTCTTCTCCGAAATATTGAGTTGGAAGGCTATCTCTTTATAGCTTTTATGCTCCTTCCGGCTTAGATTAAAGATAACCCGGCGTCTTTCCGGCAATTCCTCTATCAAATGATTGATATACTCCCCCAAGTTATAGGCGGTGATCTCTTCCTCTAAGTCGTAAGAGGTCTCCATAGCGGACAAGACCGTCATTTTATAAAAGTCTTCGTTCACGTTCTTCCGGTGCTGATTAAAGATCAAGTTACGGGTGATGACAAACAGAAGCCCCTTGAAGTTATCATCCTCCCGGATGAATTCCCTCGACTCCCAGACCTTGATAAACACCTCTTGTACCACATCCTCGGCCACATCCCGATTATTCAAATAAAGCCCGCAGAAATGATAAACCTTTTCCCAATATTGTTTATACAACATCGAAAAAGCCTCCCTATCTCCTTCTTTCAACGACTTTATAATTTGTCTCTCTTTCATTTAGCATCACATATCGTTTCGCGAAGATAATAAAATCATATACTAATAAAAGTTAATGATATCCCAGTTCTCCCGGACTTCTTTGTACTATTAATATAGCACGAGAAATAATGGAAGAAGAAAACAAACATATAAGCAATTTATTAATCCGATACGTAAATGGACTCTATACACGGAACGATATAGAGACCTTGCGGAAGTTAGCCTCATCCATAACGGAGCGAGCAGAATTAGAAAGCGAAATGGACCGGGTCTGGAGCGAAGCGCAGGACTTACCTCAATCCGATTCCCATAATCATCTGCTTTATAAGAAGGAGGCGCAAGACCTGTTGGATAAGACACGTAAAAGAGAAAGAAGAATCTCCCTATCCACTTTCATCAAGTATGCGGCGAGCATAGCGATTATCGTTTCCATAGGATTCGGAGCGAAACTATACCTAAATCATTCAGCGAAGCAGCATACATCTGCCAGCGACCATCTCCTAACGGAAATAAGCGTCAATCATGGCGAACATAAGCAAGTCACCCTTCCCGATGGCACGGTCGTTCATCTAAACGCCGGTACCGTCATGCGATACCCAACGGAATTTACCTCTGACATCCGTTTGGTAGAAATGGAAGGAGAAGCTTTTTTCAATGTCATGAGAGACGAGGGCAAGCCCTTCATCGTCCGTACCCGACAAGCCGACGTAAAAGTACTCGGAACCTCTTTCAACGTAAAAGCCTATCAAGAGGATGAGTTGATGGCCGTCAGCGTTCGGACCGGAAAAGTTGAGGTGGATATGCCCGAAAGCGTAATGCGCCTATTACCGAACGAGCAAGTAATCGTGAATAACGCGAATGGAGAGATCCTTAAAAAGAACGAGGACGTCCAAAAAGTAACGGCATGGTTGCAAGGCGGCCTTTATTTTAACCGGACACCTATTAGTAGCGTTGTACATGATCTGGAACGGATGTATAATCAAGCGATCGTACTCGATCCGAATAGCGTATTCGACGATTACATCTATGGCGAGCACGACAATAAAAGTCTGGAAGCCGTACTGAACGCGATTCAATATTCAACCGGCATCCGATACCGGACGGAAGGAAACCGGATCGTGTTATACAAAACGAGTTATTAACCTTAAAATCGATTTGTCATGAAAGATACGACCTAAGCATAGCCACATAAAAAAGGGAAACCGACCTCTGACCTTCGATCTCCCTTTATCTTTCCCGATATGTACACCCTTGGATTGGACCCCCTTGGAGATTACAGAAATCGGACTGTTTTTAAAAGTGTATAAAAACAACCTTTAAACATACAAAATTATGAACTTTCCAACTATTACTAGGTATAATTGGATGTGTTGTTCTATTATTTTAGTTTTTTTAGCGTTAAGCTCCCCTGAACCTCTGCAAGCGCAAGAAAATCAGAAAGAAAGAATAACAATTCAAGTCAAAAACCAACCCATACAGAAAGTCTTTGATGATTTGTCGAAGCAGACAGGATTAAAATTTTTCTATGGAGAAGCCATAGCGAACCGGAACGTACAGGTTAACCTAAAGTTCAAAAACGCTCCCGTCAACAGCGTATTGAACGAGATCACCCGGCAAGCCAATCTTTATTTTAAGCGGGAGAATAACACGATAGCCGTCAGTCTCGGAAACGCGGGCAACGCCTCCGTTCCGGTGACGCAAGACCGAAAAGTGACCGGTATCATTACAGATGAACGGGGCGAACCGATCATCGGAGCGAATGTCGTGGTAAAAGGTACGTCAAATGGTACAGTTACCGACCTGAACGGTCAGTACAGCATCGAGGCGAACGGTAAATCGATCCTACTCATATCCTACATCGGCTATTTATCGGAAGAAGTGGCCGTAGGCAACAACAAAACCCTCAATATCCAGCTAAAGGAAGACACCCAGAAGCTTGATGAGGTAGTCGTGATCGGTTACGGAACACAGAAACGAAGCAATCTTTCCGGAGCGATCTCGAAAATATCCTCCGAGGTAATCGACTCTAAGCCGGTTACAAATGTCCTGTCCGCCTTGCAAGGAGAAATTCCCGGTATGGTCGTTCAGCGAACATCCGGACAACCGGGTAACGAGGAATTCGACTTGAACGTGCGTGGCGCCTCCTCCACAAACGGAGGGAATACCCCGCTAGTCTTGGTCGACGGAATCCCCGGGGATATGAATATGATCAACCCGCAGGATATCGAGGCTATATCGGTATTGAAAGATGCCTCAGCCTCCATATATGGTTCCCGTGCCGCCGGAGGTGTTGTATTAATCACGACTAAGAAAGGAAAGAGCGGAGCACCGAAGCTTACTTACAACGGGAACTTGGCGATCACGAAAATGACCGGAATCATGAAAGCCCCGACAAATTATGAGATGGCGATTATGGATAACGAGGCGAACATACACAACGGTGCCGCCCCACTCTATACCCAAGAGCTTCTGGATCGCATCTTAGCGAACGATCCGAACCCTATCGACCATCCCACCCAACCCGGCTGGAAGCTCTTTTTCACGAACACAGACTGGATGGACGAGTTGCTGACCAATGGCGTACAACATCGCCATAACCTAACAATCTCCGGTGGAGGCGAGAAGTCTAACTATTACCTATCCGCCGGCTACAGCAAACAATTTGGCGTGGTAAAATACGCAGATGATAATAATACCAAATACAATCTGCGTATGAATTATGATTATCGATTGGCAAAGTGGCTAAAATTAGAGACAAAGGTATCTTTGGATAACCAGAAACGTACGGACATAGGAAGTAATGGCGCTTGGGTGATCGGCGAGGCGATGTTTGATATGCCGAACTTCCCGATCTATAACGCCAACGGAGAGTTCTTCACGCAAGGAGGCTGGAGCAACGCAATAGCGCTGGCCAAGGAAAGCGAGACCGCCACGTTCAATACCCGGGAGATGAACGGTAACTTTAGATTGATCGCCGATATCACGGACGGACTCGTGTTTAACGCTCAAGTGGGCTTAAACTACAAAAACAAGAATAACGAGGATATAGCGAAAGCCATCCCGCTCTATACATGGGACGGTGACATCAATTATTATACGGGAGCAGGTAGTCCCGAACAATCCGCTGTAGATCGTACGACCGAGGAAACCATCTATCAAAATTATACGGCTTACTTGAATTATAATAAGAACTTCGGACTGGATCATCATTTAGATGCCATGTTAGGTATGGCTTATGAGGCAGAAGAGGTCCGTATGTTCATGGCACGCCGAGATAATTTCATCACAGACGAATTATGGGAACTCAACCTTGGTGGCACCGGAAATATGAAGAACGACGCCAAAGCTGAACATTGGGCGACAAGCTCGGCTTTCGCCCGTATCGGATACAGCTTCAAGAATAAGTATATCTTGGAGACAAACTTCCGCTACGATGGTTCCTCCCGCTTCGCCCCGGGTAACCGTTGGAGAATGTTCCCCGGCGTATCCGCTAGCTGGCGTATCTCTCAAGAGGAATTCCTAAAGAGCTCTAAGGTATTCAACGAATTGAAACTAAGAGCTTCTTACGGACAAACAGGTAATCAAGAAGGTATTCGTCTATACGATTATATCCAGTTGCTAAAATTCAGGGACGACGGTTGGGGAACTAAATTGACCTATCCTTTCGGCAGCGGTTCACAAACACAAGCGATGGGGCTGGATGTCTTAGCCGGCGTAAATCGCACATGGGAGATCTTGGAGAATATCAACGCTGGTATTGATGCCGCTTTCTTAGACTCCCGCTTAGGATTCTCTTTCGACTACTTCGTGAAGATGAACAATAATATGTTGATCCCCGTAACTTATCCCAGTATGCTAGGGGCAACTCCCCCGGATACGAACTCGGGCAAATTGCGTACGAATGGCTTCGAGCTTACCTTAAACTGGACGGACAAAATCGGTAATGTCGAATATTCCGCACAATTCCAATTGAGCGACGCTAAGAACAAACTCGTGGAATACGGAGGCTCGGACACTTATGAGCTAGGCTTGAACAAGACGAGAGAAGGATATCCCATCAACTCCTATTTCGCCTATGTATATGATGGCGTAGTCAAGGACCAAGCGGATCTGGACGCTTACAAGAAGCTGGAAGGCGTACCCTCTAATATCGGTATCGGCGATGCCAAATTCAAGGATCTGAACGGCGATGGGAAAATCTCCACTTACGGTGATAAGGAAGGGGACGACGGCGACGCTAAGTATGTCGGCTCAACCACTCCCCGATATACATTCGGATTAAACTTGGGTGCCAAGTGGAACAACTTTGATATCAGCGTATTCTTCCAAGGAGTCGCTAAACGCACCTTGTTCCGTGAAGGTGAGTTCTCCATGCCTTGGAGCGACTGGTGGAGATATCCGCCTCAGTTCTATTACGGGCAAACCTGGAATGAGGATCGTCAAGACGCATATTATCCTCGTCTGACCCACGGCGATATCAGGCATTGGAACTACCAAGCGTCTACGATGCAAAAGATCAACGCCGCTTACGTACGCCTAAAGAACATCCAGATCGGATATACCCTGCCGAAAAGCTTATTGCAGAAGATCGGTATCGAGCGGACCCGTTTTTATGTAAGCGGACAAGACTTATTCGAGATACACGGGGTAAAAGGCGGTTGGGACCCAGAGTCTGACACCGGAGGTTTCAACTATCCGTTCCAACGTTACTACTCATTTGGTATCGACTTGACTTTCTAAGGTTTTCTATTTAATAAAACGAATATTATGAAACGATTCAATATAATTATCACGTTATCCGCCACCTTAGGACTATTCAGTTGTGAGCTGGATAAAATGCCAATGGATCAAGTGTCGGACGCTGTATTCTGGCAAAAGCCGGCCGACTTTGAATTGGCCGCCAACGATTTCTATTTTGGGCTCCAAGAGGTCTCCCAATATATAGACATGAACTCGGATATCGCCTTTGGTTCCGGCACGAACGATGTCAGCGACGGTTCCTATCTGGCCCCGGTCAACTCGGATGATTGGGACAACCCATGGAAATTTGTCCAATCTACCTCTTATTTGCTTAAGAAAGCGGAGGAATCCGGTTTGTCGGACGAAGAGATCGGACGTTGGAAAGCAGAAGCGCATTTCTTCCGTGCCTACAACTATTGGAAATTGGTGAAAACTTATGGAGGAGTGCCTAAGATAGACATCCCGTTAAATACCTCCTCGGAGGAACTTTACACACCTCGTTCCAGCCAACAGGAGATTATCGATTTTATTATCGAGGACTTGGATAAGGCCATTCCTCTCCTTCCGAAGCAAAGCGGACTGACCGCTGAGGAATTAGGACGTACCACGCAAGGGGCGGCATTAGCTCTCAAGGCCCGTGCAGCCTTATTCGAAGGTACTTGGCAAAAATACCACGGGATGGCAGACGCAGGCAAATACCTCGACCTAGCTATCCAAGCGGCCCAAGCCATTGTCGATTCCAAAGAGTATGAACTATATCGCGAGAAAGGAGAACTCAGTTACAAATATCTTCATATCCTAGAAGGCGACGACAGCAAGGAAGTCTTGTTGGCTAGACGGTATTACAAATTGAGAGCGACTCATAACTGGACCCGGGAACTATTATTAGGTGCCATGGTACCGACAAAGAACCTTGCGGACGTATACCTTTGTACCGATGGTTTACCTATCGATAAATCCAAGTTGTTCAAAGGATTCCAAACCCAGACAAGCGAATTTGAGAACCGGGATTCCCGGATGGCGCAAACGTTTGTCGTACCCGGTAGCGAGATATTCTCGGAAGGGGGCGGATGGGCAACCGTAGAGCCGGGATTCATCGGTAACAATTCCACCCGGACCGGATACATGATCCGCAAGTTTATGGATGAAACGCTGGATGCCGTACAATTCATTGGGGAATACGATTTCAAGGAATTCCGTTACGGAGAGGTCCTATTAATCTTGGCCGAAGCTTTATACGAGAAGAACGGACAAATCACGGACGATCAGTTAGACATCACCATCAATGATCTGAGAAACCGGGCGAATATGCCTCACCTAACCAACGCTTTTGTCTCCGCCAACGGACTGAATATGCTGGAAGAGATCCGGCGTGAGAGAACCGTGGAACTGGCATTCGAAGGATATCGCCGGGACGACCTACGTCGTTGGGGCACGGCGGAAACGGTTCTTCCCCTTGCGATCCGTGGCGTGAAATTCGTGGGTACGGAGTATCAACAGAAATTCCCGGAGTTGGTGATCGGGCAGGATATACAGGTGGATAGCAATGGCTTTATCATCGCCCAACCCGCATCCGCCCGCAAGTTCCAGACACCGAAGCATTGGCTGTCACCGATACCTTTGCAACAGGTACAATTGTCGAAAGGAACCTTGGAACAGAATCCGGGCTGGTAAGGGTTTTTCCAAGAATAAGCGACTATATATATGAGGGTAGGCCCTACCTATACGAGAAGGTAGGGCCTACCTATCCGGGAGGGGAATCCCATTTAAATATGAATTATCTTAAATTTTTATAGCATGAAGAAATACTTTTTAGCGGTAGCTAGTTTTTTTATTTATTCTCATATCAGTCTAGGCCAAGTGTATCCGGGGCAGATGGATTCCACGTTTGTCCCTGTACGGAGTCATCACTATGACCCGGAGTTAACATTTGATTTTTGCGTGAATGAACCCGCTTGGAGCAATCAGGCGGGTATCCATTCCGCCTTCGGATCGACCGACCGGCTTTATTTCCGGAAGGAAGTACCCGTAAACCATGACAACGATTTATCATCTTCCTACTCTACGACCGTTTGGAGGGGGGAAAGAGCGAATGCCCAGATATTGGTATGGTCGTCAGAAGCGTTGGAACAAGTACGTGTCTCTACGCAGGACTTGAGGAGCGCCGAGGGAAACATCATCCCGAAAGATCGGATTACCTTCGAGTTGGTGCGTTACGTATTGTCCAATTATCCGTATGCCGAGAAAAAAGCCATCTGCGGGGAATCTCCCTACAAATCCGGTTTCCTGATGCCAGACCGTTTCGAGACGCTGGACCGCTTCGATCTCCCTTCCCAAACCACCCGTCCGGTATGGATGATGGTGGATGTGCCGAGAGGAACCGTTCCCGGCACGTATAAAGGACAGGTGGAGGTGCGGGCGAAAGGCAAGGCTCCTCAACTATTGAATCTGGAGATCGTGGTGCAAAACCAGTTGCTCCCCTATCCGAAAGACTGGAAATACCGTCTGGACCTATGGCAGAACCCGTGGGCCGTGGCATGGTACAATCACGTGGAACCGTGGTCACCAGAACATAAAATGCTTCTCAAGCAGCATTTGAAGCATTATGCCGACGCAGGTGGTACCTACATCACGACTTATGGAGTACATTCTCCTTGGTCCGATAACTCCTATATGATCGAGGGGGGTATGATCGAGTGGATCAAGAAAGCAGACGGCACATGGGCCTTCGACTACAAGATCTTCGACGAGTACGTAGAATTAGCAATGGAATGTGGCATCGACGAGGCAATCACCCTCTATACCCCGATTCCTTGGGGATTCCGTCACCGCTATAAGGACGAGGCTACGGGCGATTATTCTTATATCAACTGGGCGCCAAGCTCAGAGGAATTCAAGAAGATGTGGAATATCTTCCTCACGGATTTCAAGTTCCACATGGAAGCTAAAAGCTGGTTGGACATCACCTATATCGGAATCAACGAGAATCCGATGGAAGAGACCTTAGCGGCTATCCATGTCGTGCGCAACCATGATAAATGCTGGAAGATCACTTACGCCGGCAATTGGCATAAGGAATTGGACGGACTGCTGGACGATTATTCTTTCCTTTACGGAGAGGAACCTACCATCGCCGAGCAAAAGGCACGGGCCGCCACCGGACGCACGTCCACCGTATACGTATGCTGTAACCCGCCGATCCCGAACAACTTCGTGTTCTCACCTCCTATCGAGGGACGTTGGATCAGTTGGTATGTAATGGCGTATGGGTACGACGGCTTCTTGCGATGGGCTTACGACGCTTGGCCGGAAGATGCCGATCGCGACGCACGTCATGGCTCTTGGGCAGCAGGCGATTGCTACATGGTATATCCGGGAGGCAAAAGTTGCATCCGCTTCGAGAAAATGAGAGAAGGTATCGTGGATTTCGAGAAGGTCCGTATCTTACGGGAACTGACCGCCCAATCGGGTAACGCTCAAGCTCAAGGCTTATTGAAGCAGCTAGACCAACATTTGTCTATCTTCCCGAAAGAGAAAGAGTTCGATGAGAACAAGATCTCGGCGGATGTACGTAAGGGTAACCTCATCATCCGTCAACTGTCCGATCTTTTGGCGAAATAATGGGCTTATATAGCAGGAAAGACATGAAAGCATATCGTTTAATCCTATCACTCATGGCAAGCGTAGCCGCAGGGCCGGCCTTCTCGCAAACAACAGGTGTTGTTTGCGAGAAGTTCGACCAGATACAGCTGACGCACGTATTGACGCCCACCGGCCCGCTACCGACCGCCTTGGATCCGAATGGCGTATACCCCTATATGAGTTATAGCGAGACCTCAAATCGTCCGGTGCCTAAAAGGTACCGGATGATCTCGCTAGAGAACAAGAAAGTCAAGGCTATCATCTGCCCCGATCTTTGCGGGAAAGTAATATCCCTCACTCACAAGGAGAGCGGCAAGGAGGTCTTGTACAGACCGGACGTAATCAAATACACACGGATATTACCCCGCTTCTATTTCGTGGCCGGGGGGATCGAGGTCAGTTTCCCGATCTCCCACTCTCCCACGCAAAATGAGCCGGTGCTTTACCAGATCGATCACACAGAAGACCGCACATATGTAACATGCGGAGAACGGGAACCTCATTACGGTATGCAATGGTCCGTAGAATATTCCTTAGGAGATAAGGACGAGTGCCTTACACAAAGGGTTGTTTACTACAACCCGGGAAAGCAAGCCTATCCATGGATGTCATGGTCCAACGCCGCCCTTCCTTGCGCACCGGATACCCAATACGATTTCCCGAACGGGACCGTATTATCCCATGCCTCCACGTTGGACACAATCGACTGGAAAACCGAAGGAACCCATCACGAACGGGATATCAAAGAGATGACCGGCTACTTCTGGAAAACGAAAGACGTGAATGCTTTCGGGGCCTACACTCCCTCCTTGGGCAGCGGGCTCTATCATATCGCCGACGAATCCAGTACGCCCGGTATCAAGCTATGGAGTTATGGCGTAGCCGGCGACAAGGAATGGTCCATGCTCAGTACC
>ENA-OPLB01000179-OPLB01000179.1-human-gut-metagenome-genome-assembly--contig:-NODE-179-length-16248-cov-2.152041_pt1 | contig 16248 bp, 10 predicted proteins | sample MGYA00241787_ERZ501701 | MGnify/ENA primary metagenome ERZ501701 (study PRJEB25962, sample SAMEA2042372) | human gut metagenome | biome: human gut; feature: human-associated habitat; material: faeces...
ACAGCCGATATCGAGTTGGCATACACCCTTGCCGACGGTCTTGAGTATCTCCGCGCCGGTGTCAATGCAGGTATGGACATCGATGCGTTTGCTCCACGTTTGTCATTCTTCTGGGCTATCGGCATGAACTTCTTTATGGAGATTGCCAAGATGCGTGCCGCACGTATGCTGTGGGCTAAGATTGTAAAACAATTCAATCCGAAGAATCCGAAATCATTGGCTCTGCGCACACACTCACAGACATCAGGATGGTCGCTCACCGAGCAAGACCCATTCAACAACGTAGGCCGTACATGTATCGAGGCTATGGGCGCAGCGTTGGGACACACCCAGTCGCTCCACACCAACGCCCTCGACGAGGCTATCGCATTGCCAACCGACTTCTCGGCACGTATTGCGCGCAACACCCAGATTTACATCCAGGAAGAGACCTACATCACTAAGGAAATCGACCCATGGGCAGGTTCTTACTATGTAGAAGCGCTCACCAACGAGTTGGCCCACAAGGCTTGGGAACACATCCAAGAAATCGAGAAACTCGGCGGTATGGCAAAAGCCATCGAGACAGGCACACCGAAATGCCGCATCGAGGAAGCAGCAGCACGCACCCAGGCGCGTATCGACTCAGGCAAGCAGACAATTGTCGGAGTCAACAAATACCGTTTGGAGAAAGAGGCTCCTATCGACATCCTCGAAATCGACAACACAGAAGTACGCAAAGAGCAAATTGAGCGTCTCAACGACCTTCGCGCACACCGCGACGAAGCTGCTGTCAAGAAAGCGCTTGCCGCCATCACAGAATGCGTACGCACAAAAGAGGGCAACCTCCTCGACCTTGCTGTCAAGGCAGCAGCCGTAAGAGCGTCGCTCGGAGAGATTTCAGATGCCTGCGAAGAAGTTGTAGGCCGTTATAAAGCAGTAATCAGAACAATTTCAGGCGTGTATTCATCAGAAACTAAAAACGATCCGGACTTCCAGAAAGCACAGAAGATGTGTGAGGAGTTCGCTAAGAGAGAAGGTCGTCAGCCACGTATCATGATCGCCAAGATGGGTCAGGACGGACACGACCGTGGTGCAAAAGTTGTGGCTACAGGTTATGCCGACTGCGGATTCGACGTCGACATGGGTCCGTTGTTCCAAACTCCAGCCGAGGCTGCCCGCCAAGCTGTTGAGAACGACGTTCACATTCTCGGTGTATCATCGCTTGCCGCTGGCCACAAGACATTGATTCCGCAAGTAATCGAGGAATTGAAAAAACTTGGCCGCGAGGACATCATCGTTATTGCAGGCGGTGTAATCCCTGCACAAGACTACGACTTCCTCTATAAGGCTGGCGTAGCAGCAATCTTCGGCCCTGGAACACGCATTCCTTACTCAGCAATCAAGATGCTCGAAATCTTGAACGCTGCTGAATAAGCGATTTTCCATCATAGAAAAGTCGGCATCAACCACGGATGCCGACTTTTTTCTTTTTTTAACTCGTTAAATTTCAAGTTTTTTTGGTTCTCATCAATTTTTATCACAAAAAAATGAACAAAAGCCGAACCAATATTGTTGTAAGGATAAACAATTTATACTACTTTTGCATACTATTTTTACAAATACCAAAACATTGTGATTATGAAAAAATTTTTATCTTTTTCAATTTTGGCAGCCGCAGCATTGACTATGACTCCGGCCGTCAACGCACAGGAGGCCGACTATAACTACACAAACATTCCTCCGGCAAAAGACATCTACACTCATTCTTGGCGTGACAATTGGTACATCCAACTCGGTGCCGGTGCACAGATGCCAATTTTCGAGAAAAACGGAGATGCAAGCAACTTCCAGATGAAGAAGACCACCGCTCTTTATGAGGCAGGTGTAGGACATTGGTTCTCACCATACTTCGGATTCCGTTTCCGCGGACAAGGCGGCGCAATGCATTGGGAAAACAGCAACCAATGGCACAAAGGGAAATATGCCAACCTCAACTTGGAAATCACTTGGGATATGTTCAACAGCCTTTGCGGCGTGAACGACCATCGCGTGTTCAGCATCATCCCTTACCTCGGTGTTGGTGGATCGTACGCTTGGGACTACTCTGTTGCCGGCAACATTCTTGACAACGACGGCAAGGTTATGGAACATCAAGGTGTTGTAAACACAAACCTCGGTCTTCAATTCCGTTTCCGCTGCAGCAAGCGTGTAGACCTCTATGTAGACGCCCGTTTGACAGGTACAGCCGACAATATCAACAACATCGCATGGAAGACAGGTCTTGACCCAATCTTCTCTATGACCGGTGGTTTGCAAATCAACCTCGGCAAAGAAGGCCGTCACGTGACAAAATACACTCCGTTTGACTGCATGGGAGCAATCAACGACCTCAACGGCCGCATCAACAAACTTCGCGGCGAGTTGGCAGACACTGAGGCTCAGCTCCGCGCTGCACAAGCACAACTCCCATGCCCAGAGGTTACAGAATCAGCAGCTCCTGCTAAAACTACAAATTCTGTCAACCCAGCTGTCCGCTTCAAATTCAACTCTGCAAAGGTTTCTGCAAACGACCAAGTTACACTCTACGACGTAGCTCAGGTTTTGAAACAAGACGAAAATGCAAAGGTTGTCCTCAAGGGTTATGCTGACAAGAGAACTGGTACTGCAGACTACAACAAGAAACTTTCTGAGCGCCGTGCAAACGCAGTTAAGGAAGCACTCGTTGCCTACGGCATCGACGCAGACCGCATCGAGGTAGAGGCTATCGGTGTTGAAGAGCAGCCATACACTGACAACAACAACTGGAACCGCGTGGTAATCGTTACAACTAAGTAACAATCATCTACCTATCCTTAAAGAGACAGTCCCCAAAGGGGCTGTCTCTTTTTTATACCCCACAGCCATAAATTATCTTTTTGAAAGCCATACGCAACAAATTTGCTAATAAATGCCAGTTATACGCAACTTTTGCTTACCTTTGCACATAAAATTGAATGAATGATGAAAGAACTATTACAAAAGAAACTTAGCGACTCGGCGGCGGCAAGATGGACAGCGCTGCTTGCAGTCTCATTCACAATGATGTGCGGCTACTTCTTTACCGATGTAATGTCGCCACTTGAGCCAATGCTCACCAGCAACGACGTTAACGGTCTGGGATGGACATCCGACGAATACGGATTCTTCTCTGGCGCATATGGCTATTTCAACGTGTTCCTGCTACTCTTGTTTTTCGGAGGAATCATACTCGACAAATTCGGCATCCGCTTTACCGGTCTGGCATCGACACTTCTGATGTTTGGCGGCGCACTTATCAAATGGTGGGCAGTAAGCAACACATTTGACGGCTCCGTCACTCTTCCTTTCGGAATAGGCACATACCACACACAAGTGCTTTGGGCTTCGCTCGGATTTGCCATCTACGGCGCAGGATGCGAAATTGCAGGAATCACCGTGACCAAGATAATCGCCAAATGGTTTACCGGACACGAGCTCGCTCTCGCTATGGGATTTCAGGTTGCACTGGCGCGTATCGGCACAGCCTGCGCCCTCGCCCTCGCCCTTCCGTTTGCCAAAGCGTGCGGAGGAGTACATGCAGCGGTAGGTCTTGGCGCCGCATTGCTCTGCATCAGTGTCGTAGCCTTCTTGGTCTACTGCGTAATGGACAAGAAAGAAGACGCCTCGGCCGAAGCCGTACAGACAGAACCGGAAGAAGGATTCAAATTCTCCGACCTCAAGATGCTGATCAGCAACCGCGGCTTCTGGTATATGGCAACACTCTGCCTTATGTTCTACGCAGGAGTGTTTCCTTTCCTTAAATTCGCCACAAAACTTATGGTATTCAAATATGGCGTAGACGAGAATATGGCAGGTCTCATCCCAGCCATGTTGCCATTCGGTACAATCTTCCTCACTCCACTCTTCGGCTATGTCTATGACAAATTCGGGAAAGGCGCCACACTGATGATAATCGGAAGCGCGCTGCTCACAATTGTGCACATAATCTTCGTGCTGCCAATAACATCCTACATCGTTGCCATCGCCGCAATGATAGCACTCGGCGTTGCCTTCGGACTTGTCCCGTCGGCTATGTGGCCGTCGGTTCCGAAAATCATACCGATGAAACTGCTCGGCTCGGCATACGCTATGATTTTCTACATTCAGAATATCGGGCTTGCCCTTGTGCCAGTATGGATTGGCAAAGTGAACCAAGCAAACACATTGGCAAACGGAAGCATTGACTATACCGAGACAATGACCATCTTCGCCGCCTTCGGCGCGATTGCCGTCATCATCTCACTGCTCCTGTTCTTTGAAAACAAGAAAAAGGGCTACGGCCTTGAAGAGCCGAACATCCAATAAGCGACCAGACACTGAGTCACATTGAAATATTTTTCAGTGTGGCTCTTATTTTTCAGGCAAAACATTAGGAAATAAAGAAATCTTTCTTTATTTTTGTGTATGCTTAATTATAAATCAACACAAACCATTAGATATGAAAAAGCATAATTTTTACGCCGGACCATCGATTCTGAGCGAGTACACAATCAAAAACACTGCAGACGCCGTGATGAATTTCAACGAGACAGGTCTGTCTATTCTTGAAATTTCCCACCGTAGCAAAGAGTTCCAAGCCGTAATCGACGAGGCCAATGCCCTCATCAAAGAATTGCTTGAAATCCCGTCGGGCTACGAAGTGCTATTCCTCGGCGGCGGCGCAAGCATGCAATTCTGCATGATTCCATACAACTTCCTGAAAACAAAAGCAGCATACCTCGACACCGGCGTATGGGCATCAAAAGCCATCAAAGAGGCGAAACTCTTCGGAGATGTAAACGTTGTGGCATCATCAAAAGACGCCAACTACACGTTTGTGCCCAAAGGCTACACCGTGCCCGACGACGTTGACTATTTCCATATCACCACAAACAACACAATCTACGGAACCGAGCTTCGCGAGGATCCAGATGTGAAAGTGCCATTGATCGCCGACATGTCGAGCGACATTTTCTCACGCCGCATTGACGTTTCAAAATATGACGCCATCTATGCCGGCGCCCAGAAGAACCTTGCTCCTTCCGGCGTGACTCTTGTCATTGTAAAAGAAGACGCACTCGGAAAAATGGACCGTGTGATTCCGACAATGCTCGACTACCGCACGCACGTAAGCAAAGGCTCAATGTTCAACACACCTCCATGCCTGCCAATCTACTCTGCACTGCAGACATTGAAATGGTACAAATCACTTGGCGGCATCGATGCAATGGAAAAAGCCGACAAGGAGAAAGCAGCCCGTCTGTATGACGCCATCGACAACAGCAAGATTTTCGTCGGCACAGCAAAACCAGAAGACCGCTCAATCATGAACGTCTGCTTCGTACTCCGTCCAGAGTATGCCGAGCTCGACAAGAAATTCCTTGAGTTCACAGGCGAACGCGGCATCGTAGGCATCAAGGGACACCGCTCTGTAGGTGGCTTCCGCGCATCTATCTACAACGCCATGCCTATGGAAAGCGTACAGGTGCTCATTGACGCAATGAAGGATTTTGAAAAACAACTCTAAATTTCAACAAATGAAAATATTAGTTGCAACAGAAAAACCTTTTGCAGCAGTCGCTGTAGAGGGCATCAGAAAAGAAGTTGAGCAAGCCGGACACGAGCTGGTGCTGCTTGAAAAAGGCACAAAAGACGACCTCGTCAAAGCGGTTGCCGACGTTGACGGACTGATTGTGCGCAGTGACATTGTCGACACAACAGTGCTCGATGCCGCAAAAAATCTGAAAGTGATTGTGCGCGCCGGAGCCGGAGTAGACAATATCGACCTCCAAGCAGCTAAAGCTGCGGGAATTTGTGTGATGAACACACCAGGACAGAACTCCAACGCTGTAGCAGAACTTGTTTTCGGCATGCTTGTCATGATGATTCGCAACCAATTCAACGGAACGTCAGGAACAGAGTTGAAAGGCAAGACTCTCGGCATCCACGCATACGGTCAGGTTGGCCGCAACGTGGCACGCATAGCCAAAGGTTTCGGCATGGAGGTTTCCGCCCTTGACCCGTTTGTAACCGACGAGGTGATGGAAGCCGACGGCATCAAGCCAGTCCACTCCATCGAGGAACTTTACGCCAACAACCAATACGTGTCGCTCCACATTCCTGCCACACCGCAAACCAAGGGATCCGTGGGACTTGAGCAAATCAAACTGATGCCTAAAAACGCAGTGCTCATCAACACCGCACGCAAAGAAATCATCAACGAGGAAAGCCTTGCTGAAGCATTGCGCCAGAGAGCCGACGTGCGCTACATCGCCGATGTTAAGCCTGACACAGCGGCAGCGATGGCCGAAGAGTTTGGCACACGCGTGTTCTTCACCCCGAAGAAAATGGGAGCACAGACAGCCGAGGCCAACATCAACGCAGGTCTTGCGGCAGCACGCCAGTCGGTAGCGTTTCTCAAAGACGGCTGGAACAAATTCCAGGTAAACAAATAATACTATTTTTTTCTTTTACAGAAAAACGTTCGGAAGGACTCTCTTCCGAACGTTTTTTTATGCGCAACACCCCGTTTCTGCATTTTCTGTATTCAACAATTATTGTTACCTTTGCAGATGGCTTATCGACAAATAAATTGTAAACAATCTAAAGAATGTTTTAATCTGTCGATTGGCCTTTTGAAATGCCACAAATATTCACCATATTTGCATTTCGTATTAACAACAGAACTCAACTTAAAAGACCAAAGATTGTGAAATTCAAATTCCTTTCAATTATAGCGTTCGCAGGTGCGGCAGCATATTGCACAATGGCGCAACAGAACAACATTGCAGAAGAAGTGGCATGGATTGTGGGCGACGAACCCATCTACAAGTCGCAAATCGAAGAGCAGTACAGCCAACTGCAATACGAGAAAACGCCAATCAACGGCGATCCTTATTGCGTGATTCCGGAACAGCTTGCCATTGACAAACTTTTTCTTCACCAAGCCGCAATCGACACCGTGACCGTAGAAGACGCCACCGTGGCCAAAGAAGTGAACGCACGTATCAACTACTTTGTAGAATCACTCGGCTCGAAAGAGAAGGTTGAAGAATATTTCCGCAAGTCGATTCCGGAAATACGTGAGCAATATATGGAAATAATGAAAAACCAGTATATTGTACAGCAGGTAAAGGAAAATTTGACCAAAAACGTAAAATCCACACCAGCCGACGTGCGCAAATACTACGAAAGCCTCGACAAGGACAGCATCCCATACGTTCCAATGCAGGTAGAGGCACAGATTATCACCATCAAACCGATTATCCCGCAAGAGGAAATCGACGAGGTAAAATCACGTCTGCGCGACTATGCCCAGCGCGTAAACAACGGCGAATCGGAATTTTCGACACTTGCCATCCTCTACTCGCAAGACGGCTCATCGGTGCGCGGCGGCGAAATCGGATTCCGCGGACGCACAGAGCTGATGCCTGAATATGCCAGCGTAGCGTTCAACCTTACTGACCCCAAAAAGGCATCGCGCATCGTAGAGACCGACGCTGGATTCCACATCATCCAATTGATAGAGAAACGCGGTGACAAGGTCAACACCCGTCACATTTTGCTGAAGCCAAAAGTGTCGGACAAAGAACTCACCGACGGCATCACCCGCCTCGACTCACTGCGTCAAGACATCAACGCAAAGAAATTCACATTCGAGCAGGCCGCACAATATGTGTCACAAGACAAGGATACACGAAACAACCAAGGCATCATGTACAACCAGATGACGCGTTCCACCAAATTCCAGATGAGCCAGCTGCCCCAGGAAGTGGCAAAGCATGTCGACAAGCTGCAAGTGGGAGAAATCTCCGAACCATTCATCATGATTGACGAGAAAACCGGACGTGAGGTTGTAGCCATCGTAAAACTCAAGAGCCGCCACGAAGGCCACAAAGCCACACTCAGCGACGACTTCGAGGAACTTAAAGACATGTATGAGCTCAGCGAAAAAAACAAGATAATAACCGATTGGATTGAAAACAAAATCAAATCAACCTACGTTTATATCGAAGAAGGCTGGCGCGACTGCCAATTCCAACACGAAGGCTGGCTGAAACGTTAATTTCTAATTTTTATGACTGACAGAACAGAAAACACCACACAAAAAAATAACGAATTGAACAAGAGGCATAAGATTCTGAACAGCGTCTTATGCCTTTTGGCAATTTGGCTGATGGCTCTGATTTTCGGCGACAGCCTGCTGTATGCCGTCAAGCCTGTCATCCCCACTGCCAACCGCCACCAAAAAGGCAAAATATTCCTTGAATATGCCGACAGTCTGTCGCTCAACGAGATACATCCAGAGTATCAAGTGTTGAGCGGCCACGTTAAATTCCGCAAGGGCGATATGTATATGTACTGCGACAGCGCACATTTCTACGACAAGGAAAACAAGATGAATGCCTTTGGCAACGTAAAGATGGAGCAAGGCGACACACTGTTTGTGTATTCCGACGTGCTTTACTATGACGGCATGCAGGAAATAGCCCGTCTGCGCAAGGTGCAGAACGGAGTACGCCTGGAACACCGCAACACCACACTGTTTACAGACAGCCTCGACTACGACCTCATAGCCAACATCGGCTACTACTTCAAAGGCGGAGAGATCTCAGACGACAAAAACACCATAACGTCAATCTACGGACAATATGCCCCCGACACAAAGGATTCGGAATTCCTGTACGACGTAGTGCTGACCAACAATGAGAAAAAGTTTGTGCTCAACACAGACACCCTTCTCTATAACACAAAGACACACATCGCCGACATCGTGGGCCACACAACCATCGAGTCAGACAGCAGCATCGTCTACACCGACCGCGGCTGGTACAACACCGATAAAGACAAAGTGCAACTTCTCAACCGGTCGCTCATTGTCGGCAAAGACGGACAGACTCTTACCGGCGACACCATCGTCTACGACCGCGCCAACGGTTTTGGCGAGGTATTTGGGAACATGGTGCTTACCGACACTGCCAAATCAGCCGTTCTCACAGGCGGCTACGGCTATCACAACGAGAAGGACAACACCTCGTTTGCCACCCGACGCGCATTGGCGATGGAATATTCACAAGGCGACACCGTGTTTGTGCACGGCGACACAATCCGCACCTATCTCCAAATGCCCGACTCATCGCGTGTGATGTGCGCCTACCCCAACGTGCGTTTCTACCGCACCGATGTGCAAGGAGTGTGCGACTCGTTGACATTTCAGTCGCGCGACTCAATGATATTCATGCACCGCCACCCGATACTCTGGAATCTCGAGCGACAAGTGATGGGCAACGTCATACAGATACATCTGAACGACAGCACAGTCGACAAAGCCTATCTGCCGGAATATGGACTGATGGGCGAACACGTGGAAGAGGAGTTCTACAACCAGTTGTCGGGAAAAGAAATGATTGCAACATTCATCGACGGCAAACTCCGCCGCCTTGACGTCAACGGCAATGTAATGGCAATTATGCTGCCAATGGAAAAAGACTCCACATACAATAAGCTTGTCGATGCTGAAGGCAGCTTCCTCACAGTGCTTGTCGACGGACAAAAGATGGAGAAACTCAACCTATGGCCAGATGTCACAGGCAAGGTCACTCCCCTGTTTCTTGCCAAGAAGTCGCAGTATTACCTGAAAGGATTCAAATGGTATGAAGCCATCCGTCCCAAAGACCGCTACGACCTCTTCACCATCCCCGATGAGCAGCGCAATCTTTTCAGCGAGCCAGAGGCAGTTGCTCCAGTGAAACGAATACGAGAACAAGAAGATTAAGACAACAGACTGATATGTCAGACATTATAAAACTCCTACCCGACTCCGTAGCCAATCAGATTGCCGCCGGCGAGGTGATACAACGCCCAGCCTCGGTAATCAAGGAACTTGTGGAAAATGCCATCGACGCTGGAGCCACATCAATCGAGATTGTGCTTAAGGACGCAGGGCGCACACTGATTCAGGTAATCGACAACGGCTCGGGCATGTCGGAAACTGATGCCCGCTTGGCATTCGAACGCCATGCCACGTCAAAAATACGCAATGCCGATGACTTGTTCGCCCTCCATACGATGGGATTCCGCGGAGAGGCATTGGCGTCAATTGCCGCCATCGCCCAAGTGGAGCTGCGCACCCGCATGAAAGACGCACCAATGGGCACACACCTATGCATCAACGCATCGCAGTGCGAATCACAGGAGCCTGACTACTGCCCTTCCGGTTGCAATTTCATGATAAAAAACATTTTCTTCAACGTCCCGGCTCGTCGTAAGTTTCTGAAGAGCAACCAAGTTGAATTGAGCAACATTGTGCGCGAGTTTGAAAAGCTCGCATTGGTCAACTATACAACAGAGTTCAAGCTGTCGAACAACGGCAACATGATGTACCAATTGATGGGAGGCGATTCCTTCAAGCAGCGCATCGTGTCAATCTTCTCCAAATCACTGAGTCAGCAATTGATTCCAATCGAAGCCGAGACCTCGGTCGTGAAAATATATGGATTCGTATCGCGTCCAGAAAACGCCCGCAAGCGCAACTATCTGCAGTATCTGTTTGTCAACGGTCGGCATATGCGCCACCCATACTTCCACAAAGCGATAATACAATGTTTCGACCAGCTGATTCCCGCCGATTCACAGCCCAACTACTTCCTGCATTTCTCTGTCGACCCGGAGACAATCGACGTGAACATTCACCCGACAAAAAGCGAGATCAAGTTTGAGAACGAGCAGGTAATCTGGCAGATACTTTTTGCAGCCGTAAAAGAAACTCTCGGCAAGTTCAGCGCCGTACCGACAATCGAGTTCGACACAGAGGGCGATATAGAGATTCCTGTGGGCAACACCGACGATGTAGAAATGCCTGAAATTGAATTCGACCCCAACTACAACCCATTCGCGCCACAGTCAGCATCGGCGCCACAGCCGCAGCCGACCACCCAACGCCGGGCATCAGCCATCGGCGGTGATGGATTTCAGACACAACGCCGTGTTGTCGACTCACAGCTGAACAACTGGGACAAACTCTATCAGAATTTTGAGAAAAAACGTTCCGACTCGCTCGAGCACGTCGTTGCGGCATCGGCTCTCAACCAAATGCCGTCAACCGAAGAAAGCCACCAGACCTCAGCCTTTCAGCAAGAGAAAGTAAAATTCACGCCATCCTCGTGTACACAGCTGAGGAACAAATATATTCTCGTGCCAGGCGCCAACGGCATAATGCTTATCGACCAACATAGGGCACATATACGCGTGCTTTTCGACTCACTCATCAATGCCGTCGAGTCAAAAAAAATAGAATCGCAGAAAGTATTGTTTCAAGAAGTCATAAAACTGTCGACTGCGCAAAATCTCATTCTCGATGAGGTAAAACCGGAAATGGAGAAAATGGGATTTGAAATTTCATTTCTCGGTGACTGCTCATGGGCTGTCAATGCCTTCCCAGCCTGCCTGAAAAATCCGGACGTGAAAGAGATGATTCTCGACGTGGCAGACTCTGCCATCAATGGTGGCGTAAGCCTCTCAAAGCGCATCAGCGAGCATATTGCACTGTCATCGGCACGCGCAGCAGCTGTGCGCTACGGAGACAGACTAACACCAGATGCAATGGAAGCTCTTGTTGCCGACCTGTTCCGCTCCAAAGAAGCCAACTACACCCCCGACGGCAAGAAAATCATCTGCACCGTCACATTTGACGATATAAACAAAATGTTTTCTTAAATTTCCCACGTTATGAAATCACGAAACATCATTCTAAGCCTTGCCCTTATGGGCTGCACCGCCGCCAATGCGCTGACATTGCAGCAGGCAAAAAAATTATATTCAGAAGGAGAATTCGGCAAAGCTCTGTCGACATTCCAGGAACTCGTAAAAAAAAATCCCGGCAACGCATCCTATAACCAATGGTACGGTGCCTGCCTTTATGAAACCGGTCGCAAGGCTGAAGCCCGAAAATATATCGAGACTGCCTACAACAAACGCGTGACCGACGCCGCACGCTATATGGCGCAATATGCTCTTGAGAAAATGGACTACGAAGCTGCGGCTGACTACACCGACGTTTTTGCCGACCGTCTTGGCGAAAAAGAATCGTCGCTGTCGGCAACAGCCACAAAAGGCTACAACAGGCTGAAACGCGTTTCCGAGATGCTCGGAAATGTTGAGAAGGTTCAGGTGTTCGACAGTTTGAACGTCGACAAATCAAATTTTCTGAAAGCATACAAACTATCAAAGGAAACAGGCTCGCTCAACACCGCCGACATTCTGCCCGCAGGCCTTGAATGCAACACGCCAGAGGTGTTTATGCCGCAATCAGCCAACCGTATGGTATGGTCGGTTGCCGACAGCACTGGGTGCGTCAGGCTTGCCGAGACCTATCGGCTTGCCGACGGCAAATGGGATCACGCAACACTGCTCCCTGCCTCACTCAACGATGGAGGCGACGCTGCCTATCCGTTTGTGATGACCGACGGCACAACTATCTATTTCGCATCCAACGGCAACGGCAGCATCGGAGGTTACGACATCTTCATGTCGCGCAAGGATTTCTCTACAGGCGAATATTTGAATCCGCAGAACATCGGATTCCCATATAACTCCCCCTACGACGACTATATGTTTGTCATCGACGAAATGACAGGCATCGGCTGGTGGGCCACCGACCGCAACCAGATACCCGACAAGGTCACAATCTATATGTTCAAGCGCAACGACGTGCGCGAGAACTACGACAGCGACAATGACAATATCTACAGTCTTGCCGCCCTGAGAGACATCAAAGCCACATGGGCTGACGATGCCGACTATGCGTCGCTAAAAGAATCAATAGAATCAATTTCAGCCGACACTGACAAGCCGGATGATGAATTTGTGTTTTATGTGATGAACGGCGTGCGCTACACGCGCTTTGACAACTTCCAAAGCTCGGAGGCAAGAAGTCTCATGGAAAAACGAGTAGCTCTTGCAAGTCAACTTGCCGACGACAAGACTGAACTGAAACGTCTGCGCGCCGCCTATGCCAACGCCAAACCTGCGGCACGCAAGAAAATGGAACAAAGCATTCTGCAATTGGAGCACAAAGTTTCCGATGCGACAAAGACACTTGCCAATATCGACAACAACATCCGCTCGGCAGAACAAAGTGCAATCGACAAATAACCGCTTACGATGATTGATTTCAAGAATATTGCAGCGACATCAAAACTATATAATTTCCATAGCCACACGCAGTTTTGCGATGGCCATGCAGAGATGCCTGAATTTGCGGCAAAAGCGGCAGAAATGGGATTCTCACACTATGGCTTCTCGCCCCACTCCCCTGTGCCTATCGAGTCGCCGTGCAATATGAAAACCGACGACGTGGCAGAGTATCTCGGTATTTTCAACCGACTGAAGCAAGAATACGCGGGGCAAGTGGAATTGCTTGTTTCCATGGAGATTGACTATCTTGGCGACTATTGGGGTCCATCGAATGAATATTTCAGCAAACTGCCTCTCGACTATCGCATCGGCTCCGTGCATTTCATCCCATCAGGCGACACAATGGTCGACACCGACGGACACTTCGACTCGTTCAAGACAAAAATGGCATTATTCTTCGACAATGACATTCGCTATGTCGTCGACACATTCTACGACCAGACACTGAAAATGATTGCCGCCGGGGGACTTGACATTATCGGACATTTCGACAAAATAGGTCAGAACGCTTCTTATTTCTCTCCAGGAATCGAGGACGAGCCGTGGTATGCCAAGCGCGTGGAAGAAGTGATGGAAGCCATCAAAGATGCGGGCATTATTGCAGAGATAAACACCAAATCAATGTTCCAGCACCACAGATTGTTCCCTAACGAGCGTTATTTCAAGCGTTTGAAAGAGATTGGCATTCCCGTGGTTTTCAATTCCGACGCCCACTACCCCGACCTCATCAATGCCGGGCGTATGGAAGCAATGACAATCTACAACAATCTATAAAAACGACAAAAGCCTATGCCAGTAAGAATTCCCAGTACCCTGCCTGCGGTAGAGGAACTGAAAAAAGAAAACATATTCGTGATTGAGGAACAACGAGCGTCGTCGCAGGACATACGCCCGCTGCGCATTGCCGTGCTCAACCTTATGCCTCTGAAACTGATGACCGAGACCGACCTGCTGCGCCTCATCTCAAACACGCCGTTGCAGATTGAGCTCGACCTCGTACTGCCTGAGGGTCACGAATGGACAAACACACCCAGGGAGCACCTTGAGGAATTCTACAAATCGTTCAAAGACATCAAAAAGAACAACTACGACGGTTTTATCGTAACTGGAGCACCTGTGGAGATGCAGGATTTCGAAACTGTCGACTACTGGCCGCAACTGCAAGAAATTTTTGACTGGTCGCGCACACACGTTACGTCGACAATCCATATCTGCTGGGCTGCCCTTGCCGGACTATATCATCACTACGGCATCCGTAAACACGTGCTTGCCGAGAAACTCTCCGGCGTGTTCGAGCACCGCGTACTTGAAAAGAGCAATCCTCTGTTCAGAGGTTTCGACGACGTGTTCTACGTGCCTCACAGCCGCCATAGCGAAGTGCGCAAGGAAGACATCCTTAAAGTGCCCGATTTGTCAATCGTCTCGGAAAGCGCAGAGAGCGGAGTATATATAATCATGGCACGCAACGGACGCGAAATCTACATTACAGGGCACTCTGAATATTCACCGCTGACGCTCGACTGTGAATACCACCGCGACCTGAGCCGCGGCATGAATCCGCATGTGCCAACCCACTATTACATCGATGACGATCCCGCGAAAGGTCCGCTCGTGCGTTGGCGCAGCCATGCCAACCTGTTGTTCTCAAACTGGCTCAACTACTTTGTCTATCAAGAAACTCCTTACGACATTCGCGACATCAAATAGAATCACATTATGACAAAACCACGCATCATCGAACTACTGTCGCCGGCGAAAAATGCCGACACCGCCATTGCCGCCATCACCCATGGTGCCGATGCTGTATATATCGGCCCGTCAAATTTCGGAGCCCGCGCATCGGCTGGCAATTCACTGGACGACATTGCCCGTGCCGTGGATTTTGCCCACAGCTACGACGCCAGAGTGTATGCAACTGTCAACACAATCCTTTTCGACAACGAGCTGCGCGATGCCGAACGGCTTATCCGCGACTTGTACCGCATCAACGTTGATGCGCTAATTGTGCAGGACATGGGCATACTTCGCCTCGACATCCCGCCTATAGCATTGCATGCAAGCACTCAGTGCGACACACGCACGCCCGAGAAAGCGCGATTTCTTGAAGAAGTGGGATTCTCGCAGGTGGTACTCGCCCGCGAGCTCTCAGTCGATGAAATACGCGAAGTGCGCAAGGCGACTACCGTCCCATTGGAATGTTTCATTCACGGAGCATTGTGTGTGAGTTACAGCGGACGCTGCCATGCCAGCTGCGCACTGCGCGGACGCAGCGCCAACCGTGGTGAATGCGCACAGCTGTGCCGTCTGCCATACAATCTGACCGACCGCCACAGCAACACGTTGTTTGAACAAAAACACCTGTTGTCGCTGCGCGATTTCAATCAAGCCGACAGATTGGAAGCGCTTCTCGATGCCGGAGCATCGTCGCTGAAGATAGAAGGCCGACTTAAAGACATCCCATATGTCAAAAATGTGACCGCATACTACAACTCGCTGCTGAACGACATCTGCGAACGCCATCCTGAACGCTATCAGCGTCGCGCCGTAGGAAAGGTGCATCTGAATTTTAAGCCCGATGTTGCAAAAAGTTTCAACCGCGGATTCACTCATTATTTCTTCGACGGTCGCGACGCCGCCAAACGGATGTCGTCGCCCGACACGCCAAAGTCAATCGGCGAACCGCTTGGCAAGGTGAAAAGCGTGCGCGGCAACTCGATTATCGTAGACACAAAGAAGGATGTCGCCAACGGCGATGGTATAATCTTTTTCAATCATAAAGGCTCGCTGTCAGGATTCCGTGCCAATTCCGTATCAGGCAAAGCAATCACTCCGTTTGAGAAAGTGACAGTCGCTCCCGGCACAATGCTCTACCGCAACTTCGACAAAGTCTTCAACGACACTCTCGTCGACGGCAAATCAGCTGTGCGCTCAATCGATGTTGCAATCCGTTGCTGGAAGGTGGACGGAGGAATAGCCACCGAAATCACCGACGAACGCGGCACGAATGCCGTAGTTCGCCACGACATCGACCTCCAG
>ENA-OPLB01000217-OPLB01000217.1-human-gut-metagenome-genome-assembly--contig:-NODE-217-length-14624-cov-2.706363_pt1 | contig 14624 bp, 14 predicted proteins | sample MGYA00241787_ERZ501701 | MGnify/ENA primary metagenome ERZ501701 (study PRJEB25962, sample SAMEA2042372) | human gut metagenome | biome: human gut; feature: human-associated habitat; material: faeces...
CGTATCCTCACCAACGCCGGGAAAGCCAAAAGCTACGGTATAGAGGCCTCCTTGCGTGCCCGCATCATCGATGGGCTAACCGCCGACGTTAATTACGGTTTCACCCATGCTACGTTCCGGGATTACAACAATGGGAAAGAGGATTTCAAGAACAACTTCATCCCATATACCCCACGTCATACCTTCAACGTAGGACTGCAATACACCCGCCTGTTCCGTAACGCATGGATAGACCAATTCTCCGCCTCCGCCCAATTCAGCGGTGTCGGAAAGATCTTCTGGACCGAGCGAAACGACATCTACCAGAAATTCTACGGAACGGTGAACGCAAAGGTAGGCGTACGCAAAGGTATCGTCAACGTAAACCTATGGAGCCGTAATATAACGAACACCCATTACTCTGCATTTTATTTCGAGTCATTCGGAAATCCGTTTATCCAACTAGGTAAGCCCTTCCAAATCGGCGCGGAGGTGGCGATCGCCTTTTAAGCGCAAGCGTTCGATAGAAATGAAAAACGGGAGAGCCGGTTCTTACACCAGCTCTCCCGATAACATTTCACATAAAAACAAAATCGATCTTTTTTATCTAGCTATTTTAAAGATCGTAAGAAATATCAGCTTAAAGTACTCAAACAATGTAGGATGGTTAATATATCTCATATTGAGTTCTATTTTCGCCGGCATAATATCCTCAACATAAGTTTTGTCGGGATCTGAGGACTGTCCAAGTAACCTATTTTCATCCATATACACTATAGATGCGTAATCTGTAATACCCGGCCGGACAGCCAACACACGCCGTTGTTCAGTCGTATACATATCGACATACTTACGCACCTCGGGCCGAGGACCTACCAAACTCATATCCCCTTTGAGTACATTGATCAATTGAGGAAACTCATCCAATTTATACTTACGGATATAATAACCAGACCGTGTGATCCGTGGATCACGCCCTCCTACGGTAATAAGTCCCTTCTTATCAGAACCTACACGCATACTTCGAAATTTAAGCAACTGAAAATCTCGGTTGTTACGTCCTACACGAATTTGCCTATAAAAAACAGGTCCGGTAGAATCACACTTAATCCAAATTGCCAGAATAACAAACAAAGGACTTAGCAAGATAAGACCTATCCCGCTGGCTACAACATCAAAAAAACGTTTCAAATCGATTGATTATTTTATTGGGTAATAATATCAACAAAATTAGAGATCACATACTCTACGTCCTCATTCGTAAGACTGGTATGCAAAGGAAGAGTAATCTCGTTATGGTATTGGTTGTAAGCATTCGGATAATCTACGATATCAAAACCTAAATTTTTATAGGCTGTCATCATCGGTAAAGGCTTATAATGTACGTTACAAGCGATTCCACGTTCAGCCATCCGCTCTATCACAGCATTTCGATATTCCACATCCTCACCAAGCAAACGTACAAGATACAAATGCCCACTCGAAGAATGGTCATCACCAAAATGATCCAAGACCTGCACATCGCACCCCTTCAGTCCTTCATTATACCTCTCAATAATCTGACGACGACGATACAGCATTTCCGGATAACGCTTCAACTGTGCGAGACCAATACCCGCCATCACATCCGTCATATTACACTTATAATACGGAGCGACAATATCATACTCCCATGCCCCCAACCTCGTTTTAGCAAGCGCGTCCTTGTTCTGCCCATGAAGGGAAAGCAATTGAAACTGTTTATAAAGAGACTCGTTGTCAACCCCATCATGATTTCTCCAAGTCAACGCACCTCCCTCTGCTGTCGTAAGGTTTTTCACGGCATGGAAAGAAAAGGAAGTAAAATCAGCGATCTCACCACACATCTTTCCATGCCATTTGGCACCAAAAGCATGAGCGGCATCCGCAAGTACGATAACCCGACCGTACGCCTTCTGGATATCGTTCGCTGGCGAAAACAAATGTTTCTTGCTCTCTACAGCAGCGAATATCTTATCATAATCACAAACCACACCGGCAAGATCAACAGGCAGAACCACCTTTGTCCTCTCCGTGATCGCATCTGCCAACTTATCATAATTCATCTCAAACGAATCAGGAGCGGTATCTACCATGACAACCTTTGCCCCCACATGGCAAGTTACGCTTGCGGTAGCAGTATACGTATAAGCGGAAGTAATCACCTCGTCTCCTGGCCCAACACCCAAAACACGCAATATCAACTCCATACAAGCCGTAGCCGAATTCAAGCATACAGCTTGCTCCATCTGACAGCACATGGCAATTAATCTCTCAAATTCTTTTGTCTTAGGCCCCGTGGTGATCCAACCAGAACGAAGAGCCTCGGCAACCTCATTGATCTCTGCCTCTGACATATCGGGAGGCGAGAAAGATATCTTTTTCATAAAACAAACTATTAATAAGTACAATCTCAATAAGATCTAACCAAATAATAGATACCCATCAACTTTCACTGATATTATTGATTTGTAAGTATCCTTGTACTATTAGGAGAATATATTGTAAGATTTCTAATCGAAATTATGAATTTCTGTATCAATATACCTTTAAGCAAGCCTTTCGCTTAATATTGAGAGTAGAATCTTTCTAAACACCTCTACATCCATAAATATATCTTTTGGATGGTTATTACTATATATTGGGATGCAAATTCTATTAAATTATAATGATCCTTTCATTACATTTATCATTCGATCATACATATCACTTAAATTTCTTTTAGGAAACCACCCTAAATTTCTTAATTTTTGAGTATCCAAGTCTAAATATAATGTACTTGCATATCCCAATCTAGATATATCTTGTTCTTCTACTACAACCTGAATACCATATTTCTCAGCAACAAGATCTGCCATTTCATAAATAGAACAAAATGTATCTTCATTAGCCGCAGTATAAATTTGTCCGATTACACCTTTTAATAAAACTGTAAGAATTGCAGCCACAGCATCTGCTGTATATAAATAGTTTCTTTTCGTTTCTCCTTTAGTTTTCAATATAATATTTTCCCCAGTAATAGCACAACGAGCAAATTCTGCAAAAACTCTTCTATCATTGAAACTGACACCCGGCCCAAAGGTCTGAGATAAACGAACTATTTTAGTAGGGACTCCGTATTCCATTGCATAAGAACAACATAAGTTCTCACAAAGTTGCTTACTTAATGGATAGCTATTCCTAATATTTGTCGAATCAAAAGATCCAGCATCTTTCTCCGTCACTTTGTATCCTCTTTTAGGAGTACCAAAAACTTCCATTGTTGACAAATAGACAAAACCTTCTACCTTTTTTTCTCTTGCGAATTCCAAAAGATTACATGTTCCTTCAAATGAAACCCTTATTACTTCAACCGGATTACTCACAAAGTATCGACTAGATGTTGGATTGGCACCATGGATAATATAATCAATTTTACTAGCATTAATTATTATATTTGTTATATCACCAAGTACAAATTCCAATTCATCATAAGACTTAATAAATGTCTCATATATCTTTTTTGCCTTATCTTGATTCCTAATTAGTGCTATAACTCGTAATTTAAGATTCATCTTTCTACTCACATATAATAAAGTCTTGATTAAAGTTGAACCTATCAGCCCTGTAGCACCAGTAACAACAATTGTTTTTTCTTTTAGTTTTTTCCAATCTATATAATCAGCTAATAATATAGATTCCATATCATCTTCATATATCGACATACGTTGTATACCTTCACAAATTTTCATATACCCAATATTTGTAGATTCTCTCTTGCATCAATGATCGCTCTAAAAATATAAAAGTCCCCGGGAGTCGTAATTTTAATATTCTCTGGCGTTCCCTCAACAGTATACAATTTATAACCATAATTTTGCATTAAACAAGCAGAATCTACAAATTCTTTGCCACCGTCAACTTGAGCTCTATAGTGAGCATCCAAAATATCTTTTAAATAAAAACATTGCGGCGCCTTAGCCAATTGACATTGAGAACGATCTATAATTTGTCCTACTTTACCTTCTTCTCCTTTCAATGCTATAGTTTCTATAGCTGGAGAAACAGTTACAGCAGAACCATGTTTTCTTACACATTCTAAATCTTTTGTAATTGTTTCTTCATCAATAAGTGGCCTTACTCCATCATGAATCAAAACAATAGAATCTCCAGAAAACTGCTCAGCGGCCTTACTCAATCCTTTATAAATAGATTGTTGTCCAGTATTACCCCCAGGAATAATCGCACAAATTTTTGACAAATGATATTTTTCTGCCAAATCAAAACAGTAATCTAGCCAATCCTGAATACTAACTAAAATAATATGATCTATCTCATTATGTTGTTGAAATTGTTCCAATGTGTAAACTAAAATAGGTTTTCCATGTAATTCTAAAAATTGTTTTGGTCTTGTTTTCGTATTCATTCGTTGACCAGTCCCACCTGCAAAAACAATAGCAATATTCATTAAATCATTTTATTTTAACATTAAACATATTTATCACTTATTACAATAATAAATCCCTTTAAACTTTTTATATGACTCAGTCGTACTTAAATAAACAACTTCATGCTTCGTCACTCTATGTTCAATAGGAGGTAGCTTCATATAGTCTCCCCAAATTCTAGTCAAATAACGTTTATATCCCACCATTACAGGCAATTGATATCCCTCAAAATCTTTTCTTATCACATTTTCAAAATCCTTTTTTGGATGTCTCAATAGCATTCCATGAATAGCACCTATTAATTCTGTAACCTCAGCACAATCATTCCAAGAATATTTAGACATCTGTTTTTCCGCATGTTTCCACAATCTATAGCGTATATTTTGAGATGGTATAATTTTATATAGAATACTAGTAATCATCCTTATAATTAAGCCCTTATTATTAGGCAATCGCTGAACATTAAATAAGCTAAACATAAAAGCATTGAATAATTGTCTTAGTCGTTTAATAAAAGGTTTAGGACAACCATCAATGGGCATAATCTCTAAAGCTAAACCATGACAAATATCTTCTTGTACACTATGCTTATTTATATAAGTCGTCCCGACATCCCGAATAGAAGCACCTCCATCATGATAATTATGATCTTTATCAGTACGGCAATATACATATCGATTAGTATCTGAAAACTTATTCCAAATTTCTCCTAATTTTTCATAATCTTCACGCGGCATAAATAAATCAATATCATCATCCCAAGGTATAAATCCATGATGACGTTCTATACCTATAAGACATCCACCACAAAGTGAATATCTTAAATGATGTTTCGTACAAAAATCATCGAAATACAAAAGTATTTCTAACATTTTATTTTGTAATTCTTTAATATCTACTTGTTCAATTTTCATACTTAATTTTTTAGTATATGTAACTACTACCAAACATCCCTAGGTTCATAATTGTATGACAATAAGAACTTATCATCCAGTCCTTTATGAACTTTACACAGAAGCACCGACACAGCGTCATTTTTTATCAATTGTAATAATCTCAGATCATCACAAAAATCATATGTCACTAGATAAACAAATCTAAATTGACTCGCAAAGATTTCTTCAAAACCGCTTCAATACTTTGATAAAATCGATACCACAAGACCTTTGACAGTGACACATGGAATGGCATAATTTTCATTCGTTTATAATCTTTCACTATTTTTCTCCAACACAAAATCGGATTATGGAATATTTCATTAAGGTCATCTTTATAACTATGGCCAAAATTTGCGCCTACTACATTGGTCCCGTGTTGACGATATAAAATTGTACTCTCATCTATATAGTCATATACCCCCTTCTTAATGAGAATATATTCAACCCAATTATCATGAGCTCCCATAGTACCCTCAAATTGTCGGTAAGGAAGGACTAATTTCTTAGCTGCATGATTGAACATCTGTGTACAGCCATACGAGGCATGTCTATTTGTCCATTGTTTGTAAAAATTATGTACAAAATCAGGATTACGATTATCCCCTTTCCAAAGTGATGGCATTAAAACTGTCAAATTAGAGTTGACAACTGTTAAATCCGTAAAGACTCCAATAGCTGTATTTTCACTATATTTTTGTTCCAAACTTCTAAGATATAAATAGGTCCGCTCTATTTTATCTTCCATCCACACATCATCTTGATCGCAAAACATATAATAATCTGAATCTATCGATGATAATAGCTGCATAAAAGAACAGCCTGCTCCTAAATTCCCAAAACCATCAGACTTATAAACAATTTGATCTGGATACACTCTTACATACCCTTCTATAATTGAAACCGTTCCATCTGTAGATTTATCATCACGAATATATAACTTCCAATCCTTATATGTCTGATTTAGTAAAGAATCAATCTGCTCCCTCAAATAACGTTCACCGTTATAAGTTGACATTAATATTGCTACCATACTCTACGTTATTTAAATCTCTCAAATCTTTCTAAAGATCTCACACAAAGTCTCTCATAATTCACTCGATCCAATGCGAAACGCACTTTGGAAGCAACAAGTTCCACATCTGTCACATCCACACAATAACCATTATAATCATCCTCGATCAGTTCCGTAGGACCACCCAAATTGGGCACAATGGAAGGAATGCCATAAGCCATCGCCTCCAAAATCGTCATGCCAAAGGTCTCTATCCAAAGAAATGGGACAGACATATTTAACATTAAATCAGCACTATATAGATATGGATGAATATCCGATTGCTCAGGTATAAACTCTACGTTTGTAGGTATCGGTTCTGATATAAATGCATCTATCGCCTCCTTACTTGCACTCAATATCAAGCGAAAATGATACTCAGGAACAAGCGAGGCTAATCTTAAAAAATTAAAGATTCCTTTTATTTTCGACAGAGAAGCGATCATCAAGACCATATTCCTTTTACGCTCCGACAAAGGACGGACACGTACTTTAGCCATAAAATTTGATCCTAATTTATTATATCGGACTATTTCCTCACATCTAGAATCTCGGGCATATTGGGACATCGTATATTCCGATACATAAATCCGCTTGGCTACCGTATGAGTGAAAACAGATTCCATGACTCGTACAGAGAGTGAATTAGAAACAAATTTCTCGTGTATATGGTATACAATCCGTTTCCCATAAAGCCTACCAACCAAAGCGGCATAAAAAGGGACAATTGTATTAATATAAAATGTTTCATAACACCAACCATAAATCAAAGTGAGAAAAAATCCCTGCAATCGAACAACTAGAGCTGACAGTATAGGAATCGGACGACCATGGCAAAGAGGTTGCCAAAAACCGATCATCCGAACATTTGGCAACTCCGAAAGAAATCCCCTCCCATGATTCTTGTTCACAACTATATGCACTTCCTTATCTGCATACTCCGAGGATATTACATTCGCCAGTACACGGGTACTTCCCGTATAATCATTATTATTATGAAAAAAGAGGATAGATCTCATTTATAAGTCTTTTTACTTTTCAAGTTATCACTACCTAGTATATACATGCACATCACACAAAACCAATAAGGATAAGCGTTTTGGTATAAAAGAAGAAGTAGAATTAGCGTAAATACTCCGATCCTATATTTAAAGCTCATTAAATAGCTATATGTGTAAATTGCCAATCCCAAAATCAAACCTATTATCCCATTTTGAACAAGGTATTTTTTGTAACCAGACACACCTCCATAAATTGTTACATCTATAAGGCTATTACCTGTCCATATCTTTGAGGAGGAAATAAAGTACTGATACACCTTCTCAAACTCAGAGGATACTCGGTTATTCCCCACTATATTCCCGTCTTTATATTCCAGCCTATCCCATATCGAGGTTTGTAAGATATCTGAATATCCAGCAAAATTCATCAAATAGATAAGCAGACCAATAAATACAATTCCAACCAACAAATTTCTCAAACTATGTAATGATAGATTGAATAAAAAATACCCTATGAACAACGTCACATAACCTGCCAATGACAATGTAAATAACTCACAGATGAACAATATCCGTACATATTTATTTCTCATATCAAACCCATTTGCCATAATTAGAGGAACTATCCCCATTGTCATGTGTCCCGGCTCCATGAAAATACTCATAAATCTAAGATCCGGTCGATTCACATACAGCATGAAGGTATAGAAGTTTTGACAAACATACTGATTATTGTTAAACGTGATAAGGGAAGGGTCGAACGGCATAATACCTGCAAAAAACAATAAATAAGAAACTAACGAGACGAGAACCAAACAAGCCGTCCATTTCGTTATAAATCGTAATATATACTGCTTATCAACACTTTTCAAAGAGAATAAATATATCCAAACAACAAACTTTCCTAAAGAAGTGTATCGTCCTATATCTCCACCGATTATATTCCATAACACAGATGACAATAAAAGAAATGACCAAATAAGGTTCTTCGTTGTCACGCAAAAATGCCCCGATTCCATTAAGCCTATATAAATCGAGACTAACGCCGCTATCAGTATAGTGAATTCCCGCACATAGTTACCCCACATATACCATGGATACATCGCATCCAAGAAAAGAAAGAATATACAAAGTGTATACAGTCGAAACAACTTACTCTCTTTTTCCATCATCTTTTCTTTATCACCCCTGCCAGAACACCGCCAATAATGGAATAAGGAGGATAGACACCACGAGTGACTAAGGCTCCGACAACCACCACGCAACTATCACTTATCATCACGCTATCCAAAATCGTAGCCTTAGCGCCGATCCAGCAATCATTACCTATCTTTATTCCCTTACGGTTCACACCCTGCAAACGTATGGGAATGGGAGTATCATCTATATGAATCTTAGTCGATACGGACACGTTTGCATTCACCAAACACCTAAACTTAAATACAGCAATCATATGCCCTATTATTTTATTGATTATCTATTGAACAAAATAAGAAGTCTGTATCCTTTTATCAATATTTAGCACTCTACCGCATAGTCTTCCAACCAAATCATAAATTAATGAGTTCATATTCAACTCTTATTCATACAGCCAAATACTTAATTGATCTTTCTCTAAACTCCGCCAGCAAACGATCTACCTTGGCGTAATCGATCTTTAAACTCGCTCTTCCTGACGCTTGCTCCAGCAAGCGATCCTTTAACTCCAATCGCTCCAACAAAGCGGCAGAACGCCCTCCCAAGTTTCCCATGCCTATCACATAGAAGGGCTTATGGAAAAGAACGGAGAAAACAGTTCCATGGAAGGAAGAGGTAACCACGAATGCTGCTTCCTTGAAATAGGAGACAAACGATATAGGATCCAACGTCTGCAAACAATGTTGCCCGGGTTTGGACAAGCGTGGCACAACGGTAATCTCAACTATCTCGTACCCCAGTTCCTTGCTGATCTTACGAGCTTGCTCCATACAAGCCTCCGATTGTAGCAGGTTATAACAAAGCACGTATGGATACTTTCGTTTGATAGGGAGACAGCGCTTTTCCCAGTCCTCCTTTATCAGCAATAATACAGGATCACAAACCACCCGCACCTCTTGATCCGTCAACGGTCGAACCAACTCTGCCAACTCAACCTCACGAACGGACAGGGCATCCAAATTTTGTAACAACCCCGGCAGAACCTCTCTCTCCCCCTCACTCAAACGGCATGGCGACATACTGGCGGCATACGAAATACTCCGGCAAGCCAATCCTTGACCAAAAAAGACCGGGTCGAACTTTCCTCCGGTAAGGCGAGTACTCCAAATCTGGTCGCTTCCTACTATCATGAGATCTAAATCCGCATAATTCGAGGTAGAATAATAGGGAATCAGATGGAGTTTCGTTCGCATAAAATTATCAAAGCCTTCCCAACGCTTTCCCCTGATATCAAATAAGAAAGGCTCCGTAAGCAGACGCTTCACCGCACGCAATAGATTCCGGGAAATCCAATGCCAAAGGGCATGCTTAGCATAACTTTTCACCAAATAGCTTGGTCGGTAATCTATTACATATACCTCATGCCCTTGGCCTTTCAAGTATTCCTGTAAAGCGTAACATTGCAGCATCGCCCCATAATTATGGGCACAATGGAAGGTTAGTACTCCTATTTTCATTATTTTCTCCGAATTACTTTTTTCACATTTTGTTTCAATCCCACCGACAACAATCCCAAAACAAAACCTACAAGTCGTCTCCGGAATGCCTTTACCTCCGCTTTCCATCCAAGAAGCCCGTACTTCTTCAAGGTTCTCTCGAACCCCAATCTCGCATAGTCCTTCTCAAAAGCGATCCGCTCGGGATGCAAAATCGATGGATGGCACAATTGAGGTTGTAAGCAATCTTCTAATGGAATGGCCTTATATTCCATATTCCCCTTTACTTGCTCAAACCAATTCTCACCTTTATCCGTATTAACCAAAATCAATGAGCAGCCTTTGTTATCCGCACCTAGATCAGCAGCGGAAGTATTCTCTATACCCCAAAAATCCGCCACGGTTATATCCGATGGCCGATGCGTATTCGTATAAGGACACTCGCCACATGAACGGCGAAGCATGATATGGGTATAAAATGTATTAGTGTATGTATTAGTGTATGTATTAGTGTATGTATTAGCGAAAAGAAACGATTCCACGTGCGAACGCCAGCCAAATCTTTTCTTGTCCCGGAAATTTACAGCGGTGATTCTCATGCCTTCTTTCGCCTCCAGATAATCAAGGTAATCACGCCAGATAAACGGACCTGGAACACCATGACACACGATATCCATCAAGAACAAACGATCTTGCAAACGTTTGCCGACAAAAGAACTCAATCCCGCCGTCTGGCAAGGTGTTCCAGAAAAGAGTACAAGCAAGCCATTGTTCAAATCCTCTCTCACTTGTCCAAAGACCGTATTCATGTCACTCTGTACATATTTACTTCCCCGGAACTCATCACGTTCGGCCCTCGTTTCTGCTTTCTTATGCACTACCCGGAAATGGCCGGTATAGCCGGCACCATAAACCACGCCTCCCTGCGACAAAATGAAATCGGATAAGGCTACAAACGCAGCACCGCTCTGAGAAGCAGCTATCTCCTCCGGATTTTTGTGCTTCGCAGCATAAGCCAACGGCTTTACCAGATTCAAGCTTCGATCGTAATCGCCATGAAAAGCGCAAACTTTCTCACAAAGTCCGCAATCCACACATAATGAATCATCCACCTCCGGATATAGAAACCCAAAGGTATCCGGAACCATACGGATAGCCCTATGCGGACATACGCTCTCACAAGCCGTACAACCACAACAATCTGTCTTAGTCTTATTTATTCTCATCTTTAAACCTTATTTCTTAACCGGGAAATCCTTTGCCATACAAACAATCGTTCCTCACGGGAACAGCCGACAAACAACACAACGCATCCGGTAACACACACACATACCATCCCGTTCACCACAAAACGGAAAAGACCTTCCTCCATAACGCAAGCAATACAAGCCGGAGCGACCAAAGCCAACATCATGACCCGGAAAATATTTAGCAACACTTTGTGACAAAAAAGCCTGACAGGTAATCCGACCATATCCCGAAGCATATACAGTCGTAAGAATAAGCAACAGAAGGCGATTCCGACAGACAAGGCTATCGTCATTTCTGGCGCATATCCTAACTTCAGCAAGATATACGCAACCGGAAAATTGAGCATCTGACAACCTCCCACCAACAATTGATAATTACGAATATTACCTGTAGCCAGCATCAACATTACCAAGGTATGCGAAACGGACTCGCTTAAGGCATAGAGCAATATCAAACGGACGAACGCCACGGCATGATCAGGAACAACACCAAGCCACAGCTTCAATAAAATGGGAGTCTCCATCAAGATAGGTAAAGATAGAAGTAACAGCATATAGAAAGAATATCGAGAACCTTGAAAGACCAAACTCATCATATACGCCCGATCTCCGGACGCATACGACTTGGTAATCTGCGGATTCAATGCCATCATAAAATTACTGACAAAACTATTGACCGCCGTATTTACCTGCATCGCTATACTGCGAGCGGCATTCACACCCGGGCCACAAAAGATATTCAACAATACATTCACCCCTTGATCTCTCAATATCCCGGAAGAAGCACCTATAAAATTCCACCCGGCAAAACCAAACACTTTCTTAATCAAATCCATGTTCCAAATCCATCGGAAACGACACTCTGGAAAATGGATTTTACAATAATACGAATAAAGAAATCGTATAAAAAAAGCCAAGAGTGCCATCAAGAGTGCATAAAATACCAATCGATCCCATGGAGAAAAATCAATCAAGAATGCTATCGCCAATGTGCCAAACGCCTGAAACACGCTTATATAAGCGAACGCAGACATTCGTTCGTGAGCCACTATACTCGCATTATACGGAATACTCATCAAATTTATGACAAACGTGAGTATTGAAAACTGATAGACCCAGTTAGCGGCTAATAATCGTCCTGCAGGTATATTCATCCGCATATTCAAGAACCAAAGGCCCAAGGTTTCCGAGAATAAGACTATGATCCCTGAGATTAACAACTGTATGACCACCGACACCGAGAAGATCTGAGAGATTTTCTCGGTATTACCACCGAGCCCCATCTCATACGTAATAAAGCGGCTGATCGCTGCGGTCAACGATCCGGAAATCACCGCAAACATGGAAACAAAACCGCCAACCGCCGAGTAAATACCGAAGTCCTCTACCCCCAATACTTGTAAAACAACCCTACTTGTGTACAGTGTCACCCCCATGATAAGAAGCATACGCAAGTAAAGGAACAGCGTATTCTTCGCTATCCGTTTATTATTATCCGATATAACAGACATAGGAATGTATGTTCTATTTCCTAACGACGCTGATATCAACATCGTAAGAAATAAAACCTTTTCATCTTAATAACTAAAGTTATTGATTATAATTAAAATGAAATAATCTCAGAGAGATCGTTTTCCACTGTTTAGACTTGGTTACAATCAAACTTTCTATTCTGGCTAATAATTTACAAATGAAATCAAAAAAGGAGATTACATCTTCACATTCAAAATCAAAAAAATCATTATAATCGCTGGTAATACGATGTTGTAACAATCTAGAATATAATCAACCTCCCTCTTTTGTCAACAATACTTTATATACATAGTTCAATTGAATAGCCGAACTACGTCATTATAGATTTATGTCTTGAATCCCTCACTAAGAAACAAGGCCTAAGCCATATAAAAACAAGCGTTCTTCCATCACTTCAAAGCTTTGTCTTCACTAACCCTCTACCTTCAGGAATAAAGCACAATTGCATTCAGATTATTTATTCGATAACCCAATCCCCCAACGTATGCCGCTCACTATCAAAATTAATCCCAACCTTTACGATCGGCAACCCACAAAGAGCGAAGCGCTCCGGGTAATTGCGCAAATTGATTTGCTCAAGGGCTATATCCGCAGTCTTGTTTAACTTCAACTCCACGACATAGAGCGTTGTCAATGTGCGCATCACCATATCCACACGGCCTTTGGGGGTACGGACTTCCACGTCCACATACATTCCAAGCAGGCTGAAGATCGTATAAAGCAACGACTGGTAATGACCTTCGTAATCCGTATTGTCACATTGAGGGATGGTGGACAGGAAGGTCTGCAACAAACGCAACGCATCATCCATCCGCTCTCCTGCGATCGCCTCGAAAAGAAGGGCTACCGTGGTAAGCCCATCCGCGGTATATTGATGCAAAAAACCGGGAAGCAAGCTCTTCAACAATCCCATACGTACCTCCTTGTTGGGGATATCGAGCGTGTACAAATTCGTGAGCGGGGAATAGCCCTTTATCGTGACGTAACCACTCTGATAGAGCAAGGGCGTAATATCGAGCATCCGTTCCGTGGGGGCGTCAAACGACTCCGCCAACACTTTGCGTGCGCCTATTTGCTGGGGTTCCACGTGATACTTATCCAACATCTCGATCAAATAGGTAGGTGTACCACTATCAAACCAATAGGAACTGATTTTTCCCTTGCTCAAGGCGGTAAGCAAACTGAACGGATTATAAATATCGGATGACGGCCACGTGAAATGATAACCGTCATAATTCTCTTTCAACTTAGCCAGTACTTCCTCCGCAGTAATATTCAATTTGACAGCCATCCTATCCACATCTTCTTTCATTTGGGTAAGTATCTCATTCTCCGTTATGCCACAAATGGCAGCATAAGGTTCATCCATGCTGATATTTTTGATGTTATTGAGTTCACTGAAAATGCTGAGCTGTGAGAATTTAGTGATACCTGTAAGAAACACATAGCGCAAATAAGGATCACAGGCTTTCAACGGACTATAGAAGTTACGCATAACGTCACGCAATACCCCCAAGTTCTCCCGTTCGTGTACCACATCCAGCAAAGGAGCGTCATATTCATCAATAAGGACCACGACCTTTCTGCCAGTCTGTTCATAAGCACGTTTTATCAGATTAGTCAGGCGAAAATTAGGGTCTGTACCTGCTGCATCAATCCCTAGTGTACGTTCGTGTTCTGTTAGCATGAAGTCTAAAAGATTCATCAGTTTATCTTTGTCCACGTGCTTGGCCATACTCATATCGAAGTGCAGAACCGGATACTGTATCCATTCTTTCTCCAGCTTCTCCATCG
>ENA-OPLB01000247-OPLB01000247.1-human-gut-metagenome-genome-assembly--contig:-NODE-247-length-13481-cov-1.995531_pt1 | contig 13481 bp, 10 predicted proteins | sample MGYA00241787_ERZ501701 | MGnify/ENA primary metagenome ERZ501701 (study PRJEB25962, sample SAMEA2042372) | human gut metagenome | biome: human gut; feature: human-associated habitat; material: faeces...
AACCGCTCTTCGGCGGTTTTTGCGATGCACCGCGCCGTTGGCGCATGCCGATGGATGGTGGTTTTTTGCGATGCACTGCGCCGTTGGCGCATCCAAAGGGGAATGGTTTTATCAATGGGGGATGTCGATGGTTGGCAGGAGCTTTTTATGCAGAATTATTCTTGTGGGGATTGTTTTGAAGTTATGGCTTTCCGTTATTTTTTCTATGATTTATCTTTCAATTAAATGTTTTTATGAAAAAATGTTGGAAAAATTAGTATTTTGCTATTAAATTGTATATATTTGCAGTGAAAATAAAAGGGCAAAACACTAAATCAAATATATTTTTATGAGAAAGTTTACATTATTATTCACAATGTTGGCGTTGTCTATGGGCTTTTCCATGGCACGGGCGGATGTTGTGAGTCCCTACACTTACAATTTTGAGGGGCTTTCTACATCGTCGACCGATTTTGCGCCAGCAGGTTGGGGTCATGTAGTGGAAGGCTATGACGGTTCTGGCGACTTCTATTATGTCGATTACCGACTTAAGGAGTCAGGCGGATATGGCGACAACGGCGCCTATCTGTACATTGGGTCACAAACCATTGGTGACGGATTCTGGGATCAAGGAACAGTCGCCGATATGCTTGTCACGCCACCGATTACCGGCGATGCGAGCATCTATGTGAAAAAGAACAAGTCGAGCGGTACGATAACGTTCTACACTTGTTCTTACAATGCGTCGACAAAGAAATATACCAAGGGCTCAAAGTATGACGTTACGGTGCCGGAATTGAGCGAGACGGAATGGACCAAGGTGGATATTCCTGGTGTCGCCGCCGACACGCGTATCGGCATTTGTGGCGACGACGTGAGTATCGATGAGTTTGCGGCAGCGAGTGCCGTCATCGAGTTGCGCAAGAAATTGAATGTGTCTTTGGTCAAATTGATGTCGGGCGCGACCGCCGATGCCGATGCCGACGGCAATATTACGCTGAAGATGAATGTAAAGGTTAAAAACAACGGCGATGTGGCGTTTAATCCAGGTGATGAAAACTACTCGTTGAGCATCATGCGTAAGAATACCGGCAGTGCAGCCGATACGGAAGTATATACGCAGCCTATAGCGGTGGCTCTTCAGCCAGGCGAAACGTCAGACTTTATCGAGCTCAACGCCGTCATTCCTGTGACAGAAAGCGCACGTTCACGTTTCGACGTAAGGGAAAACATCACGGGGTCGAGCAGCTACGGCGGCTGGGTGGATATTTATGCCTATAAGCCTGACTTCTCGGTGACAACGACAAGTTTCGACGTCATCAGCAACGGCACGCTGCAGGATTTCGGCATCAGCCAGTCCAGCGTGGATAAAGAATACAACATCCGCAACACCAAAGGTGCCGCGCCTCTTACCATCAACAGCATCACCGTGCCGGAAGGCTTTACCTATTCGATCAAGGATGAAGATGTGGCAGAGACGCTTACTACACCGTTTGTAGTGAGGGCTCACGAAAAATTGTTGCTGACCGTAACGATGGACGCCTCGGTTTTGGGCAGCCGCAGCGGTGATATTGTGGTCACTCCAGCCGACGGACAAGGCACGGCAATCACGCTGCCGGTCAGCGGTACGATTGTCGACCCGTCGAAACTTTATGTTACGTTTGCCGACGGTAAATTCCCGGCAGGCACTTACGTAGAAGGTAATTCGTGGACAGTTGACAAATACACCAACGGAGACGGCAACTACAGCGCCGTCAACAGCAGTATCACTCCGATGACCAAGTTTGTCCTTCCAAAGATTCATCTTGGAGAGGGAGAGACTTTGACATTCACGGCGGCCAAGCGCAGTGACAATTCAAAATTGAACGTATACTACTCAGCCGACCGTGTCAACTGGACGCTTGCACAAGCCATCAGCGCCGATGCCAGCGCCGATGCCGACAAGTTTGCGACAGACAAATACAGCGGTTCATCGTATACGTATATCGACATATTCAAGTATAAATCGTTCACGCCAGCCATTCCTGCAGGAGACTGGTATGTGGCATTCGAGGCTGGTTATTCCCGTGTAGGCTCAATCGTCGGCGGCACAGTGCTTGCCATTCCCGAGCATGAATTGCTTGTCAGCAACGTTGTGATGCCAGAGGACGGCGTTGTCAACCACGCCTATGCCGCATCAGTCACTATCGCCAATGTCGGCTCAGCCGACATCGCCGAAGGCGAGCTCACAGCCAAACTTTATTTTGGAGAGACAGCGATGCAGACGCAGGCACTGCCGGCGTTGGCTTCAGGCGCATCCACATCGGTTTCGTTCAACGTACCGCTTCGCGAGGCAGGCACATTCGTCACAAAGATTGCCGTTGAAGGCACAGTGACTGCAGAGGCAACCGCCAACATTGTCGTGGCTCAGGAAACACCGAGCGGAAGCAAGCAGGTGGGCACAGTGACTGCAACCAACACCAATGTCCCGGCACAATTGAACTACAGAAACTCAGACTCTGAGATTATCTACACGCAGGATGTGATTGGATTGGCAGAAGGCACAGCCATCAAGGGTCTTACGTTCAAGGGCTACAAATCGTCGAAAGAATTGCCGTTGTCGCTCGAAGTGTGGATGGAGAACACCACCGACGCCGCACCCGATGCCTCCGCACCTCACTCAACCGAGGGAATGACAAAGGTGTACAGCAATCCTAACATTGTTCTCGGCACAATCGGTGACAGCAACAACCACATGCCGATATTCGACCTTGATTTCTCGTCGACACCATTTGTCTACACTGGCGGCAACCTGCGCGTTATCGTGCAGTCACGCAGTACGACATATGTCTCCACAAACTTTGAAATGGACGGCAACAGGAAGAATATGGCAATCTACCGCAGCAGCGACAGCCCGTTGGATGAAGAAGACAAATACAGAACGGCAGATATGCCAGTGGTCTATCTGCATATCGACAAGGAAGCAACCTCCCTTAGCGGAACGGTTACAGCCAACGGCGCTCCAGTTGCCGACGCGGAAGTGAAGATTGCTTCGGGCATTGTTGAATATTCGGGAACAACCGACGCAGAAGGAAAATACACATTCCCTGTTTATCAAGACAATTTGGAGTATACAATGACCGTCACCAAGGACGGCTACTTCGAAAAGACAGAGACTGTGGCTTTCAACGGAGTGTCGATTGTCAAGGATGTGGCACTTGAAAGTGCCGAAGGCTTCAAAATATCATCGTTCAACATCCCGGAAACCGGTGAGGTCAACACAGCCTATACCGCCACTGTCAAGCTGCTCAATGGAATTGCCAAAGAGGCAGGCTCATACACCGCACGTTTGTTTGTCAATGATGGAATCTTGGCAGGGGCAGAGGCTGTGGCAATTGACAAAAACGCCGAACAGGAATTCACGTTCACATATATGCCTCGCGAGGCAGGCACAGTGAGCGTGTACGCAAAATTCACTTACGCCAGCGGTTACGTACAGACGGAAGCCGTCAATGTGACAATTGCAGAAGAGAAGGCGGATGCTGAAGTAATTGTAGGAGAAGCCAACAGCACCGACAAGGCAGGAGCGATAAAACCATACAACAACTATTCAAGGACAGAAATCATCTATCCAAAGTCGCTCATCAATTTGCCGGCAGGCACAAAGCTGGACGCAATCCGTTTCTATGGCTCTCATTATGCCAAGGACTTTAAGATTACGCTCAACGCATGGGTAGGCAACGTGGCTGAAGGCACCGCGCTTCAGGGCTTCGGTGTCGATGGCTTGACACAGGTTGCAACCGACCAGATTATAGACATGAACAAAACCATCTCGGAAACAGCAATGGAACCTATTGTTGAACTCACATTCCCCGACGGCTTTGTTTACGATGGCGGCGATGTGCGCTTGTATCTTGACGCTACGGCGACCGGTTGGGTTAACACTTTATTTGAAGTTGACAAGAACGTAAGCGGACAGGCTCAGCAGGCAGCCTCCGACAGCAAATTGACCGATTCGTCGTGGAAGTCAGGAATCAGCCTTCCTGTGGCACACTTCGTTGTCAGCCCGTACAAGACGCTGAGCGGTGCGGTTAAGAACGAGAAGGGCGAGGCTGTGGCAAGCGCCTACATCACTCTTGCAAGCGCCGACGGCGTGGAATACTACAGCGAGACCGACGCCGAGGGTGCATTCTCGATGGATGTCATCAAATACGGCAAGGAGTATACTCTTACAGTAAGCCATCCGTCTTACGACGCTTATACTCATCCTGAAACCATCTCACTCGCCGACGGCAACATCAGCGGTCTGGCTATCACGCTGACCAAGACCTACACGTTCAGCGGTGTTGTGACCGACGCAGAGACCAAAGCACCTATCAAGGGCGTTGAGGTATACGTAAGCGACCCGGAGAGCGGCGCCGACGTGATGACCGGCACCACCGACGAGAACGGAGCGTTCGCGCTCAAGTTCAAGCAGCTTGGCACATACAACGTTCTGTTCAAGGCAGCTGGCTACGACATGGTTTCTTCTGAAGAAGTTCCGTTCGAGGGCAACTTCGACATAACAGTAGAGATGCAGAAGACGGTACGCACATTCAGCGGAACAGTTACCGACGCCGAGTCGCATGCAGCAATCGCCGGCGCGTCAGTGGCACTCTACAAGGGTGAAAACAAGGTTGCCGAGGCAATAACCGGTGCAGACGGCAGCTTCGAAATCAAGGTTAAGGATCTGGCAGTTTTCAGTCTCGTTGTCAAAGCGGAAGGCTATGAAGACTTCACATTCGACACTATCGACCTCACAGAGGGCGACATGACCGGCACTCCGATTGAGATGACTCCGAACTCGGGCGTAGGAATGCTCACAGCCGACGGACTCCGTGTCTATGGCACAGTTGGTGCAGTGGTTGTTGAAAGTGCGTCAGAAGCCACCGTACGCGTCTACAACGCCGCCGGCTCACTCGTGCGCCGTGCCGACGTGGCAGGCAAGACTCGCATCGAGGGCTTGCAGCGCGGTGTCTACATCGTAAACGGTGTAAAGGTGATTGTGAAATAACAGTCATTTCCCCATAAATAGAAACATCCCGGTTGCGGCTGCAATCGGGATGTTTTTTTATTTTGGCGTTGATTTATCCGGCATCGACAACTTTCACTATCTTGCTCACGAAAAACAAGCCTCTGATGGCTGATTTAGGCACGTCGATGTCGTCGTAGGCTGGGTTGGCGCTGCGGAGCACCACCTTTGAGTCGTCGGAATGTCGGCGCAGGTATTTAACCATGCGGTAGTCGTCGAGCAGCACCACGTAGATTTGTCCCCAATAGATAATCGATGTGTCGCCCACCTCGCGCACGGCGATATAGTCGCCGTTGTTGATTACGGGCGCCATGCTGTCGCCGCTCACGCGCACCACCCGGCATTCGCTGTCCATTCCGGGCATCGCTATGCGTCCCACGATGCGGTCGTCGGCGAAAATACGCTCGCGTGTCAGCGGTCCGGCTGTCACGTCGAGGTCGTAGACCGGCATTCCTTCCGCTTCTGAGTCGGTCAGCCCGGCAGTCAGCGCCTCGGGCGCGTCAGATTTGCCAAACGGCACTCCGGCGCCGCTTACGAGCCATTCTTTCGACACTCCGGTGTTGACCACAATCTTGTTGATGAAGGAGTCGGTTATGGGCAATTTGCCATTCAGTTGTTTCGATAAGTTTGTGACGTCGCAGCCTATCCGCGCGGCAAAAGAGTTCTGCCGCAGCCGTAATTCGCCCATAAGGTAGCGCACACGTGAGATTACACTTGAATTATCCATACCAATAAATTTGGCGCAATTTACCACTTTTTTGGCAAACAACCAAAAAAAGACAGAGGCTGTCTGCGATTGCAGACGGCCTCTGTTTGTTGGAAATACCGTAATTGTTATGTCTTATTGACGGCCTGAAGTGGCAACGCTGCGGTCAATCTTGCGGATCAAGCCTTGAAGCACTGCGCCCGGGCCGAGCTCTGTAAAGTCGTCGGCGCCGTCGGCAATCATTTTTTGTACTATCTGTGTCCAGAGCACTGGAGCGGTAAGCTGAGCGATGAGGTTTTTCTTGATTTCCTCTGGGTCGGTGTGAGGCATTGCGTCTACATTCTGATAAACAGGGCAGATTGGTGTAGAGAACTGAGCCTTGTTGATGGCGGCTGCGAGCTCGTCGTGAGCAGGCTGCATCAATGGAGAGTGGAACGCACCGCCCACTTTCAGTTTCAACGCGCGGCGTGCGCCTGCTGCAAGAGCTTTCTCGCAAGCGGCGTCGATGCCTTCTTCAACACCTGAGATAACCACCTGTCCAGGGCAGTTGTAGTTGGCAGGAGCGACAACGGCGTCGATTGACGCACAGATTTCCTCTACCTGTTCGTTGGTCAAGCCGAGAACGGCCGCCATTGTTGAAGGCTGTGCCTCGCAAGCCTTCTGCATTGCCAAGGCACGGGTGGAAACCAGACGAAGACCGTCCTCGAATGAGAGCGCGCCGGCAGCCACGAGTGCTGAAAATTCGCCGAGAGAGTGACCTGCCACCATCTCTGGTTTGAACTCATCGCCGAGAGTCTTGGCGAGAATCACAGAGTGAAGGAAGATGGCCGGTTGAGTGACCTTTGTCTGGCGGAGGTCTTCCTCTGTGCCTTCAAACATAAGGTCTGTGATACGGAATCCGAGGATTTCGTTTGCTTTTTCGAAAAGTTCTTTTGCTACTGCATTGTTGTCGTAGAGGTCTTTGCCCATTCCGACAAACTGAGCCCCTTGTCCGGGGAATACGAATGCTTTCATCTTGTTATTTTCGTTTAGTGATTTTTCTTGTTTTAAAACCGATGCAAAATTACTACTTTTTTCTATATAAGCCACATAATTCTTGAAATTTTTCCGTAATTGATGCTCCTCTGCCCTTCGGCGAGCATAAAAGCACGCGCCTCCACGCCTGCTGGATGCGCAGGCGCGGAGGCGTGGACGATGTTTTGGCGCGGTGTTATTGCTGACGCGGCTGTCCGAGAAATTCGAATCTTTCTACGTGGATTTCCGTCACATAGTGCTTTATCGTGTTGCGGTCCTCCCACACGCGGGTGCTGAGTTTGCCCTCGATGTAGAGTTTCGTGCCCTTGCGGATATACTTTTCCGCATATTCGGCGTTCTTGCCCCACATCACGATGTTGTGCCATTCCGTACGCTCGGGAATCTGCACTCCCGCCTCGGTGGTGTAGGCAGGGTCGCTGGTGGCGAGCGGAAACGACGCGTAAGGCTTGTTCTCGGCGATGTAGCGCACTTGCGGGTCTTTGCCCACGTTGCCAATCAGAATCACTTTGTTGACGCTCATAACACTGCTTTAAATCGTTTTATAAACTCGTCGGCGAGGTCCTTGGTCAGAACCAGCGGAGGCAGCAGCCGGATTACGTTTTGTCCGGACGCACCTGTAAACACGTGTTGCTCAAACAGCAGCCGCGATCGCAGCTCCTTCACAGGGTGGTCGAACTCGATGCCTATCATCAGTCCTTTTCCGCGCACCTCCTTTATGCCGTCGATTTTCTTCAATTCCGCCATCAGGTAGTCGCCCATACGGGCAGCGTTGTCGACAAGGTTTTCCTGTTCGAAGATGTCGAGCACGGCGATTGCCGCCGCGCATGCCAGATGGTTTCCTCCGAAAGTGGTGCCGAGCATGCCGTACGACGGCTTGATTTCAGGGTTGATAATCAACGCGCCCATAGGGAAGCCGTTGGCAATGCCCTTCGCCATGGTCACGATGTCGGCGCGCACGCCGCTGTGCTGATGTGCGAAAAATTTGCCCGAGCGGCCGTAGCCCGACTGTATCTCATCGGCTATCATCACCACGTTGTGGCGGTCGCAGGCTGCGCGCAGAGCGTGCCAGAACCCGTCGGCGGGCACGTTGATTCCGCCCACACCTTGGATGCCTTCCACTATCACAGCCGCCACGTCGCCTTTCGCCATCTCGCGTTCGGCGGCGTCGGCGTCGCCAAACGGCACGAACGTCACGCGATGGTTTGCGTTGACAGGCGCCACAATCTTAGGGTTGTCGGTAGCCTCCACGGCAAGCGATGTGCGTCCGTGGAACGCCTTTCCGAAAGCCACGATGCGCCCCTTGCCGGTGTGGAACGAAGCCAGTTTCATAGCGTTTTCGTTGGCTTCCGCACCCGAGTTTATTAGGAAGAGGCTGTAGTCGTCGTATCCGCACGCCTTGCCGAGTTTCTCAGCCAGGCGCACCTGCAGCGAGTTGTGGACAGAGTTGGAGTAGAACACCAGTTTCTCCGCCTGACGTTTTATCGCGTCGACATAGTGCGGATGGCTGTGTCCAACGCTTATCACGGCGTGGCCGCCGTAGAGGTCAAGATATTCTGTGCCTTTGCTGTCGTAGACGTGGCAGCCTTCGCCGCGCACAATCTCGACATCGAACAAAGGATATACATCAAAAAGATTCATCGTCGTTGAATGTTTAGAAAGCCGAAGCCTTCAGGTTAAGCCCTGTGCGCTCGTGGAGCCCGAAGAGCAGGTTCATGTTGTGTACGGCTTGTCCCGACGCGCCTTTCAGCAGATTGTCGATTACCGACACAATCAGCAGTTTGCCGTCTTCCTTAGTGAGATAGAGCAGACACTTGTTGGTGTTGACCACGTCCTTGAGGTCGGGCATACGGTTGATTACGTATGTGAAGTTATGGTCGTCGTAGTAGTCCTCGTAGAGTTTCACAATCTCGTCGAGCGCCACCGGGCAGTCGAGATATGCCGACGCGAAAATGCCGCGCGAGAAGCAGCCGCGCACCGGGATGAACTCGATTTTCGAAGAGAAGCTTGTCTGCATCGATGTCAGCGTCTGGCGGATTTCAGCCAAGTGTTGGTGCTTGAAAGGCTTGTAGATCGACACGTTGTCGTTGCGCCATGAGAAATGCGACGACGGCGACGGTTTCACGCCCGCGCCCGTCGAGCCGGTGATGGCATGCACGTGGACATCGCTGTTGAGCAGCAGGTTGCGTGCCAGCGGAAGCAGCGCCAACTGAATGGCTGTGGCGAAACATCCTGGGTTGGCAACGTGCTTGCCGCGGATAATGTATTTGCGGTTGAGCTCAGGCAGGCCGTAGATGAAGTCGTGCGAGCCGTCGTTGATGCGGAAGTCCTGCGAGAGGTCGACAATGCGCATCTCCTCCGGGATTTCCGCAGCGTGCGCCTCCATGAATTTGCGCGATTCGCCGTGGGGTGTGCAGAAGAAAATCACGTCGACATCGGCAAACGCTGTTGTCGATGTAAACACCAGATTGGTGTCGCCCACAAGCCCTTGATGCACGGCAGCCACTGGGTTGCCGGCATTGCTTGTGCTGTGCACCCATTTAAGGTCTACGTCGGGGTGGTTGAGCAACAGTCGGATGAGTTCGCCGGCGGTGTATCCGGCACCTCCAATTATTCCAGCCTTTATCATATTTGTTCGTCTTTATGGTTGGCATAATAAACACGCAGCGGAGTGGACAGCACCTTTATGAAGCCTTTTGCGTCGTCGGCAGTCCAGCCTTTCTGCATTTCGCCGTATTCGCCGAATTTCGTCTTCACCAAGTCGTCGGGAGAGTCGACACCTACCATGAACATCGACAGCGGGCGCAACTCGACAATCACTGTGCCGTTGACGTTGCGCTGCGATGATTCGAGCATCGCCTCGATGTCGCGCATCACAGGCTCGAGATACTGGCTCTCGTGCAGGAACATTCCATACCAGTTTGCCACCTGGTCTTTCCAGTATTGCTGCCATTTGCTGAGGGTGTACTTCTCAAGGAATTTATGCGCGTTTATGATTACCATCGGCGCTGCCGCCTCAAAGCCTACGCGGCCTTTGATGCCGATGATTGTGTCGCCCACGTGCATGTCGCGTCCGATGCCGTAAGGAGCGGCAATCGACTCGATGTAGCGTATCGCCTCGATTTTGTTGTCAAACGCCTTTCCGTTGACAGCCACAATCTCTCCGTGCTTAAACTCGATGCGCATCTCTTCCTTGCCGTCTTTCTCCACCTGCTTGAGGTATGCCGAGTCGGGCAGACCCTGCTTTGAGTCGAGAATCTCGCCGCCGCAGATCGATGTGCCCCAGATGCCCACGTTGTAGGAATATTTCATCTTTGTGAAGTCGGCTACGAAACCGTTGGAACGCAGGTATTCAATTTCCTCGTCGCGCGAGAGCGCGTTGTCGCGGGTGAGCGTCAGAATCTCAACTCCGGGAGCCATCACGAGGAAAGTCATGTCGAAACGCACCTGGTCGTTGCCCGCGCCCGTAGAGCCGTGGGCTATGGCGTCGGCGCCCACCTCGTTGGCATAGCGCGCGATGGCTATTGCCTGGAAAATGCGTTCGGAGCTTACGGAGATAGGGTATGTGCCGTTGCGCAGCACGTTGCCGTAAATCATATATTTGAGGCTCTTTGCGTAGTATTCTTGTGTCACGTCGAGCGTCACGTAGTGTTTGGCGCCGAGTTTGTAGGCGTTTTCCTCGTTGGCTTTCAATTGGGCAGGGCTGAAGCCGCCGGTGTCGGCGCATGCCGCATACACTTCATAGCCCAATTCCTTGGCGAGATACATAACGGTGTACGACGTGTCGAGACCGCCGCTGTAAGCCACTACTACTTTTTTCTTTGTTCCTTCCATCTTTCCTGTCAATATGTTTTATTCGTTGTTTTTTTCTTTTGCTTGTTCCCTGTATTTGTCGTTAGGGTGCTCGTCGGGGTCGTAGAGCAGTCCGGTGCAAAGGCACATGCGTCGGCCGTTGCGCTGCAAGATGTCGAAATTCACACAGCTCTCGCAGCCTTTCCAGAATGCCTCGTCGTCGGTCAGCTGGTCGAACGTGACGGGGCGGAATCCCAGCTTGTTGTTGATTTTCATCACTGCTGCTCCTGTTGTCAGACTGAAAATCTTGGCATGTGGAAAGCGTTCTCGCGACAGTTCGAAAATTCGTCGTTTGATGCGGTTTGCCAGCCCCAGTCCGCGAAACTTGTTGGCTACGATTAGACCTGAGTTGGCTACAAACTGCTTGTTGCTCCAGCTTTCAATGTAGCTGAACCCTGCAAATTCCTCTCCTTTGTAGAGAGCCACCACCGCCTTGTTTTCAAGCATCTTCTGCTTTACGTATTCGGGCGAGCGCTTTGCGATGCCCGTGCCGCGCACTTTCGCCGCGCGGGTGATGGTGTCGAGAATTTCGTCAACATATTTGACTGTTTTCTCGCTTGCAACGACAATTTCAATGTCTTCTGCTTTGATCATCTTCTGCTTTCTTGTTTAATTACCTTTTTCGAAATGTATTATTCCACAAATCCTGTTATTTGTCAATGGGGATGAACCGGCTCAGCACTTCACGTGCTTTCTCGCGGCTGACGTCCTCGCTCATCACCAGAAAAATAGTGTCGGCGCCGGCTATTGTGCCAAGAATCTCGGGGGTGTGGCTCATGTCGATGTCGTAGGCGAGTCCGCTGGCATATCCGTTGCGCGTTTTCACCACGGCGATGTTGCCCGAGAATGTCAGCGACTCGAAGCCGACTGAATGGTTGGGATTGGCGGGACCGCGGTTGGCGCTGAGCAGCGTGTCGGTGATGTCGTTGCTGTTGGGCACGATGTAGACATATCTGTTGTCGGCGGTCGAAACTTTCGTGATGTGGAGTTTCTTGATGTCGCGCGACAGTGTGGCTTGCGTCACACGGATGCCGTGCTCGGCAAGAGCATTTACCAGTTCTTCCTGGCTGCTCACTTGTCGATTCTTGATGATGTCAAGAATCAGATGTTGCCGTTCGTTCTTTTTTCTTGTATTTTTTATCCTCATTGAATTTTTATGCAAATATAGTTAGAAAATAATTTTGTCTAAAAGAAAACTGTCTAAATCGGCGATATTGCCGACGGTTGCCGCCTGTAGTGGTGGTGGGGATGCCTGCGTGTGCCGGCGGATGGATTATTTTATTTTCCAGGTAATGACTCCGCGTTTTTCATTGGGAGCGTTGTCGCCCGTCACGGTGAAGCGCAGGTTGCGTGTGCGTTGCTCGAACTGTCGTCGGACATTTTTGTCGCCGGCAGCTTCGCCTGTGCCCCTGATGTAGGTCACGCTGGTGACCGCGCCGTCTTTCCTCACGGTTATGCTGAATTGCAGTTCGCCGCTCTTGGCGCATGAGAAGTGGGCCGCGTTGAGGCGGTAGTTTGTGCCGAGGTTGTGTCCGGGCACACCCGACACTGCGCCTGTCGAGGCGTTTCCGTCGGGCGAGCCGCTGTGTCCGGCTCTGTTGCCGCCGGTGCGGTTGAATGCGTTCGACGCACGGTTGTTGATTTTATTCTTTTCTTTCTCCTGCTGTTCCTTTTCTTTCTTGATGCGTGCCTGTTCTTCCTTCTGTTTTTTCAGCTCGGCGGCTGTTGGCCCGGTTTTCTTTTTCTTCGGAGTTTCCATCGGCGAGTCGTGGCGCGACGACACGAGCGCCTCTCCGTCGCCCGGGTTGCCTTCGTTGGTCTGGTCGCTTCCGTCGCTTGCCGGCTCGTTGTCGGCATCGTTTGCCGCCGGCTCTCCGTCGTCGAGGTTCGGTTCCGGGATGTCGCCGAATTCAACGTATTCTTCGCCGTCAAAGGCTATTTGTGTTTTGTTTTCCGATGCGTTTATTTGAGAATTCTGCTCAGAGGAAGCCGAGATGCGTGTGAGAATCATCGCCACGATTATCACCGCATAGGTGACAGCCGCGAGGATGATACCCAGAATCCTGTATTTTTTCTCTTCCGCAGTCATTCCTTGTCGTTATTGTTGTGTTGCGGCAGCGTCGGGCTGCGTTTCCTGTGCTTGCTCGAAGCGGTGGTCGTTAGCTTCGGTGGGTTTTGTGGCGAGCACCATCTTCAAGTTGTGGCGCGACGTCATGTCGAGCACTTCCACGATGCGTCCGTAAGGCACCGACTCGTCGGCGTAGAGCGCAATCACTTGGGTTGAGTCCTGCTGTTGCGTCATCTGCAGAAACGCCAGCAGTTGGTCGTCTTGGATGGCTTGCGGACTTTCCTCGCCGAAGGAGGCGTAAAGTTGCTGTGTCTTGTCGATGTAGACTTTGGTGCTTGGTTTCTTTACAGCCGTCTGTTCCGAGCTTTTCGGCAGGTCAACTTCAAGCGCTGTCGGCGATACGAACGTCGACGTCACCATAAAGAATATGAGCAGCAGGAAGATGACGTCGGTCATCGATGCCATGCTGTAGGAAGCCATCAGATCGTGTTGACGTTTTAGTGCCATTGTAGTAGGTGTTATTTAGAAGCCGGCTCGTTGAGCAGGTCCATAAATTCCATTGTCTTGTTCTCGAGTTGGTTCATCACGTGGTTCACGCGTGCCGACAGATAGTTGTAGGCAAACAGAGCGATGATGCCCACCACGAGTCCGGCAACCGTTGTGGTCAGAGCCTCGTAGATGCCTCCGGCGAGCACTGAGATGTTGGCGTTTGCTCCGGCGTTTGCCATGGCGAAGAAAGCTTTCACCATACCGGTTACCGTGCCGAGAAATCCGAGCATCGGCGCTCCCGCCGC
>ENA-OPLB01000256-OPLB01000256.1-human-gut-metagenome-genome-assembly--contig:-NODE-256-length-13149-cov-2.108599_pt1 | contig 13149 bp, 10 predicted proteins | sample MGYA00241787_ERZ501701 | MGnify/ENA primary metagenome ERZ501701 (study PRJEB25962, sample SAMEA2042372) | human gut metagenome | biome: human gut; feature: human-associated habitat; material: faeces...
CATAAAATAGGCGGCGCCTCGGATGTGCAAAATCAAACAAGTTTGTTTTGCTCTTCTCTCGGCTTGCACTATCTTTGTACTCAAATGATAGACAATACAACTTTTGACAATAAGAAGGTGGCATTCCACACGTTGGGATGCAAACTTAACTTTGCCGAGACTTCTACCATCGGCAAGCTTCTCGCCGACCGTGGTGCACAACCTGTGCAGGCGGGCGAGACGCCCGACATTTGCGTGGTCAACACTTGCTCGGTGACGGAATTGGCTAACAAGAAATGCCGACAGGAAATCCGGAAACTGTCGCGCCGATACCCGGATGCCGTGATGGTGGTGACGGGATGCTATGCCCAGTTGAACAGCGAGGAGGTGGCCGACATCGAAGGCGTCGACATCGTGGTGGGAAACGACCAAAAGGCAGAAATAGCCGACTTTGTCGACCGCTGGTATGCCGACCATGAGCCGACGGTGAAAGTGACTGCGCTGAAAGACATCAGGCAGTTTATCCCTTCGTGCTCGCGAGGCGACCGCACCAGATTTTTCTTGAAGGTGCAGGACGGTTGCAACTATTATTGCAGCTATTGCACTATCCCCCGTGCCCGCGGACGCAGCCGCAGCGGACGGATTGCCGACCTTGCCGAACAGGCTCGTCGGGCTGCCGCCGACGGTGGCAAGGAGATTGTAATCACGGGAGTAAACATCGGCGACTTCGGATATGACACGGGCGAACGTTTCATCGACTTGCTGCGCTGCCTCGACTCTGTGGATGGCATCGAGCGCTATCGCATATCTTCGATTGAGCCCGATTTGCTGACCGACGATGTCATTGAATTCTGCGCCGGTTCAAAGCATTTCATGCCGCATTTCCACATCCCTTTGCAGTCGGGAAGCGACGAGATGCTGAAACTGATGCGCCGCCACTACGACCGTCAGCTGTTTGCCGACAAGGTGGCTGCAATTAAACGCCTTATCCCTGACGCTTTCATCGGAGTGGATCTTATTACGGGTATGCGCGGCGAAACTCCTGAGATTTTTGAGGATTCGCGCTCGTTTGTCGACAGCCTCGACATCACTCGACTGCACGTGTTCTCCTACTCCGAACGTCCCGACACGATGGCGCTGAAAATCCCATACGTCGTGGACCAGCACACCAAGCATTTGCGCACTCGGCGCATGATGGCGCTGTCTGACCGCAAACTGGCGGCATTCACGCAAAAATATCTCGGCACGGTGCGCCCGGTGCTGTTTGAGCACGCTGCCGACGACGACGGACTGATGAAAGGTTTCACCGACAACTACCTGCGTGTGGCGGTGCCTGCCGACACGCGGCTGAGCAACACTATCGTAAACGTGCGCCTTGTGGAGCCTCTCGGACATGACGACCTTATAAAAGCTGAAATCGTATGAGCACGACTCTGCAACGCATAGCATACTCTCCTCTTTGGCTGCTGCTGCACGCTGTGGCTCTGTTGCCGTTCGGCGCGCTCTATGCGCTGTCCGACGCGCTGGCTTGGGTGGCTGCGTCTGTGGTGCGCTACCGCCGGCGGCTGGTCGAAGCCAATATTGCCGCAGCATTCCCCGACAAGACGGAGGCGGAACGTCGCGACATCGTGAAGCGCTTCTACCGCAACTTCACCGACGTGTTTGTCGAAACGATAAAGCTGCTCCATATCAGCGACGACGAGATGCGACGACGCATGGTGTTTGAAGACATTGAGCACGTGGAACGCATCGCCAAAGACGGACGGTCGATAGGCTTGTATTGCTCGCATTTCGGCAACTGGGAATGGATCACGTCGATAACGCTGTGGGTATACCGCGCCGACAATGTTGAGTATTCACAGGTCTACCGCCCGTTGCGCAACAAGTGGTTCGACCGGTTTTGGTTCAATCTGCGCAAGCGTTTCCACTCCACTTCTATCCCGAAAAATGGTGTGCTGCGCGCTTTGCTGCAAGCTCGCCACAACGGCGGAGTATTTGTCACCGGATTCATCTCCGACCAGAAGCCAAGCCATAACGACGGGCACCACAGCATACGTTTCCTCAACCAGGACACTCCGTTTATCTCCGGCACGGAGATGCTGCTGCGCAAACTGAAGGCGGCGGCTATGTATGCCGACGTTGAGCGCACCAGCCGCGGACACTACCGCGCAAGGATTGTGCCTATCTCCGACAATGTGGCGGAGACCGACGAGAATTTCGTAACCGACCGCTACGCCCTTCTGCTCGAACAAACAATACTGCGCCAACCGGATGCATGGCTGTGGTCGCACAACCGCTGGCGCCGCAAACTGAATAAAAAATGAAACCCGTAGGAATAATCATACTCAATTGGAACGGTGCGGCGCTGCTGCGCCGTTACCTGCCGTCAGTGGTGGCTGCCAACAGCAACGACATTGCCGACGTAGTGGTGGTCGACAACGGCAGCACCGACGAGTCGCTAAGCGTGTTGAAACAGGAATTTCCTGATGTGCGCACTCTTTGCTTCGACAAAAACTACGGATATGCCGAAGGCTACAACCGTGCAATCCGCGAATTGGGCTACCGCTACAGCGTGCTGCTCAACAGCGATGTTGCCGCGACACTGGAATGGATACGTCCGCTATACGAATATATGGAGGCACACCCGGAAGTGGCGGCATGCCAACCAAAAATTCTGAGCGACGCCGACCACACGAAATTTGAATATGCTGGTGCGTCGGGGGGATTCATCGACAAGCATGGATATCCTTTCTGTCGCGGACGAATATTCGACACCGTGGAGACCGACAACGGACAATACAACGACATCACCGACATTTTCTGGGCTACAGGTGCCGCGCTGACAGTGCGCACGGAGGAATATCTCGCTGCTGGCGGTCTCGACAAGGATTTCTTCGCCCACATGGAGGAAATCGACCTGTGCTGGCGTCTGCACCAGCGCGGACAGGCGATACGGGTCATTCCGCAGAGCGTGGTGTTCCATCTTGGCGGCGGCAGCCTGCCGGCGTCAAACCCGAAGAAAACCTACCTCAACTTCCGCAACAATCTGTTTCTGCTCTACAAGAATCTGCCGCCGCGTGAAGGCCGACGGATGCTCTTGATTCGACGGCTGTACGACACTCTGGCTTTCTTCGTTTTCATGGCGAAGATGGATTTTGCAAACGCTCGTGCAATCCTGCGCGCGCACAACGACTACCGCCACCAGAAAAGCCGATACGACAACGTGAGGCCGCAGCGCAGTATAATGGGCGACTTCCCTTGCTGCCACCGCAACATAATCCTCGACTACAACCTGCGCCGCAAGCACCGCTTCAGCGACTTGGTTTGACATTGTTGAACAAACAAATAAATGCGCGTCAAACTCCGGGATGTGCCGGCGCTTGACGCGCATCTCTTCTATCGGTTGTACTTATCAGGCTATCTTATAATCACCTTCTTTCGGTTCACGATATACACGCCCGGCTCGAGCGGCTCCGTGCAACGGCGGCCGTTGAGGTCGTAGATCACGCGTTCTCCCGGTGTCTCAGAATCCTCAAAGATGCTTTCAACACCTGTCACAACCGTGGTCGGAGTCACCTTCATTCCGTAAATCTTGAGGCAGTCTGCGGCTGCCGACACCTCTCGCGTCTTTTTCTTTCCCGCAGCCGTATCCACAGCGTAGATATACAGATATTCCGGCGTGTTGTTATCGTAGTTTACCACAACGGTGTTTTCCGAACTTTGCGTATAATACGCAGGCTCGTCATTGCCCTTTCTCACGGCAAGAACCATAGTGCCTACCGTCTCGCAGGTAATCTCAACGGTTCCTGTTCCGCCGACAACCACAATCATTCCATTGAACCATTCGAAATTGTCGCCTTCCGACGGTGTCGCCGGAGAGTCATTGCCGACAAACGCGTCTTCCGACATCGGTGTGTTGACCACAACGCATTTTCCTGCAGTGTCGTAGCCGTTGCCGCTGTCGGCCGGGAGGTTGTAGTACACGTTGTTGACCACAACGTTTTCCACCGTCAAGGCATTGCCGTCGCTGTCGGTGAGGTCGTTGCCGAAGTCGGTTGTCTGCTCTTTCTCAATCTGCGGCACATTGGGTGCGTATACATACTCGACCACTGCCGTTTCACTCTGTTCCTTGCCGTCGACAACGTAAGCGTATACCGTCGACGTTTCTTCAATAAGGATGCCCTTGCCGTAATACGGCTGCTCCTTTATGAGGCTTGGGTCGCTTATGCCCGCCGGAACGACTTTATAAATCACCGTGCCACGTTCGTTCTTCTTTCCGTCTACGTTGGGGTTGTAGATGTAAAGCTCAAACGGCTCAGCAAATGTTGTGGCGCGATGCGAGAACATCGGGCTTTGGAGTCCATTGTCGACATAACGGATAACCACATGGGTGGCCACCGCCTTGGTGCCGGGGTCAAACACCGTGCCGCCAGAACCCGTATAACTGAAATATCCATTTTCCGGCTCTACAATCTCCAAGCCGTCTTCAAGCATCAAGTCCGACACATTTTCCATAGCGGCATTGCTGCCGTTGAGGTTAAGCACGGTATTCTTGCCGCGCACGGTCAGATAGCCATCGTCGTGGCCCGACTTCATGACTATGCCATCACGCGCGCCGTTGACAACAACCGTACAGTTTTCGATTGTCACATCGGCAAGATATGCATAGATGCCCATACCTTTGTCGGAGATGTTGAAAGTCAGCACTTCCGAGCCGGTCGTGCCGCGGACAATCAGGTTGCCGCCCTTGCCGCCGATGCCCGGACCTTGTGTACCCATCGTGATGCCGTAGGCTTCGGCTGCGATAGTAGAGTTGCCCACCAGTTCAACAATCAGCGTCCCGTCCATAGCGTTGATGCCTGTGTTGTATTTATTGTCGGCGGCGTTGATGTCGGCATAGCTCAACGTCAGCACGCCGGCATCCTTCGTCTCCCTGTACGCAACACTCTTGCCGAACTTTGCAGCAAACGCCTTGTCTTTGACGTTCATTCCGCAGAATGTCACAAGGCTGCAAGGACTGTTGGTTTTCTTCTCGACGTAATAATGCTGATGCGCCTCGGGCGAGCATTTGTCGCCGTTCTCGGCGATTGCATAGATGTCGATGTTGCCTGTTTCCGAAATAGTGATCGGTCCGGTATATTCCGAAATTTCCTTAAACATTTTCCAATCCTTCATGATGTAGTATCTCACCACGGCTCCCTCGTTGCTGTTGTTGATGGTCACCGTGAATTCGCCCTCCTGCATCTCTTCCGTCGGGGTGATTTCCAGGGCGGCAAGCGTTTGCTCGCCGATGCCCACAACTACAGTGCCTTTCGTGAAGAAATCACGCCAATAGTCTGCTTCGTAGTATGCGTCCTTGCTGCCGAAAGGAATCCTCAGCTTGCTGTATGTCGTGTTTGCAAACTGCTCGGAGAGCGGTATAGGAGTAGGATTATGGCAGATTATTTCCAAAATCTTATTTCCTGAATAAGAGCTGCAGTAGAAAGCGTTCCCGCTGATGCTTTCCACCGACTGCGGAATCACCAGTTTTGTAAGGTCGTTGCAATACTGGAACGCGTTTCTGCCCACCGTCTTCAGCCCGTCGGGAAGAATCACTTCCGAAATTCCGGTGCTCCAGAATGCATCTTCTCCGATTTCGGTGAGCGACGACGGCATATTGACCTTCTTTATATCTGTAAGATAGTAGAACGCTTCTTTGCCTACTTTTCTTATCGTTTCCGGCAAAACCACCTCGCTGATATTTGTCTGCAATGTGTATCTTATATTGTTGAGCCTATAATAGAATGCATTGTCGGCAATCTCTACAACGGGCTTTCCATTGTAGGTGTCAGGCACGACAAGCTTACCGTCGGGATATGCGTTTCTAAACAGCTCGCCATAATCGATGCCTGTTGTTGGGTCTTTGACATAATCAAAGAGATTGTAGGTTGCGGAATAGCCGCCCTCAACCTCGGTGTACTTAAACGCTTCCGGGAGTTTGTATTTTTTGAATCGCTGCCACATGTAGTTGGAATAATAGGCCTTCGCATCGGGGCAGTAGACAGTAGCGTTTTCATAGGCAAATTTGTCAAAAGGAGGATTGTTGATAAGTCCTTCCGACACCTTCTGTGTTGGCGGTGTTGCCGCTTCTATATGAAGCTCTTCAAGAGCCGTGCCATAGACAGACCCTGTCTCTATCTCAGTAATAGCATCGCCTATGTAGAGCCTCTTCAGGTTTGTGCAGCCATCAAACATGTAACGGTCTATTTTCTTCAATTTCTTTGGCAGACGGATTTCCTCAAGCGCCGTGCAACCGCTGAACATATACCAAGCTTCATTGAGGTTTTCAATGTCGTCGTGGAAAACAAACGACGTGAGTTTTGGGCAGTCGGCAAATGCAAGGTATCCATAGACGTCCATTTTATGGGTAATCGTGACCGACTCCAGACAATGGCTATGAGCAAACGGGCGGTCCATAAGCTCCATCGACGCCGGCGTTGTAAACGTCTCTATGCCGCTATAAGAAAACGCTTCCTCCCTAATTATTTTCACATTCGACATATCGGGATAATTTTTCAATTTCTCGCAGCTGTTGAACGCATTCTTTTCGATTTCAGTGATTGGGGCATTCCACACCACCTCTTCGAGATTCTTGCACCCGAGGAACGTGCTGGCTGGGATTTTCAGATATGCAGCCGGCGCCGACATGCCGGCGCCGCCTTCCCACACAACGGCTCTCCTCAACGATGTGCATCCTATGAACATTCCGGCGCCGAGAGTGGTCAGCGACTTTGGCAAAGCCACCTCTGTCAACGACGTGCAGTTGGAAAGACATCCTTGAAGATCGCTGACGGACTCTGGAAACACGATGCTCTCCAATCCTTCACAAGACTCAAACGCACTCGGTCCGATGCTTTTCAACGTTCCGGGCAATTCTATGTTTTTCAACGCGACACACCCTCGAAATGCCTCCGAGAGAATCTCTGTCAATCCTCCGCGGGCAATCTTGACATTGGTCAGATTGGAGTTGCCATAGAAGCTACTCCTGCCTATTGTCCGCACCGATGATGGAATGTCGATGCTCGAAACCTTAGGGAAGCCAACCCTGTTCGACATCCGGTCATACACTCCGATGTGGCGCACCGGCAGATTTTCAATCTTCGATGGGATGTTGACATGTCCTGTATAATCCAGTGTGCCGTCTGTCAGTCCTATGACAATCGCACGCTTCTCCTCGCCTTCCGGTGGATTCGTAATAGCGATATACTTCAATGAATAGCCGTCGCCATTGTAGACATTGTCTTCGGCTTTCACCGGTCTGGCGACAAACAATGCCAGTAGGGTCGCGACGACCAACAGCCATCGCGCCTGTTTGTGGTTGTAATTCTTTTTCATATAGTTTTTTGTTGGTTATGTTTTAGGTTATGTTTTAGGTTCTATCCAGGATTCATTCAAGTCTATATCCCTTCAAAATGCAAATCTACACACAATCAGCAGGTTAATTGTTGTAAAATTCTTACAAATTTGCCTGCGTCATTTGTATTTTTCAAGCAGGCGCACCCAGTCCTCGCTTTCCTCTATCCGTTTTTGCTTGCGGAATGCCAACGGACCGTACCCGCTCCATTTCTTGAATGCCTTCGAGAACGGGCTTGTCTCGTCGAAGCCGCACTTGAATGCCACATCCTTTACCTTTGCGTCGGGATATTCCGACAGCAGCCGCTCTGCCTCGCGCATCTGTATGCTCGTGATAAACTGTTTCGGCGTATATCCGGTGCTGACATACAACCGCCGGCGGAAGGTTTGCTCCGACAGCCCAAGTCTTTCCGCTATGCCCACCACATCGTAGCGATGCGACGGGATGGCATCCGCGACAATCTTGGCAACAAGGTCGACAAATTCCCTGCGTGTCCGCAAAACGTGTTCCGGCAACGACTCCCTTCCAGAAGTTGCCGACGGCTGGTGTGCATTAGTGTCTTTCTCCATACGATCATATTGTTTGTTGTCTGGCCACAAATTTACAACCGTATGTGTTTCAGAGACTTGTAAATATCTTACATTCTTTTGTAAATACTTTTCAACCCTTGAAAAAAGCGTGTTCAGGCACGTTTCTGGCGAAACTGTGTGGGCGAGCAGGAATATGCCTTCTTGAATGCGTGGGAGAACGCGCTGGCATCGTCAAAGCCGCATGCGCGAGCCACCCCGGCAACAGGCACCGTCGTGTCTGACGCAAGCAGGCGCGCCGCCATTTCCATCTGTATCGCCGTCACAAACGTTTTGGGCTGCTTCCCTGTCTCTGCCACAAAACGCCGGCGGAAGGTCTGCTCTCCGAGATTCAGCCGCGAGGCAATGGCGGAGACACTGATGTCATCTCCGCTTGCCAGTCCTTGCCGCACCGTGTCGACAACCATGCGCTCAAACGAATTTTCTGCCGCTTCAGTCGGCGCTTTTTCCGGTTCGGGCGTGCCGTAGAGGCTTTCCACATCGCGAATCAGCGCGAGCATTTCGGCGCGATAACGGCGCATCCTTCTCCGATGGATTGCGACGGCAGCCAGCACCACTACAGCCAGCACGCAGACGCCAACCACGATGTCGCGGCGACGGGCACTGTGAATCTGCTCCACCTCCTCGCGCAGACGGTCGGTGTCAAACTCTGTCTTGTAGCGGGCGAGAGCGTCGGCGGTGGCGGTGGAATACAGTGAGTCGCGCAGCGCATTGAAATGCTCCAGCTCTATCCGCGCACTGTCGGGGTTTATCAACCAGTAGCTCTCATACAGACCCTTATGTGAATTCACAAGATTATAGAGGTCGCCCATTTTGCCAAACAACGAGGCTGCCTGGCTGAAATAGCCCACTGCCTCGCGCTCACGGTCCTGTCTGAGCATCAGAAATCCCAACTGGTTAAGGTCGATGGCAAGCGAATGGACGTTGCCCGAGGCCCGCAGCCCGGCTATGGCTTTCAGAAGCACCTGTTCGGCCTCGGCATATTTCTTCAGACCGACAAGCGCGGTGCCCTTCTGCGACAGTCGCACTGCCATCTTCGCCTCGCGCCCTCCGATAGAATCAAGGCGGTAGGCACGGTCGGCATAATCGACCGACTTGCTGTAATCGCCAAGTTTATAATAAATTTCGGAAGCCATCCCAAGCAGCACTGCCTTACGCGATGGATTGCCGGCACGCTCGGCATATTCAAGCCCACGCAGGATGTAGCGTTCGGCATCCTGAGGCTGGTTTGCCGCCATATACGCTCCCGCCAGAGTGTTAAGACTCGACGAAACGCGGTCGGGATCATTGAGGCGGATATCGATGTCGACACACCGCTTGGCATACTCCACCGCCGTCTTGAAATCGCCAAGACGCACATGGATAATGCCGAGAAGATTCAAACAACACGACTTATCAAGGTTTGGCCAGCGCATAAGCGGCAATGCCCGCTTGGCATAGTCCCTGGCAAGTGAATAGTTCTGGCAGTCATAGTACCACTCCGCCGCCCAATACCACGTTTGCTGACGCAGAGAGTCGACGTGCACTGCCGAGGGAAACACTATTTTGCTGTCGGTGAACTCCCGACGGTCGAGAAATTCAAAAAACTTATTGGCAGAAGCCACATCCGCCTTTCTGTCGAAGTCGGCAATAAGGCGGTCGGCATCGTCGGCCGACGCTCCGCCGGCGATACACAGCAGAATGACAATAAAAAGCAATCGCAGTTTCATAGCAGATTTAAATTTCACCTAAAGGTAGTGCTTATCCGGAAGAAACACAAACAATTCCTCTCTATTTTCTCTTTTCCGAATCACAAACCGCCTCACATCAACAAGTCTGGGTCGGTCTTTGTGTGGAAATGCTTATGGCAGCGTGGACATTGGTTCAACTCCGACAAATCCTCCCATAAACGCAACTTCACACCGTTCATCAGTTTCTTTCCGCAGAACGGGCAACGATAGCGGTTGGCAATCATCCGCTTATACCTACTGGAAAGAAGTATCAAGCCGAGGAACAACAGGAACAACGCCATCGTAAACCAAATGATAGTCCCAGACAAAGACATTTCACCACGGATTACGCCATACAACAAAGGCGACAACGACATAAAGGCATAACGAGTAGCAATAGAGTAGACCATATCCCACCGTTGGAAACGCTTTTCTATCCCTTGCAGAGCATTGAACTGCCGTTCCTTTTCACGGTCGACAACCATTTGCGGCTCCGTCCACCCAGGAGTGAAACAATTTTGGAAATATTCAAGCGGAAGCGTATAGCGATCAGCAAATGTCACTGTATCATCGACTGATACTTCCGCCGATTCCGTTCTAACCCCGTTCACTTTCATCTTCCCTGTCGGCTCATCGTTATGCGGACGACCGTCGTCTACACGCATCGTGCCGTCAGTGCGCACTGTCAGCGTGCATGCCCAACGTGACACATATTTCAACTTCGTATTTTCCTGAAGCGGAATGTTGAGCCCCACACCCAATTTAAACGAACACGATTCCATAATATTATTCCTTTGTCAACAAATCAACCAACGACAAAATTCTTGCACGGCTAAGAATCAACAACTTTGGCAACAACTTGTTAACGCTCCTGTCAAAAAGACGCAACTCGCCATCAGTCGACAACTCATGGACATAGTCAATGTTAATACAGGTATCGCGAGTGATGCGGAAAAACCTGCCACCCATCTGCGGCTCAAGACGCTCAACCAATTTCGATACAGAGCAATGCACCGAGAACTCACGGCCTCCGGCAATCACCACCTTGCAAGTATTGTTTTTAGCCACATCAACAGTTACCATTATCAAATCCTCCGAATCGAACACACGGATTATTCTGTTTGCATTCAACGCTATCCTCATTTCAGTCTAAGTGTTTGATCATAAATAATGATTTCATCGTCGCGATTCACTCTCTTCACCGCTCCCTGTTCTAAATCCATTCCATTTAGCAAAAGTCCGTTACGTCCGTCCACACTAAGCGCAACCTCTCCGCTGGCATCGCACGACAGCGTGAAATGCACTCGCGACATCCTAAGGTCAGCTGTTTCAAGATGCACGTCAGCTAAACGTCCGCGACCAAACGTCAGTTGCTCTCCGACTGCGAGCTCTGCCAAAGTATTTCCCTTGCCATCAACAACCGCAATTCTGCATTTGTTCAACGATTGTTCGTCCAACGTAATAGTGGTGTCGGTCAACGTCAGCTCCGGTAGAAATCGTTTAAACCGCAAAGCAACATCGTCACGACCGCAGACACCACAAACGAAGTCTGAAAAATTAATCCCGCTGAGATTTGGAACAAACAATTCAAAGCATCCATTGCAACTGGAAGAAAGGTGCTTAAAATATACCGGTGTGCGTTTCAGACTATTTCCACAGTACTGACATATCACATCTCCAGTCACACTTCCGTTACACATCGTTTCATTTACACTGCCACAATCAGGACAAGTCCATTTAACTTTTGTATGTTTTGCCATAGACCTTTGCGATTTTCCACATTCAACAGTTTTTGTTTTTTGATATTACAAAGATATGTATTTTTCCAATAACTCCCAACAATTATACAGCACATATGCAGAAATGCGCTTTGACCATACATAGACAGTCAAAGCGCATTTTTCTACACCATATCAATATCACCAGGCCAAGCGTCCGTCCCTGCATCATCATCAGGCCAAACATCTGCTCCTGCATCATCATCAGGCCAAACGTCCGCCCCTGCGTCATCATCGGACCAGACGTCCACTCCTGCGTCATCATCGGGCCAAGCGTCCATACTAGCATCATTGCCTGAGAAATCCAAATCCTCAAGTTTACCGGCAGACATGTCGGCCTCGACCTGGCTGCGCCATTGGTCAAGCTCTCCATCAAGATTTATTACAACACTCATCGTCCTAACTTTTCTATTGATTTTTTCATACTAATCATTGTTTTTGCATACAAGAACGGATATGCCGCCTGATATTTTCGCATCACCGGAGAACAAAGAGATGCAAAATCCTCAGGATTACACAGCAAGTCGTTCATTACATTACCAGACAGCAAATCTTCCATCGACATATTCTCCACAACAGACTGACGCTTTTTTATCGACGTAACCAACTTACGCCCTGCCGGGGATTGATACAGACGTGTCAATTCATCTATTTCATCGGCGGTAAACATATCCATATAAATGGATGCCGCCCGCACCGTAAACTCTGAATCTGTCAAATCCATAATTTTCTGAAGCAAGTCTTGGTTAAGGCCCAAAAGTGTCATGCTGATTCTCACTGCGTTTTTCAGCTGCTCAACTTCTCCATTGGCAGCAAATAGACGTTCAAGTTTTGCCGTGTATGCCGTATTCGGAACGCTGACGGTTTTAGCCGTAAATTTTTCCTGCATCGTTAGATTCATCACTGCCTGCAAATATGTCGTGCTAAACAGATTTTCCATTATAGACATCCCCAAAAGCACATCTCCATCTGCCGCAGCACCAATTGTCGTTCCGTTAACTGCCGCATACCTGCGGACAGCCGGAGTCCAAGTCCATTTCACTTCTCTCTGTAACGGAAAGACCGCAACATCGTTCAATTCTCGCTTAACTTGAGCAAAAACATTTCCAAGCTCATCAAAGTTGTCCAATAGGCCAAACATTTCAAGCATTTGCTCCGTAGGAGCGAACGATTGATAGAACTCGCGGATATCAGCTTCCGTCATTCCGAACTTTTGCATTGCGTCTTTGTGATACGAGGTTTTGTATCCAAACACGTCAAGCAACGTTTCTATTTTTGACTCTTTTGCCTCAGCATTTGAAAAGGCAAGCAGCAACACCATTGTCAAACTTAAGATTTTCTTTCCCATACGATTATCCTGTTTTTTGTTAGTCCACAAATTTACAAATATTTTTTCAATCCAAGTTAATGTCAGAATCATCATTATATTCCGGGTGCGTCAATCTGTTGCCTTCCGCGTCATACTCAAGGGCCAGAACCAACTCTCCGCTGTCGTCATAGCCATATACGCAACGGGCCACACCATTGACCGCAACAGGCTTCCTCCCTACGCCATATTTAATCACATCCCAACCGATTATACCAGGAAACCGGTCCGCCATTGATGGCGAAACCGGAAGATTCACAAACACATCTCCTCCGTCTTCCCCATCTTTGCAATAGTAATCCGCTGCCATGAGCAGAGCTTCTACGGCACATGCATC
>ENA-OPLB01000275-OPLB01000275.1-human-gut-metagenome-genome-assembly--contig:-NODE-275-length-12341-cov-1.949048_pt1 | contig 12341 bp, 6 predicted proteins | sample MGYA00241787_ERZ501701 | MGnify/ENA primary metagenome ERZ501701 (study PRJEB25962, sample SAMEA2042372) | human gut metagenome | biome: human gut; feature: human-associated habitat; material: faeces...
GGCAGGCACTTTTCTCTTGCCGTTCTTCTTATTTCATGCGCGAGGATTTTCCTGCTTTGATGGGCATGACTATGAAGACGGGACGTATGGCGCGCGATAAAGAGGAAGTCGTGGTGAACGAGACCTTTGCCGAGATGATGCGTTGGGGAGACGACGTCGTAGGCCGTACGGTATATACCGAAGGGAATACATTCAAGGTCGTAGGGCAGTTGAAGGATTTCCAGATAGAGAGTTTCAGAACCGAGAAGATGCCTTTCATAGCCCGTGGGAACAAGAATTTTTATGGAACGGTACATGTTCGTTTGAAAGAACCCTTTACCGAAAATCTGCAGAAGTTGAACCACGATGTAGCCGAGGCTTTCCATGACCAGACCATTGACTTTACCGGTTATGAGAAAAGGATAGAGAACAGCTATAATTCTGTCCGTGTATTCCGCAATGCCACTTTGATGGCGGCAGTGACCATGTTCTTCATTATGCTGATGGGGCTGATTGGGTATACCACCGACGAGGTGCGCCGCCGCAGTAAGGAGATTGCCATCCGTAAAGTGAACGGGGCAGAGGCTTCCGGTATCTTGGAAATGCTGTCGAGGGATATACTTGTGGTGGCGGCTCCGGCAGTTGTCATCGGTACGGTATTGGCATGGTATGTCAACGGAATGTGGATGGAACAGTTTGCGGAGCGTATTCACATCAGTTGGGCAGTATACGTACTGGTAGTGATGGCCAATTTGGTGATTATCGTAGCCTGCGTACTTTGGAAGTCCTGGCGGATAGCGAACGAGAATCCGGTGAATAGTATTAAGAGCGAATAAAACAATATTAAAACATTAAATATCATGATTGAGATTAACAACATCAGCAAAGTATTCCGTACTTCGGAAGTAGAGACGGTAGCATTGAATCACGTAAACCTCGATGTAAAGGAGGGAGAGTTTGTAGCCATTATGGGCCCCTCCGGTTGTGGTAAATCCACTTTGTTGAATATTCTGGGTTTGCTGGATAACCCTTCCGAGGGAAATTATTACTTGGGCGACCAAGAGGTAGGACACTTGAAAGAGAAAGAGCGTACGCAGGTCCGTAAGGGAAACATCGGTTTCGTGTTCCAGAGCTTCAACTTGATAGACGAGTTGAACGTTTTTGAGAACGTGGAGCTGCCGTTGACTTATCTAAAGATCAAGGCGTCGGAGCGTAAGCAGATGGTAACGGATATCTTGAAGCGGATGAATATCAGCCACCGTGCGGCTCACTTCCCTCAGCAACTCTCCGGAGGTCAGCAACAGCGTGTGGCTATCGCCCGTGCGGTAGTTTCCAACCCGAAGATTATCTTGGCCGATGAGCCAACGGGTAACTTGGATTCCAAGAACGGTGCCGAGGTTATGCAGCTGCTCACCGAGCTGAATAAGGAGGGAACGACGATCGTAATGGTGACGCACTCCAAGCACGACGCGGGTTTCGCTCACCGTGTGATCAATTTATTCGACGGTAGCGTTGTTTCTTCCGTTAGTGAATTTATTTAGTCAACATGACATAAACACATACACACAAGAGTTTTTTATAAGCTAATTGGCCTGTGAAGGTCGGTTAGCTTTCAATTTAACTTAAATACAAATCGATGAGACAGCTATATTATACAATCCGTTATTTACTTCGAGGCCGAGGGGGAAATGTGATCAAGGTTCTGTCCTTGACACTAGGACTTGGAGTGGGATTGATCCTGTTCGCTAGGGTCGCTTTTGAATTGAGCTTCGATACATTCTTTGACCAAGTGGAAGATTTGTATAGCGTGCATGTGCGATACAATGATGATAAAACGGGAGAGGAAGATGGGTCTCGTATCCTATTTGCCCCGATCCCGGAGGCTTTGCGGCAAGAGTTCCCCGAGATACAGTACGCGACGGTTTGCCGGAGAAGGTACGGGGCCGTATTGTATCATGGTGAGGATCGGTTCAAGCCCCGTTTGATGATGGCGGATTCCCTCTTTTTCCGTACGATGGGAATCAAGGTGCTAAGAGGGGATGACCGTTTGTTGGGAATCGAAGATCAAGTTTTCTTATCGGAAAAAATGGCTGAACGTATATTTGGCAAGGAAGATCCGATCGGGAAACAACTGCTGTACGGAAAAAACTATCCTTATACGGTGGCTGGGATATTCCGTGACATACCGGAAAATAGTCATTTACGTTTTGACGCTGTCGCTTCTTTCATTAATATGAAAACCCAGTTCGGTGCCTATGCCGGTTGGGGTGCCGACGATAGTTATCTGGGCTATATCCGCCTGAAATCGGGTGTGTTCCCGGAACAAATCAATCAGAAAATACCGGCTTTATTGCCTAAATATATAGATGTAGAAAGAGAGAGGAAACAAGGTTTTGATATGGAGCTTTATATCAAGCCGGTCTCGGAGATATATACGCAAAGTACCGAGGTGAAGCGGATGGTGGTGATCATGAGCGTACTGGCTTTCGCTTTGTTATTCGTGGCGGCGATGAATTATATCTTGAACTCGGTATCTTCTCTGCCGATCCGGGCGAGATCCGTAGGAGTACATAAATGTAATGGAGCTTCCAGCAAGGACATTTTCAATATGTTCTTGTTTGAGACGGCGGCTTTATTTGTTGTGGCTCTTGTATGTATGGCATTGCTTTTATTCGCTTTCCGGGAATATGTAGCGGATATGGCGGCTGTTCCTACTTTGGGCACTTTATTGAATGCGCAGACTATATGGCTTCCTGCGATCATGATCTTGGCTATATTCATTTTGTCCGCCTTGCTACCGGCCCGTTTGTTCAGCGTTATCCCGGTTACCCAAGTATTCCGGGTATCTACTTCGGGTAAGCAGGGATGGAAGCGGAGTTTGCTCTTTATCCAGTTTGGGGGAATTGCGTTTGTCATTACATTATTGGTGATCGTGTTATTGCAATATGATCGGCTAATGAATAATGATTTAGGATATGATCCGGAAAATATAGTGTATGCCCCCTTGAATAATATGGATGATCCGGAAACGGCCAAACTTACCGCCGAGTTCAAGAAGTTACCTTATGTCACGGCTACGGGGCTTTCGTCAATGGACATTCTAAGTGGTTATGGTGGTTTCCCTATTCTGGATAATGAGAAAAACTGGCTGTTCACGGCCCGACAGGTAAACTATAACGCCGATTATCTCTCTCTGATGAAAATCCCCTTGCTTGAGGGGCAACCACTAAAAGGTGACGGGGATATCTTAGTGAATGAGTCATTCGTGAGTAAGCGTGGGTGGACGGATGGTGCGATCGGTAAATATATTTATGATGATGAGGGTAATTTAAAGGGAAAAATAGTGGGTGTCACCTGCGATTTCATGGTGACTTCCTTCTTCACTCCCCAGTTACCGGTCATCATGTTTGGTAGTGACCGGATGAGTTATTGTAACTTTACGGTTCGTGTCTCCGAGTTAACTCCGGAATATTTGCGGGAAATGAATGATCGGATTGCGGAACTATTCCCGAATGAGGATGTCGGTTTTACGGTGCTGAAAACGATCATAGAGTCTCAGTATGAGGGAACCCGTCATTTCCGTGACGGCGTCTTTGTTGCCTCGATCGCTATCTTGCTGATAACCTTAATGGGATTATTAGGATATATTACGGACGAGATGCACCGTAGGAGCAAGGAGATAGCGATTCGCAAGGTGAATGGAGCGACGGCCCCGAATATTTTACGTCTTTTATCTAAGGATGTTTTGATCACGGCTTTTCCGGCTATCCTTTTAGGAGTGATAGCCTCACGAGTCGTGGGAGAGAGCTGGTTGAGGCAATTCGCGGATAAGATACCGCTGACTGTTTTTATTTTCATATCTACGGCTCTACTGGTTCTAGCGATCATTTGGGGATGCGTGATCCTGAAATCTTGGAATATCGCCAATGAGAATCCGGTCCGTAGCATTAAGAACGAATAATATAACAGGTAATATAAAATTACGTATGAAAACTATTTTGAGGAATCTCTTGAGTGTATTGTGCCGTTTCAAGATGGCGACACTTTTAAATGTATTAGGACTATCTGTGGCTTTTTCTGCTTTCATCTTGATTATGATGCAAGTGGACTATGACCGGAATTTTGACCGAGGCATAAAGGATGTGGATCGGATATTCCGGGTAGAGGTGGCTTATGAAAGTGGTACGAAACAGGCTATTATAAACCGTCCGTTAGCGGAAGCTTTTATCCGATCATCACCGCATATTCTGGCCGGTTCGTTATTGGATCCTTGGGGAGAGGGCGCTTTCTTTTATACGGAGGAGAACGGTGTTCGGAATAATTTCAAGGAGCGATGGATGCGTGTATTTCCTGAGTATGCGGATATATTTACGTTTGATATGTTGGACGGCAGCGCCGATAAATTGAAAGAACCCAATATGGTATTACTTCCGCTAAGTCTATCGAACAAGCTTTTCGGCAATCAATCTGCGGTGGGTAAGCAGTTGCATATGGTTAATTCGAAAGGTGTTTTCACCATTGGAGGAGTGTATCGGGATTTCCCGGATAACTCATCTGTGGGGAATAGCATCTATTACCAATTAAATCCGAAAGAGAATTTCCAGAACTTTGGCAATTGGAATTATATGTTCTACGTCCGTTTGGATGATCCAGCGAACGCTTCCGGCTTGTTCGAGAATTTCAAAGCGCATTTCGATGTATCTACCTTATCGAAAGATTTCTCTTGGGAAGGAGGTGGAGTGTCTTTGGTTCTGAACCCTCTGACGGAGGTGCATTTCGACTCCGGGGTCACTTACGATAATGCTCCGAAGGCAAGTAAATCTACTATGCTTGTCTTATTTGCGATCGCCATCGTGATCGTAGTGATTGCCGGTATTAATTTCACGAACTTCAGTACGGCGCTTACGCCCATGCGTATCAAGAGCATAAATACGCAAAAAGTATTGGGTGGAGAGGTCTCGGTGATCCGTATGTCTCTGATTTTGGAGGCTATCGTTATCAGTGTTATCTCTTTCCTGTTGGCGTTGCTTTGGGTCTCTTTGTTTTCCAGCACAACCTTATCCGCGCTTATCGACGCTCGGATTGCCTTGATGGATTATCCGTTGTTGTTGGGGGCTACGGCATTGATCGCGATTGCTACCGGTTTGTGCGCCGGGTTGTATCCCGCTTATTATATGACATCTTTTTCTCCGGCCTTGGTATTGAAAGGAAGTTTCGGTCTGTCACCAAAAGGCCGCCAGATGCGTAATGTCTTGATTGGCGTGCAGTATGTGGCTTCATTTGGGTTGATTATTGGGGCGGTATTCATGTATTTGCAGAATTATTATATGCAGCACGCCCCGTTAGGCTATGATAAGGATGAGATTATCGTTACCGATCTGAACTCTAAACTCTGGAAAAGCCATGAGGCTTTCGTGAGCCAGGTGAAATCTTTCTCGGGCATCGATGACGTGACGTTCGCCGAGCCTCTTCTCTCCAGCAGTGACCAGTACATGGGGTGGGGACGTGAGTATCAAGGCAGAGAGATCAGTTTTCAATGCCTGCCGGTAGATCCTTCTTTCCTAAAGGTGTTAGGGATACAAGTAAATGAAGGTCGCGACTTTCGGGAGGAAGACGCTAATAATCCTTATGGGGCTTATATTTTTAATGAGCGTGCGCGTGCCGCCTATGAAATGGAGGTAGATGCGATGATTGACAGCACAAAAATCGTCGGTTTCATACCGGACGTGAAATTCGCCTCTTTCCGTACGGAGATAGCGCCCATGGCGTTTTTCGTATGGGGAACACGTAATTGGGGGAGTCGTCCTAACTGGGCATATATCAAGGTAAAGGCGGGATCAGACTTGCGGGCAGCCATGGATCATGTGCGATCGGCCGTGCGAACATTCGATCCGGAGTATCCCTTCAATATCCGTTTTTTCAATCAGGTGTTGAATGATTTGTATAAGAAAGAGGGGAATCTGAGTTCCTTGATTACCTTGTTCGGGCTATGCGCTATTTTCATCTCTATCGTAGGAGTCTTTGGTTTGGTAGTATTCGATAGCGAGTATCGGAAGAAAGAAATTGGTGTTCGTAAGGTGCTGGGTTCTACCACGGGCGAGATTATCGTGATGTTCAACAAGACGTATATACGTATTTTATGTGTTTGCTTCGTATTGGGCGCTCCGGTTGCGGGTTATGCGGTGAGCCGCTGGTTGGAGAATTTCGCTTATAAGACACCGATGTATTGGTGGGTGTATTTGATCGCTTTTGCTATCATAGCGGTTATCACAATATTGACTGTCACTTTCCAAAACTGGCATGCGGCGAATGAGAATCCAGTACATAGTATTAAGAATGAATAGAAGATTTTTGTAGAATCATATTGCTGCTTTCATAGAAAAGTATGTGTCCAATAATTGTACAATGGTGTCCAATTATTGGACACTTCTGTTTTATGAATTGAGAATTAATTTATTGAATATTAGTTTGATGTGTAGTTTGGCACGTTATTTGAATATTATTAGATGGATTTGAGTATAATAAATTAAAACAAATACAGCCATGATTAAGATCGAAGGTTTAAGTAAGTTTTTCCGTACGGAAGAGGTTGAGACAATTGCGTTGAACAAGGTTTCTTTGAATATCTTGAAACGAATGAATATCAGCCATCTTATTTAAGGAATACTCTTTTTGGGTCGATTTTAGTATCAATAAAATAGAGCAAGTTATGAAAACAATCATACGCAATTTCATCAATGTATTAATACGTTTCAAGGTAGCTACCTTTTTGAATGTAGCGGGATTAGCGGTCGCTTTCGCTGCGTTTTTAATTATCATGGTGCAAGTAAGCTTTGAGCATAACTTCGATCGTTGTCATCCGAACTCGACCCGGATTTATCGGATGGGACTTTCTTTCCCGGATGGAGCAAGCATGATCCATTGCCGACCGTTGATAGAGGCGTTTATCCACTCTTCCCCGCATATTGAGGCTGGTACGTTAATCAATCCGTATATAGGAGAGATGTATGTGACTGTTACAAGAAAAGAAGGAAAGCAAGGTTTTAAGGAGACGATCATAACTTGCCATCCGGAGATTACCCGGATGTTTCAGTTTACGATGTGTGAAGGAGAATCTTCTTGCTTGTCGGAACCGGAAAAAGCCTTGATGCCCGAAAGTATGGCTCACCGATTATTTGGAAAGGAATCGGCAATTGGAAAGCAGATCGTTCCCGATGGTGGGATCTGGACAAAACCGGGCGTGAAATATTTGGTCGTAGGAGGTGTTTATAAGGATTTCCCGGAAAACACACAGTTGAAGAACGTGATTTATACGGAGATGTCTCCGGATTATGCGCTGACGAATTGGATAAGTAGTAACTATTTCTGTTACGTGATGCTAGATCCTTCTGCCTCCCCGAAAGAAGTAGCTGAGAATTTTGATGCCCATTTTGACTATTCGAAGCAATATGGGGATATGGCGAAAGATATACATGCCGAGCTGGTCCCCCTAACCGATATTTATTATATGAACGAGGATTCCAGCGGAAGTTTAGTGAAAAGCGGTAGCGCGGAGAAAGCCCGGTTACTGATGCTGATCGCTTTTCTGGTGATTATTGTGGCGGGTATCAACTTCACGAATTTTAGTACCTCTTTGGCGCCTTTGCGCATCAAGAGTATCAACACGCAAAAAGTTCTGGGGAGTTCTGCTGGCATATTACGTGCTTCCCTGTTATTTGAAGCCGTGGGTATTAGTTTGCTTGCTTTCCTTTGTTCTTTGTTTATCGTTTGGGGATTAGGACATATGGGATGGCTGTATTTTGTGCAAGCGGATACGACATTGACTGCTTACCCCGGTTTAGTAGGTGGCTTAGCTGTATTATCTGTTATAATAGGTCTTATTGCGGGGATCTATCCATCTTTATATATGACTTCTTTCCCTCCGGCATTAGTATTGAAAGGCTCTTTCGGGCTTTCTTCCTCTGGGAAGAAGTTGCGTACGGCATTGATCGGTTTTCAGTTTATCGTTTCTATCGTATTGATTATATCAGCCATGTTCGTTCGTCAACAAAATAGGTTTATGCAAAAATATTCTTTGGGTTTCGACAAAGATCAGGTAGTAGTTGTCGAGCTGAACCGGAATATTATGCATGACCATAAGGATAGCTACGTGGGTGGATTGAAAGAATATCCGGGAATAGAGGATGTGGCGTTCTGTTCCCAGAAGTTTGGATCGGAGGATAGCTATCGTACGTGGGGAGGTGTATATAAAGAGCAGAGTGTTAATTTCACTTCTCTTTCTGTTTCTTGGAATTTCTTCAAAGTAATGGGTATTCCATTGATTGGGGGGCGGATGCCTACCGAGTCTGATGAGAGAGGTAACAACTATAGTTATGTATTCAATAGACAAATGCGGGATAAATGGAACATGGAACCGAATGATATCATGCGGATTCCATGGCTTGAGGAGGAATCGGCCGATGGTTCCGTCATCGGATTTGTAGATGATGTTAAATTTACTTCCTTGCGACAAAGCGTCTCCGAATTAGGTTTTGTTATTAATGAACCTCGTTTGATGCTTTATTCTTTTATTCGTGTGAAAGCGGGAAGCGATATCATGGGCGTGGTGGATCATATCCGTAAGACAGTAGCCCACTTAGATCCCACATATCCTTGTGAGGTGGAATTTTATGATGAGATTTTCGATCATTTATATCATCAAGAACGGAATTTAAGTACGATGATTTTATTGTTTAGCCTGTTGGCTGTGATTATCTCTATTGTCGGTATATTCGGCCTCGTTATATTCGAGACCCAGTATCGCCGGAAAGAGATCGGTATTCGTAAGGTATTCGGGGCCACGGTTCATGAGATCTTGGTTATGTTCAATAAGATTTATTTCCGTATTGTCTGCGTTTGCTTTATCATAGCGGCTCCTTTGGCTTATTATGGCGTACGGAAATGGTTAGAGGGTTTTGCTTATAAAACTCCTATTTATTGGTGGATATTTGCGTTCGCTCTATTAATTGTCTCCTTAATAACGATGTTTACGGTAACTTTCCAAAACTGGCGTGCGGCGAACGCGAATCCGGTGGATAGCATTAAAACGGAATAATAAATGAAACTATAATAAAATGAAAACGATTATTCGAAACTTTCTAAGTGTGTTGAGGCGGTTTAAAATGGCGACCGCATTGAACGTAGCCGGTCTTGCGGTTGCTTTCGCCGCTTTTATCGTGATTTTGATACAGATTAATTTTGAGCGGACTTTTGACCGTTGCCATCCTACGTCCGGGCGGATTTTTAGGGTGGACTTGACCATTCCGGGTACTTTCGGGACAATATTACCCCGTGCTTTTGTGGAGGCTGTCATCCAATCTTCCCCGCATATAGAGGCGGGTACATTGTTGACTCCTTCTTTTGGCCAGAATGGTGTTTATCTCTCGGTGGATAGAAACGGGCAACCGTTTGGGTTTAAGGAAATCGTGACAACCTGCCACGCTAGTTTACCGAAGATATTCGCGTTCCCGATCGTGGAAGGCGATATCGATTGCTTGAAAGATCCTGAGAAAGTAATGGTACCCCGAAGCTTGGCTGACAAGTTGTTTGGGGAAGATATCTCCGCGGTTGGTAAGACGTTGCGAGCGGAAGAAAATATCTGGACTAAATCGGCTAAACTCTTTACGATTGGTGCGGTTTATAAGGATTTCCCGGAGAATACGCAGCTTCGGAACGTGGTCTATACGGCGATCGATCCGGATTATAATATCAATAATTTTAGCTCAAGTAACTGGGTTTGTTATTTATTGCTTGATAATCCTGCCATGGCAGATGAGGTTGCCGATAATTTCAACCGTCATTTTGATTTCAAGAAGATTTACCATGAAGGAGAACAGATCCGGCTCGTTCCGCTGACTGATATTTATTATATGAATGAGACGCAAGACGGTGGTACATTCCGGAGCGGAAACAAGGAGGTCACGGCCTTATTGTTCGGTATAGCCCTTCTGATCGTCATTGTTGCGGCTATTAACTTCACGAACTTTAGCACTTCTCTGACTCCGTTGCGAATCAAAAGTATCAATACGCAGAAGGTATTGGGTAGTTCGGATACTTTGTTGCGCAGATCTTTATTGATAGAGGCAGCCCTTATTAGTTTTATAGCATGGCTGGTAAGTCTCGTTATCGTTTGGGGATTGGATTGGGCGGAAGCGCTACCTTTTATCGAGGCTGATTTGAGTTTGGTCTCAAATCTTCCGATCGTTTTCTTGTGTGGCATCGTAGCGTTGGTTATCGGTTGGCTGGCGGGTATTTATCCTGCTTATTATATAACTTCTTTTCCTCCGGCCTTGGTGCTGAAGGGCAGCTTCGGGTTATCTCCTTCCGGGCGTAAGTTACGTACGACATTGATTTGTGTCCAGTTCGTTGTTTCGATCGTGTTGATTATCGGGGCTTGCTTTGTACAAATCCAGAATAGTTATATGCGGAATTTCTCTTTAGGATTCGATAAGGACCAGGTAGCTATCGTGGAGCTGAATGAGACAATGTACGATAAGCATCACGATACATATGTGAATCGCTTGAAAGAGAACCCGGGTATCGAGGATGTAGCTTTCGCTATGGAGAAAGTGGGCTCTAAGGACGGGTATAACACGAATGGCGGTAGTTATAAGGGTAAGGACTTTCAGTATTTCATAATTATAGCATCTTCCAATTTCTTGCGGGTGATGGGGATTCCGGTTATAGAAGGGAGAGATTTCTCAAAGGCGGACGAACTTTCGGATCATACGTCTTATATATTCAATCGTACGGCGATGGAGGGGTTGGATATGCAAGTGGGTGACGCGTTCGATAGCTATTCTCCCGGTCATCTTATCGGTTTCTCCGACGATGTGAAATTCACCTCGCTTCGTGGTGGAGAGGATAATATCGCTTTCTTGGTCGGAAACTTTGGTTATTCTTTGCCAATCTCTTATATCCGCTTGAAAGCCGGATCGGACATTCATGCCGTAGTAGGTCACATTCAGGAGACGATGAGAGAATTAGATCCTTCCTATCCGTTTAATATCGAATTCTATGATGAGATCTTTAATCATCTTTACCAGAAAGAGGAGAATTTACGCGATCTGGTTACGGTTTTTAGTTTACTGGCGATTATTATCTCTTTGGTCGGAGTATTTGGCTTAGTGGTGTTCGAGACTCAATACCGCCGTAAGGAAATAGGTATCCGCAAGGTACATGGAGCTACGGTAGGAGAGATCCTGCTGATGTTTAATAAGGCCTATCTGAGGATTGTAGGTATTTGCTTCGTGATAGCGGCGCCGGTCGCTTGGCAGGGCGTGAAGATGTGGCTCGAGGGCTTCGCTTATAAGACTCCGCTTCATTGGTGGGTATTCTTAATCGCCTTATTGATCGTAACCGTAATCACATTATTGACCGTAAGCTTCCAGAACTGGAAAGCGGCGAACGAGAACCCGGTAAATAGTATCAAGAGCGAGTAATCCACCATCCCATCTTCCACGCCAGTAGCAAGATCAGTAGGGAAAGGACCAAGCAGGCTAATAGCAACCAAACTCCCAATCCGTTGACGAAAAGGATGGGGACGAAGGTGATCAATAAGATCTCTATGGGAGCGATAGGCAGGTAAGCCATCGCGTAATCATCCATCGCTTTGCTGGAAAGTTTCGGATCGACGATCCGCAGCAAGGCGATGCCCATGGCCATCGTGCCGGTCCACCATCCCCAAGCGAAAATCATGCGCTCGAACCAAAAGGTCTTGGCTAATCTTCTTCCTAAGAAGAATGTTATGCACCAGACGATCGCCACGCCCGCTATGATGAGTACGATAAGCGGCAAGGCATATTTTACGATCACCCCTAGCTTGATAGACGCTACACCGCAAGCTACCAGCATATCCGTGAAGGAACTGCTCAGCCTCTGGGTCGTCTGCGGACAGATATATCTGGATATGGTTGTTGCGTCGAAGAATTTCTTTAATACTAATCCAATGATAAAGGCACAACTGAAAACAGGTAACTCCAATACCGGATAATACACCTTTACGGTTTGGCTAACCATATATCCCAAAAAAGCCACGACAAACACCAAGGCCACATGGAAAGTCAGCGTATCGATGGATATGGAGGAAGTCGTAGCCTCTCCGATGGAATCCCGCTTATCCTCCGGCAGCAACCCGCTTCTCAACTCATCCGGGAGATCGTCGAAATCCGAGATAAAAGCGGTTTGTTTATGCTTGGCCGCCCATTTGACCATCAGTAAACCTCCGATGATCGAGCAAATAACCCCCACGGTAGCGGTTGTCATGCCTAAACTGCGAGCCTCGTCCCAGCCCAATCCCTCGAACGCGGACCCGATAGCGGCGG
>ENA-OPLB01000284-OPLB01000284.1-human-gut-metagenome-genome-assembly--contig:-NODE-284-length-11992-cov-2.093575_pt1 | contig 11992 bp, 6 predicted proteins | sample MGYA00241787_ERZ501701 | MGnify/ENA primary metagenome ERZ501701 (study PRJEB25962, sample SAMEA2042372) | human gut metagenome | biome: human gut; feature: human-associated habitat; material: faeces...
TTGTTTTCTAATTGCAACATTAAGATAAGTGAAAAATCTGACACGGCAAAATCCTAGGCAACTTATTGTTGCTCAGGAACTTATAAATAAAGTTAAATTATAGTGTTGCGGAATTAAGGTTTGCCTTTGCTGCTAAATTTCTAAACCCTGCGTATTATGAGCAAAACAAACTTTATTCTATTAGCAGCGCTACTTACCGCATGCGCATCCAAGGAGGCAACTACCCTGGTCGAACCCTTACAACCTCAAAGCTCCGTCATCGAGCTACGTAACGTCACTATCCCTGCCCATTTCACCCGGAGCGACTTTGATTGGGAGAGGCAGACCCTGACCCTGCAACCCTTCAGCATGGATTTGTATTCCTCAGAAGCCATCCGTCGTATGAAGCCGGGTGACCGGTTTCTGTTCGATAGCGACACGTTGACCGTCGAGACCGTTGAATTTGATGGCGACTATGTGCTCGTCAATAAAGGAATCGAGGAGGGTGGAGCCGACCTCCGTCAGGAGGAGAACGGTTGCTACCGTGGTGTAATCTGGGATGACTACGCTACCTTCACTCCCTTGGACGCTGTCACGCTTCCGCTATCCGACACTTGGACGCTCACCGATTGCGGCGAAAACCCCACTGATCCGTCCATCGAGGTAACAGCGGAGCACCAAACCTATTTGGATGCCCTGCCCGACTACAATGAGCAGTTTTCACCGCTGAATACCTTGGTAGAGATCCAGAACGGCCAGATTGTATCCATCGCAAGAAGATGGATACCCTAATCGTCAACTGTATGGAATACATTTTGGAGAATCAGCTTAATTCCTATAGGACCTTTCGGAGGTATGTTGAGTCGTATGCATCCGGTTGCCGCACGGTTGTTGCGCTCATACGCCGTCGAGCTGCCTTGAGTCCTGCCGCTGTTGCCGTGGTAGATAAAACATCGGCGTTGAGTTATGAAGAGCTTGACCGCCAATCAGACGCATTGGCCATACGCCTGCGCCAGAATGGAGTAGGTGCCGGTAAATATGTGGGCATTATGCTCCCACGCACCAAGGAATATATCGTGGCCATACTGGCAACTCTCAAGGCTGGTGGCACTTATGTTCCACTCGACGCAGCCTGCCCAAGAATCCGCCTCAATACGATTGTGACGCAGTCGTCCATGAGTTGCCTGATTATACGTGGTGGAAAAATACCCACGTGGGATGCGCAACCGGTTCAGTCGGTTATAGATATGGAAGATATGTCCTATGCAAGCCCGGGGTATGCGTGTGCGCCCGACTACAGTGAGGAGGTCGGAGCAGCGTGCCTGATGTTCACATCGGGTACTACAGGAGAGCCCAAAGGCGTTATCATCAGCCACAGATATATCAAGTCGCTTGCCTTGTACGGCTCAAGGCTGTTCCAGCTGACCGAGCGTGACCGCGTGATGCTACATCCGAGTTTTGGGGTAATCGCATCATTTGGCAATATCTATCCTGCACTGATATCTGGCTGTAGCGTGCATATCATCAGCGATGACCTGCGCCACGATATCATGGCATTACGGAGATACATCGTCCATGCCGGCATCAGTGGCGGAGTGCTCTACACGGCCATAGGATCGCAACTGCTCGATAGTAGATTGACCAGTATGCGGTGGATGATGATGGGTGGCGAACCATTGGTGTCGCCAAGCATACCGGCAGGGATGTCGGTTTATATCTGTCTTGGGTGTACCGAGGGGCTGTTCATTGCCCATAGCCAAATTGGAGCTGGGGAGCACAAGGGCGTTATGGCCTTGACAACGCCGGCTGCGTGCAATGTGACCTTACTTGTCGATGCGGCCGGCAATCCGGTGAAGCAGGGTGAGATAGGGGAGATAGCGATTACGGGAGATGTGGTTGCCGACGGCTATGTGGATGATAGGCAGGCGACAGGCGCGAAGTTTGGCTCGAGTCCGCTGATAGCCGGACGTACCCTGTATCGTACTGGAGATTTGGGACGAATCAACGACCGTGGAATGTTCGAATACTGTGGGCGTGCCGACCGGCAAATCAAAGTGAGTGGTTATCGCATCGAGCCGGCAGAGGTAGAGGCTGCGATTCTTGGCTTTGGGGGAGGTATTGTCGGCACCATAGTGGCGGCTGTAAATATCGGTAATACCAGGCAGTTATGCGCATGGTATGCTTCGGAGCGGCCGATTGCAGCCTCCAGTATAAAAGATCATGTAAGTCGGCTGTTGCCTGCTTATATGGTTCCGAAGTATTATGTCCATACACCGAGTCTGCTGACAGGCAATGGTGACAAGATTGACGTAGCGTCACTCCCGCTTCCCGAAATTGCCAGTGATGAGATCGTGCCGCCGCGTGATATGGCAGAAGAAAAGGTACTGGCTATGGTGAAGCGTGTGCTGGGGTGTGATCAGATCGGTGTCACCACCGACTTGGTAACAGTGGGGCTGACGTCACTTCAGGCAATGTATATAGCCACTTGTATGGAGGAAGAGCTGCAACTGACGCTGCACACATGGCAGATGTTGGGGAAGAGGTCGATACGCCAGTGGCTTGCTGAAGCCCGTCACACTGGGCATGTTGTGCACACCTATCCTGCCCGACGCTTTTATCCGCTGCTTGCAGGACAGTGGCGTATCTATCATGAAATGCTTGATGACCCCTATAATGCCAAGAATGGCACTTTTCGCCTGATATTCATGCCGGCAATGACCGTTTCCCGACTGGCCGCGGCTGTGGAACGTGTGATTGAAGCTCATCAGTCGTTGGGAGTGAGGATCGTACTGCACAAGGGTGTTCCCATGATGGAACGAAGCGACTCTGCCAAGCCTGATGTGGAAGTCTATGAGGTGGCGGAAGACTGGGACAGCCATGAATGTGCAAGGCATTTGAAGCCATTCTTTATTTCAGAAGAAAGTAATCCACTTGTGCGCATTGTCGTGATTGGCAAGCCGTCGGGAGCCTATTTGCTGATACACTGCGCCCATATCATCTACGATGGAGCATCTCTACAACTATTTCTCGATGATTTGATTGCCGCCCTTCAGGGTAAAGCCCTGCAACCGGAGCCTGTCACCCTTTTTGATGTGTCACTTCAAGAGGCAGCGTATGCCGGCACTGCCCAAGGAGTGAGGGATCAGGAATACTACGGGCAATTGTGTAGCGGGTGCACTGCCATCACCGAGTTGCAGCCAGGCAAAGACCTATCAGGCTCAGTCGGTTTTAGCTACGACACCGGGCTGGTAGATGCCTATTGCCGGAGCAAGGCAGTCACCGCAAGCAGCTTCTGGACGACCACTATGCTGCGGGCATTACACCGGGTGACGGGGATTGGCGATTTGGCGGTGTGCACATTCTCAAGTCGGCGGTCTGCGGCGGAATGGAGGCGTACCAGCGGTATGCTGCTGAGGTTACTGCCGATCGTGAGCCACAGCCGGGACCAAGAACCGGACGCAGCCATGCGCGAGCTCCAGGACCAACTGACTGCCACCCTGCAACACGAACAATACCCATTTTGCAAGATACAGTACACGCAGAACCTGCCCTTCAGTTTCTTGTACATCTATCAAGAAGGCCTGGCGCGATTGCACTATCCGGAAGACTGGCACGAGGTGAGTGTGGCAGTGCCACACGATGAAACGCGAATATGTTGCGTGCAGGTGTTCCCTTATGCCACGGGCACAAAGGTATGCATTGAATATAATGGAACATCATATAGCCGTAGCGGAGCGCAGCTTCTGGCAGATAAGTGGCAATCTGTCGTGTGTGAAATCATCAATAAACATTTAAAAACAACTGAGAATTATGGAACACAGGAGAATTGACATAGCCACTAATTTCAATGACCTTTATGTGAAGCAGGGTGCCACAATGATACTGTCTGCACTGGCAACCAATCCCGACAGGGACATCTATGTGCACGTATTCACCGATGCACTCTCCGATACAAACGTAGGTCTGTTGCAGCAGACGGTGCAAGACCGGCGCGGCCAAGTGATCGTCCACCCGATAGGGGATGACCTGCTTGGGCAATTCCCGGAATGCCATTACCTGAATTTTGCCCGAGTTTTGTATGGACGGTTGCTGATGCCTCAGATGCTGGATACCGGGATAAAGCGTGTACTTTATCTCGATGCTGACACCATCGTTGCCGGTGATATTTCAGAACTATGGGAAACCGACTTGCAAGGCAAGACGATAGGCGTGGTGCCCGACATGCTGCATTGGAACCGCCCCTTACTGCATCAATACACCGACATAGATGTGCGTGATGTCTATTTCAATGGAGGAGTGATACTCTTCGACTTGGAGCGGTGGCGGGCTACCCATGTCACAGAGCGGTTGATGCGATTTGCGGTAGCCCCACCGTGCAAGATATTTTTTGCCGATCAGGACCTGCTCAATATCGTGCTTGAAAACGAAAAATATGAGTTGCCGCTGAGGTGCAATGCGCAAGAGGGCTTTTTCGGAGATATGCCCGATGTTCCGGCAACGGTGTGCCGACAGCTACGCCAAGCGGCATTGGATCCGTTGATCGTCCATTTTTTAGGGTATGAGGAAAACCGACCGTGGAATGCAAGCTGCACTCACCGGCTGCGGCATCTGTGGAGAAGATATTATGCGCTCACACCATGGGGCTTAAAGAATATTTCACCGAAAATTGATAAGTAATGATGAGATTTTGTTCTATAACTACAGATAGCTCCCTTATGCGTGCCACGTTTTGGCGCTATATCTTTCCTACGTTGATATCATTTATGTCGTCGGCGATCAATGGCGTGATTGATGCTGCCATTGTAGGGCATCTGGTGGGTCCGTCGGGATTGTCGGTTATCAATATGTGCATGCCGATCAATTATGTGATGATATTGCTGCTCTCGGTTACCTTTGTGGGAGCCTCGATGGTGATATCGCGCGATATTGCCAAGGGTGATTATGAATCGGTGCATCGCACATTCACAACTGCGATTGTCACATCGCTAACACTCACTGCCATAGTGGGGCTGACGCTATATGTCAACATAGGCGCAGTGGTGTCGCTACTGTGTCACGATGTGGCATTGCAGCCTTTGGTAGAGGATTATATCTGCGTGCAGCTGAGCGGATTTGCCGTCACCAACTTGTGTGGCTGCCTGTGCCTCGCCGTGAAGGCCGACAGTTCGCCTCGACTGGTGTCGTTTGCCGTGATGTTCTGCTGTCTGCTCAATCTTACGCTTGATGTGGTGTTTATCAAATACGGCGATATGGGCGTTGTTGGGTCGGCGTGGGCCTATAATGTGGGATTTATAGTGGGCAGTATCATCTTGTCATCACACTTCCTCCTTCGGCGCAACCATCTGAAGCCTGGGCGAATCTATCCGCCGCGTAATTGGAGGGAAATGATCAGGATGGGTCTGCCGATGACTGTGCTGCAAATGCTTACAGCCATTAAGATAGCGAGCGTGAATGGGATAGTTTGTGACCATATCGGTACAAATGGTGAGGTAATGCTGTCGTTGTACCAGAATCTCACCATATTTGCATCCCTGTTTTATTGCGGTGCATGCCAGGTGATGCAGTTGCTCAACAGTGCCAACCTCGGCAGTGGCGATCGTCGCGGCTATCGCACCACATTGCGCACCACCGCATTGTTCGTCCTGGTCGCAGAAGTGTGTGTGGTGGCTGGCGTATGCCTGTTTCCACAGCAGTATGCCGGACTGTTCCATGTAACATTGGAGGATGCTTTTATGCTGCAAGAATTTGCCTTAGCCGTGCCGCTCATAGCAGCCAACTATGTGATCATGGGCGTGTACCAAATCACCAATCGCTCGACACTCGCAGTTGCTGTGAGTTCCTGCCAAGCGTTGCTGGTGATACCGGCGATGATCGCGATGATGCATATTGCCAAGCTGCATTTCAGTCTGGCGTATGCTCTGGGAGAGGTCGCTACGATGGCTATGATTCTGGTGTGCCGCCAGAGTCTGTTTCCGAGCAGTGACGCCCACGAAGTGTATTTTGATGCCATAGGCAGGAAAGATGCCCCGAAGCTGCAGCAATTGGTGTCGGAGAGTCCTTTGCCCGAACGTGTCAAGGCTGATTTGCAGGAATCGTTGCGGTACTATAAAAGTGGAGAGGCTCGATGGCGAAGGCTTGAAATAACGGTGTATGCAGCAGCTGATGAAATGAATGTGATTATCAGGGCTGATGGTCCACGCATCACCGGACTGAACTGGAGCTTGGGACTCAACCAGTGTGTGCTCACTTGCGGTGATAGTAGCGGAAAGGGCCTCACGTGAGCGCGGAAAAGGTGTACAGGGTGGGGTGGAGGTTTGTATCTTTGTGATGTGAATTTACAACATAGATGTTATGGCAATTAAAGTGAGAGCGATCGAACGCAATGTATCGTTCGACAAAGAAAGTGAGAAATGGATATATGTGATGCAGCCCGAGTTGTACAACCGGCTGACACAGGTGAAGGTGGTCGAAGAGGCCTCTATACGCAGTGGTATCCCCAAGGGCAGTCTGAATGCGTCGTGGGAGGCGATTGGCGACGTGATCAAGGCTTGGGCTACAGAGGGCCACTCAAGGAAGGCGGGCTGTACGACCTCGACTTTGACCACCAGTTCATCGAGGCGGAAAAGTTCGACTCCAAGCCGACATTCAAGAAATTTCTCGGTTACAGGCCTGGCGTGGCAGTGATTGGCGACACTATTGTGGGCATCGAGAACAGCGACGGTAACACGAATGTGCGCTTTCATCAGAAAGACACGCTGAAAAGGTTCTTCGAAAAGCTTGAGCAGAGAGGGCTTGCAGTCAACCGCTTCAGAGCCGATTGCGGGTCGTGCTCAGAAGATATTGTGAGCGAGGTGGAGAAACACTGCAAGTCGTTCTACATCCGAGCTAACCGCTGCAACTAGCTCTATGACTACATCTTCGTGCTCCGTGGGTGGAGTAAAGAAGCCATCAACGGAATCGACTTTGAGCTGAACTCAATCCTCGTCGAGAAGTGGAAGGGTAAGGCTTACAGGCTTGTAATCCAGAGACAGAAGCGATTGGACGGCGACCTCGACCTCTGGGAGGGCCAATACACATACCGCTGCATATTGACCAACGACTACACTTCGAGCGCACGGGATGTCGTGGAATTCTACAACCTCCGAGGCGGCAAAGAACGGATATTCGACGACATGAACAACGGGTTTGGGTGGAACAGGCTGCCAAAATCTTTCATGGCCGAAAACACCGCATTCCTTCTGCTGACTGCATTGATACGCAATTTCTACAAAGGCATAATGGCAAAAATTGATGTCAAAGATTTCGGGCTCAAGGCTACGAGCCGCATTAAGGCTTTTGTGTTCAAGTTCATATCGGTGCCGGCCAAGTGGGTCAAGACCGCAAGGCAACACGTGCTCAATGTCTATACCGACAATCGTGCCTACGCCGGACTATTCCCGGAAGCCTATGGCTGATGCTACAGATTTTCATCAACAGCGTATTGCCTCAAGCCGCATCGTGGGGTAAGGGGCAACTGTGCACATCTGCGGCGATTTGAAGCTCAATTCCCGCCATCGGCATAACTAATCTGATCAAATCCCAACCCATTAAACCGCAACAAACGAAGTTGCGGATTTGAGGTAGTAATAAGCAGGGACGTCGAGAAGGTCGTCGGTCTTGTCGTAGTGACAGCCCGCAAACAGACCTTTGCCATTTTCATCGGCTTGGTAGAAAGTGTCGTAGCCTGTTGCCACGTTGTTGCTGATATTTTCTTTAGTCCACGGCGTGGTGTCTTTAAACTTCCACTTGCCGTCGGCTCCCATTTGCCGCTTTCCGATGCGCCAGTAGTAGCCGTTGACCGCAAACGACTGGTCTGCGCTGACCACGATGTTGTCTTTGGTTACGCGCACCATCTCGCCCGGCAGCGCGCAGTTTCCGATAGTGATTTGTCCGCTGACGGTTGGCCCCTGCACATATTCGATTGTCAGATAGATTGTGTAGGTGTATTCGCGCGGAACGTAGTATACCGTCGGGTTGCTCTCGTCGATTATTACATCGGAGATGTTTTCAACCTTTTCATACTTTTTGTTGACGGTGTTGTATGTGAAGAGGTTGTCAATCTTTACAAACTCCTCGGTCTGAGGCTGGTAGTAGGTGTTGTCGGCGTCGAGGTTGCCCGATTCCACCAGCTCGTAGCCTGTTTCGGTCTTCTTGTAGAATTTACCCGTGTTGGTGTATATCGGCTTGTTGTCGGTCTCACTGACATATTCCTCGTAGGCTGGCGCCTTAAGCACGAGCGTTGCCATACTCTTTCTGCCGAGGTGCTTGTCGAAGTAGTCGGGCTCAACGTAGTTTGTGTTGTCGACCATGTCCACCAGACGGAACGAAATCTTGGCATCCTCCTTCAGCCCTGCGGGCAGCGAGTTGTTGAAAAGGGTGGCTTCGTCGTCGCCCTTTTCTCTCATCGACAGCAGTGCGGCAAAGCCTTTCGACGCCTTGTCGGGATCGTCGATGGAGGTTGCGCCTGAGAAGTTGTTGCTCTCCGCGCCGCCGACATATAGTTTGTAGCCTCCGGCAACCGCGTCGGAATAGTATGTCTTGTCGGTTTCGTTGGTCTCGGTTCCTGTGAGATAGTTTCGATATTCCAGGACGCTTGAGTATTGGCTCTTGTCATCGGGATGGCCGCTGCGCATCTTCCAGTTGAAGATGCTTATAGGCTGGGTGCTCTTCAATCCGGCGAGAACGGTGAGTCCGTCCTTGTTGTCGCTGTCGAATTCGAGTGGATTCTCTTTCGACGACTTGAACGTGTATCCGGAGATGTTGACATTGTAGTAATAATGGAATCCGGTGACATACCAATAGTGAACCTTCACGTCATCGACCGTCTTGTCCGATCCGGGCGCGGTGATGGCATGGTATCCTGTCGGGAAACAGTCGTCGACGATGTATCGGCCCTTGTGGTATGGGAACACAAAGTTGCCGGTGGTCTCGAGGAAGTCCTCCTCGTGGGAGTCGCCGTTATGCCGCTTGTGATTGTTGTCGGCATACACATAGCCTCCGCCCTCATCCTCGCGGACGTTGATAAGGTTCATTTCCACAACGCCGTAGATTGGGCCGTACAGTTTGTTTTCCACCACTTTTTTGCGGTCGGAGTCGTAAGTTTCATGACAAAGTTGAATCTTCATTGCGTATCCCGAAGCGATGCCGATCATGTTCATCGCCGTTCCGTCGTTTCGTTTCTGGAACTCTCCGAACGGATCCTCGGCGTCTTCCTTGTCCTTGTTGGCGTTATAGTCGTCGATGTAGTGCTGCTTGACGCCCTGATACGACATTCCGGCAAAGGCAGTGTTGTCGGTAGAGGCGGCGGCAAGTTGACCGTTGCGGTTGCGCCACATCCCGCTGTTGAAATCCACATTCGACGTGATTGCGCTTACATAGAGGATATTGTTTGAGAATCCCATGTAATTGCGGGCTTTCGTGCTGTATCTGAAGTCCGTGTTGTTGTCGGGCTTCGCTTCCAGATTTCCATTGCTGTCAAATCTGATGTCGTTTGCCACCATCTTGATTTCTCCGACACGGGCGATGGAGTAGGGCGTCTTGTCGACATTGTTAACCGTATAGTCGCGGGCGCCGAGCAGCGAGAAGCAGTTGTCCTCCAGGCGGATGATGTCGAGCCGCTGGAATGTGTTCAGAATCTTCGGATTGTCGATGGTGTGTCCGGCAAATCCATATCCTGTCAGGTCGGCGCTGCGGAAGCCCTGGGCATACGACAGGTGTCCGTCGCCGAAGATGCCTCCCTCGCTGTCGTATTCGTAGAACTCATTTTCTCTGATTCCCTCAAGTCCCGACGGCGGCGTTGCGCCCGATTTGAAGAAATATTTGTCCTGCAGCGAGATGTAGCGGTATGTGTATATGCCGTTGGCGGCATCGTCGTCGCTGGCATAGTGCTTGTAGTAATAGCCGTATAGGTCGGTGCCGTCGGGCAGTTGCACCGGTCTGATGTCCTGGTGGGAGATGGTGACATGTTCACTGTCCTTGTTGTCGCCGACAAGTACAAGCGTGTTGCCGCAGAATCCAGCCGTAGAGCCGCCGGGCAACAAGTTAAGATCATCGCCGTTGCCGTTGGCGATTATGGCATAGTCGAGATTGTATTTGTCGGTTAGTTTCAGCACGGTTGTGTTGTTGGCGAATACCGAGCCTTGAGCCACCGAATATCCGCCGCCATAGACAGCCTCATCAATGGTGATGTTGACGTTTTCCCAGCCCACCGACGGCGCGGCGGAAACTATCTTCTTGAAGTAGTGGTCGCGGTTTGCGTCGGTAATCGTGTCGCGCATGCCGTTGCCGTTGTCGATAGCCACGATGTCTTCGTAGACGCCCTGCGATATCCACTCGTCATTAAGCAGATATATGTGCTGCTTGATGGCAGGTGTCTTTTCCTTTCCGTTGTCGTTCTCAACTCCAAGATTCTTCCGGTCGGCGCGTTTAAGCTCATATCTGCCTCGGACATGGTTTTGGCGGTTGGTCGAGTAGTAGGTTGGATATCCCACAATCACCTGAGTGGAGCCATACACATAGCCCGAATACGAGCCGCCCGTGACGGCGCGGAATATGTGGCCGTTGAGTATCTTGATAGTCGAGTAGCCCACCACGTTGCCCTGCTGGCCTTCGCCGTAGATGAAGTTGGCAGAGACGCCCAGACCTTCCGGATTGCTGTCGGGGTCGACCACGCCGCAAGGCAGAAACTTGTTGCCGTCCATTTTTGGCTCGGAGCATTTCACCGATTCGCCGATTGTCACGTTTGCGATTCCGTAGATGTAGCTTTCCATACCGTATCCGGCACCGTAAACGTTGAGTGCGGAATATTCGGCAGCCTTGACCAGCAGCTCGTTCGACTTCTCCAGTTTGTCTTTGTCCTTTCCAGCCAGCATGTCGCTCTGCAGGTTGATGAGGACGTCGCCAATGATTGTTCCGCTCTTGAAGCATCCGCCATACACATTTCCGCCGACGTATGCGCCGTTTTTCTCTTTAGGCATAAACTTGTTGCGGATGTTGAGTTTGATGAACGGATATTCAGAGTCAGCATCGCCGAGCAGATATCCGCCCATGTGCTTGGCCTTGCCTTTGTAGTCGTAGTTGGTGTTGTTGCAACCGCCCACAATCTTGTCGGTTATAGTCAGTCCCTCAGGGAATGTGTATTCAAGCACATTTCCGATTTTTCCGCTTGTCTTCGGCAACACGTTCATATTACCGCGGTTTCCGCCGCAGCAGAACGTGCCGATTACACAGTCGGTCAGCCCCTCTCCGGTCTCGCTGCCGTTCCATTTGAGCGAGCCTTGTATGTTGGTCTCCACCGGTTGGAAGTAGAGGTCGAGTAGGTACGGATACACAATCGGACGTTTGCTTTTTTCCGTAGGGAGATACACTGTGCTGATGTTTGCGTTTTCGGAGTCGTTGATCCAGTCGATAGGCTCAGCAAAATCCAGCTCCTGAGTGTAGTCGTTGATGTCGCCGTTCAGCTTTTGGAACATATTCATGAAGTCGTTGTCCTCCGACGTCACAAACAGCTCCTCGCCGTTGCATCCCATAAACACGCCGCCGATACGTACGTGGTTCCCGATGTTGACGCTGATGTCGCCGGCAGACTTGTCGGTATCTTCCGACGCCCCGTAGGCAAGCAGCTTCTGCACGGTTGCTGAGTTGCCGCCGCCATACACGTTTCCGTCGATGCGTACCGTGTCGGATGTCGACACACCCTGGATGTTGATGCTCACTTTGTTGGTCAGCGGACGCCATGAGTTGATGTTCACCATCTTCACCGCATCGCTTGTGGCTCTGGACTGCGTCATGTTCTCGCGCATAGGCACGGTGTAGACCAACGGCACCGTCTCGGAGTCGGGGTCGTTGGGATTGATGGGATAATACTCGTTGACCGTCACATTCTTGTTTCCGTTTCGGTCGGTGGCATACAGGTAGTTTCCGTTGCATGCGCCATACACGTCGCCAAACAGATGGCCGCCGTAGATGTTGATGG
>ENA-OPLB01000325-OPLB01000325.1-human-gut-metagenome-genome-assembly--contig:-NODE-325-length-11100-cov-1.551471_pt1 | contig 11100 bp, 6 predicted proteins | sample MGYA00241787_ERZ501701 | MGnify/ENA primary metagenome ERZ501701 (study PRJEB25962, sample SAMEA2042372) | human gut metagenome | biome: human gut; feature: human-associated habitat; material: faeces...
TCGTATAAAAATGGATTGCCAACCCAGCCGATTGACATGCTAAATTCCATACTGAAGTAGAAACTATCTTTTTAGCCTTACAAGGTAAACGCCCATACAAATATTCATCACTTCTTTCAAAACCATAGTTTTGAACTACCGGATAATTTACTTTTAAAGGATTATGCCATTTCAATTGAGAATGAGCTGATGAAAAAAAATATAAAAAAATCAATATTACATATATAATGCGTTGATACGAACTCTTATTCATAAGACTTTGTCAATAAAAAAGTTATTTTTCTTTTATTATCTACCAATTTAAACACACCACCAGATATAGATTCTACATTTCTATCTCGTACTTCCGGATTTAAATATTCAGGGATTCTGATTTTCTTAGGTAAAACTTGTTCCGAAAACAGTTCCAATTGGCAATGCTTATCATCAATGGCTTTTACAACCAGATTCACACATCCTGTTAATGTATATAAATTTTTAACAGTAGTTATCCGATTAGAAATCAAATACTCAAAAGGAACTCCTCCCAAAATAGTAACTTCATCTTTATTTTCAAAATAAAGAGCATTCAGCATCATATCAATAATCCGCCCATTACCACTTCCGTTCGGCTGCCAAGGTGCAAAAGCCGGATTTCGTAAATTAAATCGCTCTTGTGTCTGATGTGCATCATGAGACATACCATATTTTAAACAGGTTTGAAGTGTCATAAATGCTTTTTTCCATTCTCCCAACATTAAATATATAGGTTGCCAATAATGTTCGCATTGAATTATATAGAAAATTTCCCGATCCATTTTCCCCATAAAATAATCTACAGCCACATTATTTTCATAATAATCAATATATTTTTTAAACAACTCTGATTCGGGAGAGATTATACCCACCGTTGCAATAGGAGCCATTATATCTGTATTGATAAATTTGATTGCTTCTTGCACATTACTATCATCTGTTGTTATCTTTCGATCAATGTAGCCGTTAGGTTGTGCCAAATGTTTGATTGTAAACAACAAGTCTGATCGATATTGTTCCAATTCTTTTCGCATAGAAACAGCCTCTGCATGTCGAATACTTTCCAAAAACAATACGGCTTTCTCTAATCCCCAAAAAGAAAATATATCTGTTGCACTTACAAAATATCCAGCATCTCCATCTGAAGCCACTGCAAATGGCATTAATCCGTAAGTCAGCGGACGAGAACCATCCGAATTTAACACACGAGTTGCTTTGATTTCCCCTAAAATCCAATGCACTGCTTTCAAAATTTTAGACAAATAATCCTCCATAAATTGCTGGTCTTTTGAATAAAGATAATAATCACAAGCCAACGCTAATGCCATACCTGTAGTATTAGCCCACCTCGGCCCCGTTGTACCAATTGCACCAGATGTTGTTGTAAATTTACCAACAGGAGGAAAGCCCGCATCCTGTAATGAAAAAATATAATCCAAAGATTTCTTTACCGATTCAAATTGTCCAGTTCTTAGCATAGGACGTAACATCTGTACAGCCTCAAATACCCAAACAAAAAAACGCTCTGAACTTCCACCTTGAGCTGGCTGATACATTTTATTCTGAAAATCATTGACCAAAAGCTGTAAAGTACTTAACTGTAAAGAACAAAATAAATCTTCCCACTCATCTCTTTTAAACTCAGTTTTCAATGTTTTATCAGTAAACGGAACTTTAAAATCGGCAATCGCTTTTTCTTTAACATCCTTAAATGTCAATTGTTTCAATGACTCTTCGTAAAAAGAGGTTATTAAAGAATCATTCACTAATAATTTCAGAACAAAAAAAGCAGAATCATTTGGTTGAACCTCTTTCATAGCACAAACTACACGATGCATATCTTTTACCCGAAATTCAGGAGTGACATACCCCGATCCATACCACACTTGTGGATATAAAATATCTTCATATTCTTTATCGGTGTAAGATTTCTTCTCTTCCCAAAACAGATTCATATTCTCAGACACAACTTCTCCTATTAATTGTTGTCCTTTATAGATGGAATGTTCTTTCAAAACTACTTGATCATAATCTTTCCATTTTTCATTAGTCCAACGATAAGGAATGTAATGATAATCAAACATCTTATTTTCAGAATAATAACCAATCTTACTCCGAATCATAATTTGTTTGATTTTATCACTTTCATTTTTTGCCCCTACTCGCAAACATAGCAAAGTTTGGCTATCGTCTAAAACTGTAGCAGCATACTCAATTTTATAATAAATATCATTTGCGAAATAATCAGCAGTTGCAACTGGATACTTATCCTCTGCTAATCTTAAATTGGTTAATCTAAAGTCTGGTATAAATGGTGGATTATCAAACGCAAATTGGACGACCAAATCTTCTTGACTTTCTGCCTTTTTACGCTGTTCAAAATTAGTTGAAGATATATTTCGAATAACATGCCTACGAGAAACCACCATAGAAGGATTTAAATAAATCCAATCCGAAGAATGTAACGGATGAATCAATAAATTAATCGTATAAGGGGGATGCCATTTATACTCGTTTTCTTCAAGAACTTGAGACCAACTCTTTTTTTCTAACAAAGGATAAAGAGCTTGCTGTGCGTCTGTTTTTCCATGTAAAAACATAGAAACAAAACCTACTATCCATATATAAAATTTATATTTTCCTCTCATTATCTTATAGATTTATTCTGACACAAAAGAGAGAAGGGAACAACTACTCGTCCCCTACTCTTTGCACTCGCTCTAATTATTTCCAAAAACTAATTTGCGTCAAATTGGAATTAATAACCATATCCTGTTCACTTATAGGATAATAATAATGCTTTGGAGATTCAAAGGTAAAGACATTATCTTTTCCTGCAGGCTTAATACACCCTTTAGTACCTTCTGTCAAAGCGACTTGCCCGTCCTCTATAACATAAGAGAGGATACCATATTGAGCAATTTCATCTGCATATTTTTCTTTATCCGCATTAGTCGCGACAATTAAGACATCCGGAACATTATCTGCATTCAAGTCATATAAACCAAAATCAGGGAAATAAATACCAGCTTGTATCTGACTAAAATAATCACCACATGACCACCGCATCAAATCATCATAGCGGAAACCTTCGTCGGCCAATTCTACTCGTCTTTCCCTACGGACTTCAAGAATTGCAGCTTTTTGAGAAGACAGTACATTGGGATATTTTTTTAACAATACAGGATCTACATTTGCCTCCCAATCAGCTAATGTTGCTCTTGGAACTTTCGCACGGTCACGCAATAAATTGATTGTATTATCCAAATCGGTTTGTGTCAATATACCTAACTCAGCTTTCGCTTCAGCATAAATTAATAGAATCTCTGCATAACGGAATATAGGTAAATCACTCCAACAAATTGCAGATGCGGCATAACCATTCTGATTAGTAGGTAAACCGTCATACTTCTTTATGCCATATCCTCCATAAATTAAATTCGGAATACGAGGAGACGTCCAGTTCGTACAGACATATCCTGGAGTCCAAAAAGTAGCCTCTAAACGAGAATCTCTATTCTTATAAAATTCATCAAAACTCATTTCATTATATCCTTCTACAGATGTGAACGGTTTGGCTTTATCTCCATCAATATACAAATAGGTTTCCATCAAATCACGAGACAACATACCATGTCCTTCCCATGATTGATTCCACCATACACGGTTTGGATCTCCATAATTGAAATCCTGATACATAATCATCTCCGGATTTCCTTTTAAATCATTATTTCTAAAATTAGCCGCATAATCAATATTTAAAGAAAAAGACCCAGATCTCATTAACTCTTCACAAGCGGCAATAGCAATTTGATAATACTTATCAGCATCATTCAACTCTAATTCAGCATGATATTTACGCCAAGAAGCCTCTGACAAAGCAATCCGAGCCAATAAAGCCAATGCCACTTCTTTAGAAAATAGTGTACGGTCTGTATTTGATTTCATATTAACCACTGCAAAATTCAAATCTGCCATTACAGAATCAACAACCAACGAACGAGAATCCTGTGTCTTATAAAGAAGATCTTCATCCGTCGTCTGTAAATCTCTACTATACCAAGGGACATTTGAATATCGAAGAACTTTATCATAATAATATAAATAAGCTCTCACCATTCTAGCAAGTCCAACAAAATGGGCAGTCTCTTCCCCTGATACATTTCCAGATCTGGCTATCATAAAATTAACATTTCTAATATCAGTCCAATTCCACTGAGTTGCATTCGAAGGCAAAATACCGCCTGACATCACTTGAAAAAGTTCATCGTTCGTTGTCGGTGTACAAATATTATCTGACGGATAATCATATCGAATTGACTCAAAATAACGATAAAACTGGTTGGAGTAAAGTTCTAAATCAGAAGAAGTCTTAAAGAAATTTGCCTCCGTAACATTTGTTTCTGGATAACGATCCAGAAAATCATCATTACAACCGCTTGACAAAACCAGACTTAATGCAACGATACTAAATAATATTTTTTTATTCATTTTCATCTTCTCTAAAATGTAACATTAATACCAAATGAATTATATCTCTGGAAAGGATATCTATTTGCTCCTAAATTTTCCGGATCTACACTATAGTCGCTATACAAACCAGATAAACAGAATAAATTATCGCCAGAATAAAAGATCCTCATTCTTTGAATAGACAATTTAGATACCCATTTTCCAGGCAAAGTATATCCCAACGTTAAATTCTTCAACCGAATATAAGCTGCATTTTGTAAATACCGAGTTTGTGGTATATTCATTTCACGATCGGCAGTCGAAGCATTACGATGACTTAATACCGGCCAATAAGCATCTAAATTCGGATTATCTTCTTTCCAACGATCAAAATAATGCCCCTCCAGTTGATCAAACCAAGGAGCTGAATATTTACCCCAAAAAATTTTATCACTTGCAGTCGGATAATAATTATGCTTCATGACACCTTGAAAAAACGCACTGATATCAAATCCACTCCAATTAGCAGCAAAAGTTGCACCAAAACGATAACGAATTTGATCATTTCCTATCACTGTTAAATCTCCGTGATCATCCAACGTATACTTACCACGAGTGATCTTTCCATCATTATTCAAATCTTTATATTTCAAACTACCAGCCACTGTAGGATACTGAGACGGAGCAATCAATATTTCTGTTTGATCGGGTCCTTTTTGGGCCTCTTCATCAGATTTATACAAACCATCAGATGTCAATCCCCAAATTTCACCAATCTTCTGCCCTTTATAATAAGAATTTAAGGTTCCTGTCGGATTAGAAAATTTCGTAATCTCAGATTTGCTATCAGATAAATTAAATTCTAAGCTATACTCTAAAGGCTTACCTGCTAATTTAATTTGATCACGCCAACTCACCGTTAAATCAAAACCTGTAGTTTTCAAATCTGCAGAATTTTCTTTTGGTAAATTAGCACCTAATACCCCTGGTAACACTTCTCCTAAAGTTAACATGTCTTTTGTATTTCTACGATAAATATCACCTGTAAAATTCAAGCGATTATCAAAAAGAGTTAAATCTACACCAATATCTGCTGTTGTTACTTTTTCCCATGTTAAATTATTTGATACCAACTCTGGAGCACTTACATACATCGGTAATTTACCACCTAAAATCAAATCAGACTGAGCCACTGCCATTGTTGCCATATAAGCATAAGCATTTACATCCTGATTTCCCAACTGTCCATAAGAGCCTCTTATCTTTACCCGATCAAAGATCGTTCTCAAAGGTTGGAAAAATTTTTCCTCTGACAATACCCAAGCTACTGATCCTGATGGATTAAAAACAAAACGATCATCATGAGAAAAACGTGATGTTCCATCATAACGGCCATTAAATTCAAAAATATACTTATTATCAAAAATATAATTCAAGCGTCCGTAAGCACCCCGCAAAGCCCATGTTTCTATATTTTCTCCCACAGTCTGCATTCCATATGCTAACTGGACACTCGGAAGATTCTGAGAAACCAGCTGTGTTTTTTTCATATTCAGCTGTACATAACGATAATCTTCTTGATTAAATCCAAGGACCGCACTCAAAGCGTGTTTTTCCGCAAAAGTCTTATCGAAATTAGCATATGCATCATAAGTCATATGTCGAACCGTACCATATCTATTAGTCATTGAATTAGGAGTGTTCCTTTTAGAATCAAAAATTCCAGGAGCAACATATACATCATAAGACAATGTACTAAAATCTGTTTTTACGCGCTGTATAGAGTAATTAAACTGCCCGTTTAATGTCAATACATCTTTTAGTAAATCTATTTTCGTTGTAAATAATTGAGAAAAAGTATCATCATATTTTTTAGCCTGACCTCCCTCTTCAAAATCACCATAACTACTATTCAAATCATACCAATGTCCATCAGAAGTTTGAACAGGAGCTACAGAAACCCCAAGTTGAGTACTTAAACGGTAATTATCCGGATCAGCATATATCAGATAGGCAGAACTTGATCTATTTAAACTTGATACAAAAGAGGAATTGCTTCCAATTTTCCACCAAGGTGTCAACTGAATATCTAATTTAGCACGTATATTATACTTATTATAATCAAAATCACCAAAACGGATCATTCCATCCTGATAGGTATAACCACCTGAAATATAATAATTCAATTTTTCAGTTTTTCCCGATATATCAATTGTATGATTGGTAGAAAATGCACTTTTTTTATAGAATACATCATATGGATTATTAGCCAATACATAAAATTGTTGCCCCATTGTCGGCATCCATAATCCATCCGGATTACTACGATCTTTCATGTAAGCTTTAGCCACATCCAACAATTCATTTGCAAAAACTTGAGCACCAGCTCCAATATTCCAATCATTATAGAAATGATAAGAATTCAAAAATATATTTGGTTTCTCTGTTAAGAACCGTACAGAGAAATTATTATTATAATTCACTGTTACCCTCTCGGTCTTTCCTGTTTTTGTTGTTACTAAAATAACTCCATAGGCAGCCCTTGACCCATAAATAGCAGCGGAAGCTGCATCTTTAAGAACTGAAACATTTGCAATATCAGCAGGATTTAAAGTATTAAGCTGATTCGCATCCGAAATAACCCCATCAATTACAACCAATGGAGAACCACCATTAATTGATGCAAAACCACGAATATTAAATGATGGCAACTCATTAGGATCTCCACTAGTAGGATCAACATTCAAACTTGCCACAGCACCTTGTAGGGCCTGACCAATATTAGAAACAGGTCTATCTTCCAATTTTTTGGTATCAAGTGTAGCTACAGATCCTGATAAATTTGCTTTTTTTTGGACAGCATATCCTACTACAACTACTTCATCTAACAGTTCCATATCTTCTTGAAGTTCCACTATTAAAGAAGAGCTACCATATACTCCAACTTCTTTCGTCTGATAACCAATATAAGAAATTTGTAACGTACTTGTAGGATCAACCGATAAAACAAATTTTCCATCTATTCCTGTGATAATCCCATTTGTCGAACCTTTCTCAATAACATTTGCACCTATAATCGGTTCTCCATTTTTATTAACGACAGTACCTAATATTCTCTTTTTCCCACTTTGCTGTAAAGATTCAATTCGCCTATCTCCTTTTTTATTACTGGAAAGGAGAACATAACGCCCATCAATCTCATATTGGATATTCAATCCGCCAAATATATTTTTCAATGCTTCCTGTAAATCGAGTTTTGAAAAAAATACCGATACATTACAGTCAACATCGACATTTTTGTTATAGACAAACAAATAGTCAGTCTGTTTCTCAATCTCATTCAAGACATTCTCAAGTCGAACATCATTTTTGTGAATCGTTACACTGACATTTTGTGAATTAGAATTTTCCGCATGGAGGCAGAAAATAAACATGAATAACAATAAAGTGGTTATTTTCATGGCTCTAAAAAAGTGTTTACGTCGGAATCTTTTTATCAAAAGGATATCCGGCAAAGATTTTTTATTCATATCTTTGTATAAGAAGTTTATTAATACAGTTTAATTAATTGTGTTAATCGAATGCCGATAAGTGTGGGGCACTTGTCGGCATTTTATATAAAGGTTAACTAAGATTTTATACCATAAGCATTTGATTTAAAATTAAACATTACTTAATATAAATAACGGACTCATCGTTGTTCCGCTCAAAAGAATATTTCGCATCTTTCTGCAAAATGCGTAACGCGTTATCTATCCCATCTGAAATACGAAATTTACCACTACAGATATAATTGACAAGATGTTTGTTTTCTACCACAATTCGTACTCCATAACATTTCTCAAAACGTAGCATCAACTGCTCGAAATTCATATTCCGAAAACAAATCAATCCTTCTTTCCAGCGAAAAACATCAAAATCCAATATTGGAGATGTAGACAATTGGCCATTCTCCAAAGAAACCATATGGTTAGGGGACAATAAAACGGTTTCCGACGGATTCCCCTTATCCGATACCCGTACCGAACCTTCCATCAGTGACGTACAGAAATCCTCGGAGTCACTGTATGCCTCCACGTTAAATTTCGTTCCCAGCACCTCGACATTACATTTGTTCGTCTGGACAACAAAAGGTTTGTCTTCATTGTGAGTTACTTCGAAATAAGCCTCTCCATCCAAGGTTATCTCTCGCTTATTGCCCGTAAAGACAGCCGGGTAGCGCATTTCGGAACGGGCATTCAACCAGACGTTCGTACCATCCGGCAAAGTCAGGTTGGCACGTTGACCGGCAGGAACCTTAATCGTATTCATTGCCTCTCCTATCTTCCTAATTTCCGACTTATAGAAATACGTTCCGCAGGCGACGGTAATAACAAACACGGCGGCAATCTTTATGGCTTCGAACAAAACAGTCCGGAAGAAAGGATGGGATTTCTTTTCCTCCCCGGCCGATTTTGTGCTGCCCGACAGAATCATTGCATCGAAAAACTCGCGTTCCCTAAAAAGCTCCTGCTCGTTTTCGGGAGAAGATTCCAGCCAGATACGGACAGCTTCTTTCTCTTCACGGGAAGCTTTTCCATCAAAGAATTTATATAGTGTTTCTTTTTCCATTTTTTTCGTTTCTATTTATAAAGCAAATAAGCAGGAAATATCCCTAACGGAAAAGGGATTTTTTTGAGAAAAAGTTTCAACCAGACACCATGCACTTGGAATTTGCCCATCATTTTTGCTTATTTATCGCCTGATATCGAAAATTTTTCACGCCAGTCGGACTTTTGTCGACAACCGTCAGCAGACTTGCCGACAATTATCGACAGGCAAGTATCAGCAAAAGAATTTTGGCAGGAAAGCCAGTAAAGGGAAATAATCTTTTAAAGCTACACGCAAGACTTTTAAAGCCTTGGTAATATGGAACTCCACCGTTTTCGTCGAGATACCCAAGGCTACCGCAATCTCCTTATGGCTTTGGTTGTTGTAGCGGCTGCGGACAAAGATGTCACGTGTCTGTTCGGGTAATGTTTCCAACGCCTTATCGACAAGCGACTGCAACTCGTCAGTAAACAGCTTTTCAGGATTACAAGCTTCGAGGGTAGCGATGCGCAGGTTCAGTTCCCAAGTGTCACAATCCTTCAAATACTCGACTATCTCTTCTCGAGTACGCAAACGTTGCAAATAATTCAGGCATTTGTGCTTGATGACGGTTAGAATATAGGCCGGAACATTCGAGTCAGGTGCAAGTTTTCCCCTATTTTCCCAATAATACATCAGGCTTTCGATCGCAATATCTTCCGCAACCATACTGTCGCCTACATAGGTGTTGGCAAAATGGACAAAACGACCTTTATAGTCAGTAAACAACTGATTAAAAGAATATATCTCGGATCCGCCTTTCATACATATAGAATCAAATCGCCGATAAAGATATACATAAATCCGGCTTGTCCACCTTTCTTGTAGGATTTTCCAGCATTTATCCGTTAAATAGAAACAAAGGCAAACATAAATCATATTTTTTCTCTAATTTTGTATTTAAAATACGAGAGATTCGATGAAGAAAGTAAACATAACAACTGCTGTTCTATTGATTTACCTGATCGTTATGAGCATAATCGGTTGGCCTGGCAAACAAGTCGATCCTGATTATGTACAGTATTTCGGGGTAATCGCGGCGACTGTTCTTGTTAACGGCCTATTGCGTTTCCTGCAGATCAAACGGCTGAAGATTCGGGATAAGATAAAAGACGGAAAAAAGGAATAACGAAGTTTAATTGCAAATATAAAATTCTAATTCATGAAGGACCTTGTGATCGGACTGTCTCTGTTAGGGATGGTCAGTGCGTGCAGCCCTGCACCCCAAGCAAAAGACAATGTCGAGGAAGACTATTGCCAGTATGTTAATCCCTTTATCGGGAATGCGGACAACGGACACACGTTTCCGGGTGCTTGTGCACCGTTCGGACTGATACAGGCAAGCCCCGAATCCGGAGTTGGCTCCTGGAGATACTGTTCAGGATATAACTATGAAGATAATTTTATCGAAGGTTTTGCTCAAACGCATCTGAACGGAACGGGTTGTCCGGACTTGGGCGACATCCTGCTGTTCCCGTTCTGTGGCGATATCAAAGACAATACTTATAAAAGCGAATACGACAAATCCACCCAGAAAGCATCACCGGGTTATTATGCAGTCACCTTATCCGACTACGGTGTCGATGCTGAAATTACGGCTACTGCCCACACAACTCTCCATCGCTATAAATTCAACAACGAAGGGCCGGCACGTCTGCTAGTCGACCTACAACGCGGTATGGTCGGAAGCAAGGATGCGCTGAAGACACATGTCTTAGAAGCCGAGCTTGAAATGCCGGACAACCAGACGATCACCGGACATAACCAGACTCGTGCTTGGGTGACACGCCATTATTTCTATGTGATCAAATTCGACCGTCCTTATACGGTCAAGGAAGAACTCCCCGCCGAAAAAGGAGAAAAGGCAAAACGCCTGATACTCGAATTCGACACGAAACCGGGAGAAGCCGTACAGGTGAAAATCGCCATGTCGAGTGTAAGCATTGATGGAGCTCTCGCTTCCCTGCAAAAAGAAAATCCGGCATGGGATTTCGATGCTGTCCA
>ENA-OPLB01000326-OPLB01000326.1-human-gut-metagenome-genome-assembly--contig:-NODE-326-length-11084-cov-2.317164_pt1 | contig 11084 bp, 7 predicted proteins | sample MGYA00241787_ERZ501701 | MGnify/ENA primary metagenome ERZ501701 (study PRJEB25962, sample SAMEA2042372) | human gut metagenome | biome: human gut; feature: human-associated habitat; material: faeces...
AACAGGCAGTTGGTCCTGTTAAACCGTTTCATCTTTTTTTGCAAGAATGAAACGGAAACAAGTGCCATTCGGCAGTGTCTCCAATGAGAACTGCCATAGGGCATTGAAAAGAAAATCATCTCGTGTTATAAACGATTAAATTCATGCTGTTTATTAGAATATTCAATATATTGTGAGATAATGAGTCATAATATTGTAAGATTATAAGAGGATTTGATTCTATGAATATCAGGAAATGGTTATTTACAATTCACATTTAAGATAAAATAGAGATTTTACAATGGAAGGCTATAATAAAAAAGTAATAATGAGTTATTGGACAATTTGCAGGATGAAAACAACGAAAAAAATCTACGTAAAGGTTAGCATTATCTTTTTATTGGGAGGAATTTTACTTTTTTCTTCATGCGAGAAGGAGGAAAATCAAAAGATAGAAGCCAACCGGAAAACATTATTCATGTATTTGCCATGGTCCTCAAATTTGACGAACTATTTTTATAATAACATATCTGACCTGGAAAAATGTATAACGAAAATAGGGCTGAACAATGAGAAAGTAATTGTTTTTATTTCTACCGGTAGTACGGAGGCCATGATGTTTGAAATTGTGTCTTCTCACGGGAGATGTAAACGTGAAATACTTAAAAAATATAAGTCTCCGCCTTTTACGACAATCGATGGGATAACAGCAATTTTAAATGATGTAAAGGCATTTGCTCCGGCTTCTGTTTATACCATGATTATAGGATGTCACGGTATGGGATGGCTTCCTGTTTATGAGATGAAAGTGCGTTCCGCACCTCACATGAAAATGCATTGGGAATATCAGGGTGTTCCATTGACACGTTATTTTGGAGGACTGACCGCCGAATACCAAACAGATATAAAATCTCTAGCCTCCGGTATTGCTAATGCAGGCATGAAAATGGAATATATTCTATTTGATGACTGTTATATGTCATCTATAGAGGTTGCCTATGAATTAAAGGATGTTACAAAATATTTGATTGGTTCTACCAGTGAGATGATGGCATACGGAATGCCTTATGCCGCTATTGGGGAATATTTACTGGGGAATCCCGATTATCAATCGGGATGTGAAGAATTTTACAATTTTTATTCAACCTATGAAATAATGCCTTGTGGGACATTAGCAGTAACGGACTGTTCAGAACTGGAGAATATGGCAGCCATCATAAAAAGTATCAATAGTAAATATTCTTTTGACAAATCCCTGAGGGGAACAATCCAACGTTTAGATGGTTATACTCCTGTAATATTTTATGATTTTGCAGATTATATAACCTCACTCTGTAACGATCCTATATTATTAAACCAATTTAGAGAGCAGCTAAATCATCTTGTTCCATATAAAACCCATACAAAAAATTTCTACACTATGGCCAAAGGTATTATTCCTATCAATACATTTTCCGGTATAACAACATCCGATCCGAGTGACAATCCTATGACTGTGCTGAAAGAAAATACATTATGGTATAAAGCAGCGCATAATTAAAGTTGATAATAAGATGAAGAATACTAAACTCCCAAGCCTGCATATTTTATAACTTTTTGGTTATTGTCTGTTTTTGGAAATGGTATATATAGGAATTGAGAACTATCATGCAGGGAATCATGCAAAAAAAGTATTTATGGTTTCTGTTGAGATACAAAGAATGTAATAATAATTATATTTCTTCTAATAAAAGCTTTCCGCATCGAAATGTGTTTGTTACTCCTAATATTCGCAATATGAAATATAAAATTATAATTGGACTATCAGCTATTCTCTATTTTACAGGTTGTTATAACAGGGAACAGACCCCTCGCCTTAGTGAGGCTGAAAAGCTAATGCAGAACAACCCGGATAGTGCATTAGCAATACTACAAAAACTCAAACCAGAAGGCAACCGGGCTGAACAGGCCAGATATGCATTGCTCTATTCCGAAGCTTTGGAAAAAAAACAAATGAAAGTTACTGACGATTCATTGATCCGCCAGGCTTGGCAATATTATAAACATTACCCCAAAGATTTACGTCACCAGTGTAAAACTCTATATTATTGGGGAAGAATTAAATTACGCACAGGTGATAAACCGGGAGCATTACGTCTTTTTCTCAAAATAGAAAAGAAACTGACAGATACCGATGAATCTTATTACAAAGGGCTTTTATACAGACAGATCGGTGAAGTATATTATAAACAAATGAACTACAGCCGGGCATATCATTATTTCCACGAAGCCAGAAATAATTTCCGCCAATCGGGTGATATCCAGGAGGAGACAAAGGCAACCCTTGACATGGCAGCCGCTACTTTTCACTCAAAAGATATAGAAAAAGCAATAAGGCTGTATTCGGCGGCTCTTGACTTGGCCGATGAACATAATAACAGTAATCTGATAGAAGTCAGCCTTACTAATCTTGCATCACTATATGTGATATCCAAACGGCATATATCCAATGACCTGTTACAGCGAATCGAACTTTCCGCCCGACAGGATACGGTATATGGATATCACACATTGACAGATGTAAGTCTTTTGAAGAATCATATAGACAGTGCACGGTATTATCTGGAGCTTGCAAAGGCGCACACTACTGATATTTGCGACATGGCAGAACTACAATACACTGCATACCATATCGAAGCGCAGGCTAAAAATTTTGAAAAAGCAACGGACAATGTACATCGCTATATCTACTTGAACGATTCAATAATGCGCTCAAACATGCAATTCTCCGCCGGTATGGTCGAGCGGGACTATTTTAAAGAGCGAACAAAATTCGCCCAATACAGAATGAAAAACCGGACTGTCTGGGAAATAGCTATAGCAGCCGCTACCTTTTTTATTATTGGAATTGCCTGGTATATCGTCCGCCAACGTTTACGCATGCAACGTGATCGTACCAACCATTATTTGTTATTGACAGAGAAAGCCAATTCCGAGTACAAGGCTCTTACTGAACGCGTGAAAGAACAGCAGACTACGGAAAGTTATTTAAGAGGATTGGCTGCTTCACGCTTTGACATTGTCGATAAACTTGGAAAGACCTACTATGAACGTGAAAATACAACATCGCAACAGTCAGTCATATTTAATGAAGTAAAGCAGATAATTACAGATTTTGCAGAAAGCAATGAAATACTGCAAGAATTGGAAAAAATCGTAAACACTTGTCATGACAATGCCATGTACAAGCTCAAGGAAGATTTTCCAACTATGAAAGCTTCCGACACCAGGTTATTATGCTATATTTTTGTAGGATTCTCACCACAAGTAATTAGCTTATTCATGAAGGATACGGTGGCTAACGTATATGCTCGAAAATCACGGCTCAAATCACGTATCAAATCTGCAAAAATAGTAAATAAAGAACTGTTTTTAAATCTTTTGGGATAAAACGGTACATTATTTACGGTAATATATTTTTGACAGGTAAAGGCGCATTTCAGTAATTATATGGATAAAACAAGGAATATGCTTGGCGAGATGAAATAACTATACACAATCCATCTTATAAGTTGTGATCAAGAAAAACAATATCAAAACAGATTTGAACAGTCTTCTTAAAAAGGCAAACAATCTACTTTTGCTTATATATTTGGAGAAGTAGCTAATTTGAAACATAATGCTTTAAATATATCTGACGGATACAATTCAGGAACAGATAACAGTTTATTTTTTTATTATATAAGAACATGCAAAAAAAGAATTTATTCGGAATACTTATTTTAATTGCTTATTTCGCTTCCTGTAATCAAATACATAAAACCCACTATGAGAATGGATGGTATCACATCCTATCACAGCAAAAAGACAGTATTGCTAAAGAGTCTATTGTAACAGTAAAAGATTTTGTTTCGTTACGAATGGATTCTGATGAAAATGGGACATGCGTAATTGTGGGGCAAATAAGCAAGCATAAACTAAAAAAATGGGCAAAAGAAACAGAAAAGGCAATTGGCAAACATATAGCTTTTGTACTTGACGATACGGTAATCACAAATCCAAAGGTGAATGCAAGAATTGAAAACGGTGTTTTTCAAATATCGTTACCTCATGGCTACGATTTAAAAAACATATATAATAAAATTAGGAAAGAGAAAATAGATTCTATTGAAAGTATATTCAAAGGTTGGGAGAAAGATTCCATCTATTACTCATCCAAAGAGAAAGCCGATTCAATTGTGTTTGCGATAGACTACTGGGAGGCTTCTGAATGGGTGGATATGTCGGTCAATCCCGAAGATCATTATTGGTGGGGAGATTTAGATACTGCCACCTACAGCAAATTAGAATCTGCCTTATGCGAAGAAATTGCCAAGCCAAATTTCAGCAGCCGTGCAGAAGATTATATGAAGTTGGATACATATAAGAGGTACAAGGCGTATCTTTGCGAAAATGCAGACTATATTAATCTCATGTTTCAAGGTTTCTTGTTTACAGAACCGGCTACCGGACTATGCGGGTTTCTAGTGGATGATATAGTGAGAAGCCGATATCCCACTGCCCCAAGTATTCGGGTAATGACCTTAAAGATAGATAACCAAGATGACGAGATGTTCGCCAAGTTGAAATATCAGAAAGCTATTTGGCGGTTGATGAATAAAGAAAGAGATGCGAAGAGTAACAAGCAATGAGAATGGTAGCTATGAGTAATTTGAAAAACAAAGTATTAACAGCAATGGGTATCATAAAATACTCATTTGGTTTCTGACGATTATTCCTGTCGGTATTCCTTTATGTGCTATTATTGGGCTTATGTATGGTATTAAAAATAAAGATACAATATTTACCAAATGCTCTGCCGTAGCTTTATTTGTTGGAATAGCTTGTATTGTTTATACTCTATTAGTTATAAAATCTACGTAGATTGAAATATTTACCAAATATGTGAATAAAAGATTATCAATAAATATAGGGAAACAAACCAAAGGTGGATGGATATAAATAAGGTTATTAATGATGTCTTCAAAATTGTACTAAATATTTTATTTGTATTTACAAAGAGTTATTTGACAACATAGCACCGCAAATCGCTGAAATTTGCACGGTTGCTAATTCGTTACCTCTATTTCTCAAATACTCTGCTAAAAGTTTATTCTTCAATCGGTTAAATCCAACCGATGAAAATCTAAAATAAAAATACACGATAAAGATATAAAAGAAATCGTGTTTTGTTTAGGTAGATTTTACACCGCTCGATATGCTTAAAAATTATCGTCAAAGTTGTAACGAATAAATCAGCAGCTTCCATACTCTGTTCACTTTCTTGGGAATAACCCAACAGATGCTTGACATCCTCTCCTTTTTTTTGGGGGGGGTAAAAGTTATTTTTTTCTCCTGAAAATAAAATGGCCTTGGTAGTCTTGAAGTCCTATATCAACTTTTCATATTCATAACTGATTAAATATTTAACTAGTAATATTCGTTACCAGTTATTTAGTGGTGTTCAGATTGCCCCTCTTCATTCACTAACCAATCCTAAATCGTTAATGTGATTCGTCAGTAATTAGCAAATTTCCTTAATATTTAGTCCCTCCAGACTATTATTAAGGCAAGAAAAAACAAATCCGTTTAATTCGGAGGCAAAGTCAACAGTATACAGATAGATGAAATCTCCTTTATAGAACATATCTCCTTTACGGCTTTTAACGAAGTAATACATTTGAAAGACTGTATTCATTTACAACAACTGATCAAAGTTAGGATTAAGGTACTTGCTGCGGATTCAAGCTACACTAATAATATCAATTTAAAAAGTTTTACAAAACGCTTCTTTAAGTACAAGGTCTGAGCTATCTAAATTGCTCCATTTCGTAAGATTTGATGGTCAGAACTCAGCCATGAAAGTGCTACCAGATTGAAAGGAAGTTTTAAAATGTAGAAATAATATTATTTACAGACCAGAATAAAAAGCCAGAAACAGGGAAGTGGAAATATTTTGGATTTTCTTTGGAGTACATACGTTCAATGCGGTATGTATGATTGAAAAGGTCACGAAGAAAAAAAAAGAACGGCAGCATAATCTGACTAAAATAAGAGGAGAGAGTGGGTGAACTTCACCTAAAAATGAGGTATATAATGCATGGATGGAAAAAATAGGAATATGTAAATGATATTCTATAAAAAATGGAAGACTGGGGCTTTTCGAAAAAATGAAGAGAAAAAAAATTATATAAAGTGTTTTTTTTATTAACTTATAGGAAAGAACATCTTATGAAAGAGAATCAATTTATTTTTCAAATCATTCGTATTTGTTTGTGTCATAAAAAGTCTTAAAACAAAGTTTATTTGAATATTAGATACTCATTATATCTTTGTGCCTTCAAACAAAGAGTACATTAAATCAGAACAAACAGCCGTTTGCACGAGCATTGAATTTAACTTTATAATAAATCTAGCTGTGTGGTGAGAGATGAGACTGCTAGCGAGATAATCTATTTATTAGAACTTAAGTGCCCCTATTGCATGAGTGAATGTTCAAGAGTATGGCCTGAATGATATCAAATGAGTACAGAAAGCGACTCGAAACGATATGGAAGATAGCTATATGATACCCTCTAAAAGTAAATCTATCAAGAGACGTCAGACGTTTATGACAATGTTTTTTTAACAATACGATGTCACAACACATAGCTTTTGTAGATGAGTTATTTTAAGATAATATTGGTGACAACAACCGACTTTTGTATGGTACCTCATTTCAATATCCTTAAGTTCGTCAGTATCCCCTCGGAAAACGTTTTGTCGTGGACTTGCGAGTACCTATCTCTTGCTGTTCAAGAAATCTTGTGCTATAGAAGATTTATTGTGTATGGTTTGAACACACGTTTTTGATCATCCACAATTATAGTTGAGTGATACCACCTTCAACTTGTAAAAAGAATGTTCCGTTTGTTGGATAAAATACTTTTTGAATTGGCCATCCTTTCTTGATTTTTATAGAATATGCTAAAAATACATTCAATTTTTACTTTGAATGGCTCATTCACTAATTAAGAATAATATTATAGGGAATATATGGTATTTGTGAAATATCATAAAAAGGGTCTTTTTCAAACACTGTTAGGGATACTGTAACAGTCGGTGTTATAATAGTGTATCACTCTATTATGAAGATTGACCATATAATCAGAATTAGCAATGTGAAACATATTTTTTTAAGTTTGATATTGGAATAATATTGTTTTTTTATGCTTTTCGAACAGATGTTAGTTCAATGTGAGATAAAATAATGTTTCATAACACTAAGGTGTTGATTGTTAGATGTATATGAATTGAGGTGTTAGATTTTTAAAATCATTTTATAATTCAAATACAATTTCGCTTTATTATTTTTGCTGACAAAGAAAAAGTAAGAAAAATCTGACTTTTTTATTTATGAGTACTCATTAGCATTTTATCTATTAATTTAAATTTATCAAAAATGAAAACTAAACCTTTTTTAAAATCGATGGCATTAGTGATTTGTTGCTTAACTTCTTTTGTATTGGTATCATGTGATAAGGATGATGATAAGCCCAATTTAAAAATCAGTCCTAATAAAGTAGAAGTTGCAGTTGGTAAAACGGTTACTGTGTCTGTTAGTAATGGTACTGCACCATATACGACGAAATCAAGTGATGCAAAAATCGCAGTTGCGAAATCAGATAAAAATGCGATTGTAATTACCGGTGTAAAAGATGGTTCAGCAATGATAACTATTACGGACCGGAAGGGAGTTACAGGAAAAGTTGCTGTAACTGTAAGAACTGTAAAAGAGACCCCAAAAACTCCAAAAGGACTGGATTTTGATAAACAATCTATTACTGTGAGTGTTGGAAAAGATGGTATAGTAACAGTAAAAGGTGGTGCACAGCCATATTCTGCCGTTGCGAAAGATGTCAATATTGCTACGGTATCAGTCAAGGAAAATAAAGTCAACATAAGAGGAGTTAAGGCAGGAAAAACTACTATTACAGTTACAGATAAGGATAAGAAAACGGGAACTATCAATGTGACGGTTAAATAGTTTTCTTTTTTTTCTAATTTTATTGTAATGCATAGCGAGTGAGACGAAGATAATTTCGTTATATACTGCTATGCATTTACAATAAGTCTTTGTATATAATGATCTTGCGAGTTATAATTAACCTCAAATTATATGTTAAATATTTTAAATTATGAAATTGATTAAATTGCATTTATTGGTAGCAGCCATGATAATAGTAACATCAGGCTGTGTTGGATCTGGGAAGAAATATAAACAACAAGAAAATAGTGCTGCCGGAGTAGTGGATAGCAAAAACAAAGATTGTTATGGCACCTATGAAGGCATATTACCTTGTGCCGACTGTGGTGGCATCAAAACGACATTGAAAATTAATAGTGATGCAACTTATGATTTGCGGAGTGAGTATCTGGGTGAGGAGAATGGTATTTTTGAAGAGAGCGGTGTATATAATATGATAGGCGAAAACATCATTGAACTGGTTACTCCTTCATCGGGTGCCAAAACATATTATAAAGTTCTCGACGACGCAGTGGTCTTGTCTGACAGTACGGAAATCTTCAACAATAGCGGGCGGCTCGCAGCACAATATATATTGAAAAGACAGTAATGTTTATGTGTGATAGGACATGTGATTTGTTTAAGGTAGGAAATTTTAACATAAAAAGGTGCCTATTATTTCTTGTCTGTATAATGTTATTAGTTGCTTGTGGTGAGAATGATCCGATTGAATCCCGGAATCGACATCCCAGGCAACAGGAAGAATCTCATAGTGAACAATCCGGATCAGTTCCCGCTGTGGCTAAAGAGGATGTTGCAGCTTATTTTAGATTTGATATGTCTAGAGATATAAATGTTGCGTTAGGACTTGTTGAAGCACAGAAAGAGACGCTGCAGATAAACGGGAAAATGATAAAAATAACTGAGGCTGTAGTGAAAAGGAAAGATTATCAAAAAGGCTCATTTGTGCTATATGTTACAGGCACGGTAAATGGTTCACCTTTTAAGAATGAATTCACTTTTACCGGCTTTGTGAGCAAACCTGACGATTATCAAATGGTTAATGGTGCACAAGCTGAGTGGAAAGCAAATGCTGATTATTATGCAAAGCTTGATTTTGATAGCTTTTACAGATTACATAAAGTGAACATGTTTACAATTGAGAATTTAGGCCGGTTAGTGGACTTTTATTCTATAAATGTAGGGGGAGAAAAATATCTTTTTACTCTGGAAGATCTTGAGAAGACGGTTCTTGAAGATATAAAATATGAGCAAAATCAGCTTTCTTTCTATCTTAGGTACAATAATAGTAGGTCTAAAAAAAGAATATCACTTCTGTTTGACAAGAATAAATACTATGAAGGAAAGGTTACTGTAAATACAGATTTTATAAAACAGAAGTATATGAGAGGGATATATGAAAATCCATCTCTATTTAATGGTCACATTTTTTCATATGATGAAAGTGCGTATGCTGTGGAAATCAGTACAACTCTGAAAGAAAAAAGCGACACAGGCAACATGCTTACACTACATTTAAGCATGTATGCAAAGGGTAATGGTGGCTTGTTGCTTGCAGAATTTGATAAAATATTCACCGGTTTTAAACCCTTAAGTGAATTGAAGAATGAGTTGATAGCCTACTCAACACCGGATTTGCATGAGTTTGTGAAAAATAAACTTAAGAATAGTAATTATGGTGATGTGAAAAATAAGTTTTCCAATTCTATAGATAGATGGATACAGTATGTGGAATTTGTAATTAAGGATCATGATTCATTGCAATGGGAAAAGAATAAATGGAGCAAGAACGTCTTGAATGGTCTCTTTTCTTCTGTAAAGGATATATATTTGGATAATGTAAGATTTGAACTTAACTCCGCCCAATTAAAGGAGATTGGCGGAAAGCGTTTTTTGTATATTGTTTTTCAAATGATTGGTGCTAATGATTTGGTATTGACGAGTGACGCTATTCTTTTTAATATGTCCATACACATACCTTCTTCGTTATAAAATGATTTGTGACAAATTGATCCGGTCCAATATTGTGTTTATATTTAAATTGAAATTCACAATGATATCTAAGACAAAAATATTCCTTTTTTTTCTTGCAAGAGCTTTATTTATTAATGCACAACAATAAGAAAAAAAGAGGAAGTAAAAAATGATTCCGTTTACTAACTTCAGGAGGGTAGTAGTAGCCTCTCTCGACCAATAAATATAAAAAAATCTTTCTATTGGAATGAAGACAAGATAAAAGCTGGCATATCTGTACAAGGAAATTGGCGTAACCAAAACTTTCCAGGTACACTTCCGCAAAGAAAGAATATGGTAACCGGAACATTTGAACGCGATTTCGACATCAATCCTTTCTCTTATGCTTTGGGAATGAGCCGTACTTTGCGTCCTCGAAATATCAACGTGAACTGAAGTATTATCGTAACAATTGGACACCGTTCAATTTTAAACGAATTTAAAAACAATTATATGAGAATCGAAGTACTTGATTTTAAAATAATAATGCTCATCGGTCAAAACTTATCAAGAGATCATTACTGAATATTTTCTGGGAGAAGAATCATTTTGGTTTTAGGGGGCATCTTACACAGGCCCTCCAATATGAACAGGAATAAAAATAGGAAGATTTATTATAGCCTGTTATCATACAGCCGGTAACGATGTGTCGATTTATTTGATTCCCATATCAAAATAATCGGGACAATATATTTAATCGTACTTGATCGTAAAATCATCATTTATAGGTATTGCGTACAATTATGCAATCTGCTATCTTTACAACCTAATGGATAATGCAAGAAAAAAGCGGAAATACAGAGCCATAGTGGCATGCTTATTGTTGCTGACTATGATGCCTTTCTTCTTTGTGAAAGCCTTTCATGTTCACAAAGAAGATTTATGTATATCTCATGATGAGCAACAATCTTCCCATCATGATTCTGCCGATAAATGTGCTATCTGCCTGTTCACTTTATCTTCATTTACCGAAGCCGAGAGCTTTGAGTACAATTGCGTTCAGACAGAGAACCCCGTTGAATATCTTATCCAAAAGGAGAGGGACATT
>ENA-OPLB01000336-OPLB01000336.1-human-gut-metagenome-genome-assembly--contig:-NODE-336-length-10850-cov-2.164057_pt1 | contig 10850 bp, 8 predicted proteins | sample MGYA00241787_ERZ501701 | MGnify/ENA primary metagenome ERZ501701 (study PRJEB25962, sample SAMEA2042372) | human gut metagenome | biome: human gut; feature: human-associated habitat; material: faeces...
GAAATTCAGTTTATAATCTATTTCAGGATCATCGTCGCCTTCCGCATGGTTAATGGTCGGCGGGATAATACCATCGTTTATAGCCATAATACACAGGATCGCCTCTACCGCTCCGGCAGCACCAAGCAAGTGACCGGTCATTGACTTTGTAGAACTGATATTCAGTTGATAAGCATGTTCTCCGAACACATCTTTGATCGCCTTAACCTCTGAGATATCGCCTACGGGAGTCGATGTTCCATGAACATTGATGTAATCAATATCTTCCGGAGTCATTCCCGCATCTTCCAATGCGTTGCGCATAACCAGCTTCGCTCCTAAACCATCCGGATGAGAAGCGGTCAAGTGATAAGCATCGGCAGACATTCCGGTTCCAGCGATCTCGCAATATATTTTAGCGCCACGAGCCAATGCGTGCTCCATTTCTTCCAATACCAAGCAAGCTCCACCTTCACCCATCACGAATCCGTCACGGCTAGCGCTGAACGGGCGAGATGCGGTCTCGGGAGAATCATTACGTGTCGATAATGCGTTCATGGAGTTGAATCCACCTACACCCGATTCAGAAACAGCAGCTTCCGCTCCACCGGTGATGATGACGTTAGCCTTGCCTAAACGGATATAATTGAATGCGTCACTGATAGCGTTTGTAGAAGATGCACAAGCTGAGACGGTCGCAAAGTTCGGGCCGTGGAATCCATAAAGCATGGAAATATGTCCAGCCGCGATATCCGAGATCATTTTCGGGATGAAGAACGGGTTAAACTTCGGACCGATCGTATCCTTGATCTTCGCATAACTCAATACTTCCTCGTCAAATGTCTTGATACCACCGATACCTGAAGCGAAAATAACGCCGATACGGTTCTTATCTTCGTTATCCAAGTCCATTGCCGCGTCCTCGATCGCTTGTTTCGCCGCATCGATCGCAAATAAGCTATAACGATCACACTTGCGGGCCTCCTTACGATCCATAACTTTCAACGGATCGAAGCCTTTAACTTCGCATGCAAATTGTGTCTTGAATTTGGATGCATCAAACTGAGTAATAGGTCCAGCGCCACTTTTTCCATTGATAATACCTTCCCATGTTTCGGGGAGGGTATTACCAAGAGGAGTAATAGCTCCAAGACCTGTTACTACAACTCTTTTTAATTCCATACCTTTAGTTAAAAGGATTGATTACTTCGCGTTAGCCTCGATGTAAGCGATAGCGTCACCTACAGTTGTAATCTTTTCTGCTTGATCGTCAGGAATTGAGATACCGAATTCTTTTTCGAACTCCATAATCAATTCTACAGTGTCAAGAGAGTCTGCTCCTAAATCGTTAGTAAAGCTTGCTTCGTTTGTAACTTCTGTTTCTTCAACACTTAACTTGTCAACGATGATAGCTTTTACTCTTTCAGCAACTTCAGACATAACTTTTTCAATTTAGATTAATAAATACGAATATACTTTTTAAATTTGCAGTGCAAAGAAAAGAATTTTTTATGTTACAAAGCAAATTTAATAAGCTAAAAATGCGGAAAACTGCACATTTTTTCTTTTCTTGTGCATTTAAACATCTAAAAATATGAAAAACATAGCGATTTTTGCTTCCGGATCTGGTACGAATGCCGAGAACATCGCCCGATATTTTGCTAACAGTGAAAACGTTAATGTTGCGGTTGTTTTATCAAATAATCGTAATGTTGGCGTGCATGGGCGGGTAAATAAGTTGGGCGTACCTTCTTTCGTGTTTTCACGGGAGGAATTTATTGCCGGTGTGCCGATCTTGGAAAAGTTGGCGGAATATGATGTCTGCCTTATCGTGTTGGCCGGTTTTATGAATAAGATCTCAGACGTGATTCTTCAGGCTTTTCCCGGTAAGATCGTGAACATCCATCCCGCGTTACTCCCTAAATATGGCGGCAAGGGGATGTATGGCATGCATGTGCATGAGGCGGTCGTGAAGGCTGGTGAGCGGGAGTCGGGTATTACTATACATTATATTAATGAGCATTATGATGAGGGCGCTATCATCTTCCAGGCTTCTTGTCCGGTATTACCTTCGGATACGCCGGAGGAGGTAGCCTCGAAAGTGCATGCCCTGGAGTATGCGCATTATCCTCATGTGATCGAAAGTTTATTGTAAGGCTTTTTTGTCATTAGCCTACTTGAAAACCTAGTTTCTGGAGTACGGCGAATTCTTCCGGGTCAGCTTTGATCGCTTGGTAAGCATGGAACTCACGGGGATGGTCATACGCTGCCCTAAATCGCTCGAAATGATGAGGATTCGCTCTTAGTGCTTGGTCGATTACTTCTGGGTTGAAACTTCTCAAGATGGCTTCTTCCACCCGGTGCTCCTTGAATTGTCCCAAGTCGATGAACGGGTTGGTTGGGGCAGGTGGAATGACTTCCTTGATCTTTTCGATACGGATACCGAAAAAGCATCCTATATTCTCTAGGCACATTCGTGTCCCGTTCGCCTTCCCGTCGGCGGAGAAACCGGCTATATGAGGAGTGGCGATCGTGGCTTCCGACAGTAATTCCCGGTCGATATCCGGTTCGTTCTCCCAGCAATCGATGATCAGTTCGCTGACCTTGCCGGTTCGTTTGGCCTGCAATAAGGCCTGCGTATCATGTACGGCACCCCGGCAACTGTTGATAAACCATGGTTTTCGTTCCAATCTGTCGAAAAAAGCATGATCGGCGAGATGGCGGGTGGCGAAACGTCCCTCTTTGGTCAACGGCACATGCAAGGTTATGATATCCGCCTCTTTCGCGATCGTGTCTAAGGATACGAATCCATCCTCACCTTCCTGCTCGGCACGGGGCGGGTCATTGCGAAGCACACGCATCCCCATGGCCTCGCATAGCCTCTCCACGATACTCCCTACATGGCCTACGCCAACGATACCGATAGTCTTCCCTGCTAGTCTCTCTCCTTTGCGGAGGGCGATGGCTACCAAAGAGGATAATACATATTGCCCCACGGAAGCGGCGTTGCAACCCGGGGCGTTCTTCCACGTGATCCCTGCCTTCTCGCAATAATGGATATCGATATGGTCGTACCCGATCGTGGCTGTCGTGATGAGGCGAACCCGGCTACCTTCCAATAGCTCGCGTGTACATTTATCTATGCTACGTACGATCAAGGCATCCGCGTCTTTTATGTTAGTGGGTGTAAACTCTTTGGAGTCAAGGTAGGATACGTCCGCTATTGGCTCCAAGATCCCTTTTAGGTAAGGAACCGTGTTATCTGCTATTATTTTCATCTTATCAGCTTGATTATCGTTACGCGATATTAAGTAAAAAACAGGGGATATACAAGTGATGATGGCTTCTTGTCAATTTCTATATGCGCTTTTGTTCTCAGCCGAAAGATTCGGGAAAACACGTACGAGTTTCATCCAAAACACGTACGACTTTTTGAAAAAACATGTACGTGTTTTGACGGAAAGATTCTCGTGTTTTTTTGACGCTGATTCTTAGCTTCTTACGTGCGCAGTTCATGAGTAGGCTTATTGTATGGAATTAAAGCTTCTCGGCTTAACTAAGAACGGATAGATTAATGGAAGAGCCGTGCAGTACTTATCTCAGCTTGTGCCGATTGAAATGCGGCCCTGCCTTGAACAAAAAGAAAAACGTAGACAATACCGTAAGGCAAGCGCCGGACAGGTAGGCGTAGTTGAAGCCACCCAGCTCTTGTGCGATACTGCCCCCGGCCATCAACCCGATACCGATACCTACATCCCAACTAGTTAGATATGTAGACGTGGCCGTACCCCGCTGGTTATTGGGTGCCAGATTCACGAAAAGCGTGTTGAAAGCAGGGAACATGGTTCCGAACGCCACGCCTTGCGAGAGGGCTATACCTATGTAGAGATAAGAGGAAAATACCGGATTCCAATGCATCAACTCCTTGAGCGCCGCAAGAAGAAAGAATGTGGCCGCCGCCAAATACATCCCGAGGGAGATAACAAGCGTGATCCGTCCTTTATCCACTTGCCGTCCGGAGAACAGGCGGGAGACAGCGAGTCCCACGGCCATAAAGGTGAAATAAAGTCCGGAGTTTACGCTGATCCCGATCTCAGCGGCGTACATCGCTACATAAGTGGTAGTCATACCATAAGGAATGGAGAGCAATAATAGGGAGATACCCGCCCAAGTTCCCTTCACCAAGAAAAAGCGGTCTAGGGAGATCGGTTCTCGTTTGACCGGTTGCTTATAAGGAGTCTTGACCATATAGGCCATGATAAAACCAAGGCTTCCGGATAGCAACGAGCAGGAAAAGATCACGTCGTATGTGAAGTTCCCTTGCATGAACAGACCGATCATCGGCCCGAAACTCATGGCGATGTTATTGGCTAGGCCGTAATAGCCAATACCTTCCCCACGGCGGGAGGAGGGCAAGATGTCGATCAGTATCGTATTTCCGGCCACCGTCACCATGCCGAAGGCGAAACCGTGTACGACGCGTAAGGCGATAAAGAGGGTAAGCGCCGTGGCTACCATGTATCCGCCAAATATGGCGGTGAAAATGAAATAAGCCACCAGATATAAGGGACGGCGGGCGAAAGTATCCAGTAAATATCCGGCGAACGGACGGATACAGAGCGCCGCTAGCGTATAGCACGACAAGATAACCCCGATCATAGACTTCCCGATCATGAATTCTTCCTTCAGATAAAAAGGCAAGATCGGCAGGATTAGATAGAAAGCGAAAAAAAGCAGGAAATTCGCCGCTAGTATATAGCAAAAGCTGGGTGTGACGATCTTATCATTATTCATAGAGACGTGTCGTTTATAAATGACGCGAAATTAGATGAATTTATTGAATAAAAGGGCTTAAAGTAAGTTTTTTGTACGGGATTGGGACCGATTGCCGCAAATAGTTAATTTAATTCACATGTAAGGCTTTTTTATACTCGGTAGGCGTCATCCCGATCTTATTCTTGAAGAGGCGGTGTAAGGCACGTACGTTTCCCAATCCGGAATCGAGGGCGATGGCTTCTAGGTTGTAATAAGGATATTGTTTCATTAGCTGTATGGAGTGTTCCATGCGGAGGTTGCTGATATAGTTTGTGTAATAGTCTCCCGTATTGCTCTGTATCATCCGGGCAAAACGGTTTTTGTCCATGCGGAGCCGTTTTAGTACGTCCTCACGGGTAAGATCTGATTTTAGATAGAGTTTCTCCTTATGCATTATTTCTTCCAACAGGATGAAAGAATCTTGGTCGATTGGTTGATCTGGGTCAGTTTGTGTCTTGCTATCTGATTTGGGAAGTTCTTGTTGGTGCGATAGTTCTGCCTCTTTGTCACGTTCCTTGATCGCCAATAGCTCATTCTTGTAGGCTAGGAGTTGGTTTACTTGGTTCACTGTGATCTTGTTCTTTCGCTTGATGACCTTGCTGTTCCGGTACGAGATCCAAAGCAAGAGAATAAGGAGGATTATGATGCCTAGAGAGGCTCCGAGAAATGTGTTGCGCTGCTTCAGCTCCATTTCCTGCTTGATGATCTTGGTTTCCTTTTCGTTCGTCTCATAGGCGATGGCAAGTTCCATGGCCGCGTTTTCCTTGTCGCGGGCATACAGTTCCTTTCGTATGTTGGAGAGGCGATCACTGTATTGGAGAGCTGTTTTATAGTCGCCCATTAAGGAATAGGTATTCTTTAGCTTCGCTAGCATCACCGTATAATCTTTATTGATGGTATCTTGCGCCGGAGTCAGTCTCTCCCGTTCCAAGGTGTTATGGATCACTTGCTTATAATCATTTATTAATAGCAGGTAAGGGTCCGCTCTCGTTCTTCCCTGCGGCTTTTGGGCGAATTTGGTGGTGAGGAACTTTTGGTAGTAACTGGCCGCTGCTTGTTCCTCTCCGATCAGTTGATACGCTTCGCAAAGGAAGCTATATAAATAACCTAGGTGCATATCCACCCTTGTCTCTTGCATATCGCCTGTTTGTTCCATCTTTTCCAGAAGTGCCTCTACTTCCTTTCCGGTATTTATTGCTTCTTCATTTTTCTCCTGGATCATGATGTTTCGTAGCTTCTCCATATAAAGTGAGATCAACGTACACTTATCTTCCGGATCGGTGGTGCCTTGTAGCAGTTCAATCGCTTGGTCAAGTGTCTCGATAGCCTTGTCTTTTTGTGCCAGCTCGTTTTGTGCCCGTGAGATGGAGATCATAGAGGTAGCCTCGACGCTCTTATCGCATTGGGAGCGTGCGATCCGTATCGCTTTCGTGGCGTATTCTATGGCTTCGTTCTGGCGGGATAGCTCGATATAGCAATTACTTAGTATTTGGCAAACATTCATGTAGGCCGTGGAGTCGTTTTGTACGGAATCGGTGTGGAATGCGGCTAGAGCGTATTCCAGCGCTTTCTTCTCGTTTTTCAACCGGGCATATGCCCGTGACCGGATGATATGGGCTTTGTATTCCGGTATGATCCGTAGGTTCTCGGCACTATCGGCAAGGGTTATCGCCTTTTCGGGGGTTGCGATGATCTGATTGAATATGGATTGGTAAGATAATTTTTCTTGGGGGCGGTTATCTGCGGAAGGGTTTGCCGCTCTCAAGAGTACGATAGAAAAAAAGAATAAAGTTATATATGTTAGTTTCATTCATTTACTTTTTAATGAACAAAAATATAAATTTTTCTTTGATTTATAAGTATTTTTGGCAACGATTAGATATGAAAAGGGCCTAGTTTGCCTCGAATCCGGATTATATGTCATACTGTATTGGACTAAATGTCGTAAGGTAGCTGGGTCTCTTAATGAAAGTCCGCATTTAAAAGCCTTACTTTGTATCATAATAAGACAGATAAAATGGCGCATTTAAAATGTCGTGGCTGGCGTGATGAGATGAGCTTTACGTCTTAATTGAAATATAATGGAAAAGATGGTTAATATGAAGAAAAAATCTATTTTGTTATCGCTGCTTCTAGCGATTTTTGTGGTAGGAGGGATGTTCGCCCAAGAACCTACGCATTCCAAGATGTCTCCCTATACACGTATCCTTTTAGACAAATTAGCGAAGAAAGATACGGCGAACTCGTTGTTGAGGAGTTCTATCTCGGGAGATTATCTCTCGGCTTTCGTGAAGGTGGCGACGGATGAGGGATGGGCTTCCTTGGATTCGGCCGGGTGCCGTATTCGGACAAGGACGGGAGATATCGCTACGGTGTTGATCCCCCTGTCTGCCGTGGAGTCGGTGTCTGAGCTGGGTTGTATCCAATATGTATCCGCTTCACAACCTATGAGGGCCAGTATGGACTCGGCCCGTTACTACTCGGACGTGGCGGACGCCTATGCGGGGACTAAGCTTCCCCAGCCTTATACGGGTAAGGGGGTTATCGTGGGTATAGTTGACTCTGGATTTGATTTTACTCACCCGAACTTCTATGACAAGGAGGGTAAAGCGTATCGTATCAAACAAGTTTGGGATCAAACGAGTCCTTATAGTAAAGCGGAATACAGGACGGAAGAGGAACTGCTGGATGCGGCTTGCTCGTTTGATTCGTATGTGGAGACGCATGGTACCCATGTTGCGGGCATAGCTGCCGGAGGAGGGTTTGATACGCCCTATCAAGGTGTGGCAAATGAAAGTGAGATGATCTTGGTGGCTACTTCCATGCAGAATTCTGATATCGTAGACGGAGTGGACTATATATTCAGAGAGAGCGAGAAACAGGGTAGACCTTGCGTGGTGAATCTTAGTTTAGGGGATGGTATTGGAGGACACGATGGTACTAATTTTATGGATATAATGTTGGACCGAATGGTCGGGCCGGGTAAAATTATCACGGTGGCTATGGGAAATTCTAGGGACCTGCCCGTCTATACCGAACTGATGTCGCCTAGAGATACCTTGCGTACTTTTGTTAGCAGGTTTAATACGGGTCTTTCTTATGGCATGGTGGATATCTGGGCGGACGAGCCCGGGGAACCTTTTTCTGTTTGTCTGGATCTGTATGATAGTGAAAGCGATGAGATATTAAGTACGACCGGATTCTTTGCCTTGGATACAATGCCTAAGTCTTCTGTTTTTACTAGTGAGAGCGTGATGGTACGTTGGTGTATGAGGCGCAGATGGAATCTGAATTATATGTGTTTAATGGGAGATACCGTCTTTTTATTCAGTTCAATTATCCGGAAGGCACCAAAAATGAAAAGATATTCTTACTTCATGTGGCGACAAATAACACGCCGGTCCGGGCTTGGGGCAACAATGGCGAGAGTTTGTTTACGGATTTGGGAAAGGGAGATCCTTATACGATCGGAACGGGAGATTTTACTATCGGCTCTCCGGCATCGGCCAAAAACGTGATAGCTGTCGGGGCTTATGCCACTCGTATATGCCCGGTAAATGTAGATGGGGGTACCTCTTATTGGCCAGGTAATAGTTTGGGTGAGTTAACATCATTTTCAAGCGTAGGCCCTACGGTTGATAATCGCATGAAACCAGATATAACAGCACCCGGACTTTGGGTGGCGTCCTCTTATAACTCATTCTATCTGGAGGGTGAGACCGGTGAAGGAGACAAGGTATATCAGGCTCGTTATTCCACATTTAATGGACATAGATATCCGTGGGGCTATATGAGTGGTACATCAATGGCTTGTCCTTTCGTGACAGGCAGTATCGCTCTTTGGCTACAGGCGAACCCTACTTTATCCCCGGATGATATCAAGGATGTTTTTTCCCGTACGTCTGTTCAGGATAAGCCCCTCTCTTATCCGAACATGCAATGGGGATGGGGAAAGATAGACGTGTATAAAGGTTTGCTGGATATATTGGGAATCCCTACCTCTACGGAGAACGTATTCGAGGAGGCTCCGCAAGAGGCCGTGTCCGTATATGCTAGCGGTACGAAAGGAAGTTTCCATGTCCGTTGGGCGGAGGTCCCTAGTTCGTTCAGTATCCATGTGTATGACGCTTCGGGTCGTCATCTGTATGAAAAGAAGGTCGGTTTACCTGCGTCGGTGGATTACGCTGTTTCCTTGGGAAATGTCCAGCCCGGCGTTTATTTCATACGGATAGATACGGCAGAGGGTACGGTGGAGCGGAAGATACGCCTATAACCCGGACTCGTCTGGATCGTTTATAGCTGGTAGCGGATCGCTACCAGAAACTCCCGGGGACGGATACGTACCCATGAGGTATAGCTTTCCAACGATGCGTATCGCGTGTATCCGTAGGTACGTTTGTCGAACAGGTTTGTCGCCGTGGCGGTGATTTGCAAACGCCGGGATTTCCATAAGACCGAGAAGTCCGCGAAAACGGCGTTGACGGATTGGTCTTCATTCACGTCATTGTGATAATGATCTACGGAAAGGCTTGCCTCTATGGGTGAGAAAATGTAGGAGAGTTGTACTTGTTGGGTGACGTTCCATAAGGGCGCCAAACGGGTACGTTCTCCTATTTTACTTCCTCCGTACCGGATATCGGTTTGGTAACTGGTCTCCCAATGGCGGTTGGGAGTCCAGATCACTTTGGGTTCTAGGCGCATGAGACGATATTGATAGGGAAGCCTTTGTCCCCCGCTGATTTGCTCGGCCTTGCTGATATTGAGGAGCGCCAGGAGCGAGGTCTTTAGCCCTAGATCGTAAAAGCCTTTGGATAGCGTGCTTTTGACGGTATATCCGGAACCGTGGTTGGACAGTGGTAAGGAGACTCGTTGTATCTGTCCGTTCTCTATACGTTGCTCGTATATACGGTTGTACCACTCCCGGTTGTGTGTCAGGTTTACCGTGGCGAAGAATTCCCGTGCCGTATTCTTGTACTCCCCATAAACGGAATAAAGCTGTTGTCTGTAAACCGGGAGGATTCCGCAATTCCAGACGCTATTCCGGTAATCCGTTTGATAAGGCCGGTCGTATAAGTCGGTCATCTCTCCGTATCTTTCCTTATAGGAGGCGTGTACCGTGAAACGCCATGCGTAATTCAGTTTGTAGATAATGGACAGGGACGGATTAACCGAGATGCGGGAGAAACCGACCCCTGTATATCCGGTCCATCTGAGAGGGGCGCTGAGGGATAGGGTCCATTTATAGGTATTCCATTGGTAATCGGGTGAGAGATAAGTTTGCAGGCTTTTCTCGATATTGCTGATCTCCCCGTTTATGCCCACCGTATATCGCTGGGTGAGGGAACCGTTCTTTTTCAGGAATGAAAAGGAATTATCGGTATAAAAGTCGCGTAAGTTCATTGGATAAGGGTAATTATCCAAGCGAAGATCGGCCGCGTTGCTGTGGTAACGGAGCAAAGACTGGACTTCCAACGTGTATTTGTCCAAGCTCCACAGGCTCCGTAAATTATTACGCAAGTCGAGGTTCGGGGTTTTGATGCGTTGGTCCAATGTTGTACGGCCGGTGGAAATTGTGTTTCCGGTTATATGGGAAAGGCTGGATTGCCAATCTCCGGTGGCTGAGAACTGGTTCTTGAGATACCTTTCCTGCGAGTTGTTTTCCACTCCGATATTTAGGTTGGCTTGATCCGAGCGAATGCGGCTATCGCTTTGCTCCGTTAGATGAATCGTGTCCTCGGATTGGTAATAAGTCGTCTCACTCCCCCTTTCTTGTGTTTGCAGGTCGTGGATATAACCGGCGTTTATACGGAGTTGGGTGTTCTCGTTCAGTTTATATAGGCGATTTGCGGATAGGCTGTGTATATGGTTGAACAGCCAGCGCTCTTTCTTTAGCGGGGCGGAGAATGATGGCTGTAGCAGAAATTGGGGAACCTTGGGCTTGGATAAACGGGATTCGGGTGATTCGGTAAGCGTATTTTGCTCGCCCGATACATCCTGCCCGGTATTATTCCCTTTATATAGATAAGCGGATTGGCTGCTGCGGCCGATCTGCCAGG
>ENA-OPLB01000337-OPLB01000337.1-human-gut-metagenome-genome-assembly--contig:-NODE-337-length-10847-cov-2.182265_pt1 | contig 10847 bp, 10 predicted proteins | sample MGYA00241787_ERZ501701 | MGnify/ENA primary metagenome ERZ501701 (study PRJEB25962, sample SAMEA2042372) | human gut metagenome | biome: human gut; feature: human-associated habitat; material: faeces...
TTCGATGCTCTTGAAAGCATTGTCGTCAATATCCACATCCTTCAGAGCCTTGCCTACGCCCGGAATCATAGAGGCCAGCTCTTTCAGATTACCCATCTTCTTGATCTGCTGGATCTGAGAAATAAAGTCGTTGAAGTCGAACTGATTCTTGGCAATTTTCTTCTGCAAGCGTTTGGCCTCTTCTTCATCATACTGCTCCTGCGCACGTTCCACCAAAGAAACGATATCACCCATACCAAGGATACGGTCTGCCATACGTTCAGGGTGGAAGATATCCAAAGCATCCATCTTTTCGCCCGTTCCGACGAACTTGATCGGTTTGTCGACCACCGTTCGGATAGAAAGAGCGGCACCACCGCGAGTATCACCGTCGAGCTTCGTCAGGACAACACCGTCAAAATCGAGACGCTCGTTGAATTCTTTCGCCGTGTTGACAGCATCCTGCCCAGTCATGGAATCGACCACGAACAAGGTTTCATCCGGCTGAATAGCACTCTTGATCGCAGCGATCTCTTTCATCATCTGCTCGTCAATAGCCAAACGACCAGCGGTATCGACAATCACGACATCGTTGCCTTTCGCACGTGCTTCGCGAATCGCGTTCATCGCAATCTCCACCGGATTCTTGTTTTCCAGTTCCATATAAACAGGTACTCCAACCTGTTCGCCGACCACACGCAACTGCTCGATAGCGGCCGGACGATACACGTCACAAGCTGCCAACAGCGGCTTTTTATTTTTCTTAGTCTTCAGCAAATTTGCCAACTTACCTGAAAAAGTCGTTTTACCGGAACCTTGCAAACCGGACATCAGGATGATTGCCGGACTACCCTTCAGATCCAGATCGGTAGCCGTTCCTCCCATCAGGTCTGCCAACTCATCATGCACAATCTTAACCATTAACTGACTGGGCTTAACGGATGTAAGCACATTCTGTCCTAATGCTTTCGCCTTTACCGTATCGGTAAACTGCTTTGCCACGCTGTAGTTGACATCGGCATCAAGCAGGGCACGGCGCACGTCCTTCAACGTTTCCGCAACGTTGATTTCCGTGATTTTTCCTTGTCCTTTCAGCAGTTTGAACGACCGCTCAAGTCTTTCGCTTAAATTCTCAAACATCTGTAGTCTTTATCTTTTTTCGTTTATAATCACAATTTGTTGGTCACCGGCTCCGGAAACACCACCTTCGGCTTGAAGGTGCGCGCCTCCTCGGCATCGATATGCGCGTAAGCCATTATTATGACCACGTCGCCAACATATACCTTGCGTGCTGCCGCTCCGTTAAGGCATATCGCGCCAGAGCCACGCTCGCCAGGGATAGCGTATGTGTCAAGGCGCTCGCCGTTGTTGTTGTCAACAATATAAACACGCTCGTTAGCCACAATGCCTGCGGCATCCATCAAATCCTCATCGATGGTGATGCTGCCGATGTAATTCAAATCGGCACTTGTCACCGTTGCACGATGAATCTTCGACTTTAAAACTTCAATTTGCATTTTCTATTTATCGCTCTTTTTTATTCCGCTTTCTTGTAAGCAATGTTGTCTATCAGACGCACCTCGCCACAGTAGACCGTTATACATCCCGTAATGCTGTCGGCGTCAGCCCAGTCGCTGACAGGCTGCATTGTCAAAGCATCGACAATCGAATAATACTCCACCTCCATCTGAGGCAGCGCGTTAAGGCTGTCGACAACAAACTTTTCAGTCTCTGCGACTGTGTGCGATTTTGCAAAGTTACAACTTTCTTTTAAAACGCGGTATATGTTTGGTGCCAATTGACGCTGCTCGGCTGTCAGACGCACATTGCGGCTGCTCAATGCCAGGCCGTCGTCCTCGCGCTTTATCGGGCATGCCACAATCTGCAACTTGAAGCCCTCCAGCTGCACCATCTTGCGGATAACGGCAATCTGCTGGAAGTCCTTCTCTCCGAAGTATGCACGGTCGGGCTCCACGAAGCCGAACAGCTTGCTCACAATCTGCGCCACCCCGTTGAAATGGCCGGGACGGTGCGCACCCTCCATCACCTCAGCCACCGCGCCAAGGTCGAACTGGCGGTTGTCGGGCTCTGGATAAACCTCCTCTACCGCAGGCATAAACACCACGTCGCATCCGGCAGCCTCCAGAAGCGCGCAGTCGCGCTCCTCTGTGCGTGGATATGTAGCCAAATCCTGCTTGTTGTTGAATTGTGTCGGGTTGACGAAAACGCTCACCACAACAATATCGTTCTCCTTGCGGGCACGGTCGACAAGCGACTTGTGTCCGGCATGCAACGCACCCATGGTCGGAACCAGACCGACCGTCTTATTTTCTTGCTTATACCCTGAAATTAAGGATTTTAACTCCGAAATAGTCTTTACAACTCTCATTTTGTTTCATTTTAAGCCGTGCAAAGGAAGTAAATATTTATTACATAGAAAAATGCAACACGCAATATTTTTCTATTTTTTTGCGTCCAGCCACGTTTCAAACGTCGATGCAATCTGTCAATTTTACGCTTTTTCACCTCTTTTAATCCCTTTTTTTGCCGTCAGAACGGCGTAAGACTTTCATATTCAAATATTTTTTACTACCTTTGCATTAGACAATTTATCATAAAAATATGAGCAAAGAGAAGGTATTGTTTGTTAATCAAGAGATTATGCCCTATATTCCGGAATCGGAAATGTCGAAAGCCGGGCTTGACCTGCCAAAGGGCATACAGGAAAGAGGCTATGAAGTGCGCACATTTATGCCTAAATACGGTTGTATCAACGAGCGTAGAAACCAACTGCACGAAGTGATCCGCCTGTCGGGCATGAACTTGATCATCGACGATACCGACCATCCGCTAATCATCAAAGTGGCAACCTTGCAGCCGGCGCGCATGCAGGTTTATTTCATCTACAACGAAGACTATTTCCAGCGCAATCCCGGAAAAGGACTTGAAACCGAAGAATCGCCCGAACTCAACGACGAGCGTTGCATATTCTTTGTGCGCGGCACAATAGAAACCGTAAAGAAACTGCGTTGGGAGGCAAGCATCGTGCATTGCCAGGGATGGCTGTCGGCACTGACTCCGCTCTACGTGAAGAAAGTGTATGCCGACGACCCTTCGTTCAGAGGCTCGAAAGTGGTATATTCACTCTACGGCTCTTCCTTCAACGGACAGCTCGACCCTCGCTTTGAAGAAAAACTGAGAATGGAAGGCTTCAGCGACGACGACCTGAAATCAATCGCCGGACGTCCTGTAGACTTCACCGCTCTTGCAAAACTGGCGCTCGCCCACTCCGACGGCGTGATTATCCACACAGAGACCGTCGCCCAGGAATTGCTCGACTTCATCGAAGAGAACAAGATTCCATGTCTTCCTTACGAAGGCAGTTTCGACGTGGACAAATATGCCGAATTCTACAAGACATTATAAAATCTACAATCAGAAATGCTTAAACTCATAAATTGGGTAGTGGCCACATTGGCGGTGCTGATCGTGGCAACAGCTTGCGACGAGAACAACGTCGGCACATCCATCCTCGACACAGAGGCAAGTATTGTTGTCGACTCCACATTCACCGTGGTGTGCTCCCCTGAAATAAACAATAAAATGACGCCGCGCTCGCTCACGCACCTGCTCGGCGCCATCAACGTGAAAGGATACGGAACTCTCGAATCCGACTTTGTGACCGAATTCATGCCGTCGAGCGAAATCGACACAGTCGGGGTTGGTCTCAACGACATCGACTCCGTGCGCCTTCTGCTCAAAGTGCCGATGGGACAATATGTCGGCGACTCCATCGTGCCGATGAAGGTTGACGTGTACAAGCTCCACAAAAGCCTTCCGTTCCCAATCTACAGCGACTTCGACACGAAGGATTATTATTACAAATCCGACCTGCTCGGCTCGCGCTCCTACTCAATGACATCCGTAAACCAGGACAGCATCCTGCTTGCTGAATACAACTCATCTACAGGCAACACCGACACATACTATCAAATAGCAGTGTCAATGCCAAAGTCGATAGGCACAGGATTGTATAACCTGTACACTACAAACCCTTCAGTGCTCAGAGACCCGGAATCGTTCAAGCAGTATTTCCCCGGCATCTACGCCACCACAAGCTACGGCAACGGACGCGTCACCAAAATCAGCTCAACGATGATGCGCGTCTACTACCGCAAGCACGGCACAAAAGACAACGGCAGCGACACGATCTACGAACGCTCGGCAAACTATCTCGGAACCGCCCCTGAAGTAGTGACCAACAACAACATCCGCTACACTCCGTCGGCAGAAATCAAAGCGATGGCCGACGCCGGCGAACCTGTCGTAGTGTCGCCAGCAGGCTACAACGTGAAAATCAACATGCCCGTCAACGACATCCTCAACCGCTTCACCAAGCTCGAGACGGAGGGACAGATTGTGCTCAACACCGTCACGCTCACCGTTCCGGTCACAGAGATAGCCAACAGCGCAGGCATCGCGCCGCCACAGTATATGCTTCTGGTGAAAGCGTCAGACAAAGACAAGTTTTTCGCCAACAGCACGCTGCCCGACAACAAGACGTCATTCTACACCGAATACAACAAGACGACAAAAACATACTCGTTTACCGGACTGCGTACATACGTCAAATCGGTGCTCGACGGCGAGTTTGCCGGCGAAGACGGAATCGAGGACTTCTACCTCATCCCCGTCGATGCCACATTCATCCAATCAAGAGACTACCTCGGCAACATCAAAAAAACGCTCACCGACATGATTCCGCAATTGTCGACACCGGCGATGGCTAAAATCGGCAAACCAAAAATCGTGGCAACATTCAGCAAAAAAAATTACAGCAAATAATTGCCGATTCAAATAAAAACGCTACCTTTGCAGCGTCTTTAACAGGAAGGCAAAACCAAGCCTGAATAGCTCAGTCGGTAGAGCATTTCATTCGTAACGAAAAGGTCAAGGGTTCGAGTCCCTTTTCAGGCTCCAGACGAAGTCGCCAACAAACAGGCGGCTTCGTTTTTTTCGTAAAAGTAAGGCTATAATGGTTAAGAATTTAAAAAACACGGATTTCAACGCCTTAGAATTGATTTTTTTATATACCTTTACTATATGAAAACTAACAACGAAGACATAAAGTCGACAACAGAAAGCGCCAGCAGCCGATGGACGGCGGCAAAAATTATGCGCGCAGTGTTTGGCATCATTATGATAATCATCTATTTTGGAATGGGTTACTTGATGCTCGCCAACTTTTTTGAGGTGCCGCGCTACGTGTCGCTGACCCTCGGAATCGTATTTATCGCATACGGAATTTTCCGCGGATACAGACAATACAAAGGCATCGACTACACATACAGACGAGACTGACAATGAAGACAACGTTAAAAAACATAATACTTCTGGCGGCTGTCGCCGCGCTTTCCGCCTGCGGCAACTCCAACAAAGAGCCGAAAGAAACGGAATTCAAATTGATGTGCGACGAATCGGTTGAAAACATAATCCGCCAGGAAGTGCAGGTTTACGAACTGAAATACCCCGACGTGCGCATCCACGCCCACTACGTCGACGAGAAAGCCATCGACGACTCAATCATGAATCTCACCCGCGGCGTATACATCACCGCAACAGAGATGACATACGAGCGCCGCAGATTTCTCGAAGCCAACCACCGCAACACATACTGCGTGCCCGTGGCTGTCGACGCAATAGCCGTAATCACCCACACCGGCAACGACATCGCCGAGCTCTCCATACAGCAACTCAGCGACATCCTCACCGGGAAAACCAAAAACTGGAACGAAATCTCACCGTCGAAACTCGGCGACATATCGGTGGTGTTCGACAACCAAAACTCAAGCACGGTGAAATACATGATGCAGAATGTCACCAACCGCAAGCCGTTCTGCAAAAACGTGTATGCCCAAAAGACCAACAAGGACGTTTTCGAGATGGTACGCACCCACAAGAACGCCATCGGAATAATCGGCGTCAGCTGGCTCAGCCGCGACCTCAACAACATTGCCATAGTGGCAAACTACTCGAAAAGCGAACTCAACGAAATGGAAACGGCAGCCGAAGTGAACCACGACATGTATTCCGAACAGACAGAAGCCGACTACAGTCAGGCGATAAAAGTGGTGCCGATACGCAAAAACGACTCGCCCTACGCCTACAAGCCGTATCAATACGACATCTACACCGGCAACTATCCTCTGTTCCGCACCATCTATGCCGTGTGCACCAGCCCGACGAGCAGCAAACAGCACGCATTCTGCCGTTTCATTACGAGCATCCCTGGACAGAAAGTGATACTCAACACAGGCGTAATGCCAGCCAACGTGCCGCCGCAACGCGCCGTAGTAATCGAAAATTAGAAATAAATTTCAAATAATTATAAACAGATTAACAACTTACAATGATGAAATTCAAATTTATTCTTTCAGCAGCTGTCCTCGCAGGAACCGCAGTCACCGGTTTCGCCGATGGATACCAAGATGGTGTTGAATACTACCAGGTTGGTCAGGGAGAAAACGCAAAGATCGTGCTCGACCAGACTATCAACGACCCGGAGACAAACAAAGCCGTAGCTTACTACTATCTTGGCAACATCGCCCTTAGCGAGGGCAACAAGACTCAAGCCTCAAAATATTTTGACCTCGGCATCCAGAACGACGCTCAATACGCCTTCAACTACATCGGCAAAGGAGCGGTAGCGCTCAAGGAAAACAACGCCAACGCAGCGAAGGACTTCTTCAAACAAGCCGACAAATTCGGCAAGAAAGAAGCTGCCAAAGTGAAAGTAGAAATCGCACGCACTTACTACAACACAGACTCTATCGTCTACAAAAAAGAATATCAGACATTCTTGAAGGACGCTAAGAAGAAAAACAAAAACGAAGGCAACATCTACCTCTTCGAGGGCGACATGCTTGCCAACCAAAAAGACTATGGCAACTCTGCCGGTTACTACGAAATGGCTATCAACTTCAACCCTGAAGACCCTATCGCTTACGTGAAGTATGCCAACACATATTTCCACATAGCTCCAGCTGTGGCTATTGAGAAATTGAAAACAATCGCCGACCAGAAGCCAAACTCTCTGCTCTCGCAGCGTGAGCTCGCCGAGAAATACTACGAGAACAACCAATGGACAAAAGCCGTTGAGCAGTACAAGAAGGTGATTGAGAACCCCAACCACTTCGAGAGCGACGAGTCGCGCTATGCCGTGCTTCTCTATTTCGCAAAAGACTACACTCAGTCAATCGAATGGGCAGAAAAACTTCTTGCAAAGAACTTCCGTCCGTTCTTGATGAAACGTATGCTCTTCCTCAACAAGGCTGAATTGGGCGAAATGGAAGACGCTGCAGCTGCCGCTCAGTCATTCTTCACTATGCCAGAAGACAAGACTTACACATTCACCGTCAACGACTACACTACATACGCTGACGTGTTGAAGAAACTCGGTCTCGACTCTTTGGCAGTAAACGCCTACGAGAAGGCTATCAAGGTGAACCCAAAACAGTACAGCTTGTACCAGCAGCTTAGTCTCGCTTGCATAAAGGCTGCTTCTGCCCATAATCCAGAGCCTTTCGTAAAGGCAGCCGAAGCATACCAGAAATTTATCGACGGTCAGGAATACGGCAAGGATTACGACCTCAACAACCTCCTCACCCTGCTTTCACGCTACACCAACGCTGCTGCGTTTGTCAAAGACCCGGAATTGAAGAAGGCTATGTTCGACAGAGGCATGGAAGTGTTCAAAGCCATCGACGAGAAAGCTGACAAGACTTCAAACTACGCTGTTGTGCTTCAACGCAAGGCAAGCTTGATGAACGGATACTACGGTGCAAACGTAAACGAGGAGTGCGCCAAGACTTATCAGGAAGCTCTCGACGCTATGGCAAAAGATGCCAACATGAGCGAGCAACTCAAGAACAGCATCGCTTATGAGGCAAACCTCTACATCGCAACATACGCTCAGGTGGCTGAAAACAATATGGCAAAGGCTAAGGAGCACTACGAAAAAGCATACACAGCCAAGCCTAACGACCAACTCCGCAAATTTATCGACGCTCAGTTCAAATAATTTTTCGGAACATACAATACTGAAAGAGTGCGAATTAATTATTCGCACTCTTTTTTTGCCTAAAAAAATGCCCAAAATAATTTGCAGTTTAAAATAAAGGTATTACCTTTGCACTACCAAAACGAAAGAAATTGTCCAGTGGTGTAATGGTAGCACTTCGGATTCTGGTTCCGCCTGTGAGGGTTCGAGTCCTTCCTGGACAACTTAAGAAAGCGTTCAACGAAAGTTGGACGTTTTTCTTTTATACACACAGCCATGCCCCCTCCACGGGTCAGTAGAAATTTAGTGGGGGTAAATTTCTACTGGCCCGAGAATAGACGTATCGCAGTTGCTTGTCTTCAAGCTCTTGCCAGCCGGTGGGGACTGTGAGATTTATCGAAATAGTTTCCATAGAAAAAGTGCTTTATCGTACTGCGAAAGTACGGTAAAGCACTCTATGCGGAAAAGACAAGGATTTATCTTCGTGTTAGAATCCATGTATCGCAATCAAATTCAAATTTGATTGTATTATGGTCTTTTGACATTTCAATTGGCACCGTTCTTTCGTAATCATAACTAACTATATGACCTTTGCTACCATATTTACCGCTTAGTGTCAGCATATTGCCTTTAACAGAATAAGATCCAGTAAAGTAATATTCGCCAACGTTTTTGTAGTGCGTCCACCAAATCTGCAAAGAATTGTCGCTCCAATAAATTGTTATGAGCTCATCACGAATTCCAGTATAATCTTTGAAAACCCCCTTCCAAGTACCTTTAAGGAGATTTGGTGTTATTGTAACTTTTGATGTGGGAATATCGGGCTCGTCGTTATCATCGCCTCCGCAGGAGGTGAATGTTAGACTGAGTGTTGCGACGAGCAGCAACATCAGACACTTCTTGAGTTTATCCATTTGTTTTAATTGGTGTCGCCTCCATTCCTGATTTGACATTTAATTGTGATACGAAAAAAGCGTGGAATGATTTCTTGTTTATCCCTAAGGAGGCATCGCCAAACGCCTAACACGAAATAAACAGTCTACTCCCACGCCTAATCGGATATCGATACCCCTTGTCGGGGAGTGGATATGCGACAAGCATGAGCGTTTTATTGACTGCTCTATCCTTCGTGTTTTGAAATTGGCGATTTCCTTAGGAGGATTTAGCAAAAAACGCTTTTATATGTCCGCATAGTTGCCTATGCTTCGCAAAATTACAAAATATTTTTGGATTGACTACTATGATTCAACGAGTTTTTTAATGCTCAGAAGATCGCAAATTGCCGGTGTCTTGCACAAGGAGGGTATTCATATTGCAATACAGACCATCTACAACCACGTGCATGCAGACACCAGCGGACGTCTTGCGAAACATATGCCGCATGAGCTGAAGTATACCAGGAGAGTCAGGGCGACACGCCCCACCAAGGCCACGAACATAGCTAATCGCACAAGCATCCACGACCGCCCCAAGGAGGCGGACGGCACACGCTTCGGCGATTGGGAGATGGACACCATCGTGGATTCTTACGGCCACGCCATTGTCACGCTTACGGAACGTTCAACCACTTCATTCTGATGGAGAGACTGAAGTGCGGACGCAAGGCTGTGCCTACGGCGAAAGTCGTGGCCAGGCTGCTTTTCCCGTACAGGGAGTTCGTTCACACGATAACCACGGACAACGGCTGCGAATTCGCCGCACACCTTGAGATCACACGTATGCTAAGTCGAGGTGGGCGCGAAAGAGGTAAGGTATACTTCGCAGACTCATACTGCTCTTGGCAGAAGGGTGCTATCGAGAACGCGAACAAACTCATCCGAAAGTATATCCCCAAAAAGGCTAACTTTGACGACTTCTCAGACAGCAAAATCATGAAGATTCAAAAGAAAATCAACCGCAGACCGAGAGAGAAAATAAACTTCGACTCCCCGAAAGATAGATTCTTTAAACACTTTTACTAATTTTGCACTTGCTGTTGGACTCTACATGCCCCCTCCACCGTCGATTTTCCAAATGATTTTCTTTTCTTTTCGCACCGCTTGCACTATCTTTGCATAAGATAGGCGGCGTCTCGGCCTAAAGATCAAACAGCGTTTGTCTTTCCGCTCTCGACTTGCACTATCTTTGCATACATACAATAAAAGGAAAAGAAACAATGAGCAAATATAACATTTTCAGATTTGCATGCGTAGTGCTGCTGTGGCTTGCACTGTGCTACATATTAATCACCAGGAGTCAGGTTGTCGACTTCCGTGTTGTCTTCGCCATCATTGCCTCCGGCATAGTTATATTCGTTCCTATTTATAAGAAATACAAACGTGGAAAAGAAAACTGATACATATCCGCTGCTGTCGAAAATAAATTCGCCTGCAGACCTGCGCAGACTGCCGGTGACAGAGTTGCCAGCCGTATGCCGGGAGTTGCGGTCGTTTCTAATCGACTCGCTGTCGGACAACCCAGGACACTTTGCATCGAGCATGGGCGCTGTGGAAATCACCGTTGCACTCCACTACGTGTTCGACACCCCTTACGACCGCGTCGTGTGGGACGTTGGACACCAAGCCTACAGCCATAAGATTCTTACCGGCCGCCGCGATGCGTTTGCCACAAACCGCAAAATGGGAGGTCTGAGCGGATTTCCGAATCCTGAGGAGAGTGAATACGACAGCTTCATTGCCGGCCACGCCTCCAATTCAATATCCGCGGCTCTCGGCATGGCGATAGCGTCGCGCATCAAGGGCGAGCCTCGCCGCAATGTAATTGCCGTGATTGGCGACGCCTCAATAGCCGGAGGCTTGGCGTTTGAGGG
>ENA-OPLB01000361-OPLB01000361.1-human-gut-metagenome-genome-assembly--contig:-NODE-361-length-10485-cov-2.021860_pt1 | contig 10485 bp, 8 predicted proteins | sample MGYA00241787_ERZ501701 | MGnify/ENA primary metagenome ERZ501701 (study PRJEB25962, sample SAMEA2042372) | human gut metagenome | biome: human gut; feature: human-associated habitat; material: faeces...
TTGTGCTCTACCAACTGAGCTATTTCCGCAAATTGCAAATAATCAGTTATTTACAAGCGTTAAAATAGCTGTTTTATACCTTAAAAATCGGTCTGTAACACACTCTGTATCACATTTTCTTGCTTGCAAATTGTTTGTAATTTGCAGATTCTTAATTTGTTAGGTAAAATTTCATTCCTTGTGCTACATAAAGCATTTAACACGTGTCATTCATAAGCAATTATGTTATTAGTTGATAGAGAATTAAGCGTATTCATTTATTGGATTTCTCTGCAACCGACCCCAACCTCGGTTCAGAAAAAAAGAGGAAATTTCTTTCCTCTCTCCTTTTAAGAATGTTGTGTTGCTTTTGTTTTATCTGCAATTTGTAATAGTTTTTCTGAAATATATTCAGGAGTAACCATTAAAAGCAATGAGGTCGCTATATCTGATTTTCGAATATCAATATCGTTTTTAGCAAGGTCGTTTTGGAATAACTTTTTGATAATATCTGTTGTTTTATTGATAAATACAGTGTTAATATTCAAGATTTGGCCTTTTTCAAAAGGAGGAGTATTATATGCAATATTAGACATACAAAGTCCGTGGACAAATTCAGACATATAGCCAGATATGAATTGAGATACACTATTTTTAATTCCTGCTTGTTGATATAATTCCAGCCATGAAAATCTATTTCCCTTTATCGTATTATTTAACTTTTTGTATTTCCAATTACGCCTTTGGATGATATTTTCCATATCAACATTACATAATGGATTATTTCTAATCTTTTTCAATAATTGATCTTTTGCCTTTAGATCACTCTGCATAGTTGTTTCAATTTGTTGGGCCAGTTGATCTATTTCAGTTTGTTCAATATAATTGAGATCAAAAGTCAAGGATGGAAATTTGCGTAGTTCCTTTATTCTATTTTCAACCCCATCTAAAACATACAAGTAATGTCTTAATTCTCTTTCTTCTATCGTTTTAGAGTTAATATGGATGAAATGTAATATAGTATAGTTATCGACAATCATTCGACTAAGTGTAACCAAAGATGAAACATCTATCCTATCTTCACATAGTAGATGAATTGACTGCCAAGAATCCAACATTTTCCTAATAGCGAATAATATGTAGCTATTCAGATCACTTATATACGGAGACTTATATATCTTTTGCAATTCATTAGAGATATAATCTAATTCGCAATAGGCAAGTTCAAATAAACCCTCATCATCTATCCCCATTTTACCCATGAGGTCTTTATATACTAATCCCATATTTCTTAATTATATCTATATAAACTGCTCTAAATATTTCTCGTTAAAACCCGTGAGTGGAAATTTGAATACGTTCTGTTTGCCCTCCTTTGTCGTATAGTCGAATATGACCGTATCACTCTTTATATGGGCTTCAAAGAGATTAAGCATACAATTGGACTTGGGAATATCTACCATGTTGGGCAATACAATGGCGAGACAACCCTCCTCTACGGCTTTTGGATTTAGCAGATAGGAGAATCCTACCATATAACGACCTCGTTTCTGAAAACAGATGGTCATATCTTTCGTAGGGTCGATGTCGAGTTCAAAGATATAGTGAAACTCTCGTGGTGTGGGGTCATCAGTTCTACGTCCTACGAATAGACAGACGCCGTAAATATTATCATAAGATACCCCTTTGGAGATATACGATATTTGAACATCGTCGATAGTCTCTGTCCCCGTTTTTCAATTAATACTTGGTGTTTTTCTTTTCATTTTAGCTAAAATTTATATTGTGATTAAATCTTTGATTATGATGTAAATATACGAAAAATTTATGAAATATGCAAGTAATATAAAAGGACAGACTTGGAAAGAATGATCTTCCCAAGTCTGCCTAAAACATAACCTATATTACATTTCCGTTATGGTCGTAAATTTGGACCACCTATCTGCACTTTGATATGTAACAGCACAACCTGCAGGAACGACTAATTTCAAGTATTTACTATTTCCGCTATCAAAATTAAAAGTTGAGTATAATATTCGTCCTTAGTGTAAGTAAGTATTGGCGGAATCTCTGTACCAAGTTTTATTGTAAATGATATTTGAGAATTCCACCTATTTCGGTAATTGAAAGCATAATTTCCAATAGTTTTTATTTGGGTACAATTAGAAGCATCAAACAATGTTAGGTTATCACAATTAGTAAAAGCCCCATATACTGTATTGCCACCATCTTTATACCCATCCTTAATAGTTATAAGTTTGGAGCCCTCTTCAAATGACACTATTTCCAATGAAGAACAATCATGAAAAGCCCCACTTCCAATAGTTGTTACACTTGCAGGAATTTCGATTTTAGTTAATGACGTACATTCTAAAAACGCACCATACGAAGTAACACGATTACCACTATCTTTTACGCAATCGCCAGTAATCGAAGTTAATCGAGAACCTTTCTCAAAAGTTACATTCACCAATCCAGTACATCTACGAAAAATTCTTTCTCCAATCGTTTCTACACTTGAGGGGATTTCAATCGCTGTCAAAAGCAGAATTCCCTATAGCTTTTAGGTTTGAATTTTTCTCAAAAGTTATAACCGTAAGAGAGTGACAATCCGCAAATGCACCATCTTCAATAAGTTCAATACTTGCAGGAATCTCAATTGCAGTCAATGAGTTAAGGTTCGCAAATACGCTTTGGGGGATGATTTTTAATTTTGCCCCTTTCTCAAATGCAATTCGCTTTAATTGAGAACAGCCACTAAAAGTTGTAGAACTAATAGTTTCTACATTTGCAGGAATCGTAACTCTCCAAAGATTGGAACAGCCGCTAAATGTATCATCAAGGACTGTCAATCCAGTAAAATGTTGCAATTCATTAAAAAATTGAATTTCTGCATTCCCCTTAAATGTAGTGCTAAGTGTTGTAACCGCGGCGGCTTCTTTATAGGATAATTCGTGGTCGCCATCCGTGTCCCAAATAGCTACACACAATTTCTTGACATTTTCATCTTCAAATTGAATGACATTCGGGTCTATTGTTTGTCCCGTTTTTGAAATTGTTATAACCGTTCCATCTGCCAGTTCAAAATAAACATTGTTCTCGTCCTGCGTGATTTTAATGCTATCTGCATCCTTGCCATCCTCTCCCGTAGCTTTGCCTAATTGCGTCCAATTCGTTCCGTTGTCATAGGAAATCCACCAATAGCCCTCTCGAATTTCGAGTTTTGGCGTAACACCGTCTGAACCATCCGTGCCATTATTACCGTCTGTCCCTTGTGCTTTTATCTTCTGTCCGTCCACAACGATAAACTCTCCGTCCAACGTCCAATAATAGATGCCGTCCGTGTCTTTCTTCACTCCGATAACGGGAGTGTTTCCATCAACACCATCCGCACCGTCCTTGCCGTTGTAAATCACAATCGGGTTGCTCTTGGCGAACTTAATTGTATAGCCTACCACCTTGCCGTTCTCGGTCAGCGGGTCTACACTTGTGATATAATCGTTGTTTTGGAGTGCTGTTACAATCGTCTGTAAGGCTGAAAGGTTGGTATTCGTTTCGTTGCAAAGACGCTGTAAGGCTTCAAAAGCAGACCATGTAGGCAGTTTGATTTGCGTACCGTCAGCCAATGTAAAGATTACATAGTCGGTGCTGGTTTTATAATCCACGCCCGAAAACATGGAATCGCCACCAATGCCATCTTCACCTGTTGCTTTACCTAACTGCGTCCAATTTGCTCCGTTATCATAGGAAACAAACCAATAATCGTTTTCGATTTTGAATTGCGGGGTCGTGCCGTTGGTTCCATTTGTGCCGTCTTTACCCTCGGCTTGGATTTTTCCACCATCGACCATGATAAATTCACCGTTCAACGTCCAATAATAGACACCATCAGTATCTTTCTTTACGCTGATAGTGGGTGTTATCCCATCTTCACCGTCTTGTCCGTCTTTACCGTGGTAGATGGTAATAGGGTTACCTTTGCTGAAAGTAATTGTATAGCCGATTTCTTTGCCGTCTTTCATAAGAGGTGTAGTCCCCGTAACATAGACGTTGTTTTGTAATGCTGTTACGATAGTCTGCAACGATGAAATATTTGTGTTCATCTGCTTGCAGAGTTCCTCTAATTTTGCGACACGGTTTTCCAATCCGTGAACGCTGTTCCAAAGGTCATCATCATCGTATTTACACGATGTGAGCGCAACCACCGCAAATAATGCGGCAAAGGCCAATAGTTTTTTCATAGTAAGATTTATTTAAGTTGAACAAGTGTTTCAAATCTTACTATCCGTCCCTCGATAGTGGCTTATGTGCAAAAGAAAGCGCAGGACTGAAAGCCTATTATAGTTAAGCGGGTTCTGACAAAACCTTGACAATATAATAAGCAACAGCCCCACGCCTATCCGTAAGGATATGACGCGGTAGATGTTCGCCTATTCTCTTGTCTTTTGAACTGTCAGATTCGCTTAACGAGAACAAGCTACACTTTCCGTGTATTCAATATGTTACTGCAAAAGTAGCATATTCGGCGGAAATTGCAAAACATCTTGCCCTTTCGGGTGCTGTTGCCGTATTTAATTGTGCAAAGTTCTTGAAAACAAAGTTTCTATCCAATAGCAGGGAGTATGGAATCGAAACTTTGTTAGTTGTAAGTTGGGTTAATCGTCCCCGCAGATTTCTTGTATTACGCCGTCCATGTAAATCGCCTGTCCGCTCGTCAGCCGTCCCCACCAACGACACCCTAATTCGTCGATGATGATTTCGCCCTGCTCTTTCAGTCGTTCGGCCAGCCACGGAGTAACAAGCCACCATTCCAACACCTCGTCCCCGTTAAAGGGATAGATATATTCTTCGTCGATTTTTCCTGCTTGGATTAACTCCTCGATAACCGTGCTTTGTCCCCATAAAACATGGATGTCCGTAATCCGTTTGGCTCTCTCTTGTGTTTCGTACATAGCGATTAAGTTTTATTCTTCGGTTATTAGTAGTAATCCAACTTCATGTAATATCAATAATTCTATGCTGTTATGTGGTTTCGGGCATAAATAGGGGGTGGTCTGTTTTATGTGGAATCCTATTATATGTAATGGATAAAAATTCGGTTTTCCATCTGAAAAGGGGGAGGGGTGAAAAATAGGGATTGTCCGCTCGGTCGGGGTATCAAAGCAAAACGCCCCGACTATAAAATCGGAGCGTCTGAACGAAAGTATATTATGTGAGTAGAAAAGATTGTGAATGTAGCTTGTTTGCCTTTATCGGGTCTTGGGTGCATAGCACCTTAACGAAATAAGCCAGCGACACGGATTCGGGAATCATCTTGCACCGTTCATTAAGGGCATAAGTAACCGACAGCGGATTATCGGCCGACAGATTCGTAATGTTGTATTTAGTAAGAATCCGATTCATTGCCCGTTCATTTCATTGTGGCGGATTCGTTCCCTTTGTCATGCAGAATCGGCATATTTCATTATAGACGGCGTGTGCCGTGTCTTTCTGCGGCGGGTTTATAAAGCAATCATCCGTTATTTCGTAGCCGTTCGGCAGGGCCTTAATCAGACCTAATCCGTTACTCTCTTTAATAAGAGCGGAAACCGTATTACGATTCATTCCGACAGCATCGGCAATCTGTCCGATATTTCAAAGGAGGATAGAATTCGTATTATTAAGACATATAGCCTTTAATAAGAGCAGAAAGCCCGCAATTTTCGGCGGGTGGCTCTTTGTAAAGAATCGGTTATCCACGAAATAGAAATCCGTTTGGGGATTGGCTATATAATAGGAATTACGGCGTTTGCATCCGTCGATTATGCGGGTTGTAACCTGCATTGCTCCGCACTCCTTTAATCGTTGGACAGACCGTTTGACGGTACGGATATTTACTCCCGTTATTTGGGACAGCCTTTCTTCCGTTATATGGCTTGTCTGTGTCTTGTAGTCCGATTTGCATTTAATCGTTGCTCAAACGTAAATGTCGGTCGGTTTGCCGTTGCCCGTCTGAAGCTGGCAAATTGATTTTGGAATCGTTGTATAATTCATCGTTAGCGACGTAATTAGTAAATAGTATTTCTTTTGTTTTTAATAATTTCCGAAAGCAGGCGGAGCCTAATGCGGCTTTGGCGGCTTTTCGGTTGTCGAATCATTTGTTTTGCGTTACATAGTACAGCATAGTCTGAAAATCGGGTTTGAGGCTCTTCAGAGCCGAGAGCCTAAATTAGGTGTTGGTTGGGTAGGTAGTGGTATAAGTGCCACTTTTGAGCACGAAGCAGGGGACAGATTTAGGCATCGCCCTTATCCCTCTTGCTGGCTTCTGTAAAGGTACAGAGGTTATTTTCAGCAAACAAATGAATCGGGGAATTCTTTATCGGGAGCCGAAATGAGGGCTTTTCAGCGAAATTCGCTAAATTTGGAAATAAAATAATTTGGATTATGAGTATTAGAACCGACGATTTAGGATTTGTCTTTTATGAAGCCGACGAACAAGAAGAAAAAGAGTTGGAATATGTATATGCGATTACCGATTCTTGGAATTATATGGGTGATGAAGTCATAGACACTTTCCCACGCAGATTTTGGGATAGGGTCTGTCAGGAGAAGATAAAAGCCCCGTTTACAAAAGAAATGTTTTTGCAGGAAACGGATATTATAGCGACAATTAAAGGCTTTGGATTGGACGTAAATAAATTTTGGTGGGCTGTGCTGTTTGTTTATGATTGGTCGATTGAAAAGTTTACCAAATGTTTTTGGGTTAAACTCCCGCCAAAATCATTAACCAAAATATTAGACTATATCGGAGATTCAAAAGATTTTGAGATTACATTCCGAGTAAAGGGTAAAAAGAGCCGCGAAGCAGACCCAAATGTAAAAGCAGCAGTTATGTATGGATTAAGGCAAAAACTCAAAGAGTGGAAAGACAAGGAGTTTTACCGCATAATAGATCATTCTACCTACACAACGACATTCACAAATTCATCCTATTATATGTGCTTTGCAGCGGATAAGTTCAAACATCTGTTCGATGCTTTGAAATTGCCGAATCGAGGTGCGGCGAATGAACACAGATGCGATAAAGAGGTATCTTATAATAAAATGTTGCTTATTTCCCGTCTGTTCTATTTTATGCGGCTGACACGAAATGTAAACTTTAAGGATAGCGATGAATCGCTGAAAGGAGTGCTGAAAACCTATGCAAACAAGCTGCCGCATACTGAATCCGCTATCTATGGATTTTAGGGAGTAGGAAATGGGCTGTTTTTTACTCCCTGCAAAGGGTCGCTGGCAAATAGTACTTTTGCAGTGTCGAAAGGGATAACCCCGACGACCTGCAAACACTTGGGCAAGGGATGCAGCATAATTTAAGCCTCTCCCTAACAAGGAGTAAGAAATATTATGAAAAACTTAAATGTTTTTGAAATTTTCAAATCTTCTCAATTTGCTTTTATCAAAGGCAATCGTCCTACCGATGAAAAAGCGATTAAGGCAAAAAAGGATTCTCTTGCCGAATATGGGATGTTGTGTCCCATTACGGCGGTGAACGGTAAAGCCATCATAGCATCGGGCGGTCACCTGACCGATTTGGACGGCAACGATATTGCCGATGAACATGCAAAGGATTATTACGCTGTTTTGGACGGTCAGCACCGTCTGAAAGCCTACCTTGAATTAGGCTTGCCGCTTGAAGATTTGGTGGTCATTGAGCCGCTGAATAAAGGGGTTGCCATTGCATTGCTCATTGCCGAAATGAACATTTGCACGAAAACGTGGAAAGGTTCCGACTACATGGCAGCCCCCGCAATGGCCATTAAGGAAACAAATGCGGCCTTTGATTTTGCTATGGAATTGCAACGACGCAATTTCCCGCTTTCGACAATCTCGTTTTGGGCGTGTGGCAACAACAAACTCAAAGCCAAAGATTTGGTGGCAAGTCTTAAAACCCGTGAAATGCCCCAATGTCTGCAAGAGGCTGACGGGTGGTGTGCCAAGAGCCGCAAATGGTTTGAAGCGGCAAGTGAAAAATTCACGGCTAAATTCCTCGCCAAAAAGTATTTGATTACATTCATCCAAGACGGTTATAATGCTGCCGATGACGCATCCGCCTACACTTCTGAAATGGAAGAAAAATTAAAGAATCTTACCCAATGGCAGGCGGATAAAATCCAAAATGCCCGCAAAACCTCTACGCAGACACAAGAACAGATAATCCTTGATCTGTTACGGGAACATCTTTAATTGTTCGGTCGTTTAACCGAACCGAAAAGGGGACGATTGCCATTACAGCAATCGCCCTCTTTTTTCATTCCGTTATCGGGATCTCGTATTCTTCGACGGGCATGGCCTTGAAAAATTCGTCGAACGTGTAGCGCAAATTCATTGGCTGGGCTGAATAGGGATTATCCTTGTCGGTTCGTAAGGACGGAACGATAATTTGTTTCCGTTCCATGTCGCCTTTGAACGTATCGGGCAAAAGGTAGGTTCCGCCGTTTCGGTGCTTTTTAATCAGCACGTAACGTGTCATGCCGTTCTTAAAGATTATTTCCAAAATGCCACGCATGGCAGAGAGGGAATGATAGACGGCTTTTTGCAATTTTTCCTTGTATAAGGCCGACTGCTCCATTTTGCTAAAATCTTTCTGCTCCACATTCCGTTTTATTTCGGCATCGTTTTCGGCTATCTGTCCGTTCAGTTCGGAAATTTCCTGCTCGGTTTGCTTGATTTGTTTGCAAAGCACGTTATAATCGGTTTCCAATTCATTGATAAGGTCATCATTATTCAGTTTCTTGATTTTGGCAATCAACGATGCCGATTGCGTTTTCAGTTCATCGACGCTATTGACTTTTCGGGTGATTGTTTCCCGAATCTGCTTGTTTATCCCCTGCAATTCATTTGCCCGCTGGGTATTGAAGCGCTTGTATTCCTCGGTGTGCAAGGTTTCCTTTACACAAGTCCAAACGGACGATAGGATATAAGCGCATTTGACGCCGTAATTTTCGCATTTCTGTTTGTCGTTATAAGCACTTGAACAACGATAGATTAGATAGCTGTTGTGGTTGGGTTTCATGTAAAGACCGCATCCACACGGGCAAAACAGCAAACCTTTCAGCGGATTATAGTATTTCGGAGCATTGCTTTGAAACAGGCTGTTTTCACGCATCTGTTTGTTGGCCTTGTCGAAATCTTCGGGCGTGATGATTTGCAGTTCGGGAATTTGGCCGTACAATTTTCCCCGTCGGTATATCTCCCCTTTGTATTTGGGATTGCGGATAATGCGGCAGATGCCCGAATAAGAGAGTTTGTAAGGGTATAATTTATTGTAAACCCTTACAGTCTGCCGTATCGTATTGCCGTCGATTAGCTGCTGAAAAAGGTATTTTACCGCTTCGGCTTCTTTGGCATCGACGACAAGCAGGTTTTTAGGCGTTTGGTTCAGTTTGTAATCGGGATTGTGAATGACTTTGTAGCCGAAAGGAACCGTACCGCCTGCAAACATATTGCTAAACTCGGCCAGTTTGGAGCGTAAACCCGTCTGCATCCGACCTGCAATCTTGTAGCGTTCGTCGGCACTTGCTTTGGCTTCTACTGACAGCGTAATGATGTCGTAAAGGGATAAAATAGTTCCAGCCTTATAAATGCGGTCTTGCTTATCCAAAAACAGAATATCGACACCTTGTTTCAAAAGTTCGTTTATCGTTGAAAGAACGGATAAAATATCATCTTCACGCGATAAACGGGAGAGTTCCGACACGATAATCATATCGGCGACCGCATCGTCCACATCTAAAAGTTCATTTAGACTTTTCCTGTCCTTTCTGGCTCCCGAAATTTTCTCTTGAATGATTTTGATTAGATGATAATTTCGGTCGCTACAATAGGCCGTAATAAGTTCAATTTGACGGGTAATGTCTTGTGCCTCCGTCGAAACACGGGCGTAACCGACTACTCTTTTCGATTTTTCCATAACGCTGTCAATCAATCTTTAGCGCAAATTTAACGTTTTTTTGTTAATCTGCGACAAAATTGATTACTATATGTACAAAGATGCGATGGAGGCCAATTCGCCCGTCGTGCGGGAGAACTGTTGGGAGTGGTACACCTCGGTCGTGAAGACCCGTATGCACAACTTCTCCGGCGAGTTGATCGTCTTCACGCGCTGGCACGAGGAGGATTTGATCGGCACGCTCTGCCGCCGGGAGCCTTTCGTCGAGTTCACCGACTGGGCGCAGCTCGATACGCTGCCGCCCGATACCTGGCTCTATTTGAACTTCGAAGCTCTCAAAACGCGTCCTCCGTCGCCGGTCGATCCCCGTGAACCGGGCGAAGCGCTCTGGGAGGAGCTTCACGGCGCGGAATTGCTGCGTGGTAAGCGGCGGCTCGATCCCGTGCGGTTCGAGTGTATGTATCAGGGGCGTCCTTCGGTGCGCGAAGGGCTGCTCTACGGGGATAATTTCCTGACTTACGAGGAGCTGCCCCGCGACATCGTGCGCCGGGCGAACTATACCGATACGGCCGATACGG
>ENA-OPLB01000364-OPLB01000364.1-human-gut-metagenome-genome-assembly--contig:-NODE-364-length-10462-cov-1.924954_pt1 | contig 10462 bp, 7 predicted proteins | sample MGYA00241787_ERZ501701 | MGnify/ENA primary metagenome ERZ501701 (study PRJEB25962, sample SAMEA2042372) | human gut metagenome | biome: human gut; feature: human-associated habitat; material: faeces...
CCCCAGCCTCTTCTGATTTCAGCAACTCTTATCCTACGCCTACAGTGGCTCCGGTGGCTCCGTTGCTGAAGACAAAATGGGGACAGGGCGCTCCGTTCAACCGCAAATGCCCGAAATACAACGGCAATCCTATGCTCACGGGCTGCACCGCCACCGCGATGGCTCAGATTCTTAACTACTACAAGTCGAACTCTAAGGGCTATGATGTGTTGGAATATGTCAACGAGGGTGTTGGCAACAAGGAAATCTCTGTTGATTTCACAAAAATAAGTTACGACTGGGCCAATATGCTCGATGTTTATGAGGACGGCTCCTATACCGACGCACAGGCCGACGCCGTGGCGCAGCTGATGTATGAGGCAGGAGTGTCGTGCAAGGCGAAATACGATGTGACATGGTCGGGGTCGGGTGCGACGAGCGCCGCTATCCCATACGTTGGCTTCAACCGCTATTACGACTACAATTGCGAGATTTGGGTGCGCGAATATGTTCCCACAAAGCTTTGGATGACTGTCATACAGGAAGAGCTTACGGCCGGACGTCCGATACTTTATTCCGGATACAACGGTGCTTCGGGCCATGCCTTCGTGATTGACGGCATCGACGCCGAGAACAATGTGCATATCAACTGGGGATGGAGCGGCGATGCCGACGGCTATTACGACGTGACCTACTGCAAGGCTCCCGACGAGACTCGAGGCTATTATTGTCAGCAACAGATGCTCGTGGGGCTGCGTCCGCGCACGGCAGCCGACGCTCCGTATGCGGAGGGCATAAAGCTGATAGGCTTCAACCAGGGCAACAGCTACGGGACAGTCACGACCAACTACTATGAGTCAGACAAGAGCTATACGTTCACGATTGGACTGATGCAGAACGGCGTGACAAAATATATCCGTAAGGATTACGAATATGACAAGTTGGGTTGCTATCCTTATATGAACAGCGGTAAAGAGTACGGAGACTGGACCGACGCTGCCGGCAAGGAAAACCCGACATTTGCCGACGGCGACTATGAGCTGACGCTCTATTACAAGGAGCGCGACACGGAGAATCCGTGGACGGCGCTGCCTGCCCGCGAGGGTATGCGCACAATAATGAATCTAAATGGCGGCGAATGGACATGCACGGCTCCGATGCTTGAAAAGTATTCCGTTCAGTCGGGAAAAATTCTTTCCATAGAGCCGGCGGCAGAACTCATAGGCAAGGCTCCGCTTTATCTTACGGTAGCCGTACAGGACGATTCGCATCGTCTTCCCGGCGTAAAGAGAGCGCTTGGTTTTACATTTACCGACACGGAGACAGGAGCTGTCTACGAAGCCGGTGGCAGCATATATACGTTTGACGGATATTATTCCGACCTTCTGGAGCAGAAGACGTTTTGCATAAGTGCAACGAATGAAAAGGGATTTATGTTGCCTGGCGGGACATATAAAGTCGGGGTAAAGAACGACAACAGCAGTGAATATACGTACGCCGAGGAGTTTCAAATTGATGTGAAGCCGGCGGTGGATTATCCGATTCTCGACAGCGCCAAGGATTTGTATTCCGAAAAGAGCACTACGTATTATTGGGGTTCTAAAGTGTGGCTGTGGAACAGGGCAGCAAGAAATTCGGTCAACAAGATGGACGGCAATGTCAATATGAGCGTCTATGCAAAGTCGGTCGAGACAGGCGAGGAGGTGCGCCTCTGCACGTTTGCCGATGTGCCGGTGCCGTCTGACGATAAATATTATTTCTATGTGCCCAACAGCCTCTATCCGTTGGAGGGCGCTTACGAACTGTCGATGCGCTACGCCACTCTCGACGGCGAGCGCGGTTTGCTCAACCCGGATGCGGAGAGACAGATAATCACGATTCTGCCTACGGAATATGCCGACATACCCAAAATAGCAGCAACCGAGACGCAGCTGCCAAATTCGGAATATCTGCCGAAAGGCGAGCAGCAGACGCTCAACGTGCCGATGACCAACACTGCGATGGCTGATTTCAAGGGGGCTGTCAAGGCTTCGTTCTACTGTGAGAAGAGTGGAAAATATATTGAAGTGGAGATTCCTGACGTGACAATCAAGGCAGGCGAGAGCGCGACGGTAGCGGTGCCTGTCACATTCCCCGAGAATGGTGTCTATACAATGCAGATGAACGCCACTTCGCAGCAGCCGGTAGGAGCCGAGAAGGTGGGCACAACGTATGTGACTGCGCCTAACGGCTCGCCGCTGGGCTATCGCATCGGTGTCGGAGAGTCGTCGGTGTCGGCAGTCAAGGGCGTTTCGCTCCGCGTATATCCTAATCCGGCGACAGAGTCGTTCAGAATCCTTGGATTGGAAGAGACGTCGGGCGTGACGGTGATGTCGGCTACAGGAGCAGTGGTTGTCAGCACGACAGCCGACAAAGACCAAAGCATTGACGTCAGCGGTCTGCCTACAGGAGTTTACTTCGTGAAGGCAGGACAAAATGTGCTGAAGTTTGTGAAGCGATAATATCGTTGAAAACAGAAACAAAATCGGGCAGACCAAAGTCTGCCCGATTTTGTTTCTGCGGTGGGTTGTTGAGGCCGCTGCTATTCGGTTACGAACAGAGGTGTCGACAGATAGCGCTCGCCGGTGTCGGGGAGCAGCACTACGATTGTCTTTCCTTCGTTTTCGGGCTGCTTGGCGAGTTTCAAAGCTGCAGAGAATGCAGCTCCTGAAGATATGCCCACGAGCAGACCTTCCTGTTTAGCCAACTGGCGCGCACCGCTGAAAGCGTCTTCGTTTGAGACGGGGATGACGGTGTCGATGGCGTCGCTGTGATAGTTTTTGGGTTTGAAACCGGCGCCGATGCCCTGGATTTTGTGAGGGCCCGGCTTGCCGCCCGACAGCACCGGCGACGATCCTGGCTCCACAGCCACAGCTTTCACCTCCGGCTTGTGGGCTTTCAGAGCCTCTGCCACGCCGCTTACGGTGCCGCCTGTTCCTACTCCGGCAACGAAGATGTCGACCTCTCCGTCGGTGTCCGTCCAGATTTCCTCGCCCGTTGAGCGTCGGTGCGCTGCGGGGTTGGCATCGTTCTCAAATTGTTGAAGTATCACCGATCCGGGGTTGGCATTGCGCAGCTCCTCGGCTTTCTTGATGGCGCCGTTCATTCCGTCAGCGCCCGGAGTCAGCACCAGGGTTGCACCAAGGGCGCGCAGCAGCTTTTTGCGCTCGTCGCTCATCGTCTCGGGCATTGTCAGTGTCAGTCGATAACCTTTCACCGAAGCCACCCATGCCAATCCGATGCCAGTGTTGCCGCTTGTAGGCTCGATAATCTGAGCACCAGGCTTGAGCGATCCGTCGGCCTCAGCCGCCTCGATCATAGCCAGCGCGATACGGTCTTTTACGCTGCCGCCGGGGTTGAAATATTCCACTTTAGCCACCAGACGGGCTTTCAAGTTTTCCGCTTTTTCCACGTGTCCAAGTTCAACGAGGGGAGTGTGTCCCACCAACTTGGTCAAATCTTCATAAATCTTAGCCATTGAAATGGATTTTTATTGTTTCCATCGGCAAAGTTATGAATTATCATACGAAAAACGGTAGAAAATTATTCCGAAAAGGATGTGCCGGTTTAGATAAATTTTCTTGTTGAAAAAAGAGTGTTGTCAGAAATTGTATCCGATGTTTACGCTCCAAGAGCAGTTGCGCAGGCGGTAGTCGGCGCCTCCGTCGAAGTCCTTGGCATTGTTTTTAACGCTGCGTTGGTAATATACGCTGATTGTGTAGTGGCTGAAAAACGCCAGACCCGTTCCCACTTTCAAGCCGGCGTCGAAGCGGTTGACGGCAAGGAAGTCTTTCGGGTCGGCTTTGAAATATTTTTGATTGCTGATGTTGTGGTCAAACACCAGTTGTCCGTCCTCCTCACCGAATGCAATGTAGGAGTCGGCTTTCTTTGTTCCCGACAAACCGTAGCTGAAATACGGACCTAAGTCGACCGACCATACAGCCTGTGGCAGAATGTTGAAACGCCACGACATAAGCACCGGTATGTGGATATCGTTGTAGCGCACGCGCGTGAACTGGCTTCCCATATAGTCCTCCTCGGCAGTCGCAGCCATCATCGCCGCGTCGTATCCGTGTCGTTCCCAGAACAAGCCCACCTCTATGGCAAGAAACTTTCGGATGCTTAGGTCGGCGATGGCACCAACTTGCACGCCTGAGTGCCAATAAAAATTGCTCTGTATGAGTTCAGGCTGCTTGTCCATATAGTTGGTCGCCACACCCGATGAGTTCATGCCGGCACGCAGACCGAGCGCAATCACTTTGTCGGGGCGCGACGTGTCGAAAAACGGTACAGTTCTCTCGGCGGCAGCCTGCAGGCATCCCGCTGCAATCAATATGGTGAAAATCAGTTTTCTCATAGAGTGAATAATTTTCTGCGAAGTTACATAAAAAAATCTTGTGGCGGGGATTTAAAAGGTAGTCTAAAAGTAGGTTTTTATAGTTTCTCTTTCAGAAAGCGCTTCACGGCGGAGAATAAGCGTTGCAATCTATGAGCTATGGCGTTATTTCAGCAATTTTCGCGTGCTGGAGTCTTCACTTTCCAATACGCTCATTTGATGGATGGCTATCTGATTGAGCCTTACCAATCTTTCGCCTTGCGAAAGCCCTTGCTCAATCAACACGACGTTTATATTCTCCATGTTAGATAGGCAGATAAGCTCGTTTATAGAGGCATAGTCTCTGATGTTGCCTTTGAGAGTTGGATTTGTGCCGCCATATCGTCCCGCTTTAGCTTGAAGGCTTATGGCATTTGTCTTTGCCACAAATTCCTTTACGCTTATTTTGAAGCTGTTGAGGCCTGCTTGGCTTTTAATTATGGCGAATTCGCCATAATTAAAATTGGGATTGTACACATTCTCCCAAATTCCTATGTATTCCAGAGTGTTGCGGTTGCGTAACCAGTCGGTGATGAAAAAATCACCGTCTTTTGCGCGGAGCATATCGGTAAGGCAAATATAGTCATTCCCATTTACATTGATGAGATTGATAACGGTGTCCTGTACGGTCAGTTTAGTCATGGGTCTCTAAAATTGAAGTGACAATGCAAATTTACAAAATTTTTCAGTGGAATAGCTTGTTGACAAACGACATTAATCAAATTTGCGATTATGGACGATTCTAAAGTGTGTTTCTATAGTTTCTCTTTCAGAAAGCGCTCCACGGCGGAGAACGACACGTCGGAAGCCACGACCTCGTGTGCGGCGTCGAGCACAAAATATGCAGGGACGGTCTCAAACTCCAGCGCGTCGCCTTCCATCAGCTCGTCGTAGGCGTCGCTGCAGTGCTTCCACGAGTCGGGAAATGTCGCGGCCTTGCGTTTCCAACCGTCGCCGTCTTCAAACATTGCCACGCTCACCACCTTCAGCTTTTTTGCCGTCGTCAGAGAGTTGACCGTAGCCGACTTTTCAATCTGCGCCGCACCTTTGCGGCATGCGTCGCAGTCGGAATTGTAAAGAAACACGAGTGTCAGCTCCGTTTTCACCTGTGCGATGCGGAAGTCGTCGCCGTTGAAGTCGCGCAGACGGAAATCGACAGCGTAAGCCGTTGCTCCGATGACTGTTGCCAGTAGAAATGTAATGAAAATTCTCATGCGGCAAAGGTAAGAAAAAATCGTGAAAACGGAAGCCGTATGGCCTTTTTGAATGCATAATAGGTAATGGCTGAAAAAAAATTGCTAATTTTGCATTATATTTATTAACAGTCAGCAAAATGGAAAGAAAAGTCAGAGTACGCTTTGCACCGTCGCCAACGGGTCCTCTCCACATTGGAGGAGTCCGCACGGCATTGTTCAACTACCTGTTTGCCCGCCGTCATGGCGGCGACATCATACTTCGCATCGAAGACACCGACTCCAATCGCTTTGTGCCTGGAGCGGAAGATTATATAAACGAGGCATTCGCCTGGTTGGGAATAAAATTTGACGAGGGAGTCCGCGAGGGCGGCAATTTCGGTCCCTACCGCCAGTCGGAGCGCCGCGACATCTATAGGAAGTATGTCAAGCAGCTGCTCGACGACGGCAAGGCTTATGTGGCTTTCGACACTCCGGAGGAACTGGAGGCGAAGCGTGCGGAAATCAAGAATTTCCAGTACGACGCGCACACCCGCATGCAGATGCGCAACTCGCTGACGCTGCCTGCCGAAGATGTGAAGCGCATGATTGACGGCGGAGAAAAGTATGTGGTGCGTTTCCTTGTCGAGCCAAACCGTGACGTGAAAGTCAACGACCTTGTGCGCGGCGAAGTGGTGATCAACTCTTCGATTCTTGACGACAAGGTGCTCTATAAGTCGGCGGACAATCTGCCAACCTACCATCTTGCCAATATCGTCGACGACCATCTGATGGAAATCACCCACGTGATCCGTGGCGAGGAGTGGTTGCCGTCGGCGCCGCTTCACGTGCTTCTCTACGAGGCGTTTGGATGGGCTGACACTATGCCGTCGTTCGTTCACCTTCCGCTGTTGCTCAAGCCCGACGGCAAGGGCAAACTGTCGAAACGCGACGGCGACCGTCTCGGTTTCCCAGTGTTCCCATTGGAATGGAAAGACCCTAAGACAGGTGAGATTTCTTCAGGCTACCGCGAGTCGGGCTATCTTCCTGAGGCTGTAATCAATTTCCTCGCTCTTCTCGGATGGAATCCGGGCAATGACCAGGAAATCCTGTCGATGGACGAGCTTATCAGCCTGTTCTCGTTCGAGCACTGCTCGAAGAGTGGCGCAAAGTTCGACTTTGAGAAAGGCAAGTGGTTCAACCATAAATACTTGCAGGAGATGAGCGACGCCGATTTGGCGAAGCTCTATATGCCAATTCTTTCCGAACACGGGCATGCCGACGCCGATGCCGCCTACGTGGCTCGTGTGGTGGCTCTCGTGAAAGGCCGCATCAACTTTGTGCGCGATTTGTGGGAGCAGTCACGCTTCTTCTTCGAGGCTCCGACAACCTATGCCGAGAAGGACGTGCGCAAACGTTGGAAAGACGGTATGGCACAATTGATGGAACAACTTATCGGCGTGCTTGAGGGAATCAGTGACTTCACATCGGCACCGTCGGAAGAGATTGTGCTTAAATGGATCACCGACAACGGCTACCATATGGGCAATGTGATGAACGCTTTCCGCCTCACGGTGGTTGGTGAATGTAAAGGTCCGCACATGTTTGACATCACAGAGTTGCTCGGCAAGGAGGAGACAATCCGCCGTATCCGTCGCGGCATAGAAAACATAAAGCAACCGGAATAAACGATTTTTCAATCAACGCCTTGTGCAGTGTTTGGCTGCGCAAGGCGTTGTCGTTATATACACACAACTTACACCAAAAGGCATGAATCTATTTTACAATCTCGGCATCTCGCTCTATTCCGCAGCCGTGGGGATTGCGGCGACGCGAAACAACAAGGCACGGCTGATGAAGGCGGGTCAGGCGCAGACCTTCGGCATCCTTGCCGAAAAGGTCGACACGTCGGCGTCATACATCTGGATTCACGTGTCGTCGCTCGGCGAGTTCGAGCAAGGCAGACCGCTGATGGAAATGATAAAAAAGCATACGCCGGAAAAGAAGATTCTGCTCACGTTCTTCTCGCCGTCGGGCTATGAGGTGCGCAAGGACTATCCTCTCGCCGATGTGGTGTGCTATCTGCCGATGGACAAGCCGTCGCTCGTGCGCCGTTTCCTTGACGCGGTAAAGATAGAGAAGGCGTTTTTTGTGAAGTATGAGTTTTGGGGCAACTATCTCTCGGAGTTGAAGCGCCGGGGCATCCCGACATATATCATTTCAGCCATTTTCCGTCCCACCCAGGCGTTCTTCAAATGGTATGGAGCGACATTCCGCCGCATGCTTGGCTGCTACGACATGCTTTTTGTGCAGGACGAGGAGTCGCGCGCGCTGCTCGCTGGGATAGGAGTTGACAATGTGGTTGTTGCCGGCGACACGCGTTTCGACCGTGTGACCGACATCCTTGAGGACCACACCGACCTGCCGGTCGTGGAGTCGTTCTCCCGCGGTGCGTTCACGCTGTTTGTCGGAAGTTCGTGGCAGCCTGATGAGGATTTCATTATCCCATACTTCAACAAGCATCCGGAAATGAAGATGGTGCTGGCTCCGCATGAGATCTCAGAGGACCGCATATCCGGCATTCTGACTGGGTTGAAACGTCCCGCCGTGCGCTACACCAAGACCACGCCCGAAGAGGCAGCCGAAGCTGACTGCCTGATTATCGACTGCTATGGCATCCTGTCGAAGAGCTATCGTTTTGCCACGGTGGCGTATGTCGGCGGAGGATTCGGTGTGGGCATCCACAACATCAACGAGGCTGCGGTCTATGGTATTCCGGTGGTGTTCGGACCGAAGTACGGCAAGTTTAAGGAGGCACGCGATTTGATAGCCCTTGAGGGCGCGTTTACGGTGTCGAGAGGCGATGAATACGCGTTGGTGATGAACCGCCTGCTTTCCGACGGCGAATACCTTAAGAAGCATGGTGAGATTGCCGGCGGATATATCCGCGACAATCTTGGCGCCACACGCCGCATCTATGACGCTATTTTTAAATAACAACTTATAGAGCCGACTGTGTGTTGTGGTCAATGCGCGGTCTGTATAAATATTTGAGAATGAAAAAAATCTGTTGTATCGGACATATAACGCTCGACAAGATCATCACGCCGAAATCGGAAGTGGAGATGCCGGGCGGCACATCGTTTTATTTTGCCCACGGCATCCACAATCTCAACCCTGACGCCAATTTCCAACTCGTCACGGCGGTGGCGCAGTCGGAGATGAAGTCGGTCGACGACATCCGCGCTCTCGGAGTCGATGTGGTGGTGCTGCCCACTCGCCACACCGTGTTTTTTGAAAACAAATACGGCGAGAACCAAAACAACCGCACCCAGCGGGTGCTCGCCAAGGCCGACCCGTTCACGGCGCAGTCGCTTCAGGGAATAGAGGCCGACATCTATCATCTCGGCTCCTTGCTCGCCGACGACTTCTCGCTCGATGTGTTCGAGATGCTGTCGGCAAAAGGCACGCTGTCGGTCGATGCCCAGGGCTATCTGCGCGAAGTGCGCGGCGAGAAGGTGTATCCAATCGATTGGAAGAACAAGCGCGACTATCTGCGCTATGTCGACATCCTTAAAGTGAACGAGTATGAGATTGAGTCACTCACGGGGCATACCGACGTGAAGGCGGCGGCGCTCACGCTTGCGGAGTGGGGCGTGAAGGAAGTGTGCATCACGCTCGGCAGTTATGGCTCTGTGATTTATGACGGCACCGAATTTGCTATTGTTCCGGCATTCCCGACGCGGGAGGTGGTCGATGCAACTGGTTGTGGCGACACGTATTCCACAGGTTATCTCTACAAGCGTGCTTGCGGGGCTTCGATAGCCGATGCCGGATGCTTCGCAGCCGCGATGTCGTCGCTCAAATTGGAGCATTCCGGACCATTCAGCCGTACGGAGGCAGATATAGAGAATCTGTTGAAAACGAGCGGGTTGACGGCACGGATTGAAAAATAGTTTGAAAAAACTTGCTGAAAAATTTGCACAATAGAAAAAACGGTATTACCTTTGCACTCGCAATCAGGAAACTGATTGACGTTAGAGGGAGATTCGCTAGCTCAGCTGGTAGAGCACATCCCTTTTAAGGATGGGGTCCTGGGTTCGAACCCCAGGCGGATCACCAAAGAAGGTCTTCAGTCTTGAAGACCTTCTCTTTTTTTACATAGTTCGAAATTAATTTTGTAACATCATTTTATGGCTAGACATACATTCGCCACCGTCGCGCTAGCCAACAGGATTTCAATGGAATCCGTTGTGAAAATGCTCGGACATACAGACATCAGGACAACAAAATATACACGAGGATTTTGGACCAGACCGTTTCCGAAGAAATGAAAGGGATAAGAAGCAAATTCTCGATCCGACAAAGGCTGAAGGACAAACGGACCACATTTGAAATCGCCCGTCTCAAATACAATCATCCCATGAAATGATTGCACTTGAGATTAGAGAGCATATCAACAGGGCATTTGTTCTCACTTTTCATTTATTCTATTTGTCCAATGCAGTTCTTGTCTTACTTTCCGTCTTGTTTAGAGAATAACAAAGAGAATAGGCTGTTATTTTTTATTTAAAATATAATGCTCAGCCAAAAGACTTTGACTAATGGTTCCTTCTTTATCCGACAGCATTACTTGCCTATTATTTAGCATTCTATAATAGGTCTTTTCTCCTGAAGAAGGAGTGACTAATTCCATTATTGAATCCCCTATTATATGATATATACCACTAGTTTCAAATGTTGCATCTTTCCTCCCTATGTATTCGCTTTTCAAGGTATAGGTTTTATCTTCATTTATAACTAATATCGTTTTTATGCCTTCACAATCTGCTGCAGGAAGAGTTCCCTCATAAGTTCCAAATAAATTAGAAGTATGGGCTTGGCTTTCTGTTTTTAT
>ENA-OPLB01000372-OPLB01000372.1-human-gut-metagenome-genome-assembly--contig:-NODE-372-length-10213-cov-2.869758_pt1 | contig 10213 bp, 15 predicted proteins | sample MGYA00241787_ERZ501701 | MGnify/ENA primary metagenome ERZ501701 (study PRJEB25962, sample SAMEA2042372) | human gut metagenome | biome: human gut; feature: human-associated habitat; material: faeces...
CGCTACGGAGGCAGTAGGATCTATTTTTACAAACTCAGCTGCCGGAGATTGGTTTATGGTAGCACTTTTCTTAACGCCCCCGGATTCGGCACCAAATTCTACTTGTTGCGTGCGCCGTACACGACCTTCGTATTTTTCACCTGATACGGTAACCGCCTGATCACCATCACCTGATCCCGGATTGAAGGTTACAAAACCTATTTTCATTTCTGCCATGACATAAATAATTTTGTAGCTAATTAATATCTTGACAAATATAAGTTTATTACACGAAAATCATATTATTCATGTTTATAAATTAAAATCTATATTTGACCTAAAATATAAGACAATCATGAGAAGAAGATTTTTTAATAAAATAGTGGGGGGGGGTAATCTCCCTACTGATAATTTTATAGTTTTTGATAAATCTGTATCAGATCCGGCTAATATAACAATAAGTGAAGATGGCGATTTTTTATACAGGTTGATTACAAGTGGATTTTATAGAGTTCTTTGCAAGAGCGCTATGGGAGGAAGAGAGGTTTTTGTATGTAGGTTAAAAGATAGCGACAGTAACTTATATCTTGATGGCAGTCCGGCTGTTCTTACCGGACCAGAAGGTGATGTGATGGTCGTTTTCTTAGAATTTTGGTATAAATGGTATAAGGTGGATGATAATAGATTTCTTTATCATTTTGCTGATCATGATATTGACGGCACTTACATCCATGTCCCGGAATCTCTTGTTGGAGCATATAAAGGATATGTATCTTTGAATGGATTATATAGCTGGAGTGGTGTTAGTCCTACAACTTCAAAATCATTCAACGATTTTGAAGGTTATGCGAAAGCGCGTGGTACCGGGTTTCAGATGATAGATTTTCAACAACATTGCGTGATTGCTATGATGTTGTATGCTAAGTACAAAACACGTAATATTCAATCTGTATTAGGATTAGGTGGCGCAAATAATAATCCGGCTACAACAACGGGAAGCAGCAACGCAACCGGCGGTGCGGATACCAAAAACGAAAGTTCAAAGTACGTTTGCGGCTTAGGTTTGGAAGGGGTTTTTGGTGGTATCTATGAATGGGTTGAAGGTGTAGAAATCAACAACCGAGTTTGGAAAATCACCGACCCAGACGGATCGACTCGCAATGTGAACGCCGGAACTTCCAATGGCTGGATAACGAATATCGCAGCGGAAAACGGTCCGTTTTTCGATGTGGTGCCGACAAATGTTGGCGGTAACGATTCCATGCATTATTCAGATTACTATAGTCAGACATCGAGCAACTCCATTGTTTTGGCGCGCTCCTATAGCGGCTCGGATACGAGTAGTGGCGTGGCGTATGCGTATGCGTCTCGCAACGCGTTGAGCGCGAGTTCGTACTTCGGTTCGCGTCTTGCTTTCCGTGGAATCATATCCGAGGTGGCTCCAGAGCAGTTCAAAAAATTACCTGTATTATAATATCATATTTTAATTGTTTTTAAATTGTATTGTTTATATTATTGCGTATATTTGCGATACAATTTAAAAACATTATATCATGAAGATAAACTTTTTAAGCAGTAAAACCTATGTAGGTTCTAAGACAAAAGAAGCTAAAATCAGAAAGCTTTCTATTAGCAAAGATCGGATTATGACCATATCGGTGGACAATCTGAAATGGATGGGTATCGAAGATGCGGTTATTATTGGTATGGAAGAAGGAGCTGAGTTTAAAGGGGTGTTGGATTCTAATTTGTATATAGCTCCTTCTAAGGTAGAAGACGAGAGATCGTTTTTATTAAATAAACAAGGTGAGAAATATAGACGTATTTACCTCCGTGATGTACTGTCTTCGTTAGGTTGGGATATCGGTGATAATCAGTATGCGGTTTATGATATTGTGAAGGTTAAGGACGAAGATGGTGTGTTCTGCCTGGTTCCGAGAGAGATTAAGAAAAGTAAGTTTGAGAAAGGAGAATGATATGGTACAAGATATTGATATAAAATCCAAACGAATATTATTGTTTGATTTTGATGGAACGCTTATAGAAACCGCTTCTGGGAATACGTTCGCTACAGACTTGACAGATATGAGGATTAAGATGGATGTGGTGAATAAGGCTCTTGACCTCATGCAGGAGAACGGTGTTAAGGTATTTGCTATCGTAAGCAATCAAGGAGGAGTAGAAGCTGGGTTTGTTTCTGGAGCTGATATTGAAGCTAAGATAGAATACGTACTGAGGTCCGTACATGATCTGGCGGTAAAGAGAGGTATAAGAGGCGTCCTATATGAAAAAAGGTTGTGTTATTCAAATGACGAACAAAATCCGATGAGGAAGCCTAATACGGGCATGATTGATGATATTCTTATGAAGTGTAAAGACACGGTAATGCGCGGTATGAACTTCAGTCAACTTAAGGGATGTTCGTTGATGGTCGGGGACGCCAGTGGTCTGCCAGGGCAGTTCTCTGATTCGGATAAGGTATGTGCCTATAATTCCGGTATTAACTATATGGATATTACTACATTTTTGGATAAAGATCTTGATTTAGAATATGTATTGTCCAAAGAACATACAAGTGAAGGAATAGTTATTCTAAACAACGATCATATATATATCCTTGAAAATCCATATGGGGTTGGTCTTAATATAAAAATCACTTTAAAAGATTTTTATAAGATTGAAACCGATGATGGAAAAACTGCAACCGTAGATGATGTGCTGAATATAAGGATTGATAAAGATCAGAATTTTAATTCATATAGTGATGTTATAAAAATAGAAACATTAAAAGACGGTAGTATCAAATATACAAGCTTATATCATGAAAGTAAAGAAAACAGCGATAGTTTATCATAAATCGGATTTAGATGGCGTTGTATCGGCAGCCATCGCAACCATGTACGAAAACAGTAAAAACAAGGATGTTGTTTATATCCCGTATTCGTATGAAGATGATGTTAAGAAAGTTGTTGACCAAGTACGTGACTTAGATGTTGTTTATGTTCTTGACGTGTCTTTTGGAGCCGATTCTAAAACTGTTTTCAAAAAGTGGCTTGATGAAGGGAAGAGCCTGATGTGGATAGATCACCACAAGGGAATTATTGAGGACAGTAAGACATGGGGGTTCGTAGTTCCAGGGTTGAGGAGGGTCGGTGTCGGTGCGTGCGCACTGGCTTCGGACCTGCTGATGGGGAAGGTGCCGGCGATCGTCCGATGCCTGTCAGACTACGATGTGTGGAATAAAGAATCTGGCTTAGGCTGGGATACGGTAGTAGCTGTCCAGTATGCCTTGAGATCAAAAATAAGACTCAATGTATTGATTGCATTGTCGTATTTATATGATCACTTTAAAGAAAACATGAAAGACAATGAAATTGATCTTATTTTTTATGATCTTGCTAAAGAAGGACGTGCTATAATTAATTACATGGCTTGTAAAAACGAAGATGAGGTAAGTAGGTACTCGTTCGAAGCTTACGTCGACGAGGTTAAGGTTATGGCTATGAATACCGCTGAATTTAGCTCTAAGGTATTTGATTCTCTTACACCGGACTGGTTAGACGGTAGAAAAATTAAAGCCCTGATGCCATTTTGTATCATGCCATGTGGAAAAGTTAGGTTCTCTCTTTACGAATGCGTAGAAGACAGCGTAGATTGCTGTGAGGTAAGTAAGAGATTCGGTGGTGGAGGACATGCTGGTGCTGCTGGATTCGTTATAGACGTATCAAGTGACCAGTTTAAGGACTTCCTTGAAAGTAAAAAACTTTTATCGAAATGAAGCGTGAATTATATCAGTTCTATCCGGAAGTCTATCCTTTTAATCTGTGGATATACGTAGGAAAAGACGTATCTGGCATGGTAGAATGTTTCAATAACGATTTTAGTTACGTAGATAATAGCAAGGCTGTAACTGTATCCGTTCCATACGGAGGGTGTAAATTAAATCCTAATACGGGATTTTTGATATGGTTTCTTAATAAGAAAATAATTGATTTTGAAACAGTTTGCCATGAAGCATCCCATGTTTCTACTGAAGCTTTTAATTTCTTAGGAGAAGAAGTAAAAAACTCAGAACCATTCTCGTATCTCAATGGATGGATAGGGAGAAAGTGCGAGGAAGTAAAGATCGGAATAGCCGAAGATAAACTAATATGGGAAAGTAAATAATTACCGTCGTAAAATAAGTATGGGGAACTTTGGATAGGTTCCCCATATTTTTATGTGATGAGGGAGAGGAATGGTGAAATGTTTATGTGATGGGAGAGATATGAGAAAGAGGTTTATGTGATGGGAGAGAGGGGGTACCTATCACGAACCTCCCGCCCCCGAAACGCGTTTTCTCCCCCGCACCCCCTTCGCTGGAAAATCGGAAACGCGTTTTTATCTCAAACCTACAAACTCGCTGATTATCAACAGTTTATTTAAATTATTGATAATCAATGTATTATTATAAACTATTGATTATAAGCCACTTAAATAAATATATATCCTACATATTAATGTACGCGTATAATGCTGCTCTTTTGTGTTTTTGTAATTTGCTGATAATCAGATAATAGAATCGAAATTAATACAAGTTAACAAAAAAAAGATAGCATATATATTTGTAGTAATGATAAATGTAGTATATTTGCAATGTCATCGAGAGAGATGGAAATAGTTAAGTGATGATATACTATATATACGCCGTTGGCGGTATAATGGTTAAATCTCGTAGCCTATTTGCGTTGTAAATAGGTTGCATATTGAGGTGATATTGTTTAACAAATAAATACATATTGACATGATTACGAAAAAAAACATCAACAAGCTACAGAACGCTGTTATCAAAGAAAATGCTGCAAATTTGGTAGGTGCTGTTAAACTGTACAACGCTCTATTTGCTAATGGATCTGATCTTAAGGCTATTTGCAAGGCCTTGGAAATACCGGCAGAATACGCCGTAAAGGTTGCAGCCCTCGCCAAGGATAAAAAACGTCTGGTGGCCGTGTGTAGCCAAATGTTACCGAAAGTTGACGATACCTTTGTTAAGTTTACCTTATATTCTAAAGTCTATAAGGATAGCAATGTAGATAAGGAAAAAGGAGTCGAGGCTAAAACGGCTGATTGGTGCGCTGAGAATGTTGTTTACGGTAGCGAATATAAATCATTTGGCTTTGCTACTGCTGAATCATTGGAGACCCAAAAAAGCACTAAATGGTTAATAAAAGAAACCGACGAGTACAAAGCTACTTATGTGGCTATTAAGATCAAATCTTATTCTATTCGCACTGTGGCAAAGTGTGTAAGTGAATACCTCGCACACGAGAGTACACAACAGTAACAAGGCACGGAGAGCGCCGTTAAGCTCTCCAAAGGTTCGGCGCGTACCTTAACGCGCCTGTACGCCATTGTCAGTGGGTGCACGTCCCGCGTATGCTTTAGACTGAAGCTGACAAGCAGAGAGTTATTTTACATATTGGAGATAGATATACCGTTGCTCTTGCCGTTGGCAATTAAAGGGCTGGTATTACTGCATGAATCACCCGAATAGGCGTGATTTATGTTAGGTATGTGATTACAGTTTGGAAAACATGCCGTTGTACGAGGTTTATCTCCAGATCGAAACGTGTCTTACTTGCTTACACGAAAAATAGAACAAGGCTGTAGATTAAATTACAGGGTACAAGCATGTAGCCTACCATGTAGGAGCGTGATATATCAAAACGCAAGGACACTATGCCGTTATGTGTGGCGAAATAGTGTAGCAGACGGAAAATATAATAACAACATAGTACGAGCCTGTACGCAAGAACTACGTACTAATTACGGGCTGTTGGTTGTAGCATAAAATCTCTATAGGATAGGAATGCGTGTCCGGTTCGATTCCGGAGCAACCTCTAAATTATAAATAATATAATAGCATGGAAAAGAAAGCAATGATCAACGCTTTAATTGAAGCGTTCAATAAATCTAAAAACAGTTGCGTAAAAATAACATTGCGTAACTATATCGAGACGGTGGAAACATTAAGCGAAAGTGAGTACAAAGAGGCGGAGGGTTTCTATATTGAAGCACTTAACCGCTGGGGTTAATCATAATTAAAGCATAAAGAAAATGGAAAGGAAATTTAAATCTTACATGGTAGATGTTCGCGGTCTGTCCAGGAAAGAAGCTAAAGAAAAGAGGAAAAGAGCGTATCGTGAATTTATGTTGTATCGTGATCTCAAAGAAGCGTATCATTCCGATACGGGAAAGGACAAATGCAAACGCAAAGTCCATACATCACGAACATACGTGAAGGAAAACATAAACAGTATTTAAACAGGAGTAGGGTTGTTCCGAATGTCGGAGCAGCCCTATTTTCGTATCCTACTCTTTCTATTTATGGGTAAGATATTCTGAGAGTGAACGGCGGACGTGAACGATATTGGTCTAAAATGAAACTAAAATATGAGTATTCGGATATAATGCCGGTATTTTGTCTATGCCATGTCGTTAAAATTGGTATAAAACGAAACTGGAGGCGGTTTTCTGACCCAAAATAGGGCGTCGGATGCCGCCTTTTTCGTCTCTATGGATTGAAAATTAGGCTTATTGTATTTTTCTTAAAAATGAGGTATTCTTGATTATCAATTAGTTAGGTTTTGTAATTCCCGTATTTTCGGATATACTTATTGTAAATTTTTTATTTTATGTGGTGGTTTTTATTAGTAGCTGACCTGTATTTTTTATCGGTTGGAGTAAGGTCTATGTTAGAGTACGGACCAGATCAGTATAATATTGTGATGGTTTTTTGCTTTTCGTTTTTGGCTTTGATTATAGGTCTGAATATCTATCTTGATAGGAGGAGCAGGCGGTAGGGCGTGGGCTGAAGTCTCTCTATTCTCTCTATGGAATGATATTATCTCCAAATCCCCCATACTCCATGCCAGAGTATAAGCTTGTAGCGCTCTCCGTATGCCTGTAGTGAGGCCGAGAGCGCAGGTTCTATGCAGAAAGTCGGAGGATCAGCCGGGGTTGGGGAGAGGGAGGGCACTTCCTTCCAACAAAATTCAACAGATCAGTGCTTTAAAACGGCATAATGTGAGTTTATTCTACAAAATTCAATAGGTTGAGAGTTGAAAACTATATTCTATAGATTAGTAGTAATCGGAATGTATAACAATTAAAACATAAACAACATGAACGTATATGACTTTGCGCCTGACTTAGATTTGAGTAAGGAGGTAGAAGGTTCTATTTTCGGGGTAAAAGGAATAGAAGGCAGTGATGGAATAGTATATGCTAAGGTAGTTAGCTGTGTAGACGTTAAGGATTACAGTTGTGATAGGTGTATTTTTTATGATTGTTATAAGGATAAATGTTTATTATCGCGTAGTGATAGTTGTATAGATGGAGATTGGATTTGTAGGTACGAACAGGCTGCCATAGAGGGGGGGGAGTAGGCGGCGCCTTGGGCTAAGGCCTGCGGTTGTAGGTGGAACGTAGGTCGGAGCAGAGCCGGGACAGTTTATTGTGGAACGTAAAAAGAAAAAAGATGGAAAGAACAATACATTATATTTGGATAAATTGGATATCTTATACAGGTTCGAAAAGTAGTAGACTAATAAGCAACAGGTCTATGCCGGTATCAGATGCCAAAGAGATGATATTAAGAACGAGTGCTAAAGAATTGCTTAAACACAGACCGAGTTGGTTAAAGGACTGTGTTCGTATTAGTGTAAGCGCACAGGATATTACGACCGGAGAGATCCTGTATAGAAGAACTATAAACATAAAGAAGAAGGAGGAAATAATATGAAAAAGGCATTTAAGATATTTTCTATCATGCTCGTTATTGAAATGGTATTGATATCTATTTTAGACGCTATGGCGTGAGAAGAATTTTCTTCATTAATTTTCTTATGCTTTAGACAGAATGCTCCCGTCTGAGAAGATCGGAGCATTTGCTTTATGGGATTCATGGTGCGGTAGGCTGGTTCGATTCCGGCGATCTCACACAACATTAAAATAGGGAAGAACATGTTAAAAGAAGAATTTGAAGAACTGATTAAAAGGGAGGTAAACGAAAATCAGTATAAAAACATAGAAACGGCATACGAGGCTTTGCCGGAGTATATGGATAAGATGTATTTAGCAAGTGCTATTTCAAATGATATTGGGAAAGCTATTAATGTCTTATCGTTTTTAGGATCGTATATAAGCGAGTTAATGGGTTCGATAATAATCGAAAGGCAAAAGGTGGAATCATGTGCCTATGATTTAATAAATAAATCGCATGAGGAGGATGACTTGAAAGCAAGAGAGATTGCCGTGCGATTAATAGGAGAGAGGGAAACAGTGGCATACACAGTAAAAGAAGGGCTGCCATTGTGGGAACAAGATAAAAAGTTTATAATAGAATTGATGAAGGAGGAAAGAGAATGAAAGATGGTATTACATTACATCCAGAACACGGATTGAATCCGTCTATAGAAGTCTGCATGATATGTGGCGAAGAGATGGGGATTGCTTTATTAGGGAATAACATCAAAGGGCAGGCGCCGCATCATATATGCACGGGAGGAGTATGTGACAATTGCAAAAAGATAATAGATGATGGAGGTTGTTTTATTATCGAAGTCGAGGATGGATCAGATCAAAAGAATCCGTATCGTACAGGAAGATATTGTGCGATAAAGAAAGAGGCAGCGAAGAAAATACTTGGACAGGAACATAGTGTTGTGTACATGGAAAAGTCTGCATACAGTCAAATAATACCATAAAAATAAAGAAAGATATGTTTACAAAAGAAGAGCGATTATTCATATGGAAAAAGGTATATGAGATGATTGGTAGGCAAGAGGATGGGGAATACATATGTGTTGCGTTAAGAAATGTAGTGTTTATGTATTTCAAAAAACATAAAAATATATATGGGTTTCGTTCAGACGAAATGGTGAGAATATATTTCCCGGAATTGGAGGAGAAGATAAGTATGGCCACAGAACCAGAGGAAACAAGAACGTTTTATGGGTGGTTTGGTTGTATTAGTCCAGAAACGAAGGAGGTAAGGCTGAATATTGTGAAAGATATCATAAAAAAAATTAGAATAGTATTTTTTGTTAACCTATTTTATTCATCAAATTAAGTTTGGGTTTTGGCATGTCGGTTCGTGAGAATAGACATGCCTATTTCTGTATCATAGAGGGGATGACGCGGCGTGCCGGTATGTATGTGTCGGTCCTGGTTCGATTCTGGGCATCTCACAAACAATAAAACATAATCATATGGAAGTAGAATAAGACATGATGGGGGAATTTAATGCGAAAGACGCCAATTTCTTATGGCGTCAAATTGGTAGGATTGATGGGGTGATAGAAACTCTGAACCGTACCGAAGGAGAGATGCCGGAAATTATAGCCGGAGTGCTAAAAAGAATAAGAGACGATATAGATAAGTTTGTAGACAATTCAACACCGAACAATCCTTATGAACGACCAATTTCTAAACGACTTCCAGCGCGAGCATTACAAAAAATGCGAGGAGGAGAACGCACGGGTAGCGTCGATGCGCTTTTCTCACGAATATGCGAAAGCACAGTCGGAAAGGATGGAAAGACTCTGCCGAGAGCAGAGCGAGAAAGAGCGATTGAGGAGAAGAAAAAAGAACTCCTCAAAAAGTGGGCAATAGCCACAGGCAACTGGCACACAGACATAGCGGACTTCACCGACCAACGTGAGCCTATAGGCAGCGGCACGGACTCCGATGTGTATCTCGGCAAAGATGGTAAGAGTGTAATCAAAGTGTCGAAAGGGAAACCTTACGGCAAACGCTTCCGCCCCGATGTTGACAATGTAGCGTTGTTCAACACCGTGTTCCCGGGAAGTAGATACACCATTGAAGGCTACGGCGAGATAGACGGCAAATTTGTAAGATTCCTCAAGCAACCATTCGTTGACTTCTCCGACAGCACACCGCTGACAGAAGGAGAACGTGTTGCCTATATGGAAAAACTTGGTTTCAAACCGATCAATAAGGAGAACACGGCATTCTCCAATGGGGAGATTATCGCATCCGACTTGCAGAAGAGCAACATCGTAAAAGACAAGCAAGGCAATGTCAGAGTGATAGACGCTGATATGAAGCTCCACACGAAGGACTTCGGTGGCAAGTTCTCATACCCCGATGCGGAGACGGACACACGGACAGACGGCGTGCAGCGCTTTCTGCGAACTGCGGACGGAGAGGTGTACGGCTTGGTGAAGGACGG
>ENA-OPLB01000374-OPLB01000374.1-human-gut-metagenome-genome-assembly--contig:-NODE-374-length-10153-cov-5.375619_pt1 | contig 10153 bp, 13 predicted proteins | sample MGYA00241787_ERZ501701 | MGnify/ENA primary metagenome ERZ501701 (study PRJEB25962, sample SAMEA2042372) | human gut metagenome | biome: human gut; feature: human-associated habitat; material: faeces...
TGGGGCGACTATCTTCTGGTTCGCCCGGACCCGCAGGTTATCTGGAACACCCCCAAGACACACCGCGGCTGGAAAAAGATGAACGGACACTAACGGAAAAGGCAACCCACTTGCTTGCCCAATGCGAAAATGTGACCATCGCATCCATTGATGCCGACGGTTATCCGCGACCTGTGCAGATGTCCAAGATACATGCCAAAAGTTTTAACGAAGTCTGGATGGCGACAAGTGTCGGCTCCATGAAAGTGAATGATTTTAAGGCGAACAACAAGGCGGGTCTTTGCTATGACCATTACGGGGATGGCGTTGCCCTGCGTGGTACGGTAGAAATTATTACGGACGATACTATCCGCAAGGACATATGGCAGGACTGGTTCGTTCATCATTTTCCCGATGGACCAAGTGATCCCAATTATGTGCTTCTACATTTCATGGGTACGGAAGCCACCTTTTGGATAAATGGCGAATTTTCTCACTCCAACATCTGATATTTATGAAAACTATTGCACCTGATAATAAAAACATAGCCGCTTGCGGTCTTTATTGTGGAGCCTGCCGTAAGTTCTTGGCGGAGAAATGTTCCGGATGTAAACCAAATAAAAAAGCAACTTGGTGTAAAATCCGCTCATGTTGCCAAGAAAACAAGTTTAATACTTGTGCTGAATGCTCCCATGATGTCAGGGAATGCAAGTTGTTTTCCAATTGGATAAGCAAAGTATTTGCATTTTTGTTTAATTCTGACCGTTCTGCTTGCATTAGCTATATTAAGGAACAAGGTGAACAAGCCTTTGCCGAAGAGATGACAAAACGTAAATGTCAAACCATCAGAAGAAAATAAATATGAAGAACGAGGTGTTATATCTATTGTTAAATAACTATGCTGACCATGAAGCCGTGTTCCTAGCTTCGGCTATTGCGTGTGATGAACGTAGTATAAAAGAAAATCCCAAATACATGAACAAAGTCGTAGCTCCTACATTGGATGTTGTACGCTCATGCAGTGGTTTCTATACTTTACCCGACTATTCTTTTGAAACGATGCCTAATGATTATGCCGCTTTGGTGCTAATTGGTGGTTTCGGCTGGTTCGACGAACTGGAAGCAGATAAAGTCGTGCCAATCGTTCGCCGTGCCATAAAGAAGGGGATTATCGTAGGAGCTATCTGCAACGCTGCTTCTTTCCTTGCCAAACATGGTTTCTTAAATGAGATAAAACATACGGGAAATGGTTTGGAACAGCTACAATTATGGGGAGGAGGCAATTATACCAATAAGGCAGGTTATATGAATGAGCAAGCTGTATCGGACAAACGCATTGTTACGGCAAATGGCACAGGTTACTTGGAATTTGCTAAAGAGTTGTTGTTATTGCTGGAGAATGATACCCCTGAACAAATAGAAATGTTTTACTGCTTCAACAAAGAAGGATTGGTAAAGCTGTTCAGTCAATTACCTTGATAGTATGGATTTGTCAGATTGGTTCAAAGGTTTTGAGAAAGGTATCGCTCGACTCTCATCGGAACAACGAGCAGCCTTCTTTTCAGAATGTAGCAAGAATTGCGTGGATGGTGGTGTGCTTTCCATTTACAGGAAACTCTACAAGGATGCCAATGGAGATATGGATGTTTTCTTTCAGATGGCAGATGAATCGCCGGGAGTAAAAAGCGAGATTGTAGAGAAAGGTCGTGTCTATCATCTTATTTTCTTGGAATGTACTTGTGGCTTGTGTAAAAAAGGATATGTCACCACACCTTTGCTTTGTGAATGTTCACGTCAGAGTGTTCTTTATTCTTTGCAAAACCTTTGGAAAGAACAGAAATTTAGAGTAACACTTTGCCATTCTATTTTGCAGGGTGGACAGAACTGTAAAATAAAAATTGAATTGATATAGGATACTATTCTACCGCGAATCATGCAGCAGGTAAAAAGAAAATGAGTTCATCTTTCTTTTTGCCTGCTATATTTTACTATATTTGCATCTGTAAGAGTTACCCAAACCAGCAAAGTGATGCAGATCACGGTAATTAGGATGGTTGCCAACTCATTATCCTAAAATGAGGTGAATTTTCTAACTCTCTTGATTTCAAAGAGGTATATTCTTTTTGAAGAAATACAATATATTTTTAATGTTAGTGTATTGCTTGTCGGATAAATTGATTTCACTTATACTGTATTTATAACAAAAAAGCAGTCTTGAAAAGTCAAGACTGCTTTTTTGTTATAATTGTAATTCAATTCCCTCAATCAAAAAGTACGGTTCTTATTTAGGTCTATAACCATACATTAATGCGGCATTAATTTCAATAGCCCTCATATATTCTTTGAAAATTTTTTTTACTCTTTTCATCCTGCTATCCTTTTTTAAAACATTAAAAACTAATCTTTTGTACCTTTTACTTTGTATCGTACCCCCAAGCACGGAGGGCGTCATTTCCCATATCTTTGAGACCTGCTTTGATGATCTCTTTCAATTTCTTCATAATGTTATCCTTTCTTTGATTAAAAAAATAGGGTTATTTTCTTACTTAATCCCTATACCCCAAGCTCTTACTTCGTTTTCACCCATTAGAGCAAGGGCTTTCTTAAAAATACTTTTTACCTTTTTCATAATCTCGTTATCCTTTCTTTTTATGTTTTACAACACAAAATTATACTGTTTTGTTCTAGATTGTACTCTGATAAAGATAAAATGTATGCGAAAATGGCAAATTCTTGACCTGCATCAAGAATTTGCCATTTTTGATTAAAAAACAATCGTTTTTTTGTAATCGGTTGGTAGATAAGACTTAAAGAGTAGAAAGTTCGGTAGCCGGTAGCGATTTGGTAGCTGTGCGGGTTTCGCTGCATTGCTTCGCTCTGCTCTTGGAACTGATGCAAATATAGGAATTTTGACCGAAAAAGGGAAATGTTTCGGGGATTTTTTATTTTTCGGGATTACCGGATTACAGGAAAAGCATAAAATCAGGAGGCGGTGCAAAAAACGAGGTTGCACCCGTGGTTTTACTCGAAGTGTAAAATGTTGATTTTCAGTGTGTATTTCTGTGGTGCAAGGTGCAGCTATATTTATATATATAGCTGCACCTTGCACCAGCCACACAGGGCTGTTTTGCGGCTTGCACCGATATTCTTTTAAGTTTCTGTAAATGAGTTGGTTTTGAGTTTTGGTGTTTGTTTCGGGGGAAAGGTGGGATGAACGGGATGTTCCGATAGGGCTTGGCGGCTTCGTGTTTGCCCTGCAAGGGCTTGGCAGGTGGGGTGGCTGGAATGTCGGGCTTAGGGCAGTCTTGGGGCTTTTATTCAATCCTTTGCCCTTTGCGGTCGATGTAATACCAATCATCGCTTTCCCAATAGTGGTATTCCCCATCCGAACCGGGAGCTTCTTCCAGTTCTCCCGTGTCGGTTACTTTCGCCTTCCCGTTCTCGAAAGGAAAGCCAAAAGCGAAGCGTGGTTCTACGAGGGTATTGCCATGCTCGTCCGCATATCCGATACGCCCTTTTTCATCGACGATGCGGTAAACGCCTTCCTGCACGGGGTCGTTGCCGTTGTCATACCGGTACGGGACATAGAGGCTTGCGGGATGGCTGTTGCCGGAGGATATGGCCGTGCAGCGGTCATGATAAAGGGTGAACAGCCGTATTTCAAGCAGGATGGCAAGGACTGCAAGCACCGTGCAGACAAGGAAACGGAGGCGATAGCGTTGCCGTACCGATACATGGAACGCCCCGTAATAGTCGTGCATCATGCGGTAACGCTCCTCGGTATAGATGCGCATATTCCTCCAGAGCAATACGGGGAACGGCAGTATCAGCGGGAAAAGCGTAAGGCGGTCGTCTGTTTCGTAAAGGAAGCGGACAGCCGGAGTGCCCAAGAACTGTAAAGCGATGGCGACAGGAAACAGGAGGCAGGCGAACTGGACCACACTGATGACCGCAAAACTACGATCCGGGAAGCCGTGCCGACAACTGCGCCACGTCCAATAAAAGAGGTGGTCGAAGAATCCGGGGAGCTTCGGCCGACTGGTTCTTTTATGTGGGGAGGCTTTCTTCATACGTTGCGGCTATATAGGTGCAAATAAAACGTATTTCTTCCAAACGGAAAAGATTTTTGCGGTGAAACTTTTTGAGTGATTGGACTTTTCACTATTTTTGCTTTGATGTATAACGGTTCGTCCGTAAGGTATGAATTTGGCTTTTTCTGTTATTGCTATGGAATGGTTCGATAAGATAAGCGAGTTTATGGAGGGTCTGCCGGAGTGGTTGCAGGCGCATCCGAGGTACGGCTACCTGATCGTGGCGGGAATCCTGCTGCTGTGGCTTGTGGGGATTGTCTGCGGATGGCGGTGGACGTACTCCCGTCCGGGAAGTTGGGAAGGGAATTTCTGGCTGGGTACGCTGGGTGAAAGGAGTTACCGTTTCTGGCTGGGGCTGATCGTTGCCGCCGCAACGGGATGCGCCCTGTTGCTGTTCTTCGTAACGGGATAAGCAAGCGGAAAACAAGGAAAGGAGGAAGCTATGTTCAAGGAACCGGCATACTGGATGTATTACTTCTGGAGCAAGAACAAACGTGCAAGGAAAGACAAGGCGGTTATCTCCAATGCCACGTGGACGATGGCAATCCTGTGGCTTCTTAACCTGATGGCTCTCCATCTTTTGTTCGAGGCATGGGGATGGGATATGCTGACGGGCTGGTTCTCTTCCCTGACGGACAAGGTGGAATGGAGCAGGTTCAACCCGGTTGCCTATCTGTTCGCCGCAGCGACGCTCGCTCCTTTTATCTGGATTGCCAGAAAGTTGTATTACCGTCCTGCGAAGCTGAAAGCGATGCAGGCGAAGTACGAGACAGTGGGCGAATACCGGAAATTGCTCGGTCAATGCCTGTTCTGGCTGTATGTTATCGGCAGTTTTGCATCGTTCTTCATTATAGCCGAACAAAAGAACCATTCCAAGGAGCAACCACTGATCGAAAGGTTGCAGGAGATACGGGACGGCAAATATCCCGTTGAAAAGACGCACTCACCAACCGGCGAATGACTTTCTTCCGGCTCCCCCTGCTTACTGTCATGCCGTTCTGCGGGTGGAACCGGTACAGCCTTTCTGTTTTTTCACGACTGAATATCCGAACCTATGGAGCAAAATCCGAATCTGTAATTCAAGGAAATATCGTGACCGATACGGGGTGTCGGCAGGACATCTATTGCAAACAATTTGTAATTTCGTGTAAGATTTGTATTATTTAATATCGTGTTGAAACAAAATGAAACAGAATCTTACACTAATTCTAATGAATGAAGCCGTCCGGGAGGGATGGCGGGAATGGATGGAAAAGGTACGCAGGGTATTGCCGCAAACGGATGCGGAGCGTCCGGTGACATGGATTGCGGCGGAACGGCTCGCACGGGAGAACGGACGGATGGTGCGGCTGGTGGAGCTGCTGCGGGAACACTGCCCCGTACTTTCGTGCCGGGTAAAGGAGGAAGCCGGGCTGCTGATACTGGTCGCCTATCACCGCCACGGAAGCTCGTCAGACTTCCTGCTGGAAACGGCGGAGGCGTATTTCCGGGAGAAGGACTGCAGAGGATTCCTGTTCCTCTGCCGGATGCAGGCAAGCATCAACGCCTACGACGAATACCCGCACCTGAACGTGCTCTGCAACCGTCTGGCGGGACTGCTGTTCCGCTTCCGCCGTGAACGGGCGTCCGAGTACCGCAAGGGCATACCGCCGATGTTCGGCAAGGCGGACTTGCAGGAGGTGGAAAAGTACCTGCCGCACCTGCGGGGCTGCTCGTTCCGGGAAGAAATCGCACTGGCTCTGCCCAAGGTGAAGAACGTGGAGGAACTGGCACGGGAATGCGCCATGTCGGTCAATACGCTGGGACGGCGTTTCAAGGAGGAGCTGAACACCACTCCGCACCGCTGGCTGACGGAACAGCGGAAAGCGCACGTAACCTCCCTGCTGGCGGACACGGACATGCCCCTTCAAGAGATTGCCGACGTGTGCGGCTTCGCCACTCCGAGCTACCTGTGGGACTTCTGCAAGAAGCACCTGAAGGCTACTCCTGCCGAAATCCGTGAAATCGCCCGGTGCGCCCGTACAGTTTAGCCTCCCTTTTCCAGCCCTGCCGTGAAAAACCGACCGTCCGGGGCCGATTGGCGGACAATCCGAATCCGGCGGTGAGGATTCAGAACGTCCGTTTCCCTGCCGTCCGCTAACTTTGCGCCCTTATAAACAACATGAAACAAGATTTATATGGAAGAATATTTTAACGGGCTGCTGAAGGAGGTGGATCAGCGCATGGCGACCACAGCCCCCGGCATGGACGGCAAGGAGGTGATAGGCGTCTGCCGTGAGATGGTCTCGTACCTGAAAGGCAAGAACCGGGAACTGAAGGAGTACGCCCTCGCCCATCCGTTCGCCGGGGACGCGAAGGAGATCCTCTACTTCAAGTATTACAAACCCGCCCTGACGGGCAGGCTGCTGTACTATTACCGGGTGTACCAGATAGAGAGCGGCTGCCCCGCCTGCCTGCGTGTCGCCGAACCGTACTACCGCAAGGCGATGGAGCGTGCCGAGCGGATGATGGAACGCTACCTGCCCTTTTACCAGTATTATCACAGCGGGGCGACGTACCGGGACAGCTACTATTTCCTGCGGGCGAAGGGCGAGCTAAGCCCCGAGAGCGGCAGCTTCGTGCTGGACGAGGAGGCGGAGTTCTCCACGGGCTACGACATACTGGCGGCACGGCTGATCTCGGTGGAGATGCTGCTGGTACACTTGAGCCGCCGGATGGAGCGTGCGGCGCAGGGGACGGAGACGGAAGCCGTGCCGGAGAAGGAACACCGCTGGACGAACACGAAGGTTGCCGCCATACTGCTCGTCTATGGCATACACGTGACGGGAAGCGTGGACGAGGGCAACGCCGAGATCGGCGAGCTGGCTGCGCTGTTCGAGAAGCATTTCCACGTGGATCTGGGCAACGTGTACCACGCTTTCGGCAGGCTGCGGGGGCAACAGAACCCGACGGCGTTCTTGGACGAGATGAAGGAGAGGCTGCTGAAAAAGATGCGGGACATGGATAGCCGGTAGCAAGTTGGCAACGGGGCGGCAGAGACGGCAGGACACGGGAAGGGAGCGTCCGAAGGGCTGGAAAGAGCCTTCCGGACGCTCTTTTTTACCCCGTCTCGGTCCTTTTTACCGCCCGGAACGGCGGCAAGGGCGAAAATGCGCCCCGAAAAAAAATCTTTGCCAAGGTGCTGGTATAGTGGCAGGAAAAACCGGCGAATCGGGCGACATTTGTGGCAGAAACCTAAAAATGAGTACGACAATGGAAATAATGACCATCGAGAGCAACGCCTACCGCCTGCTCGTGGAGAAGATCGAGAAGATAACCGCCTACGTGGAGGAATCCCGGAACCGGGAGGAAACGGAGCGCAAACGGAAAGAGGAAGCGGAAAGCCCTGTGACCAAGGGACGGAAAGCCGACCCGAAGTGGATGACGCACAAGGAGGTGTGCGAGGCGCTGGACATCAGCCACCGCACCCTGCAACGCTACCGCCAGAAGAACATCGTCCCCTATTCGATGATCGGGCGGCAGATACGCTATCCCCGGCAGGCTGTCGAGAGCCTGCGTGAGCGGTGGATGGTGGAGACGCCCGCCGCCAAGATCGACCGGATGATAGCGGAACATCCCCTGCATAACCGAAAAAACGGAAGCTATGGTAAGAAAGGAAGAAGTGCTGGCAAGAACCAGTAACGGGCTGGACGTGTTCCGCCACTACCTGCCCGTGAAGTGGCGGGTGGGCAGGAACTTCCTGAACCCGCTGTACGCCGACAGCAAGGCTTCGTGCAACGTGTATTACGACCGCCGGAGCGGTACGTACCGGATGAAGGACTTCGGCAACGGGGACTATTCGGGAGACTGCTTCTTCCTCGTGGCGAAGCTGAAAGGGCTGGACTGCCGGAACGCCGCCGACTTCGTGGAGGTGCTGCACACCATCGACCGGGAGCTGTGCCTCGGACTGGACGGGGACAGCCCGACCGACGGGACGGTGGGAACCGGGGGCTGTCGGAGATTGCGGCTCGTGCCGGGCGCAAGGGGCGGCGGTGCCGGGGAAGCCGGAACGGACACGGAAGAGGCGGCTGTGTCCGCCGACCGTCCCGAACCGAAGCCCTACCGGGCGGCGGAGAAGCCCTTCACCGAGGGGGAGCTTGTCTACTGGGGCGCATCGGGCATCACCGTGGAGGTGCTGCGCCGCTACGGGACGGTATCGCTCGCCGAGTACCGGGGCGAGACGAGGGAGGGCAAGGCGTTCGGCTTCAGTTCCACCCCGGCGGAACCGATGTTCGGGTACAGGGGGAAATGGGGCGTGAAGGTCTATCGCCCGATGTCGGAGGTGCGCTTCGTCTATGGCGGGCACACGGGCGACAACTACTGCTTCGGGCTGGAGCAACTGCCCTCGAAGGGCGACCTGCTCTTCCTCACGGGCGGCGAGAAGGACGTGCTGACGCTGGCGGCGCACGGCTTCCACGCCATCTGCTTCAACTCGGAGACCTCGGTCATCCCGGCGAAGACCGTGCGCAAGCTGGTCTATCGCTTCAAGCACATCGTGCTGCTGTACGACACGGACAAGACGGGGCTGGAATGCTCGGAGAAGCACCGTGCGCAACTGGCGGAGTACGGGGTGAAACGGCTGGTGCTGCCATTGTCGGGGACGAAGGCGGAGAAGGACGTGACGGACTACTTCAAAGCCGGGCACACGAGGGAGGAGCTGATGGGGCTGTTCCTGAAACTGCTCGACACGCTGTACGGGGACACGCTAGCGATGCTGAAATCGTGCGAGATCGACTATGACCACCCGCCCGAACAGGCGGTCGCCATCGTTACCGCCGGGGACGTGCCGTTAGGCTCGGAAGAGAACATCCTCTGCATCACGGGCGGTGAAGGGACGGGCAAGAGCAACTACACCGCCGCACTGGTCGCCGGGGCGATCATGGAACGGGAGACGGACGCCGATCTCTTGGGGGTGCGGGTGGAACCGAACCGCAAGGGGCGTGCGGTGCTGCTCTACGACACGGAACAGAGCGAGCAACAGCTCCACAAGAACACGGGGCGGCTGCTGCGCCGTGCCGGGCGTGAGCGGATGCCGGAGTATCTGCACGTGTACTGCCTGACGGGGATGTCGAGAAGCGAGCGGTTGACCGCCATCGTGCAGAGCATGGACCGGTACTACTACCTGCACGGGGGCATCCATCTGGTCGTCATCGACGGGGTGGCGGACCTGATCCGCTGCGCCAACGACGAGGCGGAGAGCGTGGCGCTGATTGACGAGATCTACCGGCTGGCGGGAATCTACCGCACGTGTATCGCCGCCGTGGTGCATTTCGTGCCGAACGGACTGAAGCTGCGGGGACACCTCGGCAGCGAGCTGCAACGCAAGTCCGCCGCCATCCTCTCCATCGAGAAGGACGAGAACCCGGAGGTGTCGGTGGTGAAGGCGTTGAAGGTCAGGGACGGCAGCCCGCTGGACATTCCGCTGATGCAGTTCAGATGGGACAAGCAAGCCGGGATGCCCGTCTATGTGGGCGAGAAGCCGAGGGCGGAGAAAGAGAAGCGCAAGGAGAAGGAGCTGGCGGAGATGGCACGGGAGGCGTTCGCCCGGCAGGAGAAGTACGGCTACATCGAACTGTGCGAGCTGATACAGGAGATGCTGGAAGTGAAGGAACGGACGGCGAAAGGCTACATCCGCTATATGCGGGAAAAGGAAATCATCGAAAAGGAGGGCGACTGCTATGTACACGGACAGGGAAGAGTTTGAGGGCTGGATGGAGCGCATCATGGAACGCTTCGACCGGACGGAGAAATTGCTGGAAAGGGTGCTGAAGAAGAACAACACGCTCGACGGCGAGGAGGTGCTGGACAACCAAGACCTGTGCCTGCTGCTGAAGGTGGGCATCCGCACGCTGCAACGCTACCGTGCCATCGGGGTGTTGCCGTACTTCACCATCAGCGGCAAGGTGTTCTACCGCACGAAGGACGTGCACGAGTTCATCCGCACCCGTTTCGCCGACGTGGAGGAACGGGCTGCGAAACGCAAGGAGAAGTGTAGATACTAATTGAAAAGTGCGCCAATATTCCAGTTGAAAATTGCGCCACCA
>ENA-OPLB01000376-OPLB01000376.1-human-gut-metagenome-genome-assembly--contig:-NODE-376-length-10137-cov-1.811446_pt1 | contig 10137 bp, 9 predicted proteins | sample MGYA00241787_ERZ501701 | MGnify/ENA primary metagenome ERZ501701 (study PRJEB25962, sample SAMEA2042372) | human gut metagenome | biome: human gut; feature: human-associated habitat; material: faeces...
CCTTCGTTAAATCTTTCGGTACGCTGACATATGCCATGATTTTCACTCCTTCCTGTAATTTAGTGCGCGTTGAATATCGACTTACTTAAAGAGGCCGTCTTAAAGAGGCTGTAACATAAGATTACTGTGTAAGCCATAACGCCAAATAATGAAGAACTCAGATTATCTGAATACTGGATACCTGCAACAAGCACTGCATAGATTGCAACGCATACCATCATCAGAAATGCCTGAAAAGCCAGGGCAAAGAGTCCTCTGAAATAATTCGTGCCGATCTGTCCCCATTCTCTGTTACTCATAGTTGCGAATGGAATCGGCGCAACTGAGGTATATAGGTAAATCTCTATCATACGTCCATACATGATCACTGTGATCAGTACAGACAGGATTCTCATACAGAAGCCGGCGATAAGGGTTTCCAGCGCCAATACAACAAGTTCTCCGATTTCCATACTTTCCAGGGTTGCGGAAAGATCCGTCAATGCCGAAGAAATATCAATGGCGGTACTTCCGCTGATAACACCGGCCGCAGAATTAACTACGTGCTGGCCCACATCGAATACCGCCATTGTGATCGTAAATGTGTTACTCACCAGATATACAGCGATCCACATTTTTACGAAGTACTTGAAAAACATCCAGGTATCAATATCATGCATGTTGTTGCGCTCGGTCAGCATAGAAATCAATTCGTAGCAGAGTACGAGTGTGATAATAATGCCTGCGATCGGCATGATCACGGAATCCGATAAGTTCCGGATCATACTGAATATGCTGCCGTTCCACCCTTGCGGGGTCTGTCCAACCTGGGTAGCGATCTCACCAGTCTTTTGATTGACATCAGTAAACATCGTGTCCAGGTTGGAAGTGATCATCCCGGTTAAGAGTTCCCTCATCCATTCCTCAATCGCATCAAAAATCTGACTGAACATGGATCTCTACTCCTTTCTCTTAACCAAATAATCCACTCAGAAGCGGGATCAGCTGTGTTCCGATCAGGATAACACCACCACCGCTCATCAGCTGTTTAATTCCCTGGGATTTTGCACCCGGGTTGTCGTTTCCATAACCTTCCATCAGGTTGATTACGCCCCAGACACCAAGGCCTGCACCGATTGCAACGACCAGTGTCTGAAGGATATTGATTGCACTGCTAAAAAAAGCCATAATCAAATGTATGAACAAACGCTTTTTCTTATGGTCTGTAAGCGTTTGGCTCTACTCCTTTCCCTTTTATTCAGACCTTTTTTTACACCTGCTAAGTAACAGGGTGCTCGAATTTTTTCTTTCATATAGCCTCCCTTCATGTTTATTCGATGGATTCTAAGTAAAATAAGAACTCTTCAACATCAATTCCTGTATCATAAAAATCATCGAGGTTATGATCCAGATTTCGATATTCCACAAATCCATCACTGCCTTCATATCTAATGCACTGGATTATGACAAAGTCTCCATTTTCTAAAAGCCAGAATTCCTTGGTAGCTGCGATTATGATTCCCCCCTGAAAAGTTTCCTGCGTTTCCATATCCAGACAGATTCCTGCATAATCGAAAATACCAATTTCTAAGTCAAATAAATCCTTTTCGTCACTATTTTTTCCACAGACTATAAGCGGCATAGTCTTATTTTTTTCCAAATATTCAAATAAACTGTCCGCATACCGATCCATTGCACATTCAATGACTCCATCATCGTTCAGATCTATAAGCTCAACCTCCATATAGTCAGCTAATTCCAAGGTATCCATGGATTCAAACCAGTGTTTTAATTTGTATTTGAATAATTCCTTCTGATAGTGTTTTTCATTTAATCTACTTTTTGCTGTGTTTGTATTAAGTCTCATCATGTTCTCCTTCCTCAGCTTCAATCGCTGATACATCTTCTTGTGTTACAGTTACTTCATACATTTCAAATTCTGTATCTTTCGACATCACCAGTCGGTGTGCCAGATATTTTTCGACATCAAACGCATTGTTCTTATTAAAATCGGCAAGCTCTTTGTACCGTTTATGCTTTGTGATGTCATATTTGTTGCTTAAAAACGGCCGGACTCCTCGAAGCTGTAAGATACATTTTTCTCCATCCATGACCGCCAGCTCATCTCTACTCATCAGTTCTTTTCCAGTCTTTTGATAGTTCAGCCCATAGGACCGGTTGCTGCCTCTGGTGTCTGATGTGTTGTAAAGATCTATAGTTTCCTTTCCCAGGGTTTCTGATATTTCTTTCAGTGTGGAACTTTCCTTTCCACCCAGGAAAAGAACGGTGTCACAGTTACCCGTGATCGTCTCAGCCGCATCCTTATAGATTGTTTTCAGCTGAGATTGTGACTGCAAAATGATAGAAGCGGAGATTTCCCTGCTTCGGATCGTAGCAATCAATTTGTCGAATTTTGGAATCTGTCCGATATTGCTGAACTCATCAAGAAGCAGTCGTACATGATAGGGAAGCCTGCCTCCATGCTCATCATCCGCTTTATCACAAAGCAGGTTAAAGAGCTGGGTGTACATGATTGCTACCACAAAGTTGAATGTGTCATCTGTATCACTGATGATGACAAACATAGCTGTTCTCTGATCACCGATCATATCCAGTTCCATCTCGTCATAGGACATGATTTCTCTTAGTTCCTGAATATCAAATGGTGCAAGTCTGGCACCACAGGAAATCAAAATCGATTTTGCAGTTTTGCCAGCAGCAAGCTTGTACTTGCGATATTGCCTTACCGCAAAGTGTTCTGGATTTTCTGCTTCCAGCTCTTCAAACAATTCATCCACTGCATTTTTAAATTCTTCATCATCCTCCCTGGTCTCACTGGCATTGATAAATTCCAACAGAGTAGAAAAGTTCTGTTCTTCCTCTGGTGCCTCATACCAGATGTATCCGATCAGTGCAGAATACAAAAGACGTTCGGCCTTCACCCAGAAATCTTCCGTTGATTTTTCGCCTTCACCCTTGGTATTTGCGATAATGGTATTGACCAGCTTCAAGATGTCTTTTTCACTCCGGATATAATGGAACGGATTGTAATGCATGGACTTTTTAAAGTTGATCGTATTTAATACCTTGATCCGGTATCCTCCATTTACCAACATCTTCCCGCATTCGACGATGATCGTACCCTTCGGATCAGTGACCACATAGGATACGTGATCCGTCATCTGCATAAGGTTGGGCTTCACATAGAATCTTGTCTTACCAGATCCGGAACCACCGATAACGATCACATTCTTATTTCTGGCATACTTCGGAGCTTTTGGTCGGCTGTTCATGGTCAGACGTTCCGTTTCTGTGAGGATGACATTGTTTTCAAAGACCGGATCCATGAAGGGTTCGATATCTTTTCTATTTCCCCATCTGGCCGATCCATACTCCACACCTTGTCGGAACTTCTTTGCATTTTTTGAACGATAGTAGACCACCAGTTTTAATGCACCTGCAACCAGAACACCTACTGCAAGGTCCTGCAAAGCGACACTTGGCAGCCAGCTTAAAAATGCCAGTCGGAAATTGACTAACATCACGCCAAGTCTCTGGACCATGCTTTCTCCCAGGCAATGCCGGTACAGCCAGGATCCTTTATCTGCTACATAGAAAATAAAGAAATATGGGAGATTTAAGATCACCAGCCGTTTGACCTGGATCTTCTGTAATTTTTCCCGGATCATCGTTCCTGACCTCTGGATTTTTGTCTCTGCTTCACACGCTGGCGGTGCTTTGCTTTTCTTTCTACAGATTTCTGCAGTTTCTTTCTGACGGATGGTTTCTTCGACTGTTTCTTTTTCAGTTCTACTCCGGCATATTCCCGGAAAGCCGCTGTCATCACATCCACATCTTTGGCCTTAAAGAAGACCAGAAATTTCGGTGGATCCGCACCAACCTCTTTTTTCAGGCTGTAATCAATCCCGTACTTTCTTGCCACACGGTCAAAAGATTTGATATTTTCATCTGTGATCTTTAAGTTGGAAAGCTGTACTCCCTGTGCGTTCAACTGCTTGATGGTCTGCTTTCCATGTGGCTTTTTCTTTTCAATCTTTTTTCGGGCTTTTTCCCTTCCTTTCTCCTGAGCCTGTCCGGTCTTTTCAGCCATTTTCACCTGCGTTGCTTTCTGTTTCCTCCGGTTGTCCATTTCCAGGAACTTCCGAAGGGCTGCTTTTAGCACACTGGCAGTGATCTTGACTCCCTGGATGCTCAGGCTGATCACTTTCTGATTTACTTCTTCCTGCAATTACCCACGTCCTTTCTTTCCTTTCATTTCAGAATGAAGACGGGCAATACAATATCCGATGCATGGAACATGTTTTCCATACGGACAGCCACCACATGGTGTTGTTTTTACTGCTTTTTTCTTTTCCGGAAGCAGATAGTGGCACTGTTTCAAGCTACAGCCTTTCTTTTTGCCTCCCCACCAGTAACAGTACTTGCAGGACCATGGCTTTTCTTCGCTGTACTTTCTTCCCTCAATAGCTGCATTTGGTTCTATGATCAGATCTTTATTAGTCTTCATTCTGTTCTTCCTCTTTTCTCATGATTTCTGTCAGTTTTTTCTCTGCCTGACTTCCGGCAGCAATGAGACAATACAAAACTGTAAATATTGCCGCTGCTCCCAGAAGAGCAATAAAAATAATGATATTTCTCATGGTTTCTCCCATCTAAAAAAGCGTCCACAGATTCCTTTCGGTTTCCATGAACGCTCATTCTTATTTAATTAGTGTTTCTTTTTTCTCATAAATGCAAGGGCTCCTGTACCAGTCGCACCAATGCCGAGAAGCATAAACCACAGCCACAGATTGGTGTTATCCCCAGTCTTTGGTGAATCACTGACAGATTTTCCACCTTCCGGTGTCTTTTCTGCCGGTTTTTCCTCATCCACCATGGTTACATGCTGTACTTCACCGATATCCTTTACTTCGAATTCCACATCTTTTGCAACCAGATAGCCATCCGGTGCTGTTTCTTCACGGAGAGTGTATTTTCCGATCGGAAGCATTTCGATGTAATGTGCTTTCTCTGTACTGGTCCAGCTTTCCACAACTTTTCCATCCTGATCAAGGATCGTGAGTTTTGCTCCCGGAAGCTCATTTCCGGCGATATCCTGTTTGGAGATTTTCACCTTCGTCACATCATCCTTCATCTCTACTTTCTGCACATCGGCAGTATCTTTGATGGTGAACTTCACGCTTTCAGCTGTCACATAACCATCGGCCGGTTTTGTTTCAACCAGTGTGTATTCTTTTCCGACAGTCAGCTCACGGATCACATGTGCTTCTTTACCGGAAATCCATTCATCTACGATATTTCCATCGGCATCTACCACTTTCAGCTTACATCCTGGAAGTTCTTTTCCGGTTGTCAGACTGGATTTGGTAAATTCTACAACGGTTGGCTGATTCTCAAAGGTAAAATCATAGGTTACAGTCGGCTGGTCCTCACCTGCATACTCAAAGGTAAATTCCTTTTCTTCATCGTTGGTTACAAATCCGTCCGGTGCATAGAGCTCTTTTACATAGTAAGTTGCTCCTATTGGAAGATCTGCAACAAATGTGATCTTTCCTTCTTCATCCGTAGATTTCAGTTCAATAATCTCATCGGCTTCGATCAGGACTTTACCAGTTGTCTCAGACTTAATGTCTTCTTTGGCAAATAATCCAAAGATAGCGCCTTCCAATGTACGGTCAGAATCTTTTTCTTTCTTAAGTACACTGACTTCTACTCTCTGACGGTTGTTCTGCCAGTCTTTGTCATAGACTACAACCGGTGTATTCTGATCCACGTAAGTCAGATCTACATGACGGATCTCACCATCCAGTACATGACCGTAAGCAGTTCCTGTTTCTTTCACATAGTATTTACCCAGTGGAAGATTTTCCAGTTTTGCAATTCCGGTTTCATCTGTCTTGATTGTTGCGATCAGTTCATCCTTTTTATAGTAATCGTCACTGACGCCATCTGCAGCCTTGATATCTTCCTCAGCATAGACTTCAAACGTAACATCTGTCAGCTTTCCGGTTACATAGTTGAAAATGTGTTCCACCACACCTTTGACCTTATCGGCCAGTGTAACAGAATCCAGGAATTCTCCCTTTTTGTTGATGAGGAGTTCACCAACCGGTACCTCGTCCTTCATTTCCACTTTTTGAACCTCTCCGGTATCTTTGACTGTGAATGTCACATCATTGGCTACCAGATAACCATGCGGTGCAAACTCTTCATGTAGGGTATAAGTCTCACCCACTTTCAGATATTTGATCACATGCGGTGCATCTTTGGAAGATGTCCAGCTATCTACTACATTTCCATCTTTATCCGTTACTTTCAGATAAGCTCCATCCAGTTCTACGCCGGTTGTTGCATCTGATTTTGTGATCTCAACAGTTGTCGGCTGGTTCTTCTTTACGGATTTTAATGTTACTGTCTGTACATCCTGCCCCTGATAAGAAGCATCAAATCTCAGTACTTCATCCGAAGATACGAATCCATCTGGTGCTTTCAGTTCTTTTACATAATAGCTTCCAAGTGGAAGATCCAGTGTACATGCTGCCTGACCTTTTTCATCAGAAGTCATTTCCTGTAAAAGAGTATCTGCTTTGACGATCACTTTTCCATCTTTCGTCTGAATGTTTTTTGCATTGTAAATACCGAACACTGCTCCGGCTACTGTATTGCCTGTCTCAGCATCCTGTTTTTCGACCGTAATCGACACTTTTTGTCTTTCATCTGTGACAGAGATTTCTTTCTCGATCACTGCTGTATCCTGATCCGCATAAGCAAATTCGACATTTTCCGGCACGGTATTTAACACATAAGTGTCCGGTGCATTCTTCTCTTTAACATAATACCTGCCAAGTGGAAGATTCTTTACGGTTGCATAACCATCTTCATCCGTTGTGACGGTTGCTACCAGTGCATCCTTTGAAAAATACAGAGTTCTCTGTCCATCTGCATCTACCTGATGATCGGCGGTATAGATATCCTCTGCCGCATAGACTTCAAATTCTGCACCTGCAAGGCCAGTCATTTCATACTGGAAATCCTTCTCAAATCCTTTTAACACTTCACCCTGTTTATAGATCTTTAACTGACCTTTGACCGGGGCATTGGTATATTCCACATCAATGACTGCATCTCCTGTGACAGGATCAGTCAGATAAGCAGTATCTGTATCAACTGCAACTGTCACATAGTTTTTGGATATTGTGTACCCATCGGGTGCCGTCACTTCCTCAATCCGGTAGTTGCCAGGTTTCAGATTCTTTGGCAGTACCAGGTATCCTTCCTCATTTGTGAAATAGGATTTGTGTACCGTTGGCTTCGGATAGGATGTTGTCTGTTCCACATATTTCTGGTTATCCAGGTCGTATACCTTGAACTCAGTATTGGCCAGGAGTACCGATTTCTGTGTTTCTGCATCCTTTTTGATGATCTTTAATTTTGCTTTGAATTCTTTATCCAGCAGCACTCGCCATGTCTGCGGTGTATCCGGATGATTCTCTGTGATCTTCACTACAAAATCATCGACCGGTGCATAGTTGTGTTTGCTTGTGGTTTCTCTTACCACATAAGTTCCATATGGAAGCGGAATCGATCTTGCATATCCTTTTTCATCGGTAAACATTTCTGTCTGGCCATCTGCAGTCAGTACAACTGGTCTGGCTGAATCAAAATCATAACTTCCATCTGCTTTTACTTTCAGATTACTGACAAGCCATGCCGAAAAACCAACTCCCTGCAGAAGATCTGCATCGGTCTTTCCGTTGTTTGCTGCCTTGATGATCTGGAATGGCTGTTTGATGACAGTTTCTTTACATACAGAAGTTCTTTCTACTGTCGGAACAGTAGCACCTTCGTAAGTACAGTCCACATCATGTTCTGTCGGATCCAGTACGTATCCCACCGGAGCACTAAGCTCTTTCAGATAATACTTTCCAAGATAGAGATCCGATACAGAAGCTTCGCCATTCTTATCCGTTGTCAGGGATGTGATCAGGGTGTCTTTCTTATAGATTGTTCCGGTTCTTCCATCCGGATGAACAATGTCTTCCCTTGCATAAAGACCATATACCGCACCTTCCAGTGTTGCATCACCCTGGGCTTCATTGCCTGTCTCAGCATCCTGTTTTGCAATGTTGAGCTTTGCATTTACTCGTTTGTCCGTTACATTTTTAGTCGTTGTCTTTCCGATAGCAAGAGTCACATTATAAGACTTTGTATCGATCTGATACCCTGTTGGAACAGAGATTTCTTTCAGATAAACAACTTCCTGTGTCTTTTCCATTGTGAGCTGTGAAGCACCATTCTGATCAGTTGCAGGCATCTCTGCAATCAGCTTTGTACATGCAGCATCGGAATAGATCCCGTACACTGCACCAGCCAGTGCGTTGCCTGTATCCTGGTCTTTCTTTACAATGGATACCTTGCATTCTTTTGTCCAGGTTACTTTAAAATCCACATATTTCTCATTTCCGACGCCTTCACCGAAAACAAGAGCCAGGTCCTGTGTTCCAGATCCTGTTACAATCTTGTAAGCAGAGTATTCTTTATCAATGCTTCCCTTCATCCGAGAAGAAAATGTAGCACTAACGCTCTCTGCCTGATCAAGTGGTGCTGTCAGATAAAACTGTGTACCTCCACTGATTTCTACACTTGCTCCTGCAGCACTGGTTTTACCGGTTGTCACATTTACAAGCTTTACACCGCTTGGCAACTTAAATGTGATTGTCTGCAGTTTATCTGCTTTGAATGTGATCACGCTTGTTCGCTGGCTGTTTCCTTCCACATAAGCCTTTACATTAGATTCGGAAAAGCTCATATCTACAGACGGAATGTCCGGCATATTTACACAATAATTATAAAGTTCCATTGCCAGGTTCTTTCCTGTTGCATTGGTTCCGGATGCCCAGTCACTGGATCCATTTGCATATGCCGCTGCGATATGAGTAATAATGAATCTCTTTCCTGCCGGGAAATCCGGATGTTTCTCATCAAAGAAACCATTCTCATCACTTGCTTTTGTTCCGTAATAGCAGACCTTTGCAAGTGTTTTTCCATCGGCAAGTTTCTGGATCGTATAAGTTCCATTTCCCGGTCCTTTTTTGGATGGTTCAACACAGTATGCTGTCGCATTGATGCTTCCCCATTTCACATAATATGGACAAGTCAGATAAGAACCTAATCCATAATCTGCGTAATAGTACCAGGAACCGGCTGTGACTGTGACTGATTTTGTTCCTGTTTCACCGGAAGCAAGCATCATTGGCATATCAAAAGTAATACTTTCGCCTGCTTCAAGATCTGCAAGAGCAACTTCCTGGTCAACAGCTTCCTGCATAACCTCTGAGAGTGTGATCCCTGTTTCCGGATCAACGGTCTCCTGATCCTCCGTTGCTTCGATCTCTGCATCAAATTCTTTTTCTGTCAGTTCTGTTTTACTTTCCGTTTCAGCAGCACCAGTTTCATCTGTAGACGAGTCAGCCTCAGAATCCTCTGTTTCTGTCTTATCGGAAGAACCAGCATCCTGATCAGAAGAACTTTCTGACTGCGAATCTTTCTGCTGATCCGCTTCTTTTACCACGATCTTTCGATTGATCTGGTAGGTTGGATGATCCGTTGTCTGTGGTTCTACATAATAGACTGCCTTATAGGAATTGGCATAATCGGTAGAAAAGTCATTCCCGTCCGTATCTTTTGCTTCCTGAAATGTAACTTTTACTTTGCTGTCATCCTGGATCGTAAGACCGGTATAATCACTCTTTACATCGAAATTGTCTCCAACCTTGATCTCATAATCCTTTGCAGTTACCACTTCATCTTCATCCAGCTGATCCTTGATTTCCTCATAATACGGGATCTTTTTTACAGATCCGGCATCATCAGAAGCATAGGCAACTGCGGGAGAGAGTACTGTCGATAAAACCGTTACTGCAGTCAATAAACCGGACATCACCCTGCGTGCTTTCTTTTTCACGTTCATTCTCTTAAATCCTTCCTTTCTGATTCTTTTGTATATGGTTATCTGTTAGTTTCTGCATATTATCTTTTATACGAAAATGATCGCCTCCTTTCCTGAAATTTGCGCTATTTGGGACAGTCAGCACAAGCTGAGATAACAGCACAAATATGTGGCGGTACCTGTTTGTC
>ENA-OPLB01000377-OPLB01000377.1-human-gut-metagenome-genome-assembly--contig:-NODE-377-length-10120-cov-2.117536_pt1 | contig 10120 bp, 10 predicted proteins | sample MGYA00241787_ERZ501701 | MGnify/ENA primary metagenome ERZ501701 (study PRJEB25962, sample SAMEA2042372) | human gut metagenome | biome: human gut; feature: human-associated habitat; material: faeces...
GATGCCGCCGACGGTGTCAACAACTTGGTGGAAGTGGTCGACGGTGAGGTGAGAATCGAGCTCGGATCGCAGAGCGAGGCTGCCGGAAAGGCTGCGCTGGCTGCGCTGAAACGTGCTGCCGACGACCTGCGCAACGGCATCATCGACGTAATGGTGACGGCGCCTATCAACAAAGACTCCATCCAGGGCGACGATTTCCATTTTCCGGGTCACACGGAGTTTTTGGAGTCGCGCATCGGCGAGGGCAACAAAGCGCTGATGATTCTTTTCGACGACCATCTGCGCGTGGCGCTGGTCACCACCCACTTGCCTTTGGCTCAGGTGCCTGAGGCGATAACAAAAGATGCCATCGTGGAGAAACTTGAGATCTTCAATGATTCCTTGAAAAAGGATTTCGACATCATAAAGCCGCGCATCGCTGTGCTGTCGCTCAATCCGCATGCCGGGGAGAACGGTATGCTCGGCACGGAGGAGAAGGAGGTGATAACGCCTGCCATTGAAGAGGCTTATTCAAGAAAAATCATGGCATTCGGACCGTATGCCGCAGACGGATTCTTCGGCAGCGGGCAGTATACGCACTTCGATGGTGTGCTTGCCATGTACCACGATCAGGGTCTGGCTCCGTTCAAGACAATCGCGATGGACGACGGCGTGAATTTCACTGCCGGACTCCCGTATGTGCGCACTTCGCCCGACCACGGCACTGGATATGACATCGCAGGAAAGAACCAGGCAAGCGAGGCCTCGCTGCGCTCTGCGATTTTCAAGGCTATCGACATCTTCAGAAACCGCATGCGCTTTTATGAAATGAACGCACATCCGTTGCGTCGCCAGTACTACGACAAGAGCGGCGACAAGGAGGTGCTCGACTTGACAAAGGACGATGATGAGTCGTCGGAAATCCTTAACGCTTAAAAACGAAAGAAAAATGAACTATGCGATAATAGCCGCCGGCGAGGGTTCGCGCCTCGCACAAGAGGGCGTGGCAAAACCAAAACCGCTTGTCGACATCTGTGGCGAACCGATGATAGGCCGCCTGATAAATCTTTTCTGCCGCTGTAATGCGGAGAGCATCAGCATAATCGTCAACGAGCAGATGACTGAGGTGCGCGAATATATTGAGAGCCTCTCGCTCGACATCCCGCTGAACCTGGTGGTGAAGACAACTCCGAGCTCGATGCACAGCTTTTTCGAGCTTTCAAGGGTAATCCCGAAAGGACGCTTCTGCCTGACAACGGTCGACACTATCTTCCGCGAGCAGGATTTCCGTCCATATATCGAGGCGATGGAGGCTGATGAACGTTATGACGGAATGATGGTGGTGACCGACTATATCGACGATGAGAAGCCCCTGTATGTGCAGACCGACGACGATTTGAACATCACGGCTTTCCGCGACGAGCGATATGATGGCGCAAAATACATTTCGGGAGGCATATACGCTCTCAATGAGAAAGCCATCGATGTGCTTGCCGACTGCATGGAGCGAGGCGTGGCGCGTATGCGCAACTTCCAGCGCGCGCTCGTCGACGCGGGTCTGAGACTGAAGGCGTATCCGATGGGGAAAATTCTTGATGTAGACCATGCCGGCGACATTGAGAAGGCGGAAAATTTCATCAACAGCAAATAAAGTTTAGAAACAACATACAAATGGCAGAAATAACAATTGCCGGCATTATGAGAGCCGGCGCTTACTCGCCAAACCATATCGGCAACGACGCTGCGATTTTCAACGCTACGGCAGACCAGCTGCGCAAGCGCGGTTGCACGGTCAACATCTACAGCGAGGAGCAATTCAACAGCGGCAAAGTGAAGGAGCGCGTAATCCTCAATATGTGCCGTGAACAGGAGTCGATAAAACGCCTTCAGGACATGGAGGATGATGGCTGCATTGTGGTGAACTCGGGCTACGGCATCGAGAACTGCACACGCGAGCGCATGACACGCATTCTGATGGGGCACAACATCCCGTATCCCGACAGTGTTATTGTCAACACCGACGAGGCTGTGGTAAACCAGCTGAGAAAGGCGGGCATCAACAACTGCTGGATAAAGCGCGGCGACTTCCATGCCATGCATAAGGAGGACGTGAGCTATGTGCGCCATGCGGAAGAGGCGCAGGAGGTGCTGCAGGAATATTTCTACCGCGGCATAAAGCGTGCGGTAATCAACCGTCATCTTGTGGGCGACCTTATAAAATTCTACGGCATCCATAACTCGCCGTTCTTCTTCTGGTTCTATCCTTTCGACGAGGGACACAGTAAATATGGACTTGAGGCTATCAACGGCAAGTCGAAAGGCATTGATTTCGACATTGAGCGCTTGAAGAACATCTGCCACGACGCTTCCGAGGTTCTCGGCGTGGAGATTTATGGCGGCGACTGCATCGTGTCGCCGGAAGGCGACATCCGCATCATCGATTTCAACGACTGGCCAAGTTTCGCGCCTTGCCGCAACGAGGCTGCTCCGTTTATTGCCAAGGCGGTGCTGAATTATGTCAAATCAAAACTTAAATAACGACGCCGATGAATATAAAAGAATTGAAAGCGTCTTATAAAGACACCCTCAAGTCGATGGACACGGAGGAAACGATCGACCTTTGTTTCTATCGCCCGATAGGTTATATGTGGGCTGTGCTGTGTGCGAAACTCGGCATCAAGCCAAACGCCATTACGATTGCTTCTATATTTATAGGTGTGGCGGCTGGCGTGATGTTTTATTTCAACGACCTTTGGCTGAATATTGTGGGGGTGTTGTTGCTCGTTTGGGCAAACTCTTTCGACAGTGCCGACGGTCAGCTGGCGCGTATGACGCAGCAGTACTCACGCCTCGGTCGTATACTCGACGGTCTGAGCGGCGACTTCTGGTTTGTGGCGATCTATTTGGCTATATGCTTCCGTGAAAACTGTACCAGCGTGTTCTTTATGGAACACCAGTGGGTCATTTGGGCGATAGCCGTAGCCGCAGGTCTGTGCCATGCGAAACAGGCTGCAGCTGCCGACTATTATCGCCAGTTCCACTTGTATTTCTTGAAAGGAAAAGAAGGAAGTGAGCTCGACAGCGTGGAGCAGCTTGACAAGGCGTATGCCGCTGTGCCATGGAAGGGAAACTTCTGGAAGAAGACCACGATGTTCTTCTACCGCAACTATACCGCAAACCAGGAGGTGCTCACGCCACGCATGCAGCAACTGCGCCGCGCCTTGCGCAAACGTTTTGGCGAGGGGGAGGTGTCGCAGTCGTTCCGCGACACATTCCGTGCCGGCAGCAAGCCGTTGATGAAATACACCAACTGGCTGTCGTTCAATCTGCGTTCGATAGCGCTTGTATGCTCGCTGCTCGTCAAGATGCCGTGGCTCTATTTCGCTTTCGAGCTGGTCGTGCTCAATCTGATGCTTGTATATATGATTTGGCGGCATGAGCGCATGTGCCGTAAATTTACGGAGGAGGTTGAAAATGGCAAATACTGATATTAAGGGTGTGATTTTCGACTACGGCGGCACAATCGACAGCCGTGGCGACCATTGGAGCGAGGTGATTTGGGACGGATACCGCGAAGCTGATGTGCAGGTGACGAAGGAGCAGTTCCGCGACTGCTACGTCTATGCGGAGCGTGAGCTGGCGAAGACTCGCCATATACTGCCCGAGCATAATTTCTACGACCTGTTGCTCATCAAGATGCGTATCGAGATAGGCAACCTCGTTGAAAACGCAGTGCTCCCTTCTGATTATCCCGTGGAGGAAAAGGCGCTTGCCGTGGCGCGCTATTGCTATAACCGTGCGAAGGAATCGGTTGAGGAGGCGCGTCAGGTGTTGGAGTTTGTGCATGAGCGGGTGCCGATGGTGCTCGTGAGCAACTTCTACGGCAATATGGAGACGGTGCTTGCCGATTTCGATTTGGCACGCTATTTCAAAAAGGTTGTTGAAAGCGCTGTAGTTGGCATACGAAAGCCCGATCCGCGCATTTTCGCGCTCGGTGTGGAGGCTCTTGGCGTCCCGGCAGAGAATGTGCTTGTCGTTGGCGACAGCTATAAGAAGGATATCGTGCCGGCTGAGTCTATTGGATGCCAGGTGGCGTGGCTCAAAGGAAAAGGATGGACGGCGGAGGAAGATGCCGTCACGCATCCCGAAATAATCAAAAAACTCGAGGAAATCGAAAAACGCTTCGTTTAGGAATTTTTACAAAATAAGGCGCAATCAGGTGATATTTAACAAATATTATCTGATTGCGCCCTTTTTTACCAAAGTTTAGACCATTTGGACCATTTATTTATTTAAAAATAATTTTGCATTCAGGAAAATAGCAGTACTTTTGACCCGTGGATTTTGGTCCGCAAGACAAATTTGAAAACAACTCAAAAGAAAATATTCTGAAAAATGGAAAATTGCAACGTTAAAAAAGCAGAAGGCAAACTTGGCGTACTTGTAGTAGGTCTTGGTGCCGTTTCAACAACATTTATGACAGGTGTATTGATGGCTCGTAAAGGTTTGGCTAAACCAGTGGGCTCAATGACACAATACGACAAAATCCGCGTTGGCCGCGGTGCTGAAAAGAAATATCTTCACTATAAAGACATCGTGCCTTTGGCAGATTTGAACGACATCGTTTTCGGTTCTTGGGACGTTTATCCTGCAAACGCATACGAGTCGGCTATCAACGCTGAGGTGCTTAAAGAAAAAGACATAGAGCTGGTTAAGGACGAATTGGTTAAAATCGTTCCTATGAAGGCGGCTTTCGACCATAATTATGCAAAACGTCTTGACGGTGACAACGTGAAAACTTGCGCTAACCGTTGGGATATGATGGAGCAGGTTCGCGAAGACATCCGCAACTTCAAGGCAGCAAACAACTGCAGCCGTATCGTTGTGCTTTGGGCGGCTTCTACTGAAATCTACGTTCCGGTAGACGAGAAGATCCACGGCTCTCTCGCTTCTTTGGAAGCAGCTATGAAGGCTGACGACAAAGAGCACATCGCTCCTTCTATGTGCTACGCTTACGCAGCTCTTTCTGAAGGCGCTCCTTTCATTATGGGTGCTCCTAACACCACTGTCGACATCCCTGCTATGTGGGAGCTCGCTGAAAAAACCAAGATGCCTATCGCCGGTAAGGACTTCAAGACTGGTCAAACTTTGGTTAAGTCTGGTTTCGCTCCTATCATCGGAACCCGTTGCCTCGGCCTGTCAGGATGGTTCTCTACAAACATCCTCGGTAACCGCGACGGTCTTGTGCTCGATGAGCCTGCAAACTTCCACACTAAGGAAGTCAGCAAATTGTCTACTTTGGAGTCAATCCTCGTGCCTGAGAATCAGCCGGATCTCTACAAAGACTACTATCACAAAGTGCGCATCAACTACTATCCACCGCGCAACGACAACAAGGAAGGATGGGACAACATCGACATCTTCGGATGGATGGGCTACCCAATGCAGATCAAAATCAACTTCCTCTGCCGCGACTCTATCCTCGCTGCTCCTCTTTGCCTTGACCTCGTGTTGCTCAGCGACTTGGCTGCACGCGCAGGACGCTACGGAACTCAGCGCTTCTTGAGCTTCTTCCTCAAGAGCCCGATGCACGACTACACTCAGGGCGAGGTACCTGTAAACCACTTGTTCCAGCAGTACGTAATGCTCAAGAACGCTCTCCGCGAAATGGGCGGTTACGAGGCTGATGAGGAAATCGATTAATCTTCCTAAAAAAACATAATAAAAGCGAGGCTGCGTCGAAAGATGCAGCCTCGCTTCATTTAGTGGGTGATGACCCTTATTTTTTTCGAAAAGATGTTACAATGCTTTGTCGAGGTCGTCGATTAGACGGTCTACATTTTCCGACAGCGTGGCCCAGCTGGTGCAGATGCGTACTTCCGTCATTCCTGGAGTTAGGTGCTCCGTTGTGGAGAAGATGTAGCGGTCAGACAAATGCTCGATTACGCTGTCGGGAAGTATGGGGAATTGCTGGTTTGTGGTCGAAGCATAAGCAAGAGCCACACCTTTTGCCTCGAGCGCGCAGCGTATGCGCATCGCCTGTTCGACGGCGTGGCGCGACAGCTGCATATAGAGGTCGTTTTCAAACAACGTCTCAAACTGGATGCCGAGCAGCCGTCCTTTGGCAAGCAGTCCGCCGTTTTGCTTTATCATGTATCTGAATCCCGGCGTGATTGACGGGTTGGTTATGACAACGGCTTCGCCGAAAAGTGCGCCGATTTTTGTTCCTCCGATATAGAACACGTCGCAGAGGCGAGCGATGTCGGCGAGTGATGTGTCGTTGTCGCTGGCGGCAAGTCCGTAGCCCAGACGTGCTCCGTCGAGAAACAGCGGCAATTCAAGCTTGCGGCACATCGCGCTGATGGCTTCAAGTTCGTTGAGATGGTAGACCGTACCCACTTCGGTCGACTGCGAGATGTAGACCATTCCTGGCTGCACGCAGTGCTCCAACCCTTTGTCGTCGAAATGGCGGCGATACACCTGCTCAATCAGTTGTGGCGTGATTTTTCCATTGATGCCTGGCACAGTGATTACTTTGTGCCCGGTCGACTCGATGGCTCCGGTCTCATGCACGGCGATGTGTCCGGTTTCCACACATATCACTCCCTGGTATGGACGCAGAATGGAGGCTATGACGGTTTTGTTTGTCTGTGTGCCGCCGACGAGAAAATGCACATCGGCATCGGGGGCATTGCAGACGCGTCGGATAATCTGGCGTGCATTCTCGCAGTGGCGGTCTTTGCCGTATCCGGGGGTCTGCTCCATGTTGGTCTCTGCAAGTCGTTGAAGGATGCTTGCATGCGCTCCTTCGGTGTAGTCGCATTCGAAGTTGATCATAAAAGCCAAATTAGATGTTTCCGCAAATTTAGTCAGAATTTGCGGAATATTTGAGTCCTTTGATGAAAAATTACCGGGTGGAGTGACCGGTAATAAAAAAAACGGGACTCAACCAAAAGGATGAATCCCGCCCCAAACCAAATTTTATGCTTCTATTTTCTCATGCGTTTATTTGCGTTGTGCAAGCTGAGAGTCGAGGAAGAGGATGCCAGCCTCGCCGGCTTTTGCGAATTTCTCTGCCAAGTCTCTTGCAGTGGCTTCTTCCTCCACTTGCTCGCGGACAAATCCCCAAAGGAAATCCTGGGTGGCTTTGTCTTTTTCTGCCGATGCCACATCTACGAGCTCGTCGATGAGTTTCGACACGTGGCACTCGTGGTCATAGACGTTTTTAAACACTTCAGCCACATCGCCCCAGCCTGTAGGAACAACATCGACCATACCTACTTCAGCTTTCTCTCCGCGTTTGTTCAGGTAGTCGGCAATCTCGTAAGCGTGGTTAAGTTCTTCCTGCGACTGTTTCATCAGCCAGTTGGCGCATCCGTCAAGACCTTTGTTTTTCAGATAAAATGCCATTGAAAGATAAAGGTTTGAAGACCACATCTCTGCATTGATCTGCACGTTAAGCTCTTTTTGTAATTTTTCGGTCATCATAGTTGTATGTTTTTATATTTTATTTATCAGTTGTTTACTTGCCGCTCCTTCAAGCGGTCACTATTGGTTTCTGCCAAAAATGTGCCAGCGTGCGGATGGTGTCAATATGGCGGTTGTGGCGGTCGTTGTGTCACGAGGTGACTGCCATTTTGCAGGTTCGTGGAAAAACACTACATTTGCATTACAATGGAAAAAAAAGAAATGCAACATAAGGATATTGTCGCTGAACTGGCACGACGCTTGGAGCGTGGAGAGGCTGATGTGGAGGCTCTTGCCGACGGTTTTGCCTCTCTGCTGAAGGAGCATTGCGGCGCTCTCGAGACGGTCGCTGTGCCGGGTTTCGGCAAGTTTGAGGGGGAGAAGCTGATGGAGCGTGTGGAGGTGGATTCCGCCTCTGGACGCAGGATGCTTTATCCGCCCGAAATAAGAATGACGTTTGTGCTGGGCACTCGGCTTAAAACCCGCATTGCGGAGAAAGGAGAAGCCGGCGATGAGTAACCGAGTACTTGTGTTGCAGGACATTGTCAAGGCGTTGTCGCATGAGACCGACACGTCGGAGGCTTTGTGCCAATCTTTTGTCAAAGAATTGTTTGCCATTGTTGCCGAACGGCTGATGGATGGTGAGTCGGTGACGCTTAAAGGTGTGGGCCGCTTCGATGTGGATGGCAGCGAGGTGCGCTTTGTTGCCGACCCGGATACGGCCGCTGCAATCAACAGTGCGTTTGATTGTTTTGAGGCGATAGAGCTTGCCGATGATTTCGACGGCGATGAGCCAGTGGCGGAGGATGTGACTCCTGACGCTGCCGAAGAGGAGGCGGCGACAACTGCTGATGAGGCAGCCGGAACAGAGGACGTGGCGGATGAGAGTCCTGCCGACGGAGCGGAGCCGGAGGAAAAGGAAAGTCAGACTGACGGGCTTGAAGAGAGTGAGGCTGACAGCGAAGAGGAAAAAGAAGAAGACACTGCTGAGGCTGACGCCGATGATGAGACTGTGACTGAGGAAACTGCCGAAGAAGAGACGGAAGAAACTGCCGAAGAAGAAGCGGAGGAAACAGTGGAGGAAGAATATGATGATGAGCCACAGCCGAAACGTGGCGGATGCCGTTTCGCTTGGGGATTCCTTGCCGGATTCGTGACGGCTGCGGTTGTAGCCGCCGTTGCGTGGTTCTTTCTGTTCGGAGTTGTCAAAAAACCGTTGTCTCAGCCTGCTGTAATTGCCGATGACACTGCCAAGGTGGCTGCGGCGGATTCCGACTCGACGGCTGCAGTGGAGAAGCCGCAGGAACAGTCTGAGGAAAAAACGGCTGAGCCGGAGAAGGAGAGCAAGAAGGCTGAACAGACGTTCAAGGTTACCAATACGGCATATCTGAGCAACATTTCCCGCAAATTCTACGGACATTACGCTTTCTGGGTATACATTTACTTGGACAACAAAGATATAATCACCGATCCCGACAATTTGCCTGTCGGAGCCGAGCTGCGCATTCCTGCGCCGGAGAAATACGGCATCGACAAGAATAATCCCGAGAGCATCAGACGTGCTGAAATAAAAGCGCTTGAGATTAAAAACGGCAAATAGGGTGACGACCGTGGATTGACAAGGAAACGAGGGGCTGTGTCCCCATAATATATAGAAGACCATGAAATGGCCATACGCGCGATTATGGGCATTGTTGGCAACGGCATTTGCCGTGATTATGCTGTTGTCAACGTTTGACGACTTGCGGATTTTCGGGCATCAGATGGCTAAGGTAAAGACATCTCCCGAAGTCGGCGGTCAAGCCGTCAGGAGTGTTGCCGTGTCTGAAAAGAACGTTGCAGCAACCGATACGTGCAAGTATACGCTGCTCTTTGTGGGCGATTCTATGTTGGAGGGATTGTCGCCGCGTCTGGCTGCCTATGCCGAAGAAAACGGGCATTCGCTTTACACGGTGATTTGGTATGGGTCGACAACCGAAAAATGGGGAGCGACACATAAGCTGAGGGCATATATTGAAAAATTCAAACCTGGTTACATTGTGGTGTGTCTTGGAGGCAACGAGCTGTTTTTGCGCAATGTGGAACGCAGCCGTGCGGCGATGGTCGACTCCATCATTGCCGATATCGGTGGATTGCCATTTGTCTGGATCGGTCCTCCAAACTGGAAGCCAGATACGGGCATCAACCGCCTGATTGCCGGAAAGGTGGGCAACGGGCATTTCTTCCTTTCTTCAAATCTTAGTCTTGACCGCGCTTCCGACGGTGCTCATCCGACGCGCGAAGCCGCGGCGGTGTGGATGGACAGTGTGGCGGTGTGGATTTCCACAAAATCGGTATGCCCGATGCGCCTTGACGTTCCGCACAAACGCAGTGCCAAACCAGTGAAAACCATAGTTCTTACACCTGATGATTGACCGGCTCACCGACATATCCAGCACCTTTGGCGCATTTCTTGACAGCGAGGCTTTCTGGCTGGTGCTTCTTGTGTTTTATCCAATCTATGGGTTGCTTTATCGCCGGCGGTCGGCAATGATGGCGTTTGTTGTGGCATTCAGTCTGCTGTTTGCCTATAAGGTGGGCGGATTGATTGCATTGTCGGTGCTTGTCAAAGCCGTGGTCGACTATTGGTTGTCGGTATGGTTGTCGAATATCCGCAGGCGACGCCGCCGGCGCG
>ENA-OPLB01000393-OPLB01000393.1-human-gut-metagenome-genome-assembly--contig:-NODE-393-length-9893-cov-2.061293_pt1 | contig 9893 bp, 14 predicted proteins | sample MGYA00241787_ERZ501701 | MGnify/ENA primary metagenome ERZ501701 (study PRJEB25962, sample SAMEA2042372) | human gut metagenome | biome: human gut; feature: human-associated habitat; material: faeces...
AAAAGCGGTGCGGCGGTATGCGATAAGATAAAGGAGATGTTTTTAAGCGGGGAATGCGATCATCTCACAGCCAACGATCTTGAGACATGGACGCAGCTTGCTAATCCGGCTAAGTACTATACCGGAGAAGAGGCTGTTTCTTATCTTAATGTAACTTCTAAAAGATTTTATGAATATCGGAAGGCGAAGTTAGTTCCTGATCCGGTTAAGATAAAGGGATTCCCTAAACCTTTATATACGAAAGTTATGTTGGATGAGGCTATAAAAACTATATCCGGCATGAGTGAAAGAGATATTTATATGAGGATCTTGAATGCTAAATCAAGAGAATCAAGAGCAAAAGAAAGGAGGGGAGCATGATCACTAATGGTGAATTTGTATCAAGAGTCGTAAACGGTATTCATGCCCTTGACAAAGATTCGCATGTTAGTCGGAGATGGATATTGAATATCGGTAGAACTAAAGCCGAATCTTATACAGCCCAGAGGTGGGATGACGGGACGTTACTTGGCGACCACCGGCTCCTAACTTACGTTACTTGCCTGGAGATGATTGAAGTTGATAAAATAGTTTGCTGCGATGCCGAATTTGCGTTATGTAATACACTTATGCGGTCAAAGCATAAACTTCCAGGACTTCTTTATTCTGCCCTTAGACCGGCTATTACCAAGGTGACTAACGTAGATAACACCATATTTTTTAAGTTCGCTGAAATAAAGTCGTATCGTAATGAACAAAAAAGACCGTATGCTAAATACGTTAAAGAACGGCGTCCTTTTTATTATGTAGAAAACGACTATATTTATATACCGGATTTTCATATAGAGCTTATTAACGTAGAGTTCTTTACAACAAGAAGAAAGAAGGCGCTGGAGTTAATGGCCTGCGATCCTACACCTAAAGGGTGTGAGTCTGAATGGGAATACGAATTTATCTGCCCTATTAAATTGATCGAATATGTAGTGGCAGAGACGATAAAGGAAGTAGCATTCAGGCTACAGATTCCTGTCGATGAAAATCCGAATCTTGATTCCAATCAGAAAAGTCAAATTGTTCAATAACAAAATATTATTTATCTTTATTTGGGTCTTAGTTGTAAAACCAAGACCCATTTTTATATAAACTTAGTGACATGAAAAGAACATCAATACAATCACCGTATTTTGCAGCTTACTACCATCGTCTTATGAAGAGAAAGAATGGTTTTAAGAAAGGCATGATAAGAGACAGAGGGGAGGTTTTAAGGCTGTTGTCTATTATATGGAAAACCGTATCAGAACATTATGTGGAAGCTGATGCCGGTGTTTACGTAGATAACGTAGGATACTTATGCCATGTACTTATACCGGGGCAGCGCTTTGCCGTCAGGCGGGACCTGGACATCGTGAGCAGGCTCGGAACCAACGGCTACCTCTACAACCACCTGGCTATGGATTTCGCAGACTCTAAAAGATATTACCATTTTGTAATACAAGATAGCTTGAAAAAGAAGTTAAGGGTTAAAATGAATAAAGGACGAAGATACCGATTTATGTATAATGAAATACTTGCTAAAAGAAGAGTGTTTAAAGATTTCCAGATTAAGAGAGTTTTCGAAGATCGAGAACTCAATCATAGGAACATGTAAAAAAATATAGCGATTACCCTTTATTGATATAGGTTAATCGCTATATTTGCATATCCGTCTACCTTCTCAGGCTGGCGGATATAAAAAGTAAAATTCCTATTATGGGAACAAATGTAAGCAATTTTCAAAACAATGCGAAGAACAGTAACATTATTTTGACGTCGGAATCCAACGAAATGGAATTTAGCAAAGAGGTTAAAACCGTATCATCTTTCAAAAATTCAGATTTTGGAGAGCTAAAAATTATTATTATTGACGAAGAACCGTATTTTATAGGATCTCCTATAGCTTCATTTTTAGGGTACACTAATCCGAGAAAAGCGATAAGGGATCACGTTGATGAAGATGATAGACTAATAATGAAAGTACCTGATACTCAAGGGTGGAACGAAACGTTCCGTCCCTACACTCCAAACACTAAAATACTGATAATCAATGAGTCTGGACTGTATAGCCTAATTTTTGGATCAAAGATGGATTTTGCTAAAAAATTCAAGAAATGGGTAACATCTGAAGTCCTACCCTCTATAAGAAAAACCGGTTCCTATTCTATAACACCGAAAGACTATCCATCTGCATTAAGAGCATTAGCTGATGAGATTGATGCTAAGAATAGAGCCATAGCCGAGAGAGCACAAGCAGAGGCGGAGAGACAGCAGGCGATTAAGACCATAGAAGAGCAGCGTCCCGATGTGGAGTTTGCAGAGTCATTTAAGAAGGTTGATCATGAAAATATGTGGCTAATCAGAGATGTGGCGAAGAAGCTTGAGCAGAATGGAATCATCATCGCAGAAAAGAATCTTCGTTTGTTTCTTGAGGAAGTCAAGTTCATGTTCAGAAATGGGCAGGGTAGATGGGAGCTGTACAGTGATATTGTCAAAAAATAAGTTTGGTGTTTATCGATCTTACTTTGTGGATAAGTACTCCGGTGAAAGGATCAATCAGCAAACAATATACATGACTGGTGCCGGATATGAAGTTACGCTCAATGGTATAAAAGGGAAATGTAGAAGCACGTTTCTAAAGTACGGTAAGTTTGAAGATCCTAACTTTTAAAACAGCAAAATAGGGCATTAATCAGATTATTAATATCTTTGTGGAGGTCAGGTTCGTTTCCTGTCCTCCATTTTTTTTTAAAAGTAATGACAGTCGAAGATTATATCATAGAGTTAAAATCGTCTTTAAGATCATTTGACAAGCGTGATCTGATAGATGAGGTATCCATCTATAAATGGGTAGAGATCGCCCTGAAGAAGTTTGGAGGCGATATTACTATGCGCAAAGAGGCGGTAGTGGACGTCAAGCGAGGACAGGCTCGTATGCCGGGAGATTACTTTGATCTTATTCTGGCATTTAAATGCGATTTCAAGGGATATGAGGTGCCGGAAGGTGATAAGGTAATACCAGAGCTTCAAAATACAATAGCTTGGAAAGAACGCACTGAAAGAAGTTATAGGTGGTGTTCTTGCGATGAATGTTGTAAAGACGAATGCGAGAAAGTGATAGTTGAAAAATTTTATATCAATGTTCATGATCGCGATCATGAAGTTCGTTGCTATTATGACCGACCGATAATGTTAGGTCTTGCTAAGCCTATGCTTCGTGATTCTTGTTTGAGTAAATGCCGGAATAAGGTAATAAAGGATAGTCCGTATGAGATAAACATCGTAAACGGATTCCTGTATGCTAATTTCGATGGTCCTATTTACATGCAGTACCGGTCTCTTCCTTTTGACGGAGAATCTAACATAATCATACCAGACACGCCGCAGGGTCTGGTCCTGGATTATGTCGATAATTTTGTGAAGATGAGATTCTTTGAGGAACTGATGTATAATGCAGAAGCTCAGGGTGCAGCCGACTTATTTAAGTTGTATGCACAACAAGATTTGGTTAAGTTGAAAAATGCGAAGACCGAACTTAAGATGATGGGTATGACATTGAAAGGCATGTACGAACCTCTTAGACGGAGGCGTGCTGAGTTTGAGATATATGCTAAGGCGTATCCTGTAATTGACAACATACTTAAATTGGTATGATTGAGGTAGCCTTATTTATATATTTATCTGGCGTTATCGCATCTATGATTGTTTGGTCAATCAGACAATTTAAAGGAGATGCGAGTTTGGTAGAAACAATGTACTGCCCGGTAGTATTTTTGTTGAGTTGGATATATGTATTTGAAATTTTAAAGATTAAATAATATGTTGGAAGTTCAAGCAAGCGAAATAGTAACCGCCGACAAAATGAGAGGCGTAGGACCGGCAAACATCATTTTCACAGCCGGCCCTAATCCGGTAGCTGAAGATCGTAGAGGCGTAGCTAAGGTAACGGCTGGTGGAGAGAGTAAGAGTGTTACAATCACACAAGCTGCCGGAGAGCAGGTCGTTGTAATTCCTGAGTTCGATTATCTTGTTCTTAGATACGGATGGGAATCAGAAGACGGTTCTGATTTTGATACTGCAACTGGGTTCACCAATACAGGCATCTCGGATGTAGATAATAAATACGTTGGATGGAGTAAGCAGTGGGCTACTACCCAACAACAGGTAGGTGATTACCTTATTTATGGTGGTGATAACATGCAGTCTGGCCTTGAAGGGGCGCTTATTAAGATGAAGACCCTGCTATCAGCGCCGGGCATGGACGAGTCTGAGCCTAATATCAATGCCGATATCTATGGTAATTGGTATGGGAATAGAGGGCGAGGAAATGTCGTTGTGTCTTTTACAGCCTACCTTGGAGGAGAGATGGTTAAACAAGGATTTAACTTCATTAACGAAGGTGGCGAGGAGGTTTACTCCGACAGCATCACTACCAACGTTTCGGCTCATGGTGAAACCAATTACCAAAATATAAAAGGTTTGTACACTAAGATGGGTACGATGGTTTATAATAAGGAAAAGCGTGATTGTGTTATTGTTATAGGTTAAGGTGATGGAAAATCTTTGGGATAAATACAATAGGATTAAGGAGGTGTTTTACCGGGATTTCGTTTATGATTCCAGCTACACAGAGCAGGCCTCGTGCATCCCACTGTCGTCGGTGAAGAACGGGGTAGGCTGGGTCGGCGACGGAACCATTAACCTGGCCCAGTATCTTCAGCTTGTATATACGGAAATGATTCTTGGTTACAAGACAAAAGATGATGTTCGTAATGCCATACTGGTGCTTACTCGTCTTGCCGATACTACTTATGATCTATTTTTTAATAGCAATAAAGGTATTTATTTCAAATTCGAAAAAGGATTTTTCTTAAGAGATGACATACATGGTGAAGACGCAAACAAATTTGGTCTTACCAAGATAAGTTCAGGGTACACTAATGGTATAGAGTTGAAAGACGAAGATCCATGCTTCTCACCATTTACTTCACAAGATCAGATTTGGAATCTGGCTCCGATATTAGCTTTCTTATCAGAAAAAGGATTTGAAGAAGCCAGGCAAGCAGGATACGATATTTTTGAGTACGTTATTAGAAACAGACACAAGATATACAATCCTTATTACAGCGCCTTGCTTCATCATTGGACATTTCTTCCTGATATGGACACCGATAAGGTTAAGCCGTGGGATAGGGTTAGTAATCGTAACAAGAATCTTAAATACAAAGTTAAGGTTAAGAGAGGAGCTAATAACTGGTATTTTTCTGGAGGTTTTAGATGGGCTTTTAAGAAGTTCGGAGGCGAGTGCAGTACATTCTGGCATTGCCTATGGTATAAACCATTTATATTCTTAGCAGATAGAGTATATCATCCATACATATGTAAATGGTTTGGTATTAAAGTTAAAAACAATTCTTATTATTGTCTTGGATCCACAAATGAAAAATCATGGTACGGTCCTGGATTTAATAAGAGGCTGGTTAAGTTCTTTAATAAGTCTTTGGAAGGATCGGAGTTATTTATGCCTCATCTTGTCTTCTTGCAAGAAGCCGAATGCGTTGAAGGAGATAAACTCAGGGCCTATTTAGATAAATGGGAATGGGATGGTGTTAATTCACCTATTGAATTTTTGATATTGTGTAACTGGTACAAAATTAAATTCGGAAAATGAAAATCTATTACAATTCTAAGATAGCTAAGTTGTTTACGTTCATTGACGGCTATAAAACAATTATGCTGTTTGGAGCCGTATTTACCGAACGTGATGCCATATCATTAAAGGCAGAATATCATGAAGGGACGCATTGTAATCAATATCAGGCGTTGTTTGCTACGGGCTTTATAATCATCTCAATCATAGCATTAGTATCTGGTCTTAACGGCCATGCAGGATGGTGGATGTTGTGGCTGCTTACTATCCCGGTATTTTTGTACTATGTATGGTATCTGGTTGAATACCTAATAAGATTGTGTATATACCGGAATCACAAGAAAGCATATCACAATATCGTATTTGAAAGAGAGGCCTTCGATCTTGAAAATGACTGGAACAAACCTGGTATATTTAGAAGAGAGTCTGAAGGGTTTAGTTTCTTGAAATATTACAGAAAGGAGTATTATCGTGAGTAGGAGAAGATATTTTGAAGAACAAAGATCTGGTAATGGAGCTATTTATCATTGTGTAAAAACAGAAATAGAACCTGGAGATAAAATCAGATTATTTAATTTAATGAATAAAATCAAATCCGATACAATTAGCCAGGATAAGATAAATAGCGTATTGAATTAACTTAGAGAAGGAACGGCCTTTAATATTCATACTCATAGTTCAGTTTCTTTTTCGTTTTCAAGCACCTCTACCGGTTACGAACCAATGGCAATATGGATTAGATTTGACCCGTATCCTGCAAGTGAACAACAGGGTATTATATACAAGTTTCAGATAAATGACCAGAGGTACGTTTTTATGTTTTCTAATAGATACGATGGAATGAGAGATCTTATTAATAATGCAGATGAAGATGTTGATTGTATTACTTCTGCAACAGAGAGTAGTATATATCACAATGATTCTTTTTATATATTTGTGTAAATTATGAGGAGGAGATTCGAATATAAAGACAGGGAGCTTGAAGACTTTCTTATAAGGTTTTATCCGGCTGGCAATTACACATGTATAGTTCCTGAAGGCTGTTTTTCCGTAGACGTCTTTTTAGTTGGTGGAGGTGGTAGTGGCAGCTCTGCCGGCGGTGGAGGTGGTTATACCAAGACCTTCAAATCTGATAACAAAGGCTGGAAAGACGGAGAAGCTATTGCTGTAAAACCTGGTCAATCTATTTCTATAACAGTAGGAAAAGGAGGAGCAAAGGTTTATCAAGCCGAACAAAATTCTCCTGGTAAGGATGGTGGTTATTCTCAATTCATGAGTTCGTCTTATAGAGCAAATGGAGGAAAGGGAGCTAATAAGTGGAGGGGAGGAGATGGTGGTAGTGCCGGCAGTTCGTCATATACGCAAGATGGTGCTTCGGATGGTGGAGACACCAATGGAGAAGAGTATGGAGTAATCAAAGGTCAAGGTCATACTACCAGAGATTTTGGAGAATCCGGCGGTAAAAGAAATGCCGGTGGCGGAAGTGGAGAAACTAACACTGGGGGTAGTATTCCAAGGAGGAATATCTGATTACAGTGAAGGATCTGGCACAGGGGGATCAACAAACGGATCTGGTAAAGGAGGAGGAGGTTATGGCGGCGGAGGAGGCGGCGTCAGATACTCTATGGTTTATGCCGGAGCCGGCGGTGATGGTACTGTGTTAATTAGGGGTAGAAGATATAAATCGTAAGTAGATGTTATGAGACGAAGATTTGAAAATGTTAATATGGCTATGGGTAATTGTTTCTCTCCTGTAATGGAAGGGAGTCAATTTCAATGGAATAATATTGTAGTTAATAGTCCAGTATATATAACTCCAATAAGAAGAAAGAAATTCAAGATAAGTTTTGGAGAATTTGATTTATCCAAAGTTTTGTCTAATGTATCATCTAATCGTGATATTATAATAAGAGATAAGTCTGCATATACGTTTCTATTGTTACTTCTGTCTGCTGATCATTCTAAATGCAGTTTGTTTAATAATCATCTAACAGTTAATACCCAGGATTTACCAAGATATATTTTTTACATTGATTCCGAACATGAGGAACTGTATTCATACAAAGACGGGGTTTTAGAAAGTAATGTGACGATAATGGATCCAGTTGATAATTATTTCTATAATTATATTGATATTCAAATAAGAAATTTCAATGATAATCCTATCCCCGATTTTTATGTAGGTGTGGTCGATAAAGTAGGAGACTGAAAATGTATTTCTTTTCTTCACCTACTTTAGAAATCCATGATTAAATCTCTTTTGCTATCTTTGTGACAAACAGTTATAAAATGGCAGCAGAAGATAACAGAAACATAGCGGTTCCTCAAACAGGTATGAACCGAGATCTGCATCCGTCGAGTCTTACGGATCAGCATTATACGTTTGCCTTGAATGCCAACATCGAATCCGAGGATGGTAATGTTGGGATGAGATCTAACGAGCACAGTAATCTTAAATGCATTGATTTCGATGGGTTTAAGGTTATTGGTTACAAGAATGATCTTACTTCGGGCAATATCTATTTTTTTATAACAAATCCTGAAACAGGCGTATCTAAGATAACTTATTTCAAGCCTGAATCCGATACAAGTATCTTATCCGATTCCGATATAGAGTCTATGGTAGAAGGATCGGAGTCGTTGTGTTCTGGCATGAAGACCTTGCTGGAAGACAACGAGCAAGATCCGTGCCTTAAGTTCTCTATCTATCATCCTATAAAAACCATAGAAATAAAGACAGAGAAATGTGGGAAATGTATTTACTGGACTGACGATTATAATCCTCCCAGGTATGTTATTGTAGACAAGGCTCTGACGGCGGATGATGAAGGAGATATTTGGTATCATTATCATGGGTATAAGATATGCGATAAAGAATATGATAGAGACAAATTCATGCAGGAAAATGGTTGTTTTCTGGCATGTGAGAAACTTAGGGTGTTCCCTCTACTCAAACCCATGTGCATAGAGCCGGCTCAGATAGAGTACGGGGGCAGTCTGCGCTCAGGTGTCTACCAGGCTACTGTGGCTCCTTGTGACGAGTTTGGAAACGAGCTTGGAAGTTATTCTAATCCCACTAATCCTGTCCCTATATTCGATGAACAGTATATTACTCAAAAAGATGGCAAATGGGGAGAACGTACTAATTTAGGTATTAGGTTTGTCGTATCTAACATAGATCGTCAAGTTGAATATTTTAAGGTTGTTATCATTCAAAACACAGTAGGATACAACGGAGAAACCCAACCGGTTGTTGACTATTTTGTAGAAGGTATTCACCCGGTGTCTGAAAAAACGATCTTATATTATTCGGACCTAAATAATAAACGAACTACATTCGAACACATATCCTTAAAAAAACCTGTGTATAATACATCAAGGGGGATTGTAGCTGTCGGGAATCGTCTTCTTCAATATGGTCTTACGGCGGAAAAAGAATGGAATTTGCAACCTGTAGTTTCCCTCATGGGCCATTTCCTTCAATGGCAGGCATCGGTAGCTCACGAAGATCTGTATAAGGATGGTAATGCCTGTTCGCTGTATGTAGGGTATATGAGAAATGAAGTGTATCCGTTTGCTATTTCTTTTAAATGCTCCAACGGTTACAAAACTCCGGCATTTGTGTTAATACCTCCCCCTTACAAAGATGCTGCGGCAGAAATAGAAAACAAGGATACTGATAGAGTATATAAGTCCATAAACCAATATGCTCCTCCTTGCTCAGGGCAAGAGCGTAAATTCAAGTGGCAGTATTATAATACGGCAGGAGATCCGAAGGATTTTGATGATGAAGAAACCGGACAAGAAGAATGTAAGAATCCGGCTACTATCGGTCAAACCATAACATTGCAAAATGATTTTAAGACTTATACGAACGTTAGTTTTACATTCAGAAGTCAGATTATAATAGATGAGGTGATTAATTATTTTTCATCTAATATAAAAGACATCGCATGTAATACCGCTACAGAAGAACCTAATAATGCTGCTGCCAACGAAATATGCGATATATTCAACAGCTACGGAGATCCTGATGATCCTAATACAGAGGAACAAAAAGAAGCTATAGATGGTATCGAGGCTCCTGAGTTTGGAGCCGAGTGTACTGATGCGCACCGCCAGTATTCGCTTATTACAGCTCCGGTAGATCGTATTGTAGGTTTCCGTGAAGAATATACGTATAAGGATCTTGAGGATATGGAGCACGTATCCACCGACTACCTATATACTA
>ENA-OPLB01000400-OPLB01000400.1-human-gut-metagenome-genome-assembly--contig:-NODE-400-length-9829-cov-1.683139_pt1 | contig 9829 bp, 6 predicted proteins | sample MGYA00241787_ERZ501701 | MGnify/ENA primary metagenome ERZ501701 (study PRJEB25962, sample SAMEA2042372) | human gut metagenome | biome: human gut; feature: human-associated habitat; material: faeces...
GGGTTGCCCGTTACCGATAATGACATAATCATCTGCATCTATAGTTCCACTATCGTTTTGATCGACATATTTGTAAGAGCCGGGTCTTACTGTAGGAGAAGTTGGTTTTTTAATATCAGGGTTATTATACTCTTCGGTACTCCACACTCCCGTGGATTGAAGGCCGTAGATTGCACCGATCGGTTCTCCTACAAAGTAACGATAGAATGAATTTCCCCATCCTGTGCCTATTTCCATGAAATCCGAATCTATATCTCCTAATTTTTCAATTTTAGCTTTATTATGAGCCAATGAAATGTCTGCTTTCCAATAGAAGTCTTTTGCTGTAATCGGAGTAATTCCCAAAGTAATTTCAAACCCCTTGTTGCTGATTTCAGCAGCATTTCTTAGTCCGGATGATAAACCTGTATCTGCTGGGAGAACTACAGTATTAATGGCATCTTTTGTTTTTTTGTCGTAATAATCGAATGTGAATGAAATTCTGCCATTTAGAAAAGCTGCATCAACCCCATAGTTGTGTTGATGTGTTTTTTCCCATTTTAATATAGGATTACCTGGGACAAGCGTATAAGCTATTTGGCCATTCCCTATTGTTGCATCATATTGTGTATATGCCGAATAAGCTGCTACTGCCTGATTTCCGGAAACTCCGTATCCGTATCTTAGTTTCAATTGGTCTAAAGAATTAATATTTTTAAGGAATGATTCTTCTTTTAGATTCCAAGCCAGACTGAAAGAAGGAAAGTTATCCCATCTATGGTCGTAAGACAACAAGGAAGAACCGTCTCTTCTGAATGTTACTGTGGCCATATAGCGGTTCATTAAGACATAGTTGATTCGTCCGAAATATGATATGGCTGTTGTCTTGCTAACCTCATTGTCTTCTAGTTTGCTGGTTTCTGCCAACATCATATTTTTCCAGCCGATGCTTTCGGAAGTTAATCCTTCTGCAGTCTGCCTCATGATGTATGAACGTGATAGGCTTTCTTCTACACCAATAGTAGCGTTGATACGATTATTCTTGTTTAGTTCCTTTGTATAGTTAAGTGTATTTGTCATGCGCCACCCCCATGAATTTGCATCATAATATGTAGCTAATGATTTTCCTTTTAGGAATCCATTCATACTTTGTTTGCTGCTTGTGGTTCCATAAAAACGGTTTCCTATATTTATTTGCTGTTCATTTCTGAATGTTAATCCGGGAATAATTTCATAACTGATATATGCCTGTAACCAGTTATTAAAAGTCATATCCTCGTTGTTATTCCTTTTTTGTTCATCAATGAAACCTATTGGATTGTAAATACCGGTATTGTCGATAGTTCCTTGGGTGAGGTTTCCTTCTTTATCATACGGAAGTACAGTTTGCGGAAATTGTTGTGCCAAAGTGAGTAGACTGTATTGTCCGGAGAAGTTATTTCCTGCAGCACTATTAATCATTCCATAAAAATTAGCTCCAAATTTTAGTTTTTTAGTGATATTAGCATCCACTTTTAAACGATAGTTCCATCTGTCATTTGTGGAATGGCCGGCAATTCCTTTATTATGAATATATTGAGTGGAAAATAAGAAGCTCATTTTATCATTTCCTCCTTTGATGCTGATGTCATGAGAATGGCTGATGGCGTAATCATTGATGATATTTCCCATATAATCATAAGTATCATATCCATTGGTGAAATTAGTGATTTGTCTTTCTGTATATAGGTCTTTACCATAATATGCCTGATTCCAATCATTGGCCATACGGGCGAACTCATTTACGGGCATGATGGAAGGTTTGTCGGCTGGTGTTCCGGCAACAACATAACCATTGTAGTCTACTGATAATTTGCCCTCTTTAGGAGACTTTGTTGTAATCAAGATGACACCGTTGGCTCCTCTTGAACCATATATTGCTGTTGATGAGGCATCTTTTAGTACTTCAATAGATTTTATATCAGCGGGATTTATGGCACTGAGGTTACCACCAGGAAAACCATCGATAACGACTAGTGGGCCACCGTCTGCTTTTATGGAGTTTACACCGCGGACACGTAGCGTAGGGGCAGCACCTGCTGCTCCGGATGAGTTTACAATACTAAGCCCGGCAATGCGTCCTTGGAGCAAATCGGCTACTTGGGCCGCAGGCATTTTTTTTAAAGTCTCAGCTGCATTAATGGAAGATATAGCTCCGGTTAAGTCGGACTTTCGTTGTACCCCATAGCCAACCACTACGACTTCATCTAAATTACTAGTTTCTTCATTCATCTTTACATTGATGACATTTCGACCTTGTATTTTAATTAGTTGTTCTTCATAGCCAATATATGAGAATCTTAGTGTTGCATTTGTGGAACTTATATTGAGAGAGTAGGTACCATTCATATCTGTGATGGTCCCATTTGATGTTCCGGTTTCCAAGATACTAACTCCAATAAGAGGGTTTCCCTGAACATCTTGTACGCTTCCTGTTATTTGCTTTCTACTCTGGGAATAAACAAAGGGAGTAAAAAGGAAAAAGAACATAAAGATGCATATCGGTAAAGATTTTATTCGTGATGCATCTCGCAGAATTTTGCTTTTCAATAGTTTCATTTTCATTTTGTATTAAATTTGGTATTGCAGTTTATTGATTGGATATCCTAATAGTGCAAATATAGCCTGATATATCAAGGTGTCGATTTGATTTTACGCAGACTAGTCCTCAAAAAACGTAAGTTTAATCTACTGTATTCTTCATTTCTTTTATGAATTTTAAACTTTCTTGCCATATTGCTGTATTCGTGTCAGGTAGATTGTTGTTTATATCATGTATTATTATACCGTTACACCATTGTTGGGCGGTTTTCAATGCAGTTTTCCATTCCGTTGCTTTTATTGTATAATTGTTATTAAGCGAGGTGGTTGGCAAATATACATATATTGGTTTTCCTTCAGATTTGAATTGTGCTTCTTTTATAGTAATGTATAATTCTTTCTTCCAAGTGATTGTGTCATTATCAACGATAGGGGCATTTATGATAATGGCATCTGTGAATTTTTCCGGCTCTTGCGGAGAATTCATTGTATTTATTGCCCAACTTCCCATGTTGACATGCATATTTGAATTATGAAGCCTTAGTTTACCTAAACTTGTGGAGGGTATTTGCCATATTTGATTACCATTGTCTTTTTTTAACAATTTGTAAATTTCTTGATAATCTAATGTATCACTCTTTTTATTAATCGGTGCAATACATATAGGCGTATTGGAGGATTTTGGAGTTTGTATGGCAAATTGTTTCACTTTGTCTACATCAAGAACAAAAGTTTCATTGGTACAGTTTCCCAAATCTTTTTCATTAATCATTTGTATCGTCTGAACTCCATATTGGGCTAATTGGGGGTGATTTGTGTTTAAATATATATTGAATTCTTGTGGAGTAGAAGTCAATATGGACAAGTTTTCTTTTTCAGGAAACACAATCTGTCTTTTGTGGGAATGGATAAAATGTTTTGTTACTTCCCAGATTTGTTGAACCCGAAGATCCTCCCAGAATACTGATTGATCATTTTCATCTGTTCTACTTGACCATATGATACTTCCATCACAATATGTATAAGTAGCCTCTAGCATTTGTTTCCAAATGTGGGGGGGAATGAATTGTTTATAATATGGACTATCTTTTTTATCATAGTATTGGGGCCAAATATATGCTATAATTTTTTTATTGGGGTAGTGCTTTTTTATTTCTTTTACTGTTATTTGTAGATCTTTTATCCAAGATTCGATATTAGGCTCGGCAATGTAAAGAGAGGGTTGAGCTACATCTGCATATTTGAGTGCAGCCCAACGTTTTTTATTGCTTTTTCGCCAAGTCATCAATATACTATCTTCTGACATTTTGGGATGGTAGTATCGGTGTACACATAAGGCTGTAGGAGCGGCTCCATAGTTGCCGATTGTTATGTTTGGTGAAATATTTTGTCTAAAGTAACTAAATAATGTGTCGAATCTTTGTTCTATTTCCTGGTCTGTAAGTGAAGGCTCGTAATACCATTGTTCTATATCCGTTGAAATCATAGTTCTCGGAAATAAGGATGCAAGTTTGGCTTGTTTCTCGATTTTGTTGAAGTCAAGTATGACTTTTGAAGGATGATCGGAGTGTTTTTTTGTCAAGGTTACTTCATACATTAGATAAACAGGCTGAAGACCATAGTAACTTAAGTCTGGTTTGCCGATGTATGACATAGCATCATAAATGAGAAATTGTTTTATTTCCTGTTCCTTATTACTACAATATGCTGTGGAAATATAGCATAAAGTGAGAGAGAGCAAAATGAATCGATTGATAGTGGCTCTGCAATTAATTTTTGAGTTTTTCATAAGATATTTTTTATTATGTAATGTTTTTTGTCAACTAGTGGGACATAAATACCACTCGAAGAAATTGTAAAGGATTTCATTTGATTCGGGATCAGGATCATGTTTCGCTCTATTGGTCATCGCTACTCTGTTTTCATACCCTAGAATTCGATTAATGAGTATTGTATGATTTAGAGGTATCCATCTTTCAGGTCCGTCAGAGAAGCCTCCGGAAACAAGAAAAGGGCGGGGAGCCATAAGTGCATGAATTTCATGTAAATCATGCCCATTTTTACGTAACTGCGAATAAATTCCTTTTGCTTTAGTATATCCGTTTTTGTTCCAGGTATCTTTCCAGGGCGGAGGGTAATAGCCAAGATACCAAGGTTCCCAATAGTTGATGTATCCCCTTTTGGTTTCATCAAAAACAATACCCGGATCACTCCATGCAGCGCATGCAAATTTGTCATAGAGGCAAGATGCAAACATTGCCCATTTCCCTCCATATGAATGTCCGACAATGCCAATTTTAGTAGAGTCTACATCAGGAACTTTGGCTAATGCTTCCCATGCATTGGCAGCTGCATAGGCTAATGCTGATAGAGGTTGTAGAGAAGCATTATTGATCGTCGGATAATATATGGAGTATGTTTTTTCTTTCGTTGTTTGGGTTGTTCCTAATGACAGGGTGATAAATCCTCTTTTAGTAAGTTGATAAGCGAAGTCACGATTAGGTTTTCCACCGATTCCAATGGCAGTTTCAGGTTCATAAAAAACAGAAATAATAGCAGGCTTCTTCCCTCTCTTATCAGGGATTAGTAAATACCCTTCTGTTTGTTCATTAGGAACCCAATAGAAGCGGACACGATATTGATAGAAGTTCTCACGTTTAAGCGTATCTAATATTTCAAATTTTTGATTTTTAATTATAGGAGGCCATTTCCCCATTAAATTCATCCATGTATCTTTTATTTTTTTTCGTTTTTTATTCCAATCATTTACATTCTTGATAGTGTCTCCATTATTCAGTAACAGAGGGGAACGATAATTTCCATAATTATCTTTATATATCACTGGCGGATTGAAATAATCTTTTATTTTATTCCATGCTTTTGTATTATATTGCAGTGAATTAGTTTGTTTATTCTCTATACAACTAGCTGTGCAGAACCCTATGCAGATAATTATATAGTATATAAAAAACTGTTTGGAAAATCCGAACTTTATTGTTAGCTGCGCTTTCCTTTTGCTGTGTTTTTGAATGGTATTTGACATTTTAGAATATATTTATTTAAGGATATAACAAAGATTGGGTATAGCTAATACATTCTTCGTTAAATTGAGAGAGTATTAACTTTTATGACAAAAGTAGGTTGTTTCTATAATAGTTTTTATAGTAAAAACGAAAAGTACTATTCAAAAAACGAAGATTAAATATGACTAGTCTTCTTTTGGCGATATTCAAGAGGTGAACAACCTTTATATTTTTTAAAGACGCGCGAGATATTATTATAATCTTTGAACCCTACCTCTATTGCCAAATCAGCTAAAGACCGATCTGTCGTGAGCAATAAATCCGCCAGATGGTTACAACGGCAATTCAGAATATATTGATATATAGAGGTATTCATCGCATTCTTGAATTTCACCTCAAAGTTTCTGCGCGATAACGGAATGTTGGCAAGCAAAGATTCTATCGTCAGGTCGGAGCTGTAATGTGCATCTATATATTTCACTACTTCGAGAATATAAGGGTCTTTGATGTTGTGTTTCTCCGTTGATTGGCGTAGTTCGATGCGGATGGGGTTGATAACAATATTGAAAGTGCCTCCATGTTCTTTCTTTATTTGTTGGTGGATAAGCCTGCCGATAGAATAACCTCCTCTTTCTACTTCAAGCTCTATGGATGAAATCGGCGGGTCGGAAATATTACACATCAGTTCATCGTTATCCACACCCAATAGAGCGATTTCTTCCGGGATATGAATGTTGTTCATCCGGCAAGTTTCAGAAATGAATAGGGCGTGCGCATCATCACAACAAAATAGAGCGACTGGCTTGGGGAGTTGCTGCAACCATTGGCTTACTTCCATTCTTATCTCATCTTCCTGCTTATCCGATTCGAAACTGAAAAATTCGCCTCCGATGCGTTTTACCTCCTGCCGATAACCTTCGCAGCGTTCGTCAGACCAGACTACTCCTTTAACACCGAAATAAGCAAAATTGCGAAACATTCTTTTGGCAAAAAACTGGGCTGCCATTCTTCCCGTTCCTTTATAGTCGCCTGTCAGATTGGAGTAAGTGACGCTCCGGTGATGATAGTTTTGTAGTACTACCGGAATATTCAGCTCCTTCTGCAAATCGATCGTATCATTATTCCACTGACCGATAATAGCGTCGGCTTTCCATTCTTTCGCCCATTTCAAAATGCCTTGTTCACCATGCATTGCGCTATAATAAGAAGGCAGTCGGTAAAAGAGCCAGGGGCCGTTTTCTTTGGAGTATTGGACAAGTCCCCGTAGCAGTTTCCTGTCAAATTCGCTTGAATAGTCTATCAATAGAAGAATCTTAATCATAGTTCTATGTTTTTCTTTAGTATAATGTAGGGATGCACAAATATAGAAGAATTCCTTTGTTTTCCTATAATAAAGACTTAATTTTGTAGCAAGAAAAACTTGTATGACACCCGGGTCTCGTGCTGTACGACACCCGGGTGTTGTTGTGTTCGACACCCGGGTCTCAGTATGCATGACACCCGGGTGTCGTACAAATTATGATAACTAACTTAAAAAGAAAGGAGCGTAAGATTATGTCTATCCCTTATGTAGTGAGAAAGAAAGCGGATTTATCATCCGGAGAACGGAAAGAGTTATGGTATGGTGTACCTAGTAAAATGCAGCGAAGAGGAGGAGTGAAAAATAAAGAACTTGCAGTACGGATGGCAAAGACAACAGGCTTTCATCGTGGACAGATAGAAGGAATCCTGTCGGAGTTGGTTGAAAGTATTCAAGACCTGCTTTCCTCCGGTCATTCGGTGACCATTGAGGGATTGGGAACCTTTCAAACGGCACTGACCAGTCAGGGATGTGTGCTGCCCGAACAGGTAACGCCGGGGAAAGTTGCTATTTCACGCGTATATTTTGTGGCAAACTCAAAATTCAGTAGGGAACTGAAGAAGACAAAGTGTACCCGCATACCTTTTAAATATTATATGCCCGAAAGTATGCTAACGAAAAATATGAAGAAAGCAGACCGGGAACTGGAACAAACAGAATACGACATAGAAGAGCCGGAAATCGACGAATAGTTGAATAAAAAGCAATATTGTCTTGTTAATTGAACAGAATTAGATTATATTTGTTCAGTGGTTAGAACAATATCTTGAAATATGATTAGAAGAGAAATACTAAAAGAAGTTCTATTAGATAATAGAAATGAGGTGGTCAAACATCAAGTTATACCTCGTAGCTTTCAGTTTGAAGAGTTTGGAAATTATGTATTTGTAGGTATCCGGCGAGCAGGAAAATCATTTTTACTTTATCAACGGATACAGGAACTTTTGCATGATGGGCATACTTGGAATGAAATGCTATATGTGAACTTTGAAGATGAACGTTTGATTGGAATGACGGCGGCAGATTTAAATCTTATACTGGAAGTACATGCCGAGATGTCAACAGACAGGCCGATGCTTTTCTTGGATGAAATTCAGAATATTGATGGTTGGGACAAGTTTGTTCGGCGATTGGCTGATAATAAATATAGGGCTTATGTGACAGGAAGCAATGCTAAAATGCTTAGTCAGGATGTAGCTACCACTTTGGGGGGACGATACATTACAGTACATGTATACCCTTATGATTTTAAAGAGTTTCTTTATGCTAATGGGGTTGAAGTTACAGAGAATTCTTTGTTTGCAACAGAGAGCCGGGCAGAAATAAAGCGTATATTCAATGATTATTTTCGTTCCGGTGGTTTTCCGGAAGGGGCATCGCTTGCCGCAAAACGGGATTATCTGACAAGTGTTTACCAAAAGATATATTTAGGAGATATTGCTGCAAGACATTCCATCGAAAATACTTTTGCTTTACGCATCCTTTTTCGCAAATTGGCCGAAAGTATAAAGCAACCGGTTTCGTTTACTCGTATAACTAATATTGTAGCTTCAACCGGAGTGAAAATATCGAAGAATACTGTCATTAACTACATGGAATATGCCAAAGATGCTTGCTTGCTGATTCCTATACAAAATATTGCGGATAAATTGGTGGAGCGTGAAACTAATCCGAAATATTATTTTGCGGATAATGGCATTCTCAATTTGCTTCTTTTGGATGCTGATACCTCGTTGCTTGAGAATTTGGTTGCTGTGACACTATTGCGGCGTTATGGGACGGACGATGCTGTATTCTTTTATAATAGAAATGTAGAGGTTGATTTTTATTTGCCTGATACAGGAGTGGCTATACAGGTCTGTTATACCATGAATCTCTCTGATGAGACTTTCCAACGGGAAGTTCAGGCATTAGTAAAATTGAATAAGGTATTTGAATGTCGGCAGTTATTGATAATAACGTATGACGATGAAGAACGGATTGAGTTGGAAAAATGTGCGATTAAGGTAATACCGGTTTGGAAGTGGTTGTTGGGTAAATAAGATAAATTAATACCCTCCCTGTCTTATTTATGAGATAAATCCCTATCTTTGTGGCACTTTTTACGAAAAAAGCAAATTCAAATTAATAGATATAGAAAAGAAAATGGCACAAGAAGACGTTTTTAAGAAGCTTGTATCGCATTGCAAAGAGTATGGTTTCGTATTCCCTTCGAGCGATATCTACGACGGACTAGGCGCTGTGTATGACTACGGTCAGATGGGCGTTGAATTGAAAAACAACATTAAAAAATATTCTCATCGGAGAAGTATGGTTTTGTTCGGGACAATCCAATATGGAAATGCCGGTACAAGGGTTCGACCGACAACCGGTAAATAATATTCAGGATATTCTTATTAAAGCAAAAAAAGAAGTTCCGATCCGGTTCTGCAATATTCCCCGTATTACGGCAAAAACTCCGCAATCCGATTGTGAAACCCGATGGGAAGAACATACACCCGAAGGAGTTGCCAGAGCCAGTGCTACGGCTTATTTCTTTGCAAAATACTTAAATGAAGTTCTCGATGTCCCCATAGGACTGATAATCTCGAATTGGGGTGGATCGAAAGTAGAACCGTGGATGAGTATTGAAGCTCTCACCCCATTCAAGGACGAGGTCGATATTTCTCATCTGACTAATGACAAACCTGTAGGTCCTAAACAAGTGTTGCCCGGAGTATTGTATAACGCAATGATCTCTCCCGTTATCAACTATACGATAAAAGGAATGATCTGGTATCAAGGTGAAAGCAATAGAGGACAAGAAGAGCTATACGGACGTTTAATGCCGGCATTTGTAAAAGACTTACGTCAAAAATGGGGCTTAGGAGACTTCCCGCTCTATTAT
>ENA-OPLB01000437-OPLB01000437.1-human-gut-metagenome-genome-assembly--contig:-NODE-437-length-9437-cov-1.531230_pt1 | contig 9437 bp, 7 predicted proteins | sample MGYA00241787_ERZ501701 | MGnify/ENA primary metagenome ERZ501701 (study PRJEB25962, sample SAMEA2042372) | human gut metagenome | biome: human gut; feature: human-associated habitat; material: faeces...
ATACCAGCCAGACGTCCCGGTACGTATGGCATCCAGTCCCAACCGGCACCAGCCAGATAACTGGGGCTACACGCAACTCCATACGGGTCTTTAGCCTTACGCGTCTTTTTCTGATCGGCATCGGTAATCAGAACAGCTATCACATTCTTACCGGATTTCTTTATCAAATTAGTTACATCAAACTTCGAACGTAACATGTGACCGCTTACATCTTTAGTAGATGTTTTTGTTCCTGATATCTTCTCGCCATTAAAATAGAAATCGGCAAAGCGGTTCGTATTGTCGAAATGAAGCCATACCCGCTTCCCCTCCGAATAAAAAGACGGGAGTTCGAATTCCGTACGATACCAGAAAGGACGGTTATAAAACGTTTCATCTACTTTATAAATATTATCGGCATAATTAGGATCTGGAACGATTCCTGCTTCAACATAAGCAGTAAAAACAGTTCCAGGAACCACACCTTTAACGTAATCGGACATTTTAAATTCCGGAGTAGAAATCTGCTCTCCGGTTATGTTCTCTAAATCTGCCTGGGGTTTCACTTCCCAGATAATCCGAGGATTAGAGCTGTTCAAAGACATCCATGTACTCTGCTCTGCACACCCTGTCTGGATTAGAGCTAATATAACCGATACAATGATAAGCCCAAGTTTATTCATCATACTATCAAGATTTTAAAGTAACAATTTGTTTTAGAGTATGTTATTCAATCAAAGTCCCCACTCAACATTAGGTTTATCACCCATAAACAGCTCCAATGTACCTCCGGCTGCAATGTCCGCAAAATCAAGATAACATTTATTGTATTCCTGACCGTTCAACAAAGCTTTTTGTATATAGATGTTATTTATGCTGTTATTATGAGCTATCACCGTGAATTTCTTACCAGTATAATAACTGGGATCAAGATTGAACTCTACCTTATCAAAAACCGGACTTGTAATCTCCATACGTGTATTTCCCGGACAGGAAGGATGAATACCGGAAGCAGCCAACACATACCACGCTGACATCTGACCTACATCTTCATTGCCAACAATCCCTTCAACTTTGTTTGCATAAGCCTTTTCACATGTATAGCGTGTCCATTTTTGAGTATACCAGGGAACTTCAAGCTGATTGAACAAAAAAGGAACGAAGTGCACAGGTTCATTCGCATGGTTATAATATTCATTCCACAGCATATTAGAAGGAGTTTTATCAAAGAAATCTGTTAAATCCGCAATAACTTTCTCCTTACCACCCATCAAGTTCACCATTCCCGGAACATCGTGAGGTACAAACCAACCTTGCTGATAAGAGTTTGCTTCTATACACCCATACCATTCTTTAAGACGTGCATTCTCCGGCCATTCTACCCATGCACCATCTGCTTTACGGGGACGGAACCATCCCTTTTCTTTATCAAAAATAGAATGATATGCCTGTCCCTTTTCATAGAAACATTTGGCATCGTCTTCTTTCCCCATAGCTTTCGCTAATTGAGATATACACCAATCAGTATAAGCATACTCCAAAGTGGTTGAAATACTCAATGGTTCCGGAGCATACCCCAATGAATCATTACCAAAACGACGGGATGTGTTAACGGCATAACGATATGCTTTCTCTGCATCATACGTACGAATCCCTTTGATATACGCATCTGCCAAAACAGACAAAGCAGGATTTCCCAACATACAGCCGGAATAGGAATTCAGCAATTCCCAACGTTCATAGTATTCGCGCCCACTCTGATCTGCCATAGTAATCAATGAGTTCAGTTCATCACTTACTAAACGCGGATTAATTATAGTCTGCAAAGGAAACTGACTACGAAATACATCCCATCCACTGAATATAGTACGTTTTGTAAAAGTGCTGTCAGCCGTATGTATTTTATAATCACCGCCTACATAACGTCCGTCTACATCTGTATAGATACGAGGATCAATCATCGTATGATACATGGCAGTATAGAATATCGTTTTTTCATCATCCGTACCACCGGATATCCGGACACGATTAAGTTCTTTATTCCACAATTCAGTAGCTTCCTGCTTTACTTGTCCAAAATTTTTAGAGGCTATTTCTTGTTCAAAGTTATTTGCAGCACCCTCCATATCAACAAAAGAGATACCAACTTTCATCTCTACAGTCTCTCCCTCCTTCGTTGGAAATTCAGTAAAAAAGCCCAGATGTTTACCCGTCAATTCTTTCTTGTCTTTTATAACCGGAGCTTGTGATACACGAGTCAAATAAGGAATACTCACTACTTCATCACGTTTCCGAACCCAATGTTCGGGAATATCTGCACTCCAAAAGCCATAATTAGTCAAAGGTTTACTAAATTGTGCATAATAATAAACGGTATAATCGGCTTTTCCTTCACCATTACCCCATCCACCACCATCAGGTGTGCACTTCATCCATCCTTGAATAGTGTAATCATCTACAACTTTAATATACTGTGAAGTAGATGTTCCCCCTACTCTACGAGCTAAATCAATCTGAATACGCGATTGGTCACTAGAAGGATAAGTAAAATGCAAAATTCCACAGTGCGGTGTCGCGCTACTTTCTACTTTGATATGATAATCAGTCAATTCTACCGAATAATATCCGGCCTTAGCCGTTTCAGTGGCTTTGTTATAAGCCGAACGATATCCTTTTATACTATCATTATTCTCTTTACCTGCCACTTTATATAATTCACCAGTTGTAGGCATCACAAGAAAATTGCCCAAATCACCAAACCATCCCACACCACTCATCTGGGTAAAGGCAAATCCTTCGATTGTCTTATGTTCATCACTGTATCCGGAACCGTTATCACCTCCCGTTATTGTATTAGGACTAACCTGTACCATACCATACGGAGTCGTAGCTCCGGGAAAAGTTTTACCTAATCCGTGATAAACACCGGCAGCCCCTACACTAGTACTGGCACCAATAAACGGGTTTACATAATCAGTCGGAACCAAATCTTCCGATACGGTATTGGTTGATGAGCAACCCGTCATCCAACACAAAAAGCAAACAATTAAAAGATTAGCAGTCGCTTTATACATAACAATAATCTAATTATTTTAAGTCAAACTAAGAACGAAAGTCTTAATACCAAAACGAGGCATTGAAATCGTCATTTCCGATTTACCTGCACGTGTTTTTATCTTCTTTCTTTCGATACATTGTCCATTCAAATCAACTTCCTCCACTCCGGATAATGGCATGTCAATGGTAACCTTTTGTAATCTTTCATCCCCTTCAGAATTGAACAGGCGCAATAGTACCTTTCCATCTTTCATTTGAAGAGCACTCACTTGATAACCAGTATTCTGTAAATCAATAAATGATTTCGATTCCGGTTTTGCCACTGGATAGCAAAAATACAGCAATGGTTCATTCCAACAATCGCTATCATCTGCGATTGATGCTTTGTCCCATTTGCCACGATGAGGTATAATTGCATACTTCATCCTCAAAGGGTGTGTTATTTTATAATCAGGTCCCCAAAGTCCTCCACCCGAATATTGAGCAGTCAGTCCTAGCGGATAGTCCTCTCCATAAGAATAAGAAGTAGTATGGTCTGATAATAAAGCCAAAGCATAGTCGCCTTCCTGTTCAGCCAAGTCAACCCAATGAAGTATAATATTATGTTTGATTTGATCCCAAGAACCAAAGAAAGTATCAGTCAGTTTGCTTTCGCATACGTCAAACGGTGCATTTTTATAGATACGGGGAGCATGTAAATCAGTCGGGAATAATACACTTAGTTTAAACCGATCGTCACAATAAGCTCGACGATTATCACGCCAACGTTCCTCTTTATATTCACCAATACCTACATTCTTTTTCCAGTCAACCGTCAAATCAAAATCGATTCGTCTCGTACCTTTAGTGAGAGTGATTACCTGTGTAAACGGATGGGAAGCAATCTCACCCTCTATCTTAATTTTTTGCTCATATACATTATCCCTTACTACTGTCAGCTTGGCCGGAGTCTCTATAGAAGAACGAAATTTGCCTTCTTCATAAAAAAAGCCTCGTAGCTCCCCTAAAGCATATTTCTCCGTTTTACCTGCAAAATCCTTATTCCCTTCTTTTTTAGCTATCAGGCTTTTTATGATTCCTCCCTTTGATAAGTCAAAAACAATTTTATACATATCATTTTCAACCACATATTCCTGTTTATTCACCTTATTACCTTCCAAAACGAATCTACTCTCCGAAACCTCTTTCTTACCGGCTTCTTTCTTTTTTATACAATACGTGGAATAACCAAAGGGAGGAATCTCTGCCTCAAAAAATAATCTTATCTCTTTACCTTCATTTTCTACCAAAGAACCTATATCTTTACCTTTCCAGTCATAAACACTTAGATCCGCATTTTCAAATTCCGTAGGCAGAAGAACACTTACGGTTTCCTTTCTTCTCATTCCTAATGTATTAAAAACACGTATATATTGCTGTTGAGCATTATTTTGCGGAATAAACTTTTCATTAAAGCTCTGCATAGATGCCTCAATAATTCCATCTGCAAGATGATTGGTACTGTCTGTCCATCGCTTAATCTGATCAGCCCATGTTCCTTTCCTATTCAGTCCATTATAAGGCACAATCCACGAATCATGATGTTGTGCCAACATCAGTGTACGCCAAGCCTCATCCATATCTGCCTGTCGACAAATATATTTATTTTCCAGATAAGCCATTACAGACATTTTCTCTGCCATGACAATTCTATTTTCTGAAGCGCGTACTTCTTGCGCTATTTTTTGCAAAACCTGACTTCCCCACATAAGATTCACATGTATATCTTCCTGTGAAAAGTACCAATTATCATCCGTTTTTCCGATGGAGACATTTTCAATGTAATCTCTCCATGTTATATATATAGAATTATTTTTTGTGTTCTTTCCACTTCCCAGCCATGGGCCGTTCTTCCATCCCGCATCCTGAAAACACATACCAACGGGATGTTTGATACCTGCGTTACGGCAATCTTTTAAATAAGCATCCGAATTTCCCCAAGCAGTTGTCTGCCAAGTTGATCCCGGCTCTAGTTTTTCACAAGCATATCTGGGAACAGTCAATATTGCAGTCCCGTCCGGTCCCACCCAATTAACCAATTCTCCGCCATAAGCAGCAGTATACCCTCCCCAACAGGTGTTGGGACATTTTAATACAGCATATTTAAAGCCGAATTGTTTAAGGATTTGTGGCAAGCAACTTGTGAAGCAAGGTTCTTCTACCGAATAGGTTACAAAATCTACCTCCGGAAAATGTTTGTTTATTTTAGCAATACCATATTGAAACTGTCTTATTATACTCTCTCCCGAGATATTATAGCAATAAGGCTGTGCATAAGTAGGGTTCGTAAACTCTACCTGATTACTAGTAGCCATCTCTTTAAAACGCAAATAAGCCTCCGGAGTCTGTACTCTGACTGTATCCCATGTTTCAGGCTCTATCTCCATACAAATCCGCCAGTCCGGATGCATAGCCAGCTGATCCACAATAAATTGAGTTTTCCACTTTACCGGATAATGTCCATATATCCCGCCATGATACCCATCAACAAAATAAGCTTGTTGAGAATAAACATTTGCATAAAAGAAAACAGTCAGTAATATGATATAAATTTTACTCATAGTATCCTAAAGCTATTTATCTTTGTGTTGCTCCATTCTACGCATAAATTCATATAATTTATGTTGGACAACTTCTTTATTATTTTCATATTCCGGAGATATCCAATCAACGAGTGCCAGCAAATTCTGATTTTCTATAAATTCTTCCTTCAGCCTTTCGTTGTTTTCCACTTCTATGAGAAACTCTGTTTTTTCATCAGAAGTAAATTCATCCGCAAAATATTTATTCAGACAATTCTCCATATACACAGTCCTTTTTTATCAAAGAACGATTATCTCAATAAATACCCCTAAAAAATACCGATAAATTCATTAAAAAGTTATGCAGCCAATGTCACATTGAGTTTTGCTCTCAACTTTTTTAGTGCTATTCCCATCTGGCATTCCACTGTATTTACCGAAATGCCCAAACGTTCGGATATTTCCCTATACTTCAATCCTTCCATGCGACTTAACAAAAATATGTCACGACATCTTTTAGGCAAACTATTGATAGCATCCCGTATCAGGTTCTCCATCTGATTTCTTTCTGATATATCATATACATCAAAACGATCCAAAGATTGCAATTTCAGATTCAACTCAATCTCAAAAGAAGCCTTCACATTCTCGACATACTTTTGCTCGAATACTTTATGCTTTAAATAATCCAAACATTTGTTTCTCACAAGTCTGAAAAGATAAGCATTCATATTCTCAATATGATTCATTGACTCTCTCTTTTCCCATAAGTCTGTAAACACATCTTGTGTTATGTTCTCCGCATCCTCTTCCGACATCACAAATTCTTTTGCAAACCGAACTAGTTTGGGATAATAAATAAGATACAATTCTGAAAAACTCATAGTTGTGTGTTTCTTTAGATTAGTATTCAGTTATCAAAAATCTTGTGATGCAAATATAGAGATGAAAAAAGCCTACTTCTTAATGGAAGTAGGCGGGAAAGTAAACGTTTTACAGATCAATTATTATATATACATTTAATAATCAACAGTTTATAACAAGACCATTTTTTAGTTTTGGTAAACCGGATAGAATCATTTTTGAGACAAAGAACCAAGCATTTTTACCTCCTCCTCAAAGATATTACTATCAAGAGTGGACATTCTCTTCACTTTACTCTTATAATTATAGATTGTCTGCACAGAATAATGCAAAAATACAGCAATCTGTCCAACATCGGTAATTCCTAACCGTATCAATGCAAATATGCGTAATTCTGTATTCAGTTGGTCCTTTTCCAGTTTATAGCGTTCCTCCGGTTTCAACAAAGAATTGAACTTTTCTACAAAGTTAGGATACAATTTAAGGAACGCTTTATCAAAGTTATGATAAAGTTCTTCAAGTTCCTTTTCAAAAGGTCGGGAGGATGACTTATATAAATCATCAATCTGTCCGGTCTTGATTTTCCTGTTCACATTCTTCCTGTACTCATCGAGTTTATTAATATAAACAGCACATTGATTCATAAAATACCCCACATATTTTTCCTTAATCAGATTAGCTTCGTCGAGATTCTTATTCAGCCCGACCAGTTCCTCATTCATAGCTTTAAGATGCCGTTTAGCCCGGGATACAATTTTTGTTTGTTTATATGTAAAATACAGGGTGATAGCAAGAGCTACCACAAACAAGCTAGTCAGAAATATATAGAAACGGAGGCTCTGCTTTTGTTTTTCCAACCGGATCAAGTATGTATTTTCAATAATCGGATGGATACGGGCAATTACCGTATTCTTAAAACGGGAATTATAAAAGATGGCATCATCCAACGCTACTTTTATATAATTATAAGCCCTGTCTATATCTCCTTTATGATACAAATTAACTGCCAATGTCAATAATGCCTCATTCTCTTTGACAGCTAGTTTTGTATCTGTCATAGCAGCCAGCATTAGAAACTTTTCTTCCAGTGCATAATTCCCAATCAACCGATAAGCCCTGGCAAGTCCCATAGCCATCATAGCATAGCCATGAGATGACGGCTCTTGTTTATCATATATCTCTGTCAAAATCAGAAGAGCCTCTTTGGTACTTCCCTTATCTTGAAGCTTCACAGCTTTTTCTTTTCTATATTCATCCGACTGATCAAATAAGATGCTCATCACGGTATCCCGATAAGCCTCTTTTTCCGATATATACTCGTTTGAAAAACGTACATCGTCCGTGTATTTAATGAGATTTTCATAATAACGTATACGATTCCAGCAATACAAAGCTTTCAAATGATCGGGTAAATCCGCACATTTTATCGACTTAAAAATATCATTTGCTTGAATAAACAAACCGGATAAAGAATAGACAAAAGCCAACCGAAGCTGCTCTTCCAAAAGATATTCTTTATTACCGATTGTTTTTGCTATATCAATATTCTCATGAATGTATTGTTCTGCCGAGTCACAGACAAAGGTTTCATATTGATGGATAATCTCTTTATTTAAATTGTATATATCCTCCAACGAATTAAGGCCAACCTTCTTTTTCTTTAATTCTTTTATGGTAGCTTCTTTTTTCTGGGTATATATCAAACGTTCAGAAATCACTTTGTCTAACACCTTCAACAAAGAATCATTCTCACTATCTGCATAGAGGTAAAACAAGGAGTTTAGAAGGAAAAATATAAACCAAAGTGTGCGTTTCATAATCATGTATTCTTTCTTAATCTGCAAAAAAATGTATTTTCTTTGTGTTATTCGCCAAAAAGAGCGTAAATCATTCTTTTTATTGCATCTTTTAACAAATGAAGATGGAGAAATTACCCCATTCTAAATGATATTTGTGAAACCATGCTGACTAAAAAATGAATCTAAAAGATATGGAGTTAAAAAAAGCTTTTTTGCCATACGGACTTTGCAAAAAGTATAAATATTAGTTCTATATTTGCAGCCGTTAAAGGAGAAAGATGAAACAAAGCTTAAAATTCGGACTACTTTTAGTGTTGGCTTTGCTCATCCATTGTGCAACTAATGGAGCAATGGAAGATATGTGCAAAGTTTCCTCCCCGACTTATCGGCAGGAGAAATGCTATGTATCACAAGATCGTCCGATTCAGGATGCTTTAGAACGTCTTTATAATCTTTATACGACTCAAACCTGTGACATGAGTCATACAGACGTCGCACATGTTCCGACAGATAAAAGCATGTTTTTGTTAATCGCTTATTTCTGTGACCATTACAAACATCAAAGTCCGCCTTACCCTGTCTCATCCCATTCTCCTACATATTATTATGATCCTATCTCCTATTATATATATGGGTTAAGAAAGATAGTCATTTAGCCTACAGTACAGTAGACTCTTTTACTCGTCATTTATTACAGTTGGTTTTATTCTCCATAGGGCGAATAGACTAATTGCTTATTTCTATATAATATTCAATCTAAACAGCTATTGAATTATGAATTTTACATTTTTAGTTGTTGTTCTACTGACAGCGCTTGCTTTTGTTGGTGTAGTAGTAGCTCTTTCGCGTGCTATTTCTCCCCGTTCATACAATCTGCAAAAGTTTGAAGCTTATGAATGTGGTATACCAACGCGTGGTAAATCATGGATGCAGTTCCGTGTAGGGTACTACCTGTTTGCCATTCTGTTTCTGATGTTCGATGTCGAAACAGTATTTCTGTTTCCCTGGGCCGTCATAGCCCGTGACCTGGGACCTCAGGGATTGATTAGTATTCTCTTCTTTTTAGTTGTGTTGGTTCTGGGCCTTGCCTATGCCTGGAAGAAAGGAGCACTGGAATGGAAATAATGAAAAAGCCTAAAATAAAGTCTATACCGTATGAAGAATTTACGGATAATGA
>ENA-OPLB01000450-OPLB01000450.1-human-gut-metagenome-genome-assembly--contig:-NODE-450-length-9253-cov-2.065014_pt1 | contig 9253 bp, 8 predicted proteins | sample MGYA00241787_ERZ501701 | MGnify/ENA primary metagenome ERZ501701 (study PRJEB25962, sample SAMEA2042372) | human gut metagenome | biome: human gut; feature: human-associated habitat; material: faeces...
CTGCTTTTGTATCTTGACATCATATACAGCGTAGAGCTTGATCAGAGCATGGTTCAATACATATTCACTAATTGGATTGACGCCAAGAATACGAACGTTGACATGTATAAAGAAGCAAGCTCAAGGTTCTTATCTGACGACGAATCTTCTGAGGGAATGCAGGTGATTAAATTACATCGTATGATCAGGGAAATGATTGAGGGCCTGGCTGTCACCGTCAACACCGACGGACTGTATCTGAATGGCGAGCTCCTGGGCGCCGACGCCATCTCTGCATCTATGGCTCTTGCTTCCAATAAGTCGATGTTAGAAACTAAGTCGCGTGTCTTGGAAGAGTATAACGCTTTAAAGAACAAGCATAAAAAAATAGAAGGAGCTAAGTCTGACAAGAAGAAAAAGGAAGATGAGAAAGGTTTCGATGTTGATCAATACGCTGACAAAAAAGAATAATTTATGAAAATCGTTGATTGTTATCTCCGGGCCTTACAGAAGGCTGAAGAAAACATGACCAACGGTGGTATAAAACTTGACAAGGCACGTTTTGTTCAGCTTTTTAATGACGAACAAAACCGCCTTGTTCGTTATATCCTTGATAAGAAAAATGAAGAGGATATACGTTATATCCAAAAGTTGGTTGTGTATTCGAAAGAACTTGACGAGAGAGGAGATAAAGATAATCCGGAAAGCACTTTATTTTCATTGCCTTCTGATTTCTTCTCTTTTTCAAACATATCAGGCGTATTTACCAAAGGTGAATGCACGGTCACTGATTTTACCATGTGGGAGGCTAAGAACGAAAACCCGCATGAGCTTCTTGCCGACTTTTTTAACAAACCTGATTTTGATTTTAGGGAAACATTCTATACAATAGGCGAAGATTCGGTAAGGGTGTATAAGTCTGGTTTTGATGTAGACACCGTTTACCTTACATATTACCGCTATCCGAAGGAAGTTGACATCGAAGGATATATTAAATCCGATGGTTCTAATTCAACTGATATAGATCCTGAATTAGATGATAAATTAATTGGTATTATCCTTAACATGATTGAAAAGCAATTTGCTTTGAATGAAAGCGAATACGGACGTTATCAAATAGATTCAAACAACGTCCAATCTCCTTTGTAGCAGAAGAAAGGCATATCCTAAATTAAAGATTATCAAAAAGCATTAAGAATTAATTAATTCCTAATGCATTTTGTTGCTTATATGACTATCGCTATTTTTGAGACAGATAACAGAATACTAATTTTTAAAATATTATAAGGCTATGGCTATCCATAAACCGTATGACAGACACATTATCTGTCCTCCGCACGCTAAGTTGGCGGACGTAGATTCTTTGTTGCTTCAAGAAGGTCAGATCGCTATCTATGATTTGGATGGTGAGCAGACTAAAGATGGTTTGAAAGCGTTGAAAGACTTGAAAGGATATCGTAAGGACGAACAACGTTTCCAGATCAGAATCGGACGTAATGAGATGGTGAACGACCGTGTATCTGATGATAAATCATTCTCTACACCTACGTTTGCTATTGATGAAATTATAGAAGTGTATGCTTCTGCTCCGAAGAGCAAAGAAATTAAAGTAGATGAAGTTATTTTCGGTTATAACGGAATTGACGACAGTACCGCTATTACAGCAAGAAAAGGCGATCGTATTCCTATCCATATTAAGCTTACAGGACGTTTGTTTGAGCTTCGTGGTTATCCGATGGGTGAGGTAAATATCGATGATTACATCATTTTCGAAAACTGTCCGGGTCGTGAGGATATGTGTTCAGAATGTGATCCTTGTGAAGATGTTGATATTTTGGCTGCTATCTTGAAAACAATCGAACGTATCAAGAATCAGCCGATTGCAGGTGGTGGCAAGGTAGGTGATTTTGTAGAAATCCATCCTATCCATTCTTGCGATGAACTGGAAAAAGCTCCGGTGGAAACCGACATGAATTTCTATTGCATGGAAATGTGTGATACCGGTGATGCTTATGCTCTGGCTCAGCTTAAGGCTGCTTATCCAGGTTTGGATATTAAGAGAGTAGGACGTCATCTTTCTACATCTAAATATCAGGTGATGAAAGAAGGTGGTAAACCTGCTGATTATACTCAAAAACTGTCTTCTATCATGAAAGGCTGCGAAGAGTGCCCTGACGGATATACCAAGGTAGAAGGCGGTTTGATTTATGCCGTAACGTTAGAGGATGATGGTGTTGATCAGTCCACTGTAGTAGAAAGCATTAAGAATGCCGTTAGTAGCACTGCCAAGAAAACAGCAGCCCAAGATGGCGGCGTAGGTATGTACACTGTGGCCGTAAGCAAGAAACTGACGAAGGCTGATATCGATGCATTTGTAGAAACTAATCCGACTGCTACAGTAACGTTCGTTGCTAAAACAGCAGATATGTGTAGCAATCCTGCTGTTACTACCGTTAGCTGGGAAGCATGTGGTTCTTGTAAGATTTCGAAAGAAGCTTATGAAATCACGTTGCCGGATGATGAATGTGGTAACAGTGCTAAAGAAGAATTGCAGGCAGCATTCCCGTATCTGACAATCGAAGATTACGGTACACCTGGTGGATGTCAACACAAATTCAAAACAACGGTCGTTACTAACATGGTTTGCGACGAATGCGATAAAATTTTCAAAGACTTCTTCGTATCTAAAGCTCCCGAATCTTATCGTGGACGTAACTGGAAACGTTTGGGTGCCGTAGCAGGAGATCAGTCCATTATCGCCGATCCGATTCCTAAGAACTGCAAATGCGGTATCTTGTTCCGTGGTATTGACTACATGATTTCTCCGTCCGACTGTTTGATTGACCGTCTGACATTCCAAGAAGGATCTGTTCGTATTGCTGTAAATGGCGGTTATCCGGATGAACAGCGCGAGGCTATCAGCACGTACTTTAACCCGATCCATACCGAATACAAACAGCACTGGGCTCCGCGTACTCACCTCGGCGCTGAATTGCTGGATAAAGAACGCGAACAACGTATGTTCTTCGACTTCCGTAAGACTCACCAAGAACTTATGGAACGGATGTTTACCAATGAAGAAACCCGCTTAGATCTGTTGGCTCCGTATGCTGATTATTCAGTAACGTTGAAGCCGGCACGTTACTCTAACGGCTTCGGTAGGGTAATTGATGATCATATTACAGTACACTTCCATGTACCGTATGGCGCTCACGAAGGTATTCAAGACCTTATGGACTTGTTAGCTGCTTCGGCAAATATCAAGCCCTGCAAGATTTGATTTTCCTTTTTTCTATATATCCCAAGGGGGAGGAGGCTGGTCCTCCACCCCCTTTTTGTAATAAAACAATTTGAAATAACTTAGTTTCATATGAATGGCGTGGATTTTTTATCTGGTGCCTTTGGTAGGGGCATTGATAAAATAACCAACATAGTTGGAAAATGGGGTTCCTCCCAACCGGTAGATGACAGCAAATCCGGTATAAAAATAGGGGACAAAATCTACCAAGTGGTTGTGTCCTTAAATGGCTGTTATTGGTATCTTGACGAAGAAGGTAAGAAGCATCCTGTTTCTGGTATTCCGGCCACAACCGAATGGGAGTGGATTAACATAGCTGAGAAAGTTATCAAAGATTTCAAAACCTGTTACCGTACACCTGGTGGAAAGGTCGAAGTATGGAGTTGGTATCTTCTTAACGATCAGATGGATGTTCTTAAAGAAACCCATAGAATTACCGACAGTACCGACATGGATAATCCGGTAGGTAAAGTTCTTACTAAAATACCGGACGAGTGGGTTATGATCGACTGCGATCTTCCTGATATGACAGAACGCGACATTACGTTCGTCAACAGATGTTATAAGACTCCGGATGGTAAGGTTGAAATAGAAGGATTGGAGGCCATAGATGATAAGATAAATATCAGGGAATCTATTTATACCGTTATTCAATCGACGGACGATAATTTCCCTGCCGGCCATGTTTTTAAACTAATTCCAGAGAATTGGGTTCGAATGGTTTGTGACTTTCCTGACATGACAGAACGAGACGTAACTTACGTTCTTGAATGTTACACTACTAAAAAAGGAAAAGTGCAAGTAGAAGGTTTGGTAGCCATAGATAACATCCTTGGAGCCAGGGAAGAGGTTTATACCGTTCTTCAGTCAATCGATCCTGATATTAAGGTAGGAACCGTGCTGGATTCCATTCCCGAAGATTGGGTGAGGATGGTCTGTGATTTTCCTGACATGACGGACCGGGAAATTGTTGAAGTAGACGAATGTTATAAGACTGATGGTGGTAAGGTCAATATAAAAGGTTATCAATCTATTGATGCCGTTCTTGGTGTAAGGGAACAGTATTATTATATTGTTAAGACAACGGATGCCGCCTATCCTCAGTGGACGAGAATAGATAAGATACCTAACGAATGGACGAAAACCGAATGCGACTTCCCTGATCTTACAGAAAGACATATTATGTCCGTAGATGAATGCTATACCACTCCTGGTGGTAAAATACATCTTGGTGGATACAGGTCGGTAGATAGCATAATAGGAGTCCGGGACGAGTATCTTATTGTCTTAGAAACGACCGACCCTGATATACAAAGAGGCGCCACATTCAGCAAAATACAAGAAGGATGGCAGCGTATTGTTTGTGATTTCCCTGATGCTACTACATCCGATACAGAAATAGTAGAAAACTGTTATAAGACGGAAAAGGGTAAGGTTCAGATCCGAACATACATAACAATGGACGGATACGGAAATACGAGGGAATTAAGACATATGGTGCTTAAAACAACCGATCCTGATTACAATATCGGATCCAATATCGATCAGATACCGGTAGGTTGGTTAAGTATCGAGTGCGATTTTGCGTCTGCTACACAGCGTCATATAAGACAGGTGAAAAACTGCTACGTCTCTGATGCCGGAAGCATTTACGTTGAGGGAGAAATCGTTTACGACAATGACCTTGACGTGGACAAGATGGCACTGACGGTCATGGAAAGCACTGACCCGGCGATAGCCGTAGGGGCGGAGCTGGCTGCCATTCCCTCTGGCTACGTGAGAACAGTTTGTAGATGCAATTGCTGTAACCACTAAATCTTATTATCATGAGTTGTAACGAATATTTTTTAGTAACACTGGAGTCTAAACCGACTCCAGTTCGTCATAAATATACGAATTTAATAGACGAATGGTATGGTCCTGATGGTGTTAAGTATGAAGATCCTGATACGATAGCCAAAATCGAAGAACAAGCTACAGATAAGAATCGTATAGGGGATAACACCTTATATCAGAAACTTATTGAAATACATTCTCAAGGAGAGTCAATAAAATCGGACATCGGAGATATAGGTTCGGTATTGGATTACATAAATGGGGAGGAAGTGTGATGGGAACCATATCAGATAAGTTAATGAGGGTCATAAATACCAAAGAGGATATAAGGAAAGCCCTTATATCCAAAGGGTATGATGTGCCTACTTCCATACCCTTTAAAGAGTATGCGAAAATGATATCCGATTTACCTTGTAAAGTAGATGATTTTCCTAAACTTCCGGGCGATGTCACTCGTTGGCATTTCGGCGGCCTGACGAACGAGATGATGGCAGCGATGGACGATCCGAGGATTGAGGATGCGGACCATAAAGGGCGGTTCTTATCCTTCAAGAATTTCGCTTGGAAGGGGATGTCCGGGGTTGGCGGATATGCTGGTGATTTTTCTAAATGGAGAAATAATAGAGATACTACAGAAATAGGAATAACTGAAAGTAACTTGAAAGTTATTATTGATGTTAAAGTATCACAGGGTGCAGGAAAGAATATTGTGTTTATCAGTAAATCTAATTTAGGTATATCTAATAATGTCACCATTAAGATTACAAGTACTTACCCGGAAGGAGTTATGAAATTTTCCAATTCCGCTTCGAATAAGTATTTAAAGTTGCCTTCAAATGGAATAATAACATTACAAGATAACCCAGAATATACAAGTAATGAAATGTATCTTCATTTAGCAAGTGCGGATTTAGGTCAAATCACCATCGAACAACTACCCCTCTACCCCGGCGCACTTGTCTTTGACGGAGTAGACGATTACGGTACCTGTGATAACTTCCCCATTCTGACTAAGGAAAAGGGATATACGGTTGTGGCGTTGAGACAGTGGATTACATATAATCCAAATGCAATATCTGCTATAGCGACAAACGCATCCGATCAATCTTTTAATGGTGCGTTCACTTTTGAAAATTACAATAAAGGAGCAGAGCAAACTATTTCGTATGGAGCTACTCAAATATCATTACAATATTCAAAATCTCCTTTTTCTTGGCAAACAACATCTAAGTATAATGGAGTTAATATTGCCAATGGAAACAAAGATGCGACAAATTCACTTGTTTTAGGCAGGTCATATCCTCAAAGAAATGATTTTGCTAATTTTGCTATCTGGGAACTTGTATTTCTTGACCACGATGCCACCGAAGAAGAATTGACCAAGATCAAAGACTACTTCGTCAAAACCTATCCTTGGTTATTCTTTGATCAAGCATGGACTGTCACCGGCAAAACCAACGAGGACGAAGATCGTGCTACTATTGCCAACATTACGGGCAATGGTAATGATCTTGTACTGTCGAATTTTGGGTTTATTGAAGGGAGTGGCTACAATGAAGAAGGTGAATATGCTGGCTATCTGGTTACTGATGGGGTGGATGATTCTGGTAGGGCAGTAGGATTAACTATATCAAAAGATTTTACATTAGTAGGAGAATGGATATTATTCTCTAAAACTTCAGTTAATGCTGGTTTATCAATTCATCCTCAGATTCACATTTTTAATCGACCCGAAGTCATTCAGATCATATTTAGAACAGCAGGTAAAACTTTGCCAGTTAAATCTCTAAAGGCTATATGTTCTGATGGACGATGTTATGATGAAAACTGGAGTGAATTAAAAATAAATGTGGGGGAATTTACTGATAATAAAGGTACTTTATTCGTGGCGAGCAATGGAACCAATTATGCACAAATAGCTTTTAAGAATTTAGGTATCTATGATAATCAGATCCTCTCCAAAGACGACTGTATCAAAGCATATAACTATTTACAAACCCTAAAATCAAAGTAATATGAAATTTATTATCATACCAAAAGAAGTATATGATTCCGTATCTGAAGAAAAGAGACGTGAATTAGGAATAGGCAGCCCAAGAGCGAGCGTAGATGGTTCTAAAGTTATTTTACACGTAGAACATTATGACCTTCTATTTAAGTCTTTAGACATGCAGGCTGATGACGATCCTCAATATCCGTATTCGGTATATGATAGCCCTTCTTCTGAGTTTGAATCTGTTCTTTCATCTAAAGAATGGGTGTCTGATGTTAATGACGAGTGTCTTTGATCTTGTTATGGTTGGGGCAATTACTATATTTGTAAAAAGTTGAATAATTAAAGCGTGTGGTAGCGTTATCTACCATATAATCATCATGTTTCAGATAATAATCGGATGCGTTTTGGCTAATATCCTTACGATAGCAATCATCGGTTTAGCCCTGTATTTAGTGTATCGTAAAAACGAAGACCGTTTAAAGGCTTTGGATTCTAAGATTGATCAGAAGGTTGAGGACGTAAAAAACAAGGTTGGCGCGGTGATGGACATCGTAGACCAGATCAAAAAATTGTTGGATAAAATTAACAAGAAATAAAAAAATGGCAGAAGTAGGTTATAACAGTAAATTCGAAGGTCAGGAGGTTGATTCCAGACTTGAGAATGTGGTGCAGGCCGCTCCTGGGACGGGCTCAGAGTCGGGCAAAGGAGGCCTTATCCCGGCTCCCCCTGCCGGAAGTCAAGACGGTAGCAAGACTCTTCTTAGTAATATGACATGGGGAGATCATGTAACAAAACAGTACATAGATGATGCTGTTTCGGCAGCAGGGTGGAAGAAGCAGATTGTTAGCAAACTTCCTACTGTTGAAGAGGCGAAGGATAATGTCATGTATCTTGTAAAAGATGATGTGGCGTCTACAGAAACCAAAAACGTGTATAATGAATATATTTTGGTTACTAAAGAAGGTGGTGGCAAGGTGCCTGAATCGCTTGGTATGGTAAGTACAGGAGTAGAAATGACGTTTTTAGATATTGATAAAATTACTGAAAGTCAAGGAACAGTAAGTGATGATATCTATAATAGCGTTGTTTCGGCTTATGAGAATAAGATTATTGTAGGAATGATTAGTGGCTATATTGTACCTATAGTAATATCTAAAGAACAAGATACTTATAGTATTGCACTTGCTTATTGTTTTAATGATGGAAGCGCGTTGAGTTTCGTCAATGCGACCATTGCATTAAATAAGGATAAAAGTTTTACATATAGTTCTATTGATGGTATTGTTTCAAAAGCCGGCATTTCTTTTCTGAATTTTATGACAGGAACTCCTTCTGTTGTTACAACATTAGCAAATTTACCAAAAGGTGCTCATAATATCATAGCCAACGTCGCTTCTGCCACGAACCTGTCTATGACCGTATCTTCCGATGATGTTGGGAGGGAATGGCAGGTGCGGGTCAACAACACTACCGGCACAGACATCACGCAGCCGCTTCCTACCTCTGGCCTGTTCCAGAGCATGTTAGGCGATAGCGTAGTAGTACCTAAAAACAGTTTTATAGAATTAAGTATCTGGTATATCAATGATAAGTTGGTTATCAGAGTAGGTGAACAAGCTTAATAGAAAGGATAGAATATGCTTTATGTAAATAAGAATATAAAAGGTTTTTATTGGGAAGGATATGAGTTGGACTCCTCTTCTTACGAAGTAGGGTATTCTTACCAAGATTTCTTAGATGGTAAATGGGTTCAACTTGACTCCGATCAAGAAAAATTCCATCAAGACAATCCTGATGCGAGTGTGAAAGAAGTTATTGCCATGCAGCTTGACCCGGAACCTCCTGGACCAACTGAAGAGGAGTTGCTTGCCAAGGCTAAAGACAGGAAGGTTTCTGAGGCCAGGGAATATGCTTATTCTGATGCTGTCCGCTCTTATAGTTTGGATGGTAAACAGATATGGTATAACAGCAGCATGAGACAGAAGGTTAAAAACGATATTGATGTAGCAAAAGGAAGCGGGATATACACCGTATCCGTAGCAGATTCAGAATACGAGCTTGATATTGCTAATACGGCAATGAATGAAATGCATGTATATGAATCTGAGTGCAACGATCGTACTGCTGCCATAGAAAAGGAAAT
>ENA-OPLB01000456-OPLB01000456.1-human-gut-metagenome-genome-assembly--contig:-NODE-456-length-9070-cov-1.608209_pt1 | contig 9070 bp, 6 predicted proteins | sample MGYA00241787_ERZ501701 | MGnify/ENA primary metagenome ERZ501701 (study PRJEB25962, sample SAMEA2042372) | human gut metagenome | biome: human gut; feature: human-associated habitat; material: faeces...
CGCCAGAGCGGAGCATTGGGACAACTTATAAAGAAGTTGTTGCCGGAGGGGAAGACAACCGTTTTCAAGGCGCAGTTGCGTATGCTTCCGCCTGTCGCTTTTGTATCCGCTTTTCTCAACAACACGCCTGTTGTCGTTATTTTCGCTCCTATCATCAAGCGTTGGGCGGAGTCGGTCAATCTGCCGGCGACGAAATTCCTGATTCCTCTTTCGTATGTGACCATTTTAGGCGGCATCTGTACCCTGATCGGGACATCGACCAACCTGGTCGTACATGGCATGATCCTCGATGCCGGATATGAAGGGTTTACGATGTTCGAGCTGGGAAGGGTGGGGATCTTTATCGCGCTGGCCGGCATCATTTACCTCTTCGTGTTCTCCAACAAGCTGCTGCCCGATTCCCGCACCGATCGCTACGAGGAAGAGGAGGAAGACGGCAACCCCGGTAACCTGCACCGGGTGGAAGCGGTGTTAGGCTCCCGTTTTCCGGGTATCAACAAGACATTGGGCGAGTTCAATTTTACCCGTCATTACGGTGCGATCGTGAAAGAGGTGAAGAGCGGGGGACAGCGGTTTACCCGCGATCTCGATAAGGTGACGTTGCACGAGGGCGATACGCTGGTTCTCTGGGCGGACGATACGTTCGTGCCGACATGGGGCGAATCCAGCGTCTTCCTTTTGCTTGCCAACGGCAAGGACGGTACGGAACCTGTTTCCCGCAAGAAACGCTGGCTGGCATTGGGCTTGCTGATCTTTATGATCGTAGGCGCCACGATAGGGGAGTTGCCTGTGGTGAAAGAGGCGTTCCCTGAAATACGGCTGGATATGTTTTTCTTTGTCTGCATTACGACCATCATCATGGCGTGGACCAAGATTTTCCCTCCTAAAAAGTACACAAAATACATATCCTGGGACATCCTCATAACCATCGCCTGCGCTTTTGCCATCAGCAAAGCCATCAACAATTCAGGCGTGGCGCCGATGATTGCCCGCAACATCATCGCGATGACCGACAGCCTCGGACCTTACGGACTGCTCGCCGTGCTGTTTATAATCACAAATGTGTTTACTGAACTGATTACCAACAACGCTGCAGCGGCTCTGAGTTTCCCGATTGCCTTGTCGGTAGCCAACGAGCTGGGAGTCAGCCCAACACCGTTTTTCGTGGTCATCTGCATGGCTGCGTCAACAAGTTTCTGCACTCCGATAGGCTATCAGACAAACCTCATCGTGCAAGGTGTGGGCGGATACAAGTTCACCGACTTCATAAAAGTGGGACTGCCTCTCAACGTGATTGCCTTCGCAATTTCGGTGGGACTGATTCCGCTGTTCTGGGATTTCTAATAAAAACGACACAACGACAATGGAAAAGAAAGCGACAAACATCTATCCGATATTCGACCGCATGATGAGCCGTGACGACAAGGAGCAACTGCTGAGACAGCGTGGCATGATGCTGTGGTTCACCGGACTGAGCGGTTCGGGAAAAAGCACCGTAGCCATCGCTCTTGAACGCGAGCTGCACAGCCGCGGACTGCTCTGCCGAATACTCGACGGCGACAACATCCGCAGCGGAATCAACAACAACCTGGGATTCTCCGCCGAAGACCGCGTTGAAAACATCCGCAGAATCGCCGAAGTGGGACGCCTTTTCGTCGACACCGGCATCATCACAATCGCGGCTTTCATCAGCCCAAACAACCAGTTGCGCGAAATGGCTGCCGAAATTATCGGCAAGGACGATTTTGTGGAGGTGTTTGTAAGCACTCCGCTTGAGGAATGCGAGAAGCGCGACGTGAAAGGTCTTTATGCCAAGGCCCGACGCGGAGAGATTAAGAATTTCACAGGCATATCCGCCCCTTTCGAGGCTCCGGAGCATCCCGACATCACCCTCGACACGTCGAAACTGCCGGTCGAGGAGTCGGTGAAAATCCTTTTGGACTACGTGTTGCCTAAAGCAGTATTGAAGAAATAAACAAAAAACAATATAATTCTATGTCAGACTACAACTTAAGCCATCTTAAGGAACTCGAGGCAGAGGCAATCTACATCATCCGTGAAGTTGCTTCGGAATTCGAGAATCCTGTGATGCTCTATTCCATCGGAAAGGACTCGTCGGTGATGGTGCGTCTCGCCGAAAAGGCATTCGCTCCCGGCAAAGTGCCGTTTCCGCTGATGCATATCGATTCAAAATGGAAATTCAAGGAAATGATCCAGTTCCGCGATGAATACGCCAAGAAATACGGCTGGAATCTTATCGTTGAATCAAACATGGAGGCGTTTAAAGCCGGTGTGGGTCCGTTCACCCACGGCAGCAAGGTGCACACCGACCTGATGAAGACTCAGGCTCTGCTCCACGCCCTCGACAAATACAAATTTGACGCCGCTTTCGGCGGTGCGCGACGCGACGAGGAGAAAAGCCGTGCGAAAGAGCGCATCTTCTCGTTCCGCGACAAGTTCCACCAGTGGGACCCTAAAAACCAGCGTCCGGAGCTGTGGGACATCTACAACACCCGCATCAACAAGGGCGAGAGCATCCGCGTGTTCCCGTTGTCAAACTGGACGGAACTCGACATCTGGCAGTATATCCGCCTGGAAAACATACCTATCGTGCCTCTCTACTTTGCCAAGGAGCGTCCGGTGGTCAACATCGACGGCAACCTGATTATGCCCGACGATGACCGTTTGCCGGAGCAATACCGCGACAAGATTGAGATGCGCATGGTGCGTTTCCGCACACTCGGATGCTGGCCTTTGACAGGAGCCGTTGAAAGCGAAGCCGACACAATCGAGAAAATCGTGGAGGAAATGATGACCACCACAAAGAGTGAACGCACAACGCGCGTGATCGACTTCGACCAGGAGGCAAGTATGGAGCAAAAGAAACGTGAAGGTTATTTTTAAACCACTACAGAAATGGACAACAATTCGAAATTGAACATAAAGGAGTTTCTCGACAAGGACGAACAAAAAGACTTGTTGAGATTTCTAACCGCCGGCAGCGTCGATGATGGAAAATCTACGCTCATCGGCCGACTGCTCTTCGACAGCAAGAAAATCTACGAAGACCAACTCGACGCCCTCGAGCGCGACAGCAAACGTGTGGGAAACGCCGGAGAGCATATCGATTATGCCCTGCTGCTCGACGGACTGAAGGCTGAGCGCGAGCAAGGAATCACCATCGACGTGGCTTACCGCTACTTCAGCACAAACAACCGTAAATTCATCATCGCCGACACCCCGGGACATGAGCAGTACACACGCAACATGATTACCGGCGGATCTACGGCCAACGCGGCAATAATCCTTGTCGACGCCCGCACTGGTGTAATCACCCAGACCCGCCGACACACTTATCTGATTTCTCTGCTCGGAATCAAACACCTTGTGCTTGCTGTCAACAAGATGGACTTGGTTGACTTCGACAAAGCGGTGTTTGACAAAATCGTGCGCGACTTCGAGGAGTTTGTGGCGCCTCTCGGCATCCCCGACGTGACATGCATACCTCTGTCGGCGCTCGACGGCGACAACGTGGTTAAGAAAAGCGAGCGCACTCCGTGGTATACAGGAAAATGCCTGCTCGACTATCTTGAGACTGTGCCCATCGACCTCGACCGCAACTATGACGACTTCCGCTACCCTGTGCAATACGTGCTGCGCCCAAACCTCGACTTCCGCGGATTCTGCGGCAAGGTGGCTTCCGGCGTAGTCCGCAAGGGCGACACCGTGATGGCTCTGCCTTCCCGCAAGACGTCGAAAGTGAAGAGCATCGTCACCTACGAAGGCGAAATCGAAGAGGCTTTTCCTCCTTTGTGCGTGACAATAACTCTTGAGGACGAAATCGACATCTCCCGCGGAGAAATGATCGTGAAACCCGACAACCTCCCGACAGAAGACCGCAACTTCGAGGCTATGCTCGTGTGGATGGACGAGGAAGCGATGGACCCCAACAAGCAGTTCTATCTGAAACAGACCACCAACACTACCCGTGCGCGTATCGACTCTATAAAATACAAAGTCAACGTCAACACGATGGAGCAGTCGGAAGTTGACCATCTGGAGCTCAACGAAATCGGACGCGTGGTGTTTACCACCGGCAAGGAGCTGCTTTTCGACCCCTATCAGAAAAACAAGCAGACCGGCTCGTTCATCCTTATCGACCCGATTACAAACAACACGTCGGCTGTGGGTATGATCATCGACCGTGTCGACGCAAAGGATATGAAGCACGACGACGCGCTTGCCACTATCTGCCTGTCTGACCTCGGCATCGACGAGTGCCATCTCGAAGCAATCCAAAAAGCCGCAGACGAATTGAAACGTCAAGGAATAGTCGTTAAAGTAAAAAAGTAGAATATGGGATTGACATTTGACAAATTGCCCGTCAACACGCTTGTGGGCGCCGACTGGCAGACTTTCAAGGCTTTGACCGACGGGCAGCACATCGGCGACCACTACAAAGGCAAGTTTCGCCTGACAAAAGCTGTGTGCCGATTGCTGAGCACCCTCGTGCCAATCGAGAACCGTGCCTACAACAAAATTGCCGGGCAGCCTCTGCAGGAAGACCCGCTGTTTATCCTCGGACACTGGCGCAGCGGCACCACCTTTGTGCACAACGTGTTTGCCTGCGACAAGCATTTCGGCTACACAACCACATATCAGACCGTATTCCCGCACCTCGTGCTGTGGGGACAGCCATTCTTCAAAAAAAACATGGCGATGCTGATGCCCGACAAGCGTCCTACCGACAATATGGAGCTGCGCCCCGACCTTCCCCAGGAAGAGGAGTTCGCCTTGTCGAACATGATGCCTTACACCTACTACAACTTCTGGTTTTTCCCCGAACGATGGATGGAATATTGCGACCGCTTCCTAACGTTTGAGAAGATTACTGAGGAGGAGCGTCAAGTGTTTAAAGACACTTTCTTGCGCTTGGTGAAGGTGTCGCTCGCCAACACCGGCGGAACACAGTATCTGTCGAAAAACCCGCCTCACACCGGACGTGTGCGCACGCTGCTGGAGATGTTTCCCAACGCAAAGTTCATCTACCTGAAGCGAAATCCGTACACCGTGTTCGAGAGCACTCGCAGTTTCTTCACAAACACAATCAAGCCTCTGCAGCTGCAAGACATCTCGCAGGAGCAAATCGTGGACAACATCGTGGAGGCATATATGCGGCTCTACAACCGATATGAGGCCGACAAACTGCTAATCCCGGAAGGCAATCTTGTGGAAATCAAGTTTGAGGACTTCGAGCACAACGCTTTCGACCTCACAAAGGAAATCTACGGAAAACTGAAGCTGCAGGGATTCAACGAGGCTGAGGCCGACATCCGCGCATACCTCGACAAGAAGAAGGGCTACAAGAAAAACAAATACCAATATAAAGAGGAAACCATCCAAATCGTCGAGAAGCATTGGAGCAAGGCGCTTGACGAATGGGGCTATACACTTTAAAACTTTACAACTATGAGAATTTTCAAACAAATCGTCATCGCTGCATGCGCCGCCTTAGCCTTCGCGGCTTCAATCCATGCGCAGTCGCCTGCCGAAGGTTGGACAAAAATGAATCCTACAGAGCTGAAAAACGCTGTGGAATTGTTTGCCAACGACAAAGCGGCTCTCGCTGTGGGCAAAGAAGGCGACTTGAACGCCACGACAATGTCGTGGGGAAGCATCGGCGAACTTTGGGGCAAGCCGATTGTAACAGTTGTCGTTGACCACAGCCGATACACATACTCGCTGATGGGACTCTACGACTACTTCACAATCACGGCATTCCCTAAAAAGATGAACGGGGCACTCGACTACATCGGTTCTCACTCCAGAAAAACGGATAAAAACAAAATCCAGAATGCCGGACTGACAACGATGTTCACCGAACTTGGAAATCCTACGTTCAAGGAGGGAAATCTGATTATCGAATGCCGCACAATCTACGAGGCTCCTATCGACGTGGACAATATGCTTGACGACGACATCATAAAGATGTATCAGGACAACAAACTGAAACACACGATGTTTGTCGGCGAGATTGTCAACGTCTGGAAACGCTGATTTGTTTGAAACGCTTGTATGTAACAACAAAAGAACACTGATTTATATATGGAAGAAAAAAAATTCAAACGCACGCTGGTTACAACAGCTCTGCCATACGCAAACGGTCCTGTCCATATCGGACACCTCGCCGGTGTGTATGTGCCTGCCGACATCTACACCCGCTATCTCCGACTCAAAGGTGAAGACGTGATTATGATTGGCGGCTCTGACGAGCACGGTGTGCCCATCACCATCAAGGCGAAAGCCGAAGGTGTCACGCCTCAAGACATCGTGGACCGCTACCACAAAATCATTAAAGACTCGTTTGAGGAACTCGGCATCTCTTTCGACATATATTCACGAACCACGAGCAAAATCCATTCTCAGATGGCAAGCGACTTCTTCCGCAAACTCTACGACAAGGGTGAGTTTATCGAGAAGACGTCTATGCAATACTACGACGAAGAGGCTCACCAATTCCTCGCCGACAGATATATCGTAGGCACATGCCCGCACTGCGGAAGCGACCATGCCTACGGCGACCAATGCGAGGCTTGCGGCACTTCGCTCAACGCGACCGACCTTATCGAGCCGCATTCGGCAATCACCGGCAACAAACCGGTGCTGAAAGAAACCAAACACTGGTATCTGCCGCTCGACAAGTGGGAACCTACATTGCGCCACTGGATTCTTGACGAGCACAAGGAATGGAAACCAAACGTATACGGACAGTGCAAATCATGGCTCGACATGGGTCTGCAACCACGCGCCGTGAGCCGCGACCTCGACTGGGGTGTGCCGGTGCCGGTGGAAGGCGCCGAAGGAAAGGTGCTATACGTATGGTTTGACGCTCCTATCGGCTACATTTCAAACACTAAGGAACTGCTCCCCGACACTTGGGAAACTTATTGGAAGAGCAAAGACACTCGCATCATAAACTTCATCGGCAAGGACAACATCGTCTTCCACTGCATCGTCTTCCCGGCCATGCTCAAGGCGCACGGCGGCTACATCCTGCCTGAAAACGTCCCTGCCAACGAATTTCTGAACCTCGAGGGCGAAAAGATCTCGACCTCGCGCAACTGGGCCGTCTGGCTGCACGAATACCTGGCCGACTTCCCCGGCAAGGAGGACGTGCTGCGCTACGTGCTCTGCGCGAACGCCCCCGAAACCAAGGACAACGACTTCACCTGGAAGGACTTCCAAGCCCGTAACAACAACGAGCTGGTAGCCGTGCTGGGCAACTTCGTAAACCGGGCTTTAGTCCTGACACACAAATACTTCGACGGCACAGTGCCCGCCTGCGGCGCACTGACGGACTACGACCGCGAAACGCTTCGGGAACTCTCCGGCGCGAAGGAAGCCCTCGAAAACAACATCGAAAACTACCGGTTCCGCGAAGCCTTGAAGGAGGCGATGAACATCGCACGTCTGGGCAATAAATACCTGGCCGACACCGAACCGTGGAAACTCATCAAAACCGATCCCGAACGGGTCAAGACGATCCTGAACATCGCTTTGCAGATCACCGCAAACCTCTCGATCGCCATCGAACCGTTCATGCCCTTCTCGGCGAAAAAGATCGTCGGGATGTTGCAGGCAGGACCCTTCGGCTGGGAGAAACTGGGCAGCACCGACCTGCTCGCTGCCGGACATCGGATCGGCGAAGCCGTGCTTCTCTTCGAAAAGATCGAGGACGACGTAATCCAACGCCAGCTCGACAAGTTGGCGGCGACCAAAGCAGCGAACGCTTCGGCCGAAGCAGCACAACACGTTGAAGATCAAAAGAAAACAACGACTTTCGACGATTTTCAAAAGATGGATATCCGTATTTCGACGATCCTCGCCGCTGAAAAAGTCGCCAAGACGAAAAAGCTGTTGAAACTGACCGTCGATACGGGCATCGACAAGCGCGAAATCGTTTCGGGCATCGCCGAATACTACACACCCGAAGAACTCGTCGGGAAACAGGTACTCGTACTGGTGAATCTGGAACCGCGCGAACTGAAGGGCATCCTCTCCCGTGGCATGATTCTGATGGCCCAGGACGCTTCGGGCAAATTAAGGCTGTTACAACCTGACGATCAGACAAATCCGGGCGCGACAGTCGGATAATATAAAGATATTTCTTGAACAAAAGATACGATAACCTTTAATATTAAAAAACAATGGAGAACATCGATTGGGGCTCTCTCGGCTTCAACTACATGAAGACCGATTTCAATGCCCGCTATACTTGCACGGACGGCAAGTGGAGCGAAATGGAAATTACAAGCGACGAGTACATCAACATGCACATGTCGGCATCCTGCCTTCACTACGGCACGGCTCTTTTCGAGGGCTTGAAAGCCTTTCGGGGCGCTGACGGCAAAGTACGTCTGTTCCGCGTCGAAGAGAATGCAAAACGCTTGCAGTCGTCGGCAAAACGCCTCTGTCTGCCCGTACCGACGATCGATATGATCGTCAAAGCCTGCGTAGAAGTGGTTAAGCGCAACGAGCGTTTCATCCCGCCCTACGGCACCGGCGCATCGTTCTACCTGCGTCCCGTTATGTTCGGCACGACGGCAGGACTGGGTGTAAAACCCTCCAAGGATGCCTTGCTGGTGGTTTACGGCTCGCCCGTAGGCGCTTACTTCAAAGGCGGCATCAAGCCGATGAAGGTCGCAATCGACCGCGAACAGGACCGTGCTGCTCCACGTGGAACAGGCGATGTGAAGGTCGGCGGAAATTATGCGGCCAGTCTTTTGTCGGGTGAAAAAGGGCATAAAATGGGCTATTCGAATATCATGTATCTCGACGCTGCGGAGCATAAATACATCGAAGAGTGCGGTGCATGCAATTTCTTCGGCATCAAGGATGGCAAATATATCACTCCGAAATCCCCTTCGGTGCTTCCGTCGATCACCAATATGAGCCTCCGCCAGCTGGCCCGCGATATGGGGCTGGAGGTCGAAGACCGAAAAATTCCGGTCGAAGAACTTGCCTCTTTCGAGGAGTGCGGAGGCTGCGGAACGGCTGCCGTGCTCTCCCC
>ENA-OPLB01000457-OPLB01000457.1-human-gut-metagenome-genome-assembly--contig:-NODE-457-length-9069-cov-2.095296_pt1 | contig 9069 bp, 6 predicted proteins | sample MGYA00241787_ERZ501701 | MGnify/ENA primary metagenome ERZ501701 (study PRJEB25962, sample SAMEA2042372) | human gut metagenome | biome: human gut; feature: human-associated habitat; material: faeces...
ATAGTCGCTAATACGGGTGCTTGCTCCATCGTTTTCTCTACCGGAACAACCGGGGTATCCACGGATGTCGACTCTTGTGAAGACTGTATTTCTTGGGCTATAGGTAGATCTTCCATCTCCCTGTCATATAAATAGATACCACCCGATACGACCAATAAGGAGATCACGGCGGCGGCAACCCAGTAGCGAAGCGTACGACGCAAAGGAACCGGAGCCTTTCCGGGCAATCGATCGGCTATAGCCTCCCAGTCGCCGGGTAGCGTATCCATCTCGAAATCCTCTAGCTTCGACCGGATCGCGTCATCCCATATATCTCTTTCCTTTTTACTCATCTTATCTCAATACAATGCGTTAATTCTACGTTGTAATAACTGCTTGGCACGGGTATATTGGGAACGGGAAGTACTCTCTGTTATGTTCAACATCTCACTGATCTCCTTATGAGAATATCCCTCTATCGCGAACATATTGAATACGGTACGGAAGCCAACCGGCAACTCCTTCACTAGATTCATCAACTCAGCCGCCGACATGTCCGAGATAGCCGAACTATCGGGTTGAATCAGTTCCGCCGTATTGTCAAGATCGGTCGCTTCACGCAACACATCCGACTTTCGCAGATATTCCAACGCACAATTAACAAAGATCTTCCGCATCCACCCCTCAAATGAACCACTCCCTGTATAGGAATCCATACTGGTAAAGATTTTCACGAAGCCATCCTGCAACAAATCACGAGCCGTTTCCCTGTCGTTCACATAACGAAGGCAAACTCCCATCATTTTTCGGGAATACGCATCATAAAGCTCTTTTTGAGCTCGTCTCTCCCCCTTCCGACAACCCTCTATCAGTTGTAGCTCATTCATTCAGTCGTGCCTTGAACGTCTCCCTTCTGGAGACTGTACAATATTAGGATGTAAATAATTAAACAAACGCTGCATTCCGTAGAAAAATTATTTCATAAACAGGGCGGACACTCCGGCCCGCCCTCACGGAACATCTGCAAAGATAAGATGTTCTTATGAATTTCCATGTTAATGAGCGTGAGTATGCTCACTTTTTTTCGCCGGAGGTACCGGACAGCCGGCGCCATTATCTACCGGAACCGCTTCCATACCGATCTTTTTGAAGGCCGCGGCCAAGCGGGTCTTCGAAGTCTTATCCGTCTTGTAAGTCACAATGGCCGTACGGGTGCTCAGATCACATTTCAAGTCGGTCACTCCTTTCTCGAAAGCGATATTTTTCTCGATCTTCTTGATACAGTGATCACAATCCATCGCTTCGATAAAGAATGTCACAGAGTCCTTCTTCTTTTTCGCTTCTTGGGCGAATGTCATCGATACCGTACATACGGCACAAAATAGCAACATAATTAATCGTCTCATAATCAATTGTTTTTTTTAATATTAACAGTTCTAATTATCCATTCATATCTACCAAAAGAAAAGCACCACTATAGGCATCGGGCTACACGTATATAGGCGTAGGGGCACACCAGTATACGCATAGGCCTACACGTATATACGTACGGGCTTATACGTATATACGTGTCAATCCCTGCTTATATTAAAGCGGATACCCGCATAAATTTTCCGTCCATGCACCGGTCCCCACACCATAGATCCATCGAAGTTATCCCCTCTGGGATTGCTGGCATCGATAATCGGATTCGGTTGTTTGTAATTAAACAGGTTCTCCGCTCCCACGTAAATAGACCATTGACGGAAATATTTCGTAATCTGCGCATTCACAACCGTATAAGCCTTAAAATTCGGCTCCCATAACGGATTAGACGCATCCGGTGTCGGCATACGACCGCCTCCATTAAACTGGCCGGTCAAATCAAACTGCCATTTTTTCAACGGGGTTTGATAAGAAGCGGTCAATAAACCTTTATAATCACTAACCAACGGCTTTTTCAATCGATGCGCCACACCCTCCTCATTCCGGTAATCGGTCTTCGCGTCCGTATAACGATAAGCGGCCGTTAACGTAAATCCCCGGAAAAAAGGATAGGAAGCCTCCACTTGGAAGCTATTCGAATAGGAACGCCCATCCAGATTGTAGAAACGAACCGCATGAGGATCACTATCCATATCCACCACGATTTGCTTCAAGAAATCGGTATAATACCATTCCCCGCTCAAGCTCAGTTCCTTCCCGAACAAAGGTATATAAAATGACAGATTCAGACCGGTATTCCACGCTTCTTCTTGATCCAGATTGTCGGCGATATACATTTTTCGACTACTGGATAACAAAAAGTTGTTCTCTGCCAGCACATTCGCTGTCCGGAATCCTTTACCTGCCGAAGCCCGGATATGGAACCAGTCAAAAGGATTATATTTAATATGTACACGAGGGGTTACAAAGAAATCATACAACGTACTATAATCCCCACAAACCCCCGCCAATAAGATCAGTTTATCATTCAGATTGAACGTATATTGGGCATAAGCTCCCGGCACGACTTCCGTACGGTCATAGGCATGACGGACCGACTCTCCTCCCGCATATTGAACCAGATTCTCGTCGAAACCATCATAGTTCATACTTAATCCGGTACTCAAGCTATGCATCGGCGTAAACTCCTTTTCATACAGCAAACTGGCATATACATTATTCTGATATACATTATAGGGCGTACGGTCATATCTTGATTTTTGCTCATGATAAGAACCGGAAAGTATCAATGCCACGCTCTCTACCTTTTCCTTATCGATAATATAGGCCTGCTTCGTAAATAATTCGGCCCGGTTCGTATTTAAATGAATCCGATACGGGTCGGTGAAATCATGGTGTTTCGTATCCTGCCCACCGGTACGGCTCTCATGCAGATAGCGAACTCCGTATTGAGCCACGTATTTATCCAATTTATGATACCAACGATTCATTACGTTCACCTGTTCCCTTAGCGGCGTATCGAGAAAACCATCGTCATTACCGTCATGTTGCATTTTATCATTCGAGTAGTGTACCAATAAACCGGTAGAGAGCTTGTCGTTGATATGCCAAGAAGCATCCGCATTCCCTTCATAACGTCCGGCATCACTAGCGAACACATTAGCAGAGAAAATATCCGCCGTAGGGGGCTTCTTGAATTCCACGTTGATTTGTCCGGCCAACGCCTCATACCCATTCTTAACCGAAGAGGTTCCTTTAGACACCTGAATACTTTCCATCCAAGCTCCCGGAACATAATCCAAGCCATATAAGGAAGCGGCCCCCCGGAAATTCGGGTAATTCTCGGTCAACATTTGTACGTAGGTTCCCGCCAATCCCAACAGCTTAATTTGCCGGGCACCTGTAGCCGCATCCGAGTACGATACATCGACAGACGGATTTGTCTCAAAGCTCTCCGCCAGATTACAGCAGGCCGCACGGCAAATCTCATCGTACGTAATTTTCTGAGTTTGCAATACGCTCGTACGGGAAGCGATGGTTCCCATCTTGCGCTCACTAACCACGACCTCATCCAAGGCGATCTCACCTTTTAAGAAAATCTGCATAGCATCGTCCTTCTCATCCACAGGGGTGACCTCAGTCATATAACCGATATAGCTAACCACCAGATTCTTGGAGTCACCTTTTCGTTCTAACTCGAAATTTCCATCCACATCGGACGTGGTTCCATTTTGGGTTCCTTCCCAATATACATTTGCACCGATAATAGGTTGTTTGTTTTCATCACATACACGTCCTTTCACTTTCTTGCCGGAATCCTCGGCCCAAGTCAAAGTAAAAGTCAAACAGGGCAGTAAAAATATCAGATATAATTGTCTTAACATGATAGTTGTTATTTGATTGAATCGTTAAATACAGTTTCCGCAGGGATAGAGCATCCCCTACCTTAAAAAACCAAAGGGTATTCAGCGAGCAGCTTCCACCCTCACGAATACAATCAAATCAAAAGCGTAGTCAATAAAGAAAGGTACACACGAGGACAGGCTACGGGAGGACCTGTCACCCTAATCTCATAGGAATCAGCAAATAAGGAAGCGATTTGTAAACTCTCGAAAATAGAGGAGAAGAGCAAATCATGTACGACTGGTTGCAGATCCGGTACTTGTATATTTACAGAATTCCAATCAAAATCAACCCGTTCAATGCCACAGCCGTTCATGCCACAACACTCCACCGTATTATTCGCAAGATTATCACGACTATGATCATGTCCATGAATCTCACAGCACTTAGCTTCCAATAAAGCCTCCACTCCCTCTTTCTCGCAAACGCCACAACAATAAGATACGAAATTAACCCCCGCTCCCCCATAAAAGATTAAGGAAGCAAGAATTACAAGAAACAAGGATGTGGCAAATCGTCTCATATGCCGCAAAAATAAGCAAAAAAACTCGAAATCAAAATACCCCCTTTACTTGATAAATTTAGACAGGTAATAATAGGTATCCGGAGAAGGTTCACTCTCTATCCGGTAACGGGTGGAAGCCGTTACAGAAAATGTATACCCACGTTCAGACTCTACATCGATAGGAAGAAAAAGCTCGTTGCCATAAATATTTGTAGCTAATATGGATTTTGCCGAAGCCGTATCGATCGAATCTGTCAATGAATAATAAACGGTATAAGTTAAGTCCTGCTTTTCCGACACAGGTTTCTCCCAAGTTAAGTGCAACTCATCGTCCAAACGTTCCACTTTGATCCCCTCCGGTGCGGCAGGTACCGAATCATTCAGCCAAGTCAATGGAGGCAATTGGGCCGGATATTTATAGTAATTGTCTCTCAACTCTTTATAAAGTCCCTTGTCATTATACAGGACATTTCCACAACGAAAGAACGCACAGCCGGCTCCTCCGTAATAACGGCTATAATCGATCTGGTCCGTTATATCATTCACGGCCCAGTCCGCCTCACTCTTATCCATTCGATAAGCTCCCAAGCCGGGTACGACCAAACGCCCGTTACAATTATCCACCCAATTATCCACGAAAGGAAAGAAATTCTTATGCAGGTAATACATCATCGGAACAATCATATCTTGTTTACCTTGTTGCATCCACATCTTAGGGTCTTGGAAGACACTTTCGTAAGCGGTCCAACCCGCATTAGGTACCCGTTCAATACGATTATATTTCCCGAGTGGCGAACTGCTAACCTGCACCCAAGGTTTCGTTTGCTTTACCCAATCGTAAATACGGTAAACCATCCGGTTGATATTCTCCCTACGCCAGTCTGCCAGAGACTTTTTCTTACCGGATCTATTATACAGCGTTTTATCCGGGAATGTTTTCGCCTCTTCGGGATAGCGGATATAATCAAAATGGATGCCATCTATATCGTAGCCATTCACGATCTCCTTGACCAAGGATAAAATATAATCGGCGGTCTCCGGTACGCCGGGGTCCAAATACCACTCTCCATTATGCCGTTTGCAAAGTTCTGGTTTCTTTTTAACCACGGAAAGCTTTCCTTGCTCCTTCACGCTTTTTTCCGTTCCCAACGGGAAAGTCACGAACCACGCATGGCATTCCATTCCTCGCTTATGGCATTCATCAACGACAAAAGCGAGCGGATCATATCCCGGTAATACCCCATACTTACCAGAGAATGTCTTAGTGGCCGGTTCGATAGCCGAACGATAAATCACGTCTCCCCTCAAGCGAGCCTGAATGAAGACCATATTAAAATTCGCTTCTTGAAGCCGGTCCAAGATATCAAGCAATGCCTGTTGCTGGGCTTTTCGTCCCGCCTCGGTAGTAGCCGGTTTATGAGGCCAATCCAGACCATAAACCGTAGTCAACCAAACCGCACGAATTTCCTTTTTGGGAGGCTCTACCGCTTGTAACAGACAAAAAACGGGTAAAGCCAGCGACAGGATAAGCAACAGACAAAACTTTCTCATCTTTATAATGCCTTATTGAGCCCGCGAATGTAGTATTTTTTGAGTCTCTTCCGGTAAATCAGTCGTAATAAAATCGACTCCCATATCGATCATCTCTTCCATTAATTTAGGGTCATCTACGGTCCAGACATTCGAAGTCATGCCTAGGACTTTACAATCCTTCACCCAATCCGGATGAGATTGCAAGACTTTATAATGGTAGTCTAATCCTGTAAAACCAAGCTCTTTCAATTCCATCGGGGATAATTCTCCATTCAGATAAGAAACCTCAGATTTCGGACATAGACGGATGAATTCTTTACAAGCATCCATATTAAAAGATATATAATCCGTACGTTTCGCTAATTTCATACGCTTCACCATATCTACAACAGCTTTAGCAGCCTCACGGTTGCGTTCCGGGGTCTCATGAGCTTTCAGTTCTAAAATTAACCGGACATTCTTCAATTTCTTCGCACGTTTCAAATATTGCTCTAAAGTAGGGAGCTTTTCGCCGTTGCTCAATTGCAAATCTTTCAATTCATCATAAGTACAGGATTGAATATGTTTTCCTTGGATATCATTATCATGGAATATTACCAGCACATTGTCCGCCGTAAGATGTACGTCGAATTCCGAGCCATAGGCACCAATCTCGCTGGCACGTTCCAAAGAACGGATAGAGTTCTGAGCAGAGCCCTCCGTTTTCCAATACCCCCGATGGGCGATCACTTTCGTGTTATCCTTTGCCGCTACCATTCCTGCCATCATCAGGCAAAGTAGCAAAAGAAGAGTAGATTTTAAATTCATGGAAATTAAATTAGTTGACAAATGACAAGTGACAGTTGATAGTTGACAAGTGACAGTTGACAGTTAAATACCGCTTGTCGCAACTGTCAACTATCAATTGTCAACTGTCAACTATTTTCCGATCTCTGATAAATAACGTTCAGCCTCGATAGCAGCCTTACAACCACTTCCCGCAGCGGTAATAGCTTGACGATAATGGGGATCAGCGACATCTCCAGCGGCAAACACACCCGGAACTTTCGTTCGGGGAGTTCCCGGAACTGTCTCGATATAACCGATCTCGTCCGTATCTATCCATGGCTTGAAGATATCCGAATTAGGTTTATGGCCAATCGCCAAGAAGAAACCATCGATAGCGATATCCACTTTCTCCTCATCCGGCTCTCCCATACGTTTTACCAAATGAGCACCTTCCACGCCATTCTCACCAAATAAACCCAGGGTGTTATGTTCGAAAAGCACCGTGATATTCGGAGTCTTGAAAACACGTTCTTGCATTACTTTTGAAGCACGCAAATAGGGTTTACGCACGATCAAGTAAACCTGCTTCGCCAAACCAGCCAAGTAAATCGCTTCCTCACAGGCCGTATCCCCACCACCTACTACCGCTACCGTCTTTTTACGATAGAAGAAACCATCGCAAGTAGCGCAAGCGGATACACCCATACCCGCATATTTATGCTCATCCGGAAGACCCAGATACTTCGCGGAAGCACCCGTAGCGATAATCAAAGTCTCCGTCTCGATCACTTTCTCACCATCAATCGTAATTTTATAAGGAGCCTCGCCCAAATCAGCGGCGGTAGCGATACCGAAACGGATATCCGCACCAAAACGGACGGCTTGTTTTTTTAAATCTTCCATTAACTCAGGACCGGTTATACCGTCCGGATATCCCGGGAAATTCTCCACCTCCGTAGTTGTCGTTAATTGTCCCCCCGGCTGTATTCCTTCATAAAGCACCGGAGATAAATTCGCACGGGAAGCATAAATCGCTGCCGTATAACCTGCTGGACCCGAGCCTATAATAAGGCAACGTACTTTCTCATTCACTGAATCGCTCATAGTATCTAAGTATTAATTATCAATTTTCAATTCTCTATTATCGAAGGTCTATCACCTCTACGTCCGGATAATCCCCTTCGTTAAAAACAAAAAAACGATCCGGTTGGTTTATACCTGTTTTCAATTGGCTGATCTGGATCGTACTGCTAACGCCGTTTTTAGAAGTAACCGTGATACGAGCCGGGAAATTTGAATATTTCTCGATTTGCAACTCCACTTTCACGATATCCCCTTTTTTCTTCGGTGTCAATTCCACATCGTAAGCGGCTTTTCCGTTCGGTGCCGTACTCTCGCCTTTATAAGCCGCCGTGAATCCCTTCTTATAACTATTTAATAAAAGAGCGGGATTTGTAAATTGCAACTCTTCTCCCGTAGGATTCGTCACGTTCACCTCATCGTTCCGTTCCACATACGTCCATTGCGTCGTACCATTAAACCAAATAAGCGCATCCGGCGTGACTAATGTAAACTTATCACCTTTCATCTGGATGGTTCCCTCAAAACTCTCTCCCGCATTCTGACCGGCAGAACGGGTAAACATCGTAAAAGAAGCGCTTATCCCGTTCGAATTCTCATAAGCAGCGGCCGCCTTCCCCAAGATATCATTCGCATTCTGGGCATGCGCCCCCACTCCTAACCCCAACAGGAAGCACAAGAATAATCCGACAAACGCGATACACCGCCACACTCTTATTTTATGTTCTCTTCTCATATTTATTTCAAAGCATTTAATACTTGCTCCAACGAATACTCATCTTGCACCAATACTTGACGGGCCTTACTTCCCTCAAACGGGCCAACAATACCGGCAGCCTCCAATTGATCCATCAAACGTCCGGCACGATTATAACCGATAGCAAATTTACGCTGGATCAAAGAAGTAGAACCTTGTTGCTGAATCACGATCAAACGAGCCGCCTCGTCAAATAAGGGATCTCGATCTGATAAATCGACTGCTCCCGAAGTTGATGCCTCCCCACCTTCCGGCACATAGTCCGGAAGCAAATAAGCGGTTTGGAAACCAGTCTGCTCACCGATATAATCCACGATATCCTCCACCTCGGGCGTATCTACGAAAGCGCACTGCACACGAACCGGCTCTTGTCCCGCCACGACAATCAACATATCGCCCCGTCCGATCAAACGGTTAGCGCCCGGAGCATCCAGAATCGTACGTGAATCGATCATAGAAGCAACCTTAAAGGCAATACGGCTCGGAAAGTTACTCTTGATCGTACCGGTAATCACCTTTGTATCCGGGCGTTGCGTAGCCAAGATCATATGGATACCTACCGCACGGGCCTTCGCCGCAATACGAGAGATAGGCAACTCGATCTCACGTCCGGCCACCG
>ENA-OPLB01000472-OPLB01000472.1-human-gut-metagenome-genome-assembly--contig:-NODE-472-length-8867-cov-1.635724_pt1 | contig 8867 bp, 8 predicted proteins | sample MGYA00241787_ERZ501701 | MGnify/ENA primary metagenome ERZ501701 (study PRJEB25962, sample SAMEA2042372) | human gut metagenome | biome: human gut; feature: human-associated habitat; material: faeces...
GCCTTAGCACGCTTTTCCGCACATTTTAAAGATAAATATCCGTTGGATGTCTATATCGCGATATTAGCTTGGCTGCTTTCCGAATGAACGAAGTCCTGTTTCTTTTGTTTTGGGGAATTTTTTTCAGGAAGGGGGTTGGGTAAAATTCATTTGGGTTGTTACATCATATAGAAAGCAAAAATTATGAAAGAGCAGGAGATCTATAATCACCAGTTGGCAATACGTTATTTTGAAGGACGCATTACTCCCTCCGAAGAAGAGATTCTTTTCCGGTTTGTGAATGATGCACCTTCTAATGAAAGAATGTTCCGCCAATGGGAGGAGGAGTGGATGCTTTCCTATAAACTGATTCCTGAAGTTTCGAATGAATGGAAACAGTTGCAACGCCGGATGCAGGTGCGTCAATCGCTGCAATTGCATGTGTTCTATTATTGAGTGGAACATATAGTTTCTATCTTTATCGGAATACGGAAACTGCCGATAACCGGTTTGCTTTAGAAACTGCCTATGGAGAAAAAAGCAAGCTGATACTGGCGGATGGAACAGTTGTATGGTTGAATGCCGGTTCTTCCTTACAGTATGCCGGTAACTTCAATTCTAAAAACAGGGAAGTCTTTTTAACTGGTGAAGCTTATTTCGAAGTGACTAAACAGTCAGATGGAACTCCTTTTGTGGTTAAAACGGATCAGTATAGTGTATTGGTGAAAGGAACAAAGTTTAATGTATCTTCTTACCCTGAAGATCTTTCTGCCAAAACGACATTATTGGAAGGCTCTATCGATATTTTATATAAAGGGAGGCATATTCCGGTTGCACCGGGAGAATTGCTGAGTCTTGACAAACAAAACGGAAGTTTTTCCCGTCAGAAGGTTCAGGCTTCTCAATATAAATCCTGGACAGAAGGGAGAGTTGAATATGATAAAATCACGCTCAATGAGCTGGCAGTCCGCCTATCCCGTAAATATGACGTTCAGATTCATTTGGGAGACGACTTGGAAAAAGATATGGCTTTCCGCGTATCACTTCGCAATGAAGAGACTGTCGGAGATGTCTTGCACGCTCTATCCGAGATTATTCCGATCCGTTATGAACGGCGGGACCGGGATATTTATATTCGAAAACAATAGCGCAATTGTTAATATATTATTAAATCTAATTCTTTAATTTATTGGTTTATGTATAGAAAACATGTAGGAAGGGCGTTAATCCTTGCCTTGATGCTTTCTGGGGCTACCTCCATGAATGCACAGCGGATTACCCGGCAATTTAAAAATGTTCCTTTAAAAACGGTATTAGCGGAAGTCGAGAAAGAACTACAGTATTCCATCATTTACAAGAAAGACGAGGTAAATGAACGGAAGCAGATTACGCGAGATTTTAAAGATGCTTCTTTGGAAGAAGTGCTATCTGCCGTATTGGATAACGGATTGTCTTATTCCGTCCAGGGCAAGAAGATTGTGATTTCCAAGAAGGAAGCCGCAGGATCATCTATCACTCAGCAAAAGCAGATCATTGTGAAAGGCATCGTGAAAGATGAAAATGGCGAACCAGTTGTTGGGGCGAATGTTGTTGAAAAGGGAACGTCTAATGGTACGATTACGGATATGGATGGGAATTTCTCTTTGTCGATATCCGAAGGTTCCAAATTAAGTATAACGTACATCGGATATTTGGACAAGGATGTTGCGGTTAGTAAAGGTAAGACAACATTGAACATCCAATTGAAGGAAGATACGCAAGCTTTGGATGAAGTGGTTGTGGTAGGTTATGGTTCTGTCAAAAAACGTGACCTAACAGGATCTGTTTCACAGATTTCTTCTTCATCGATTCAGAATCAGGCTGTGATGAAAGATCCTATGCAAGCATTGCAAGGTAAAATTGCAGGTGCGGATATTACGATGGGAAACTCTCCCGGAGCATCTTCTACCATTGTGATCCGTGGATATAATTCGATCAATGCGGGCAATGATCCGTTGATAGTGGTGGATGATGCTCCGTTCGGAGGAAAGATCGATGAGATCAATCCGGCAGAAATCGAGTCGATTGATGTTTTGAAAGATGCTTCATCCACTGCTATTTATGGTTCTCGAGGAGCAAATGGTGTTGTTATCATTACGACAAAACGTGCCCGTAAGGAAGCTAAACTGTCTGTTAGTTATGACGGATATGTCGGTGTGTCCAAGTCATTCAAAAATTATGATATGATGAGCGGTGAAAAATATGCAGACTGGAAAAGAATGGCTAATTATGGAAAGACAGATAAGGAAATATTTGATGATATTCAATTAAAAACCTTGAACTCCGGACAGTTTGTAGATTGGCAAGATTTGATGTTTAGCGGTACGGGCTATAAAACGGATCATAATGTCAGTATCAATCAATCGAATGGTCGTAATCGTAATATGTTAGTGTTAGGCTATAATAAAGACCAAAGTATTATTGATAATATGGGATATGAACGTTTCTCAGCCCGTATTAACGGGGATATGGAATTAGCAAAGAACTTGACGGTAGGCTATTCTTCTCTTTTAGCATTGACAACTCGTAATAATGGAGATAATAGTGTCTGGAAATATGGAACAGTTATTGATCCACTAACGGAGGTTTATGACGAGAATGGAGATATGCGCTTTTACAATAGCGGTTGGTATCAGACGGTATTGCATTCGAATCCTTTGTTCGATACTGATAAGAATAATGTAGACAATAAAGAAAAACGTACCCGTATCCTTTTGAACTTATTTGCAGATTGGGAAATAATCAAAGGCTTGAAATTCCGAACAAGTTTGACATATGGCTTGTCGTCAATCGAGAATGGAGTTTATAAGAGTTCTACTTCTCAAGCTCGCCAGTTGGCTTCTCCGTCTGCTGAATACAAAAAAACGAACGAGCAACAGATTACTTTTACGAATGTCCTGAATTATAAGAAGGTATTGAATGATCATAGTTTGGATGTATCGTTGGTGCATGATATGCAGACAGATAAAGCAGAATTGGTCGGTTTGACTGGACAGGATATGCCTTATTACGGTTCGTGGTTTAATGTGAATGAAGCACCAGATGTATTTACACGTCTTTCTTCTGTACGTAAATGGGCTTTGTTGTCATTTATGGGAAGAGTTAATTATACATTTAAGGATCGGTATTTGTTGACATTGACTGGACGTTACGATGGCTCTTCTCGTTTGGCAAAAGGTAATAAATGGGACTTCTTTCCGTCTGTTGCATTGGCTTGGCGTATGAATGATGAGTCTTTCCTTCGGGAAGTTGATTGGCTTTCTAATCTGAAATTACGTTTGAGCTGGGGTAATTCCGGTAATACAGCAATTTCTGAGTATGCAACACAAGGAGCTTTAGGTAAATATGTGTATTATTTCGGGACAACTGAGCAGTCGGCAATGGGATATCTGCCTACCGAGTTGGCTAATAATCAATTGGGGTGGGAAAGTACAGAAGAATATAATGTCGGCGTGGATTTTGGCTTCTTGAATAACAGGATCAGTGGTTCTATTGACGGATATATTCGTAATACACGTGATCTATTGATGAAACGCAATTTGCCGATCAATACAGGGTATGAATTTACTTGGCAAAATGTAGGTAAGACACGTAATTCGGGTATTGAAATAGCCTTGAACACTGTACCTGTTGTGACAAAAGATTTCAGATGGACAGTAGATTTGACTTTTGGCTATAACAAGAATGAAATTGTCGAGTTGTTCAATGGAAAGGAAGATAGTCCGGGAAATAAATGGTTCATTGGGCAACCTCTCTACGTTGAACGTCTGTATAAATATATAGGAGTTTGGCAATATGGAGAAAAAGAGGAAGCGGCAAAGTATGGACGTGAACCTGGTAATCCTAAAATAGAAGATGTAAATAATAATGGGGTTTATGATGAAGGCGATTTGCATACATTCAATAAAATACCCAAATGGACAGCAGGACTTTCTACAGGATTCTATTATAAGAATTTCGATTTGAATGTTTATTTCTATACACGTCAGAAGTATGGACAGCTATTAGGAGTATTGACTGACGAGGCTGGATCAACTCGTTATAATCATCTGGATGTTGATTTTTGGACACCGGATAATCCTTCTAATGCTTGTCCGAAACCTGCGATAACTAATCCACAGGAGTTATTGGTGTCAAGTGATTATGCTTATCGGGATCTGTCATTTATACGTCTGAAAAATATTAATTTGGGATATACTTTACCGAAAGAGATTTCGAAAAAGTTTTATAGTGAAAAATTCAGGGTATATTTTATGGTTGAAAATCCATATACATGGACAAAGAGTGATTATGTAGGACTGGATCCGGAAAACTGTAATAGCTATACAGACCACCGTCCGTTAACCTCATTTATATTTGGAGTAAATGCAAGTTTCTAATAATCTGATTAATTGAAAGTAGAATATGAAAATACTAAATAAAATATTGATAGGTTCGTTGTCTCTGCTATGTTTGTCGTCTTGCGACTTCTTGGATGAGACGGCTTATAATAAAGTGACTGTTGGTAATTTTTATACGACGAAAGATGGTATAACCAATGGTGTCAATGGATTGTATTCAACCTTAAGGGGAATGTATATACAGGAATACTTGATTTATATGTGTGAAGGTCCTTCGGATATATGGATCGGTCATCAAGGACATGAGCAATGGTATAATTGGACGATTGATGCGACAAATGCTGATGTCAGGAGTTTCTGGTATAGTTGTTATAAATCCGTGAATCAGTGTAATGCAGTTATTGAGAGTCTGGAAAATAATGATATTCCTGGATTGGATGAAGATCTAAAAACACGTTTTCTTGCAGAATCGTTATTTATCAGAGCACACTATTTTTATCATCTGGTACAGCAGTTTGGTGATATTCCTATGCCGTTGAAGCCGACAAATTCAGTAGAGACTACTGCACATAAAACAAAAGTAGATGAAGTTTGGAATCAAATTGTTACAGACTTGGAATTTGCTGTAGAAAACTTGCCGGAAACTTACCAGGCATCTGAATTCGGGCATATAACAAAATATGCAGCTATGCACCATCTGTCGAGAGTGTATCTTACTTTGAAACGGAGTGATGACGATTTGAAAAAAGCTTTGAATTATGCCGAGCAGGTGATCAATTCTGGTAAATATTCGTTGGTTAAATCGCACGCAGAATTATGGGATATCAATAATAAAAATAATTCGGAAGTCCTTTTCTCTGTTTTGTATACGCAAAATGCGGAATTAAATGGAGATGGTAATACAGCCCATATGTACTTTTGTTCAGCCTATTCGGAAGAACATCCTGCTGTAAAGAGAGTTATTGAGTATGGCAGACCTTGGAGCCGTGAGCGTTCTTCTGATTTTGCAATAAGTTTGTTTGACAAAACGAAAGATCAACGTTGGGATGATTGTTTTATTTCTCGGTGGAATGTAACGGAAAATTCTGTGACGGAGAATGTTTTCAGCCCGTTTACCAAAAAAGTGGAAGAAAAGGTTTGGACAAAAGGAGAGTTGGCCATGATTGATCCAAGAGAACCTTGGACACTGGAACAGATTAAAGAAGTTTGGCCTGTTTTGGTATTTCTTCCGGAATATATGCGTGAACAAATCGATCCTCTGATGGATGTCCAGTCTGAGCAGAATCCGAATGCGGAATGGCCGTCGAATACTCGTTTTACTTCTTATAAAATGTATGCTTATTTGGTGAAACATTTGGATCCCCTGCGTCCAGAAGTTAACTGGACAGCCGGATCGCGTAATGTTTTTGTTTATCGTTTGGCTGATACATATTTGTTGGCTGCTGAAGCTGCATTCCTGTCTGGAAATGCTCAGAAAGCAGCTGAATATATTAATGTAGTTCGTCGCCGTGCCGCTGTACCTGGGCATGAAGCGGAGATGGAGATTAAGTCTTCCGATGTGACGATTGACTTTATTTTGGATGAAAGAGCTCGTGAATTGATGGGAGAAATGCATCGTTGGTATGATTTGAAACGGACGGACAAATTGATGGAGCGTATGAATGATCCTGAAATCAGTCCTATGACTGCAGGGAAATTTAAAGATTATCATGTATTACGCCCGATACCGCGTGATCAGTTGACAAATGTTTCGAATCCGGAGGAATTTACCCAGAATCCTGGTTATGGCAATTAATCATTTAGAATCAATAAAAATGAGAGTATATGTTTTATTATTGACTTGTTTGTTTTTCTCGTTGCTGGGTAAACCCCAGCAACCGAGGATGATGTATGAAGATACTTCTCGTCGTGGAGTTCCTTTTTCAAAAGATCCGCATGTCGTGAATTTTCAGGGACGTTATTTGATGTATTATACGCTTCCACCGAGGTTGGATGTATCTGGTTCTGGTGCTAACATTGGCATCGCATCCAGTAAAGATTTGGTTAATTGGTCGAAATTCGGTGAAATAACGCCTGTTTTCGGGCGACACTATAAGCGCCGAATCAATATTTTCTGAATTTTTCAACAAAAACTGCAATTCTTTAATCATCGTAAACACCATACCCATGTAATTTTTCAAATTCTTTTATTATAGGCTCCTCGCGCTTTGCCTTCCACGCATAATAATGCGGATAAAGACTCTTTGCAGGCATAGGGTCTATTCTGACGGCAATCGCGCCACAGCGGTTTGCCGCCTTGATGTCGGAAAAAATCTGATCGCCGAGCATAGCGAGCTTCTCTATCGGCACGCCGAGCTTTGCAGCAGCTCTTAAGAGCCCCTTGGGCTTCGGCTTTGCAGCAACGCAAACATACGGCAGACCGAATTTTTTAGCTATCGGCCCGACTCTGAAAACCGTACCGTTTGAAATTATGATAACCGGTATCCCGGCTTTTCTCATTGTGTCAAGCCAATGCTCCACACCCTTTAAAAATTTAAAGGTTCCGTCCGGAGCTATGGTATTGTCAATATCAAGGCCTATTGCGCGTGCGCCCATTTTGCGTATATCCTCTGGCGTTACGTCAAGCACGCTGTGAAAGCGGTATTTCGGCATAAGTTCGTTTTCCATAATGCTCCTTAAATGGGATCTCCCTGTTTTTTCAAAAGAAAGGGCGGACAAAACCTTGTCCGCCTCTCAATTACTTATACTTTCTTTTACGAGCTGCTTCTGACTTCTTTTTTCTTTTAACAGAAGGCTTTTCGTAATGCTCTCTTTTACGAACTTCCTGAATTACGCCGTCACGAGAGGTCTGTCTTTTAAAGCGGCGAAGAGCGCTTTCCAAAGACTCATTTTCTTTAACTTTTACCTGACTCATTCTGATTCCCTCCCTTTATTCTGGGATACTGTGTAATTATAGCCCATTGAGAATTAACTGTCAAGAGCGATTTTACGTATATCAACATTTGTAATGTATAATGTCTATTTGTTTGCACGAACAGCCCCTAAAAAAAGGATGACGAACAAAAAAATTGTCAATTTTCCTCAAAAAGTTGAAAATGTTAACAATTTATTCACATTTTTGTGTGCGGTTTGCAATAATCACTTGTTATTATAAGGCTGTACCAAGCGAGAGAAGAACATTGTGGTGGATGTTTTAAGAACTCGCGCAGGTCATAAAAGCCAAAACCCATTACATTAAAGTTGCCCGGCGCATAGCGTCGGGTCTTTTTTTGTCTGTTTCTTCTCGGCCTGCATTATTTCATCGCTCACACTCTCGGCTTTGCGCCTCCTTGAGAGCGGATGCGCTTTTTTGCCGCTCTCGCCGTACCGCATTTCTACCGGATTTATTTGAGGCTTATGCTAAAGCCGAAGAACCGCCGCCCGAAATAAAAATAAGCAAGCAAAAAGGACCGTTTTTACGCGGTCCTTTTTGCTTGCTAAGTGTCATTAAGTTGTATAAAAAGGGATTGGAATTGGTATATGTAAACCCGCTGACGCGGGGATTTGACGGTTTAATAAGGCGTTTGCCTTATCTTACTTCCATCGCATAGAGGCGAAGCATTTTACCGATCGTTTTCCACGACAACTTAGCGTCCTTAAGCTCGTTGATAAGCTGCATTTCGCATTCATAATCCTTAACGATCATTCTTAACATCTCCTTTCGTTTCATCTTGACTGTATAGTACCACCGTTTGTAATTTTTGTCAAGACTTTTTGCACAAGTTTTTTAAATTATTTTTGTGCAACATTAAGATGTGGTTTACGGGTTATTTGTGCATATAGTCAATTTCGAGTGTGCTTTTTTGACATTTTTGCCCTCGTGCAGCCTTTTTAGTTCGTTTTATGTGAATTTGTATTCGCTTTTTTGCTTTTGTGTTTTCGTCAATTTGACAATAATATTATATATATACCGTTTTACCGATTAAATCCGCTCCGTTGCCGCATTTCAGGCAAGCGGCAGCCGATTCGCGGACGAGCGGACAGACAGGCGCCGACGCCGCACATACAATATTATGATTATTCCGACAATATTGTGCCGACGATATTACAAAAATTCCGAATTTTGCTCGAAAAGCGTGTGTGCGTTTAATTCGCGGCTTTTACCGCCGTTGTAATTCCAAATTTTTTCTTATAAAAAGCACTTGACAAACGCAAAAAACCGATTTAAAATACAGAAACGAAATTGAAATTGAAGTTCAGTTTCGCTTTGCTCGGCAAAACGTGCAAAACATCACGCGCAAAACATCACGCGCAAGATATAACGTGCAAGATATAACGCGCAAGATACAACGCGCAAGATACAACGCGCAAAACTGATTGTTCGGGGGCGGAAAATTTGAGCTACAACACAAAGCAGAGCAAAATGGTATTTGACATACTGCTCGAAAACAAGGACCGTCATCTGACGGCGGACGAGATTTTTGAAAAGCTCAGAAAAAGCGGAGAGAGCGTCGGTAAAACAACGATCTA
>ENA-OPLB01000478-OPLB01000478.1-human-gut-metagenome-genome-assembly--contig:-NODE-478-length-8835-cov-2.257631_pt1 | contig 8835 bp, 8 predicted proteins | sample MGYA00241787_ERZ501701 | MGnify/ENA primary metagenome ERZ501701 (study PRJEB25962, sample SAMEA2042372) | human gut metagenome | biome: human gut; feature: human-associated habitat; material: faeces...
CCACATGTACAGGCGGTCGGTGTTCTCAATGCGGCTTCTCCAAGCCTCGATAAACTTCACGCGGTCGGCCTGCGCACGCGGACTCCACATCGCCGGGCCCTTCGACCGGTTCAGCATCCTGAATTGTATCGAAGCCTCGTCGGTGACAATGCCCATCTGTCCGCCAAGAGCGTCTATCTCTCTGACTATCTGACCTTTAGCAATGCCACCTACAGCAGGATTGCAACTCATTTGGGCAATCTTGTTCATATCCATCGTGACGAGCAGCGTCTCCGAGCCCAAATTGGCTGAAGCACACGCCGCCTCACAGCCGGCATGACCGGCACCAACCACTATGACATCATATTCAAATTTCATTTTTTGCGAGCAATCATATTAGTCAGGATATCAAGCGATTCGTCCTCGTGGCGCTCCATAATCTCGCGCTCGCCTGGACCCTTGTCGTTGACCCCGCACAAGTGGAGAATGCCATGGATAAACACCCGATAGAACTCCCTCTCGTATGTGGCGCCAACCATTTCGGCATTTGAAGCCACCGTGTCGAGCGAGATGAAAATGTCGCCCGAAATTCTGTGCGGGCGGCTATAATCAAACGTTATGACATCCGTAAAATAATCGTGATTTAGAAATTGGCGATTGACCTCCAGGATTTTAGCATCGTTGCAAAAGATATACGAAATGTCGCCCAGAGATTTTCCAAAACCACGGGCCACCGCCTCAATCCATTCATGCATCAACGATTTGTCGACGCGAGGCATCTCAACGCCGTCTGTAAGTATAGTTAATTCTGCCATTTTCTGTTCAGAAGCACCGACAAAGATAGTGCAAAGTGCCTAAAACTCAAAATCCAACACCGTTTTTATCCTATCCAAAGAAGAAATAAGCCACGGCGACACCCGTAATCGAGCCCACCACATCAGCCATCAGCGCGAACGGGACTGCATAGCGCGTCTTTTTCACGCCCACGCTGCCGAAGTACACGGCAAGAATATAGAACGTAGTGTCGGTGCTGCCTTGGATGCATCCGGCGATACGCGCCACGAGCGAGTCGACGCCGAAATGATTTATCACATCGACCATCAAGCCACGGCTTCCCGTGCCGCTCAACGGCTTCATCAACGCTGTGGGCAGAGCCTCCACCCAAGTGGAGTCGAATCCCATCGCCTTCACCAGATCGGACACCGCGCCCGTCATCACGCCCATGGCGCCCGAGGCACGGAACATCCCGATTGCCACAAGTATCGCCACAAGATAAGGAATAATCATCACAGCCGTTTTAAAGCCATCCTTTGCCCCTTCTATGAAGTTTTCGTAGACATTGATGCGTTTTCTCACCCCGGCGCCTATAAACATCAGTATCACGCCGAAAAGGATAATGTTTGCGACAAACGAGCTGTAGCGCTGCATCTGCTCTGGCGTCAGAGTGGAGAAATACCACACCACGCCGACCACCACGGCAAGCAGACCTAAAAGCCACGTGAGAATCACGCGGTCGAAGATCTTGATGCGCTGTTTGAGGCACAGCGACACGATGCCGAAAAGCGTCGACACGAAGGTGGCTATCAGTATGGGCACAAACACGTCGGTGGGGTTTGCCGCGCCGCAACTTGCACGATACGTCATGATGCCGATAGGAATCAGCACGAGTCCGGAAGCGTTGAGCACCAGAAACATCAGCATCGCATCGGTGGCGGTGTCTTTCTTCGGGTTCAGCTCCTGCATGTGCTGCATAGCCTTCAGGCCGAGCGGCGTTGCGGCATTGTCGAGACCAAGCATGTTGGCCGAGATGTTCATGAAAATAGACCCCATCGCGGGATGGTTTTTCGGAATGCCTGGAAACAGGCGTGTGAACAACGGGCTCACCAGACGTCCGAAGAAAGGAATAACTCCCCCCTTCTCCCCTATCTTCATTATACCCATCCATAACGACAGTACGCCCGTCAAACCCAGCGACAGCTCAAAAGCCGTCTTCGCCGAGTCGAACGACGAACTCATGACGCGCGACCAAATGTCGATATCTCCGTTGACAATCGATTCAAAAAGAGCAAAAACAAAAGTCAGGGCGAAAAATCCTATCCAAATATAGTTTAGAGCCATAAATTTCTTTTTCCTGAATAAAAATATGTGCAAATTTAGAAATAAATTCCATAGAATCAGCTTTTTTGCAAGCATTTTGACACCCACGATTTTTCCGCGACTTTTTCAAAACACGCAAAAATCAACGCATTGCATTGTAAATCAGCAAACTAAACCAAAAACAAGTTTCTGAGAATTTGAAATCCACAAACTACCCCACAGATTGTCAGCAATTTCAGAATTTTAAAAAGGCACGCCAAGTGGACTTTTATCAACACTTTCCGCACAAACCACACATTTTTATAAATTCTTGGCGTTTTAGTAGATAAACCCATAAAAGTTTAACTACGAAGTTGGAAACAAAATCAACATTGTAATTGTTATAACATCAAACTAAATTCTAAGAATATGGACAAATACATTTGCACAGTATGCGATTGGGTTTACGACCCAGAGATTGGCGACCCGGAACACGGCATCGCTCCAGGTACAAAATTTGAAGACATTCCCGACGATTGGGTATGCCCCCTCTGCGGAGTGGGAAAAGAAGACTTTGAAAAAATCGACTGATAAGACCCTTGCTTGGAGGCGGAACAATTTTTCTGTTCCGCCTTTTTTATTTTTCCGCTATATTTGCACATAAGAAACGTGCGACAATATGGAAAACAAAATAACGACCGCCGCAGAATGGCAGGCAGCGCTAAGCGCCGCAACGACACCAGGCAAAGCCGACACACTGAGCCGCTTTTTCAAGACCGGCAAAGGCGAATATGGCGAAGGCGACAAATTTATCGGAGTGATGGTGCCCGCCAACAGGCAAATAGCCAAACAAACCCTCGACGCCCCGCTGCAAACCGTAGCCGAGATGCTCGCCAGCGAAATCCACGAGCACCGGCTGTCGGCACTTCTGTCGCTCGTGGAGCGCTACCGGAAGGCGCGCAAAGACCCCGCAGAGAAACACCGGATAGCCCAGTTCTACCTCACCCACACCAACGGCATCAACAACTGGGATCTTGTAGACCTCAGCGCACCATATATTATAGGCGACCAGATAATGGAAGGCAACGACCCCACGCCACGCCTTCTCGACAGCGCCAACCTGTGGGAACAACGCATAGCCGTCGTGTCGACAATGCTGCCTATCCGCAACCGCCAGTTCGACACCGCCCTCCGCAACGTCGGCCATCTGCTCCAACACCCCCACGACCTGATGCGGAAAGCCAACGGCTGGATGCTCCGCGAAACGGGCAAATGCGACATTTCCACGCTGTTGCGTTTTCTCGACCTCCACGCAGCCACAATGCCCCGCACAACGCTGCGCTATGCCGTCGAACGGCTTGCCCCAGAGCAGAAGAAACACTATATGGAGATGAAAAAGCACACATCCAACAGTTTATAAAGATTAAATTACAGAAAAAATTCCGTGATTTTGTCGCTATTAGCGAAAAAATATATACTTTTGCACAGAATTTTAAAAAGGCAGAAAGAAGATTGTATAAATGACAGGTTTGTCAGTGCCTCTTGAATTGGCACTCTTTTTGCAATAAGAAATTTAGAGACAATTTTTTAACCCAAAATATTAACAAAAATGATTAAAGTAGGTATTAACGGATTTGGCCGTATCGGACGTTTCGTTTTCCGTGCAGCTCAAAACAGAAATGACATTCAAATCGTAGGTATCAACGACCTTTGCCCGGTTGACTATTTGGCATACATGCTCAAATATGATACAATGCACGGTCAATTCAACGGCACTATCGAGGCTGACGTTGAGAACAGCAAACTTATCGTCAACGGTAAGGAAATCCGCGTAACTGCAGAGCGCAACCCAGCTGACTTGAAGTGGAACGAGGTTGGTGCAGAATACGTAGTAGAATCTACTGGTCTTTTCTTGACAAAGGAAAAAGCTCAGGCTCACATCGAGGCTGGCGCTAAATACGTTGTTATGTCAGCTCCTTCAAAGGACGACACCCCAATGTTTGTTTGCGGCGTAAACTTCGACAAATACGAAAAGGGAACACAATTCGTTTCTAACGCTTCTTGTACTACAAACTGCTTGGCTCCTATCGCTAAGGTTTTGAACGACAAGTTCGGCATCGTTAACGGTTTGATGACTACAGTTCACTCAACTACTGCTACTCAGAAGACAGTAGACGGTCCTTCTTTGAAAGACTGGCGTGGTGGCCGTGCCGCTTCTGGCAACATCATCCCTTCAACTACTGGTGCTGCTAAGGCTGTAGGTAAAGTAATCCCTGAGTTGAACGGCAAATTGACTGGTATCTCTATGCGCGTTCCTACTTTGGACGTTTCTGTTGTTGACTTGACAGCCAACTTGGCTAAGCCAGCATCTAAGGAAGCTATCTGCGCTGCTATGAAGGAAGCTGCAGAAGGCGAATTGAAGGGTGTACTTGCTTACACTGAGGATGCAGTTGTTTCTTCAGACTTCTTGGGCAACACTCACACTTCTATCTTCGACGCAAACGCAGGTGTTTACTTGACTGACACTTTCGTTAAGGTTATCTCTTGGTACGACAACGAGATCGGTTACTCTAACAAAGTTCTTGAGCTCATCGCTCACATGGCTAAGGTTAACGGTTAATCCGACTATACGTCATAGCAAAACAAAGCGGAATTCCTCCATGGTGTTCCGCTTTTTCTTTTTATTTCAAACTAAAACAGCATCTTATGAAAAGACTTATTCTGAGCTTGTGCGCGACGGTAGCCCTATGCGCAAGTGCATACGCCTCGCCTCATTCCTACATCGAGGCCGACAGCATCACCGACAATATGCAGGACTTCAACTATCTGACATCATACACAGAGGCAAACTATGCGGCATTCCCGGCCATAATAAGCAATGGCTTCGGCTCACAATACAACGCCATGAAAACATCGCTGAAAGAAGCTGTAGGTTCGGGCAGCATGGGAATCTGGCAAGCCGCCTGCGAGTATGCTTTCTGGTTTAATTCCATGTTTGACGCCCACTATTATGTTGACGCCCACCTTTTCTGGCAGGTCTATAAAAGAAAAGACACTCCCGACTACAAAGGCTTGATGAAATATGAACCGCAGAAATTAAGCACCCGCATCGACAAGCGGTCGTACTTGATCCGTGTGCCGTCGTGTGCCGGCAACAATCCCACTTTTGAATGGATGGCGAATGCTGTTAACGACTTCCAAAACAGCAAATGCAAGAATCTAATAATCGACATCCGTGGAAACATGGGCGGCGCCGACGCCTTTTGGGCTCCTCTAATCCCGCTGCTGATAGACCATAAGGCACTCGTCCCGGAAGAATATTGGTTTAGAAACACGTATGCCAACCGTTCCGACAATTCCATTAAGGATTGGGTGAGTCAGCTAATCACTGACGACAATGCCGACAAGTCGTTTCTGTTGCTCGGCTCCGATGAAGATGACAACGATGATGAAGAAATTCCGGCACACGACGCAAAGATCCACATATCATTCATCATCGACCGACGAACAGCCAGCGCGGCAGAGACCATACTGAGGGTGGCACAGAATTTCACCTCGCGTGAACGATACACGATCTACGGCAAGGAAAACAGCGCCGGAGCGGCATACACAGGCAATCTCATACCGTTTCATCTTCCCCACAGCCGAATCCAAGTGTTCTATCCGGTCACTGTGTCGTCCACTTTTCTGAGCGACAAGCATCACAACGGAGCGTCAGGAATACGACCCGACATGAAAATCGATTTGCCATATCCAGAAACGCTATCCGACAACATTGACAGCTGGGTGACGTTTGTCGCCCGACAGAAATGACACACGCGCCTTTATAGCCGCCACTCGCGCCGCCGCTGATTCAACGACGGCGCATTTTGTAAAGGAACAACGCCAACAGCGCAAACGCCACCACAATGCCGGCAACGTTGCCAACAATCTGCGGCATCGCCAGTCCGCCAACCTTGTACGGAGCCACACACAGATAGCAGACACACACATCGGTGAGAAACATCGCCGGCACCGTCATAATCCAATGCACCTTGCCGCTGCGCGCAAGGAATGCCGCCGCCGTCCAGAGCGTCACCGTGGCAAGAATCTGATTGGAGATGCCCACATATTTCCATATCGTCGAGAAATCCATAAAGCAGCACACATAAGCCACCACAAAAATCGGCACCGACACCATCAGGCGGCTGACCAGCTTCTTCTGGCTGAAGCGGAACGCCTGCGCCACGATAAGACGCATGCTGCGGAACGCCGTGTCGCCCGACGTTATCGGACATGCCACCACACCAAGGATTGCGAGCACCGCACCAACGCGACCGAGCCATGAATTGCAGATTTCGTTGACCATAACCGCCGGAGTCTTGCCTGCATCGGCAGCGGCGTTGAGCCCCTCAGGTCCACCGAAATAAGCAATTGCGGCAGTAGCCCAAATTAGAGCCACCACGCCCTCGCTGACCATCGCCCCGTAGAACACCGGACGGGCATATTTCTCGTTGGCCATACACCTTGCCATCAGCGGCGACTGCGTGGCGTGGAATCCGGAAATCGCGCCACAAGAAATCACCACAAAAAGCATTGGAAACAGAATGTTGGCATCCGGGTTGCTATGGAAGTTGCGCAGCGAATCCGCCGTCAGCTCTTTCATCTCGACAGCGCCCGTAGCATCGCCATAAATCAGATATGCACCTACACCGAGCGCCATAAACAGCAACGCACCGCCCATAAACGGATACACCTTGCCGATAATCTTGTCGATGGGCAACAGCGTGGCAAAAACATAGTATGCGAAGATAACCCACAACCACAGCGTCATGTCCCAGCCCGTGAGCCGTGCCAGCAGTTCCGCGGGGCCGTTGACAAACGACACCCCGACAGCCAGCAGCAAAAATGCGGCAAACACAATCAGCACCTGCCGCATCCTCTTGCCGAGGTATGTGCCAACAATCTCGGGCAAATCCTTGCCATCATTGCGCAGCGAAAGCATACCCGAGAAAAAGTCGTGCGCGGCGCCCATAAAAATGCAGCCCACCACAATCCACAGATAGGCCATCGGTCCGTAGGCGGCACCCATAATGGCGCCGAATATCGGACCCAGTCCGGCAATGTTGAGAAACTGAATCACGTACATGCGCCACGGCTTCAGCTCCTGATAGTCGACACCGTCGGCAAGACGCTTAACAGGCGTGTCGCGCTCGGCCGACACACCGAAATAGCGCTCCACAAAGCGCCCATAGGTAAAATAGCCCGCCACAAGCAGGCAAATTGATACTAAAAACGTTATCACGGCTTATATTTATTACAAAACATCCGCAAATTTAATCATTTTATAATCATTAAAACAATCTCACGAAGCATTTATCCAACAAATCCAATAAAAAACGCAGATGATTATCCTTTGGCATTTTGCTCAAAATTCAAGATATAATGCGTAACTTTGCAGAAAGATTGTGGGGCTGCGATGCAGAAATACAAAGCAGTCCTGTTTTTTATAAAACTATTTCTTCAATCCTAATGGAACACATTTCTCAAAGAATCCAAGCTTTGTCGCCATCAGCAACATTGGCGATGTCGCAAAAGAGTAACGAACTGAAGGCTCAAGGAGTCGACGTGATCAACCTTTCTGTGGGCGAACCCGACTTCCACACCCCTGACCACATCAAGGAAGCCGCCAAGAAAGCCATCGACGAAAACTTCACGTTCTACACACCAGTTGCCGGCTACATGACCCTTCGCAAGGCCATTGCCGCAAAGATGAAAAACGAGAACGGTCTCGACTTCGCTCCCGAACAGATTGTGGTGTCGGGCGGCGCAAAACAGTCTTTGTGCAATGTGATCCTCGCCACAATCAACCCCGGCGACGAGGTGGTTATCCCCACTCCGGCATGGGTAAGCTATGTGGAAATGGTGAAACTCGCCGAGGGCAAGACAGTGACTGTGCCAGCCGGCGTGGAACAGGACTTCAAAATCACGCCCGAGCAACTTGAGGCAGCAATCACACCGCGCACACGCATGCTGCTGCTCTGCTCGCCGTCGAACCCTACGGGCAGCGTCTACACACACGACGAGCTGAAAGCCCTTGCCGACGTGCTTGCAAAATATCCCGACATCCTCGTGCTGTCGGACGAAATCTACGAGCATATCAACTTCACCGGCAAATTCGCATCGATTTCGGAATTTGACGCCGTGCGCGACCGCACAATCATCGTCAACGGTGTGTCGAAGGCATACGCCATGACAGGATGGCGCATCGGCTTCATCGCCGCGCCTCTGTGGGTGGCAAAAGCCACAACAAAGCTTCAAGGTCAATACACGTCAAACCCTTCGTCAATCGCCCAGAAGGCAGCCGAGGCCGCCTACACCGGCTCGCAGGAGTGCGTCGAGACAATGCGCCAGGCATTCGAACGCCGCCGCAACTTGATTGTCGGCTTAGCGAAAGAGATTCCGGGATTCGAAGTAAATCAGCCGGAAGGAGCTTTCTACCTGTTCCCCAAATGTAGCTATTACTTTGGCAAAACCAACGGTACACGCACGATCGAGAATGCAGATGATCTAGCCATGTACTTGTTAGAAGTCGCCCATGTAGCTTGCGTTGGCGGAACATCTTTCGGTGCCCCCGAATGCATCCGCATGAGTTACGCTACCAGCGATGAAAACATCGTGGAAGCTATCAAACGTATCAAAGAGGCTTTGGCTGCTTTAAAATAAACCTACGGATATAAACGGATTTCACAATTGTGAAATCCGTTTATAAAAACAGAAAAGGAGATGTTTTCAAAAAAC